>Ga0209101_1000396_pt1 | contig 36038 bp, 32 predicted proteins | sample ConPoolayeCmetaG_FD_185481 | JGI IMG/M metagenome (GOLD analysis project Ga0209101, IMG submission 185481) | Hot spring microbial mat communities from California, USA to study Microbial Dark Matter (Phase II) - Cone Pool mat layer C metaG... ...
CGCCCCAGCCGTGCCCCAGGCGATCCAGCCAGTGGATGCCGGCCGCTTGCTGGACGATCTGGCCCGCGAGTTGAACGCCGCCTGCGTGCTACTGACCGACGAGCAAGGCAACCTGGCTCTGTACCGGGGCACACTGGGCGAACGGCAGGCCCGCCAACTATGCGTCCTGGCCTGGCGCAGTTTCGCCGTGGCCGAGGAGATCGGAGCCTTGCTGGGTGAGCGAGAGAAACCACACCACACCTCTCAAGAGGGCGATGCCTATCACATATACTCCTTTGCTGTCGGAGATGGGCGGATCCTCACCATCGCTTACGAGGCCAGTACCCCCATCGGCATGGTGCGCTACCGCACGCGCCAGACCGTACAGGCGATCCGCCGGGCTTCGTAGGAGTTGCTCGCCCGGTCAAGCCCGGCCCTGGTGCGCGGGGCGTGGCCTGTGAAACGAACCCCCCGCCGGCTTAACCGGCGGGGGTCGTTTTACTCTCCGCTTCATGCCTCATGTGCTCTGGGCCGCGCGATAGGCAAAGTAGCCGGAGACGGCCCCGAAAAACAGGTTCTGAAATGGGATACACACGATCCAACCCCCGGCCGTCAGAACGACCATCACGGCAGCGATGGTCCACCACAGGGCACAGTAGGCGACCAGGATGATCAATCCCACTGCTACGCGGCCTGCGTAAATCCACCCGATCCCCAAAAAGCCCAGGAATCCACCGATGAGGAACTCCAGCAGGAACGCCGCCAGCGGGTCTTTGCGATGATACGACATGATCTCCGTCTCCCTCTGTCCTGTGCTCCTCAGCGGTCTGCCCGACCCACCCGGTCCGCCCCCCGGCCCCACTTCGACCGCCGGGCGCGAAGCAGCGGGTCGCACTACCTGCGGCCGCCGCTTTGAGCAACTTTGCTTACTGCCTCATCTGGTCCCGCAGGAAATCTGCCACCAACCAGTATTGGAAGTCTTTGCCATTATAGCACTCGATGGCTCCATACAGGCCGTAGATCAGCCCGGCCAGCGGGAGGCCCACGGTGACGAACAGGGCAAAGGGAAATAAACAGATCCCCACGAAGAACATCATCAGTATCGCGGTCGGGACCCAGACGATGAGGCTGGCGATGAATGTGACCAGCAGGACGGCGATCTGAAAGACCAGGGCTTGTAAGGCCTGAAAGGCCACGTAAGCCGATTCTTCCTTCTTCACCAGCCAGATGATCAGGGCCACGATTATGCCGCCGATGCCGCTGGTGAACAGGCCCAACAACACGCTACCGTGGGCAATGGCCGCCATCGTCACCTCGTCCTGTGTGTAGCGACCGACCATACGTGGCGGGGGCGGTGGACCTGGCAACTGATGGGCAACTCCCTCAGCCGGCGCCGGCTCTGCCAACGACTCTTCTGCGATCGGCTCTTGGCTCACGATCTCCTCGTTTTCACTCATGGGCGTTTTCCTTTCCTTCATTGTTTATTTGCTTGCTCGACCTGACTTCAGTATACCATACGCATCAATCCCCCGCCGGTTACGTTTCACGGTTCATGCCTGCTCTGAATCCTCTCGCCGCTGGTAGAGGCAGGTTGGCAACCTGCCCCTACTTGGCAACCGCTGCAACCGGTCATGGGGGCACGCCCACCAGCGTCTGGTCTGACCATTGCGCCCCAACCTGCGGGAGGGCAGGCAGTTACCTCTGGTCTTTTCGCCGCAAATCTGGTATGATCAGTAGATGGAACTTTGTGCTCCTCGGCAGTCTGAGACCGCCGGGCGCGAAGCGGCAGGTCACACTCCCTACGACCTGCCATCCAGTCCAGCCGGGATTGCGCCCGAACCTGCGGGAAGGCCGGCTGTTATGGAGCAAATCCCATGGCTCTGCCACAAGGCTACAACATCCTGGTCCGGCACAGGTCGGTCCACGATTACGTGCGACTGGCGACCATCCCTGTCCTGATCAGTGCCGCCTACGAGGTGATCGCGACCATCCCCCGGGCCCTGGACCAGGGCTATGGCGCGACATTGCAGGTCTCCACCATCTGGTGTCTGCTGGTCTTCGGGTTGGGTGGCGTCATCGGCTGGTGGATGGCGCTCCGCTGGCACGGGGCCGCCTGTGACGATTTCCTGGCCGGGGCGATGTTCGGGCTGGGCAGCGGGTTGATCAGTTCCCTGGCCGGCAGCGCATTGACGTGGTGGATGGGGCCTGGCTCCCTGACCCTGGCCGATATGCTGCTGGACCTGGTCGCGCGGCCGGTGTTCACCGGGCTATGGGCTGGCGTCGGTGCGCTGGCCGTGGCCCTGGTCAGCAAGTTCATCGCTGTCTGGTGATCAATGCGCGTCACTTTCCCGCATCTGGGTCAGCTCTACATCTTTTGGCGGGCGCTTCTGGGCGGCCTGGGCCTGGAAGCCGTGCCGCCACCGTTCTCCTCGCAACGCACACTCGATTTGGGGGTGCGCTATTGCCCGGAGATGACCTGCGCGCCGTGCAAGCTCATCTTTGGCAACTACCTGGAGGCCCTGGAACGAGGCGCGGATGCGGTGCTGTTCTTTGGGGGCTATGACGCCTGTCGCCTGGGTTATTCGATGCCCTGGCAGGCCCAACTGTTGCGCGAGATGGGCTTTGAGTTCCGGGATTACTCGTTCAACCTGCGGACCATCCGCGAGGACCTGTTGGCGCGCATCCGGGATTTCGCGGCCGCTGGCGGTGCCTCGCCGCTGGACACGCTGGAAGCCGTGCGCTTCGCCTTCGCCAAGCTGCGCCTGACGGACGCCGCCGAGCGGCAGGCCCAGCGTTTGCGGCCCCGTGAGACGAGGCCCGGGGCTACCGACCAGGTCCTCCGCGACGTATTGGCCCGCATAGATGCGCTGCCCCCTACGGGTCGCCCCTCCCTGGAGGCTCAAGGGGCCACCATCCTGGCGCGGTTCGAGGCCGTGCCCCGCGACGAGGACCGGCCGGTGGTGCGCGTGGGCATCATCGGCGATCCGTACACGATGTTGGAGCCGTTCTTCAACCGGGGGCTGGAAGAGGAGTTGGGCCGCCTGGGGGTGGAGGTCCACCGCTGGCTCTATATCGGCGACCTGACGCGGTGGGACATCCTGGCCGGCCTGGCGCCGAATCCCCACGGTGAGCCGGTGCGGGAGGCGGCCCAGACCTTTGTGGGGCGCGACATCGGCGGGTTTGGGCGGATGACCGTCGGCCACGCGGTGCTCTTTGCCCGGGCCGGGTTCGATGGACTGGTGCACCTGGCCCCCTTCGAGTGCGTGCCAGAGGTGGTGGCCCACAACGTGCTGCGCCGCCTGCAGGATGAGATCCCCATCCTCTCCCTCACCTTCGACGAGCAGACGGCCCGGGCCGGGCTGGTGACGCGCCTGGAAGCCTTTGCGGATATGCTGCACATGCGGGCCGGCCGGGGGCTACGGGGGGAAATCCCCACCAGACCAGATGCCGACCGCCTGGGAGCGTCAATGCCGGGACTGGCGAGAGCAGGGGATAGGTCATTATAGCCTCACCAGCCTGGGCGGGAACACGTCAGCCGTCCCGGCTTTCCAGCCCGATGGGTCAGGATCAGCTTCTACTCGTTCCCCCTCAAGCCAGCTCGTTCCCGCACATAGTCCACCACGGTCTTGATGGTCGCCTCGCGCTCGCAATCGCAGAACATCTCATGTTCGGTGACCTCAAACCAGACCAGCCGCTTCTGGTCAGGGGGAGTGGAGATCTGGCGGTAGATAATCTCCGATGCCTCTGGGGCGATGGTGGTATCCTTGCGGCTGTGCATGATGAGAGTCGGCACCCGCACCTCCGGTAATCGGCGGCGAGTCACCCTGGCGAACTCAAAGAGCGAGGCGATGGCATCGGTGGGCGCGTAGCGATAGTTGGTGTCGCGCGTAGCGTAAGCCAACGATGGGTCGGCGTATTTGAGGGGCATGTCCACCTTTTTGACCAGCCGGACGACCAGGGGGATCAGGAAGTTGAGCGGCCGACCTGGTCCCAGGGGATTCGTGAACACCAGGGCCGCAGCGGCCACCACGATGCTATCAATGACATCCGGGTGATCGGCGGCCAGGGTCAGAGCCACCAGGCCACCCATGCTATGGCCAAAGACAATGGCCCGGTCGGCCTCGGTAAGCAGGTCTTGCAGAGCAGCTTCGGCATCGGCCACCCAGGCTGGCCATTTGACCCCGCGCAGTGCTTCCGGCGAAGCTGCCCCATGGCCGCGCAAGACCGGCATCCGGGTCGGCAAACCTGATGCCTCGATGGGGGGTTGCAACCCGTTCACACAATTCAAACTGGACGTAAAACCATGGATGATGAGGACGCCATAGGGTTTCCTGGTCATTGAGCGCTCCTTTCTTTTTGCGGCTGTTCCCGGAGCCCCTTGCTCAGCGGGAGTCTGTGACCCCCGCGTCCAACGGGCCCCTTGCTCAGCGGCGGTCTGTGCCCCCCGCGTCCAACGGGCCGCGAGCATCAGCCTTGCCATATTATAACAACCTTCGGCAGAAAAGACAACCCACCGCCAGGTAATGGCTCTCCCCGTCGCCCGACATCCGTGCGTAATTGAACGCACACTCCCCACTTCGTCGCCGCTACGCGATGCGAGGAGGGGAGGCTTTCTCTCTCCTTGTTCCCTCCCTGACAGAAGTTGTGCACGGATATCAGCCGTCGCCCCTTGCGATGACACCAGGCATGGGGTATAATCCAGCCATACTCGTTGCCAGGAGGATTCGTGAGCGACCCCACCCCTCGCGCCGATGACCGTATGGTTACCCCCAGGCGGCGGGAAGAAGACGCAGCCATGGACGCCACGCTCCGCCCCCGCCGCCTGGATGAGTACATCGGCCAGGACAAGGTCAAGAACAACCTGCGCATCCTGATTGACGCGGCCAGAGCGCGCCAGGAGGCCGTGGACCACGTGCTGCTCTACGGCCCGCCCGGCCTGGGCAAGACCACTCTGGCCGCTATCGTGGCCCACGAGATGGGCGTGAACATCCGCGTCACCTCTGGCCCGGCCATCGAGCGCCCCGGCGACCTGGCGGCCATCCTCACCAACCTCCAGAAGAGCGACATCCTGTTCATTGACGAGATCCATCGCCTGGGCCGGGTAGTGGAGGAGGTTCTCTACCCGGCGATGGAGGATTTCGCCCTGGACATCATCATCGGCAAGGGACCGGCGGCCCGCAGCATCCGTCTCAAGCTCCCGCCGTTCACGTTGATCGGGGCCACTACGCGCATCGCCCTGATGACCTCACCGTTGCGCGATCGCTTCGGGGTCATCTACCGGCTGGACTTTTACGACGAGGCGGCCATGCTCGCCATCGTGCGCCGGTCGGCGCGCATCCTGGGCGTGCCGATTGACGAAGCCGGGGCTACCGAGATCGCCCGGCGGGCGCGGGGCACCCCCCGTATCGCCAACCGCATCCTCCGCCGTGTCCGCGACTATGCCCAGGTCCGCGCGGACGGTATCATCACCGTGGACGTGGCCCGCCAGGCCCTGGCCCTGCTGGACGTGGATGCGTTGGGCCTGGATGAGATTGACCGGCGCGTGCTGCGCACGATCATCGAAAAGTTTGGCGGTGGGCCAGTGGGCATCGAGACCATCGCCGCCGCCATTTCGGAAGAGGCAGACACGATCATGGACGTATATGAGCCGTACCTGTTGCAACTGGGGTTCCTGGCGCGCACACCTCGGGGCCGGGTGGCGACGCCGGCCGCTTACGAGCACCTGGGGCTGAAGCCGCCGGAGGTGGAACAGCAGGGCCGGCTATGGTGAAGCCAATCGCAGGTCGCAAGTCGCAGGTCGCAGGTCGCAAGTCGCAGGTCGCAAGTGGATAGAGCGGAGGGGATAATGGCAGACGAGGGACGGAAGAGGCCACAGAGCTACAAGGACCTGGAGATCTACCAGTTGGCCTATGAGGGGGCGGTGCGCATCCATCGGATGACGTTGGAGAAACTGCCCAAGTTCGAGATGTACGCCGAAGGAGACCAGATCCGGCGGTCATCCAAGTCCATCGTCCACAACATCGTCGAAGGGTTCGGGCGCAAGCACTACCGGGGCGAGTACATCCAGCGTCTGACCTACGCCCTGGCCGAGTGCGACGAGACGAAAGTGGCCTTGAGTTTGCTCTACGACACCAGGTCATTGACCGACGAAGCCTACTATCGAGCGGAGCTGGCCTTCTATGAAAACCTCGGCCGCAAGATCTACAACTTTCGCGAATCCGTCATCGCCGCCAAGCCCTACCAACCTGCACCGTGAGACCTGTGACCTGAGACCTGTGACCTGAGACCTGTGACCTGAGACCTGTGACCTGATCGGGAGGTTTGATTGTCTAACCAAGATAAAATCGCACTGATACGACAATTGCGGGCGCAGGCCCTGTTGGCCGGGGGAGCGGAGCGCATCGCTCGCCAGCACGCCCGGGGCAAGCTCACCGCCCGCGAACGCCTGGAGCTGCTCCTGGACGAGGGCAGCTTCCATGAGCTGGGGATGCTCGTCACCTCCCAATTGCTCCCGGTTGAAGAGCGCGCCTTGGGCGATAGCGTGGTGACCGGCTATGGCACGATAGACGGCCGGCTGGTCTACGTCTTCAGCCAGGATTTCACCGTCTTTGGCGGCAGCCTGGGCGAGGCCCACGCCCAGAAGGTCTGCAAGATCATGGACCTGGCGCTGAAGAACGGCGCCCCGGTCATCGGCCTGAACGACTCCGGCGGGGCGCGCATCCAGGAGGGCGTGGTCTCCCTGGCCGGCTATGCCGACATCTTCCTGCGCAACACATTGGCCTCCGGCGTCATCCCCCAGATCAGCGTCATCATGGGGCCGTGCGCCGGGGGCGCGGTCTACTCCCCGGCCCTCACCGACTTTATCATCATGGTCCGGGGCACCAGCCATATGTTCATCACCGGGCCAGACGTCATCCGCGCCGCTACCCATGAGGAGATCACCTTTGAAGACCTGGGCGGGGCCGACGTTCATAACACCATCAGCGGCGTGGCCCACTTGGCCGCCACGGACGAGGCCGAGGCCCTGGCGATGGTGAAACGCCTGCTCAGCTTTATCCCCCAGAACAACCTGGAAGACCCGCCCTTCCAGGAGACCAACGATGATCCGCTGCGCATGGACGAGGCATTGGACAACATCGTGCCGGATAGTCCGACCAAACCCTACGACATCAAGGATGTGATCCGCCACGTGGTGGACGACGGCGACTTTTTCGAGGTACACGAGCACTTTGCCCCTAACCTGGTGGTAGGCTTTGCCCGGCTCTACGGCCGGGCCGTGGGCATCGTGGCCCAGCAGCCGATGCACCTGGCCGGCGCGTTGGACATCAACTCATCCGACAAGGGGGCGCGCTTCGTGCGCTTCTGCGATTGCTTCAACATCCCCCTGGTCACGTTCGTGGACGTGCCGGGATTCCTGCCCGGTGTGGCCCAGGAGCACGGCGGCATCATCCGCCACGGGGCCAAGCTGCTCTACGCCTACTGCGAGGCCACCGTGCCCAAAGTCACCGTCATCACCCGCAAAGCCTACGGCGGCGCGTACGACGTGATGAACTCCAAACACGTGCGCGGCGACATCAACTACGCCTGGCCCACGGCCGAGATCGCGGTGATGGGGCCAGAGGGGGCGGTGAACATCGCCTACCGCAAAGAGATCGCCGAGGCGGAGGACCCGGAGGCGGCTCGCCAGCGGCTCATCGCCGATTACCGGGCGCAGTTCGCCAACCCGTATATCGCCGCCTCGCGCGGCTACATAGACGAGGTGATCCTGCCCCACGAGACCCGGCCCCGGCTCATCGCCGCGCTGGAGATGCTCCAAAACAAACGCGACGAGAACCCGCCCAAGAAGCACGCCAATATGCCGCTGTGAGAACGCCGCTACCGAGAGCATCACAGATTTCGCCCATCCCGCCCTGACCGACGTCCTGCACGAGATTGACGCCATTCTATACCCAGGAAGTCACACCGATGACCGATGAAGCCAATCACTGGAAAACGCCCACGCCAGAGGAGGAAGCCCATCGCCGGCTGCGCGGCGAACTGACCACCGGCGATCCCCGGGCCGACTATGCGGCCGCCGTGGCCGAGATGAGCGCGTTCGAGTTACAATATGGCCTGACCAGCGAGAGCTTTTACGAGCGCTACCGGGCCGGGGCCATGAAGCCCACCGACGACTTGCGGCGCTGGGCCGTGCGCTACGAGATGTACCGGGACCTTTACCCGGACCTGGCGGCTGATCTCCTGTTGCTCATGGGTCGGGCCGACCAACCCTTAACGTAATTCGTGTTGCGTGTTCCGTGTTGCTTGAGACCTGCAACCTGTGACCTGCAACCTGCGACCTGCAACCTGTGACCTGCAACCTGCGACCTGTGACCTGTAACTTGAAAGAGGATACATGTTCCAGAAGATTCTCGTAGCTAACCGGGGCGAGATCGCCGTGCGCATCTTGCGGGCCTGTCGTGAGTTGGGCTTGCAGACCGTGGCCGTCTACAGTGATGTGGATCGGCATAGCCTGCACGTGCGTTACGCCGACGAAGCCTACTGCATTGGCACGGCCCCCCCGCGCGATAGCTATCTTCGCGCTGATCGCATCATTGACGTGGCGAAACGCGCCGGGGCCGAGGCGATCCACCCCGGCTATGGTTTTCTGGCCGAGAATGCCGACTTTGCCCAGGCCTGCCTGGACGCCGGTATTGCCTTTGTGGGGCCGACGCCAGCCGCCATCCGGCGCATGGGTGATAAGACCTGGGCGCGCCAGACCATGATCGCGGCCGGCGTGCCGGTGGTCCCCGGCACCTATGAGCCGCTCACCGACGAGCAGGCCCGCATCGAGGCGGAGCGCATCGGCTACCCGGTGCTGATCAAGGCCGCAGCCGGTGGTGGCGGCAAGGGCATGCGGCGGGTGGACGCGCCAGCGAACCTGCTCCCGGCCCTCCACGCTGCCCGCCGCGAGGCCCTGGAAGCCTTCGGCGACGACGCCATCTACCTGGAAAAAGTCATCGAAGGCGCGCGCCACATCGAGTTCCAGGTCCTGGCCGACAACTACGGCCAGGTGGTCCATCTGGGCGAGCGCGAATGCTCCATCCAGCGCCGCCACCAGAAGCTCATCGAGGAGTCGCCCAGCCGGGCGGTGGACGCGGACCTGCGTCGGCGCATGGGCCAGACTGCCGTGCAGGCCGTGCTGGCCGGCGGTTACACCAGCGTCGGCACCGTGGAGTTCCTGCTGGACCGCGACAAGAACTTTTATTTCCTGGAGATGAACACGCGCCTCCAGGTAGAACACCCGGTCACAGAACTGGTCACCGGCATTGACCTGGTGCGCGAGCAACTGCGCCTGGCCGCCGGCCGCCGCCTGCCCTATAAACAAGAGGACATCGCCGTGAAGGGCTGGGCTTTGGAATGTCGCATCTGCGCCGAAGACCCCTACAATAATTTCTTGCCTTCCACCGGCCGTATCACCGCCGTCTACGAGCCGAGCGGGCAGGGTATCCGGGTGGACAGTGGCATCTTTGCCGGCTTTGAGGTCTCCATCTACTACGACCCCCTCATCGCCAAGCTGCTGGCCTGGGGCGAGACGCGCGGCGAGGCGATCCTGCGCATGAAGCGCGCGTTGAGCGAATACAAAATCCTGGGCATCAAGACCACCATCCCCCTGTTCCAACAACTCATGAACAGCTTCAGCTTCATCGGCGGGCAGTTCGACATCAACTTCATGGAAAGCGATTTCGCGCTGCGGGGTGAGGGCGAGGGTCAACACGCTGACCTGGCGGCCCTGGCCGCGGCCGCCCACGCCTACCGTCGCCGCCAGACCTCTCTCATGCGCGGCCTGGCCCAGCGACGAGCTGGCGACAGCTCGTGGAAGACCGCTGCCCGATCTCGGAGGTGGGGCCGATGAAATACACCGTCACGGTCGCCGATAAGGAACCGCGCGAGATCGAGGTCTGGGAGACCGAAGAGGGATTGTTCGCCCGGCTGGGCGACCAGACCCATCGCCTGGATGCGGTCAGTATTGACGGGGGCAACTTCTACAGCCTGCTGGTGGACCAGTACAGCCACGAGGTGTTCATCGAGGAACGCCAGGAGGCCTATGCGGTGGTCCTGCACGGCCGGCTCTACGAAGTGGTAGTGGAGAGCGAGACGGCCCGGCGCGCTCAGACAGTGCGCCCGGTTCAGGTCGCCGGGGGCCGCACTGTGGTCAAATCGCCCATGCCTGGCCTGGTGGTGAGCCTGGCCGTGACCGAGGGCCAGATCGTGGCCGAGGGCCAGCGGCTCGCCGTGCTGGAGGCGATGAAGATGGAGAACGAGATCCGCGCGCCCCGGGCCGGCACCGTCCAGCGTATAGACGTGGCCGTGGGCGATTCCGTGATGCAGGGCCAGACGTTGTTGACCCTGAGTTAGTTCTACAACAAGGAGATGGCATGAGCGTCCAGGATTCTCGTCCGGCCCCCCTTCGCCCGACCTGGTCCGGCCCGTTATTTCTCATCATCATCGCGGTGGTGGCGGCCGCAGGTCTGGCCGCTTACGTCTACGAGCTGCGCCAGCCTAATCTGGGCTTCACCCTCACGCCGGGGGCTATCGTCGTGGCGATGGACCCCGGTGGTCCGGCGGACCGGGCCGGGATGCGTCATGGCGATGAACTGCTCCTCCTGGACGGCGTATCACCCCATGATATGGCTGCCTATGGCATGGCGCGCGGCAGCATAACGCCGGGCCAGCCGGTGTCCGTCTCGGTCTTGCGTGAGGATGGCGAGGTCACGTTGACCCTGATCGCCCGAAGCCGGTCCGTGCTGCTGGAAGGCCACGTGGTGAGTTATCTGGCTGCCGCGTTGTTCCTGCTGCTGGGGGCCGTGGTCTATCTGGCGGTGTGGGGCGCGCCGCTGGGCCGGGTTTACTTCCTGTTCATGGCCGCCTGCGCGTTGGTGTTGGCCTGCACCGTGCCTATGGGCAGCCCGGGATTTAGCGCCTTGCAACGCCTGGGACTCGGCCTGGTCCCGGCGCTGGCTGTCCATTATGCCCTCTTGTTCCCCCATGAACAGCCCCTGGTACGATGGCGAAAGCGGCTGGTTGTGCTGATGTATCTGGTGAGCCTGGGCCTGGCCAGCACCAATATCGCCTTCTTGCTATGGGGTCGGGAACAAGCTTTCCTCTGGACCTACAACCTGCTTATGCTGAATATGGTGATCGGCGTTTTGTTGAGCATCGCCGGGCTGATCTGGACAGAGCAGCAGACCAAAACCGACCCGGCCAGCAGTGCTATCCGCGAGATAGTGGTCGGCATAGCCCTGGCGGTTATCCCGTTCGCCCTCCTTTTGAGCCTGGACCTGGCGACCGGGTTCCGCCTGTTGGATACGCGGGTGCTCATCGTATCTGTGCAGGGAATCCCCTTTGCCCTGGGCTACGCGGTGCTCAAGGGCCGTTGGAGGCACCTGGACCGCCTGGTGCATTGGCTGTTGACCCTGACCTTGACCCTGTTGGTCGGGTTGCCGCTCTATGGGGCCGTGGTCTGGGGCCTGATCCTGGCCTTTGGTATCCCGGCCAGTGGCGAAGCCCTGGCGGCCGGCTTTGCGGCAGCCATTGTCATGGGCCTGATCGTGGTGCCCCTGGCCGCCGGGGTGCGTCGTCTGGTGGACCGCTGGTTCTTCCAGCGTTAGGTGAGGTCGGGACGACAATGAAAAACTATCACCTGGCGACAACGGTGCGCCGAATAATCTCCCATAAAGCCCCCCTCAGACGAACACCGGCAGCGCCCACATCCGGACGGTCACTGATCTTTTTGGGCCTGGCTGTCCTGGCGATGATCCTGGTCATATTAGCCCTGGCCCTCTTGCCTTTCGCTGACGTGCAGCAGCGAGCGCGTGATCTGGTGGCCATAGTTCTTGCCCCCCCGGTATCCGCAACCAGGGCGCCGGGGTCAGCAATGCTCTCAGGCTCGCCAACCCCGGTCCCATCCAGCACTCCGACCGTGATACCATGCCCTACCCCGGTCCCCACCATAACTCCCACCGCTACCCCGGCCGGCCCCTGTCCTCCGCCGCCGGGCTGGGAGCTGTATACCGTCCGCCCTGGCGACACCCTGACCGCGTTGGCTCAAAGCCGGGGCACCACTGTCCAGGACCTGGTCCAGGCCAATTGCCTTACCAGCCTGATGATCTATGTCGGCCAGACCCTTTATCTGCCGGCGCTTCACCCGCCTACCCCGGCGAATCAACCCACTGCACTGGCGGTCAGCCCGGCGGTCCCCACTGCCACCCCGCAGCTGCTGCCCCTTCCGGCCGGCGCCGCCGAAAGATTCAAGTTGCCACCAGGGATCATCAACGTGATCCTGCTGGGCAGCGATTCGCGGGTGCAAGGGGAGTTGGGGCGCACGGATACCGTGATCCTGGTCGCCATCAATCCGGTCTCCAAGACTGTGAGCATGCTCTCCATCCCCCGCGACCTGTGGGTCTATGTCCCCACCTGCGGCTATGAGCGCATCAACACTGCCTATATGTGGGGCACGCTGAGCAAATACCCCGGCGGCGGGCCAGCCCTGGTCAAGGCCACCATCGAGTACAATTTTGGGGTCCCGGTTCACTACTACGCTGCCATTGACCTCAAGGGTTTCATCCGGCTCATTGACACCCTGGGCGGCGTGACCATCGCCGTGGAATGCCCTTTCCCGGACCTGGAGTTAGAGCCGGGGATCCACCACATGGATGGCCAATGGGCTTTGGCCTATGCGCGCTCGCGCATCACCAGTAGCGATTTTGCTCGTTCACGGCGACAACAGCAGGTCCTGCGAGCGATGTGGGCGCAACTCCTGCGCCCGGAAACCATCCTTCAGATCCCCAGCCTGTGGTCCATATTGCAAGACAGTATCACCACTGACCTGAGCCTGGAGCAGATCATCTCGCTGGCCCAACTGGGTTTGCAGATCAATACCCGCCAGATCCAAAGCCTGTACCTGGATGAGGAGCAGGTCAAGGCCTGGGTCACCCCCAACGGGGCCCAGGTGTTATTGCCCCAACCCGCCGCCTGCCGCGCCCTGTTCGCCGCCCTGTTCGCGCCACCAGGCGAGGTGGAGCTGATCCACGCCCGGGTGGAGATCCGCAACGCTGGCTGCACCAGTTTCCAGGCCAAAGAACTGGCTGCCGACCGGCTCTACTACCTGGGGTTCGACACCGTGCGGATCGGCCCCGATCAGCCAGAGGTCCGGCCGCGCACCATCATCGTCAACTATACTAACGATGCCGAGGCTATTGCCCTGCTGCGCCAGGCGTTCCATGTCCCGGCGGAAGACGTCTGGTTTCAGGCCCAAGAGAATCCCCCTCTGGATGCTCTGGTGCTCTTGGGCCGCAACTTTAACCCGTGCCAGCAATGAACGCGAAAGGCCATCCCCACGGGGGATGGCCTTTCTTATATTCACCGTAACTGCCTACCCTGAACCCTCCCGCAGGTTAGAAAGGGGCTGGCAACTGATGCAGCCGATCATCTGGGCGCGTCTGCGGCGTCTGGCCTGGTCATTGCGCCCAAACCTGCGGGAGGGTAGGTAGTTACTATTCACCGCCCTATTTTCACGCTGGCTCCTCGGTCTTCCGGGATCGCCGGCGGGGTTTGTCCGCCGAAGGCCCGGTCTCTGCGGGCAACACCCCGGCCGGCTCCGGCGAGATCGGCGGGGGTTCTAATATTGGCTCACTGGCGATCTGTGGGGGGAGCATGGTCCCCACCCGGCTCAACACCACCGCTCCCAGCGCGATACAGACGATGCCCAGGGCCAACACCCAGCCGATACACGGCACCGCGCTCAACAGCATGAGCAACACCAGCCCTACGACGAAACTCAGGTAGGGATTGGTTGGCCGGCTGACCACCGCCAACACCCGGTCGCCCACATACTGCGAGATGGCTATCCCGCCCATCAAGGCTCCGGCTACTGCTGCCGCGCCGGGGATGCAGAGCAGGATCACCCCCACCAGGATCACCGGGATGCCCAGGATAGCCCCCACGATAGTCACGGTGAGGACAAGCCCCACGATGAACAGGATGATCGCTGGCGCCAGCAATACAATGGTCGCCAGGGCTGCCACCAGCAGGGTCAAAAAGCCCACCCCCAGGCTGATGGGCCACATCTCCACGGCGGTCTGCTGCACCCGTGACAGGTGCGCCGGCGCAAAGGCGATGAGCAAGATGCCCAGGGCCGCGATGGCCAGGAAGTAGATGATGGTCTCCAGCACGTTCCGCAAAAAGCCCCAAAATCCCAGTTCTGAGCCGCTGATGCTCACCACCGGCATACCCACCCAGGGACCGGTGGTCACTGGCGGCGAAGTGATGACCGGCATCGGCCAGCCACCACGCCCACCGCTCACAGACTGGCCGAGCACCTGCGCCCCCTCGTCACGACGGATCTCACCGCCATAACTCACCAGGTCACCACGAACCACGGCCGTGTTGGACAGACGCACGTCTCCCCCATAGACCACCACATCGCCGTCCACCTGGCCCTCGATGCGCGTCTCACCACCCATCACCACCAGGCTGCCGGTCACCCGGCCGCCCTGGTGAATCCGGGCATCGCCGCCCAATACCACCAGGTCCCCTTCATGGACCTCCCCGCTCCGCACGTTCACATCCCGGCCCCAATATCGAGCATTGGGCATACAACCCCCGGCCAGTAACAGGATCACGACCAGTGCTGCCAGTACCAACCATACGCGCTTCATGTGACACCTCCTCGTCTAATTATGTGCTCGCCAGGGGTCTGCGACCCCGCGATATTTGGTAACTGCCCACCTTCCCGCAGGTTGGAGAGAAGTTTCTAACCTGGGGGAGGGTTCAGGGTACTATTCGCTCTCCAATGCCAGTTCTCCTATGCCCATCTTGACCGTGATAACGAGCTGTTCACCCACCTGATCGTAGCTGCCGTTGGTGAACACGGTGCCGCTCTGGCGAAAGCCGGCGAGCCGGGTGGACGACAGGGCGCCCTCCAGGTCCACGCGCGTGCCAACCTGGGCTGGCACGCGAATCACCAGGTGCGAAATGCCACTCTCTACCTCCGCCCTTGACCGGCCGGCGAGCGCACCGTCGAACGATAGCTCAAAGTCCCCGGCCCCGCCCCGGAACGTCATCTCGCCGAAGCGGGCGTTGCCCAACCCGGTTAGCGAGAGCCGGGCCGCCCCGGCCAGCACCTCCAGTTCAGACAGGGTCTCTGGATTGGGGGTGCTGAACATGATGGTCCCATCACACGCGCCCACGTTCAGGGTCAAATCTCGCAGGCGCAGGCCCCCCAGTTCCACCTCTCCCTGAAACGCGCCCAGGTTCAGTTCCAATGCCAGGGGTATATCCCGGTTCAGCCGGATGTCCCATTCGTTGCGCACATCGCGGGTATCCCAGCCCCCCCAGCGGATCTCGCGTTGCGGGCGCAGGGTTGCCACCTGCACATCGCCCTGGGTCCTGGTCGTCAACTCCGGGGCCAACTCGTTCACATTATAGGTGAACTGACCGTCCAGCAAGCCAGTCGCGCCGGGGCGTAACGTGAGCCTGCCGCCCCCGAACAAGATCTGCACCCGGGCCGATACGGCCGTCGGGTCCACTGGCACACTTTTTTGCTCCTGGCGTAGTTCCCCCACCGAGACGGGCGCGCGGGCCGGCCACTGGCTCCAGTCGTCCCAATCACCCCAGGCTGGGCCCCGGCAGGGGACACAGCAGCAGCAACATCCACTGGCCGCCATAGCCACCACCAGCAACGTGCTCACAAGCAAACATATCTTCGCCATTTGTTCTCTCCTACGTAACTACCTACCCTCCCGCAGGTTTGGGCGCAATGACCAGGCCAGACGCCGCAGACGCGCCCAGATGATCGGCTGCATCGGTTGCCAGCCCCTTTCTAACCTGCGGGAGGGTTCAGGGTAGGCAGTTACTCTTCCACTATGTGATCTACGATCTGCATCCTGCAACCCGTCGTTCGCCCAGCCCCCATACCCGGCCGATGAGCCAACCCCATGATAACGTCAGGGCATAGGCCAGTCCGCTCATCAAGATGAAAATCACCGTGCCAGTTGCCAACAACGGCATTATAGCTCCCATAACGGCCTGCAATGCCCCGAACAAGGTTGTGCTCCAAAACTCGATCTGACCAAGCAGGTTCTGAACGGTATTGATCAAGCCGGGGTCCTGGAGGCAAGCCGGCACCAGGATGCTCAAGGCATAAGCTGCCAGACCCCAGACGATCAAGGCACTCGCCATCGCAGCCAGCAGTACCAGACCCAGGGCCAGGACCAGTCCGCCGCCCAGCAGTCGGCACCGGGTCAGCCGGCGCTGGCGCCGCGCCCCGGCCGGCGCCAGCGTCAATCCCGCCGAATCGAGGTGCGCCAACACCGTGGCTGCAAATCCGGGAGCCGGTTCCGCCAGTGGCACCCGGGCGAAGAGGGTCTCCACGCGGCGCAGGGTCATCCACTCGTCATGGCAGGCTGGGCAGGCAGCCAGATGGGCATCCACATCCGCTGGCAACGGGCCGCCGCATCGTTCGTCCAAATAGAGGGCCAACACAAGCTCAGCATCTCGACAACGCATGTTCCTGGCCCTCCTTTCTAGCGTTTCTAGGGGCCGGGCTGGGCGGAGAAACCATGGCCCGGCCTTCGCTCGCGCGGAGCAGTTCCGCCAACATCCGTCGCCCCCGGTGGAGTCGCACCTTCACGGCCCCCTCGGAGATGCCGGCCACTTCGCCAATCTCCCGACAGGACAGGTCATACCAGTAAAACAGCGTGATCACCAGACGATAGTCCGCCGGCAACCGGGACAATAGCCATTGGACAAGGCGTTCCTCCTCGCGCGTCAGGGCAGCCACCTCCGGCAGCGGCTCACGGTCTATCAGCTCTCCGGCCAGAGATGGATCTTTGTCCAGGGAAACGACCTGCCCGCGTAGCCGGCGCAGACGGTCAATGCAGTGATGGCTGGCGATGGCAAAGAGCCAATTGGAGAATCGCCGCTGCGGGTTATAAGAGGTCAGGTTGGCATATGCGCGCAGGAACGTCTCCTGGGCAGCATCTTCGGCCTCCTGCCGGTGTCCCAACATGCGATAGGCCAGGTTATAGACCGGCACCTGATACGCTTCCACCAGCCGACCAAAGGCCGCCCGGTCACCCTGCTGAGCCGCCAGGACCCAACTATGCTCGCGGGCTGCCTGCTCATCGGGGATCGAACTGCGCTGAGATTCAGACCGCCAGCGTTCCCCACATGCTGGTTCCATCATGCTCTCCTCGCCTGGCTATACGCCGCAGATGGGGAGTGGTTACAGGTTGCTATTTGCGCCGGTCCTGGCGCGCCCCCGGTCACGTCCTGCCTCGTCTAGTCTACCATCTTTTTCGTCACGGTGCAACAAGGAATCCTGACATCCGTGCATAACTCGTGTTAGGGAGGGAACAAGGGGAAAAAAGCCTTTCTGGGGGTTTTTGCGGCGGCTTCGCCGCCGCAAAAACCCCCTATAAGGCAGTCTTTCCCCTCCCGAAGAGACGCGAAGCGGGGCGGTGGGGGCGGTGCCCTGGTGCGTTTAATTTACGCACGGATGTCAAGGAATCGCAACGGGGTAACGTCGGACAGATTAGTGACAAAATTCACAAAATTGACATTCCTCACCTGGTCTGGTACAATACGAGGGCCAGATTGTGAAATTTTACGCATATAACCCCCGCGCCTGGTTCCCCTGTTCGGGGGCTTGTTCATTCGTAACTGCCTACCCTGACCCCTCCCGCAGGTTAGAAAGGGGCTGGCAACCGATGCAGCCGGACCTGGGCACGCCTGCGGCGTCTGGTCTGGTCATTGCACCCAAACCTGCGGGAGGGTAGGTAGTAGTTTCGGGTATTCGCAAATTAGTCAAGGAGATATGCGATGTTCATGCTCGCGGCGGGTGTGCCCGGCCCAGGCCGGACTGGGTCACCCGCCGCCGGGCACGGGGTCGCAGACCCCGCGCGAGCACATATTATACGAGGAGGTAGCATATGAAAGAAGTGGTCATCGTGTCGGGCGCGCGGACGCCCATTGGCAGCCACGGCGGCGGTATGCGTGACATTACTGCCCAGGAGCTGGCGGCCATCGTCTTCCGGGCTGCTGTGGAGCGGGCCGGGATCAACCCCCAGATCATAGACGACGTGATCCTGGGCTGCATCGGTCAGCAGAGTGATGCGGCCAACATCAGCCGGGTGGCCGCGCTCATGGCCGGCATCCCGGTGAACGTCCCCGGCTGGACCTGCCAGCGCAACTGCGTGAGTGGCATGATGTCCATCACCAGCGCCTACCAGGCCATCCAGGCCGGCGACGGCGAGGTGTTCCTGTGCGGTGGTACAGAGAGCATGAGCACTGCCCCTTACGTGGTACGCGGTGCCCGGTGGGGCCTCAAGCTACGCCACACCACGTTCATTGATTCCCTGTGGGAGGGCCTGACCGACCCGATCTGTGACATGATCATGGGTTACACTGCTGAGAACGTGGCCATGCTCTATGGTCTCACCCGCGAGCAACTGGACAGGTACGCGGAGCAGAGCCACAAGAAGGCCTTCATGGCCACTCGCATGGGCAAGTTCCGCGACGAGATCGTGCCGGTGCCGGTGGTCAAAAAGGTGGCCGGTCAGGAGGTGGCCCGCGAGGAGATCACCCAGGACGAGTGCATCAACCCCACCCTGAACGTCCAGAAGGCGGCTTTATACCCCACGGTCTTTAAGAAAGACGGAGTGGTGACCCCGGCCAATGCCTGCCCCATCTCAGATGGCGCAGCGGCAGTGGTAGTGATGACGGCGGACAAGGCCCAGGAACTGGGCCTCAAGCCGATGGCCTACATCCGCGCTTATGCCTATGCCGCGCTCCCGCCGGAGATCATGGGCTTAGGCCCGGCCTACTCGGTCCCCAAGGCCCTGAAAAAGGCTGGCCTCAAGCTGGAGGATATTGACCTCATCGAGATCAACGAAGCCTTTGCAGCTCAGGTTATGGCCGTGGGCATGGAATTGGGCTGGGACTGGAACAAGGTCAACGTCAACGGCGGAGCCATCGCCCTGGGGCACCCGGTGGGTTGCTCCGGCACCCGCATCACGGTCACGTTGATGTATGAGATGATCAGGCGCGACGCCAAATTGGGCCTGGCCACAGCCTGCGTGGGCGGCGGCATGGGCGGCACCTTGATCATCGAGCGGAAGTAAGGCGGCAGTTCACTACCGGACACTTTTCAATCACGAATGATGCGAATGGACGAATGGCACGAATTGGTATGAAAAACATTCGTGAGATTTGCCAGATTCGGGTCATTCGTGATGAAACTTGCGAAAATGTCCGGTAAGTAAAGGCGGCAGCAGGCAGAAAGCAGAACGCAAGGGAGGGAAAGATGCTGAAAGACCATACCCCCATGTATAAGGACAAAAAAGTGCGCGGCGAGTTCATTGAGAAGGCTAAGGCGGTCTTGGCGGCCAAGAAGGGCCAGTTGGGGTTGGAGACAGGCGTGGCGGGCATTGAGCCAGAAAGCGGCGACGTGTTTGTGGGGAAATTGCTGGGCGAGGTGAACGCTCAAGCCTATGCCAGATACCCAGACCAGTGGATCTATTTCACCCGCATCGAAAACCCGGACGCCGGCCTGCCATTACGGACGTGGTAAATGTGCAAAATGTGCAAATGTGCAATTTGCAAATTTGTCCATTTGCCTATTTTATGACAAGGAGGGAACTATGTACATCTTCAAAGCAGCAGTGGTGGGCGCCGGCGCCATGGGCGGCGGGATCGCCCAGGTGATCAGTTTCTCCGGCTTACCCGTCGTCCTCAAGGATATCGATCAAGGTATGCTGGACAAGGGGATGGAGACGGTCCGCAAGATCTATCAGAGCCGGGTGGACAAGGGCAAGATGAGCGCCGGCGAGATGCAATCCAAGTTGGACCTCATCACCCCCACCCTCACCTATGACGGTTTTGAGGACGTGGACATCGTCATCGAGGCGGTGCCGGAGATCATGAAGATCAAGCAGCAGGTCTTTGCCGAGCTGGACCAGGTCTGCCCGGAGGCGACCATCTTTGCCTCCAACACCTCGGCGCTGAGCATCAGCGAGATGGGCGCGGCCACCAGGCGGCCGCACAAGGTCATCGGGATGCACTTCTTCAACCCGGCTCACGTGATGAAGCTGGTGGAGATCATTCCCGGCCTGAGCACCGCCCAGGAAACGGTGGACGATGTCCTCATGTTCGCCGAGAGCCTGCGCAAGCTGCCGGTGGTAGTGCAGGAATGCCCTGGCTTTCTGGTGAACCGGCTGCTAATGCCCTATCTGAACGAGGCCACCCTGTGCCTGCAAGAGGGGGCCGCCACAGCCGAGGAGATCGACACCGCTGCCCGCGAGTTTGGCTGGCCTATGGGGCCCTTCCAGCTCATGGACATGCTGGGGCTGGACATCTGCTACCACACCGGCGCATACCTGTACCAGGAATACGGCGAGCGCATGAGGGGCGCCGCCCTGTTCGAGGAATTGGTCAAGGCCGGTCGCCTGGGCGAAAAGAGTGGAGCCGGCTTTTATGGCTACGGCGGCCAGAGCGATGAGCCGGTCAAAGAGATGATCGCCCGACTCCAGAAGGAAGGCAAAGCCCAGACCGGCACCGAATTCAGCATGGACCGGCTGATGATGCCCATGATCAACGAGGCGGCCGAGTGCCTGTTGGAGAACGTGGCCCGGCCCAACGACATTGACCTGGCCATGATCGCCGGCACCGGCATGACCCGGGCCGGGGAGCGCATGGGCCCCCTGACCCTGGCCGACGAGATCGGGCTGGACGTGGTGGTGGAGAAGCTGCAAGCCTTCCAGGCCCGGTACGGCGAACGATTCCGCCCCTCGCGCCTGCTCAAGACCAAGGTCCGTGCCCGACACCTGGGGAAAAAGACCGGCCGCGGATTCCTGGAATATGCGTAGCTGGAAGCTGGTTACTGGAAGCTGGTGACCAGCAACAAGCAACTAGCAACTACACGTAACTGCTCAGCCCTCTGCGATCTGGGTAATCGGATTGTCACCCTGAGCGAAGCGAAGGGTCTCGTTTTCACACCAACGAGATTCTTCGTCGCAAAAAACGCTCCTCAGAATGACAGGCTGAGCAGTTACAACTACACTAGATTCAGTAAAGGGAGGATCATCATGGCAGACCGACAGTTTGTAAAGATGAGCATCGAGGACCGCATCGCGGTGTTGACTATTGACAACCCGCCGGCGAATTCGCTGAAAAGCCCGGTCCTGGCGGATCTGAACGACGCCATTGATGAAGCGGCGGCCAACCCGGAGGTCAAGGCCGTCATCATCACCGGCGCCGGGCAGTTCATGTTCGTGGCCGGGGCCGACATCGGCGAGATCGGCGAATTGCTCAAGACCCCGGAAAAGTTCGACGAGGTACTCAAGATCGCCAAGGCCATTTTCTGGAAGATCGAGCACCTGAGCAAGCCGGTCATCGCCGCCGTCAATGGCACTTGCCTGGGTGGGGGCAACGAGTTGATCATGGCCTGTCACATGCGCGTGGCCTCTGACCGGGCCCGCTTCGGGCAGCCGGAGATCAACCTGGGCATCATCCCCGGCTTTGGTGGTACTCAACGCCTGCCGCGCCTGGTGGGCAAGGGCAAGGCCCTGGAACTCCTCCTCACCGGCGATATGATCAGCGCTCAGGAAGCCCAGCGGATTGGCCTGGTCAACAAGGTCGTGCCCCAGGGCGAGGAGCTCAAGGCCGCCAAAGACCTGGCCAAGAAGATCGTGGCCAAGGGCGGCAAAGCCGTGCAGCTCTGCATCGAGGCCGTTTACGAGGGCTACGAACTGCCCCTCACGGATGGCCTGGATGTGGAGATCGAGAAGTTCAAGGCCGTGGCCCACACCCACGACGCTGTCGAGGGCATCAACGCCTTCCTGCAAAAACGCCAGGCCAGGTTCGAGGATCGGTAAGTTTCACCCTCCCGCAGGTTTTTGAATCTACGCTTTCTAACCTGCGGGAGGGTACAGAGCAGGTAGTTACGAGAGAGGACTGAACGCTTTGACTTATCCTTCTCTGGTCACGCTCCTGGAAGAAAGCGTCCGGGCCGCGCCACGCAAACTGGCGACGCTGTGCCGTGATAGCGCGCTGACCTATGCGGAACTGCACGGGCTTACCAATCGGCTGGCCAATAGCCTGACTACGTTGGGGGTGGGGCCGGGTGATCGGGTAGCGGTGATGTTGCCCAACGGGCCGGACTTTATCGTTGCCTATTATGCCACCCTGCGCCTGGGGGGCATCGTTGTGCCCATCAACACCCTGCTCCGCGAGGCCGAGGTGTGCCACGAGCTGCAAGACAGCGAGGCGAAGGTGCTCATCGTCTGGGAAAGGGTGGCTGAAGAGGCGATGCGCGCCTTCGCCAGAGCCCCGGCCTGTCGCTACTGCCTGGTGGCCGGTGAGCGGATCCCGGAAGGTGCTCATTCGTTACAGGGGCTGCTGAGCGGAGCCTGGCCTTCGTTCGAGCCGTGCCACCGGGAGGGCCAGGATACGGCGGTGATCCTGTATACCGCCGGCACCACCGGCCAGCCCAAAGGCGCCGAGCTGACCCACGACAACCTGAGCAGCAATACCCTGGCCACCATCACCCTCATGGGCCTGCGACCGGACGACGTGGTCATGGCCGCCCTGCCCCTGCATCACAGCTTCGGGCAGACGTGTTGCATGAATGCCGCCCTGGCTGCCGGGGCCACCCTGTCCTGCATGGCCGAGTTTTCGGCCACCGAGATGTTGGAGCGGTTCAGCCGGGAACGGGTCACCGTCTTTGCCGGCGTGCCCACCATGTACTACTACCTCACCCGCCAGGTGGGTGAGGTTGCGCCAGTCCACAACCTGCGCCTGTGCATCACCGGCGGCGCTCCCATGCCCATCTGGATCCTGCACGAGTTCGAGAAACGCTTCGGCGTCACCGTGTTGGAAGGCTATGGCCTGTCCGAGACCTCGCCGGTGGCGAGCTTTAACGTGCGGGGGCAACCGCGCAAGGTCGGCTCCATCGGCGTGCCCATCCCCGGGGTGCAGATGCGCATCGTGGACGAGGCGGGGCAGGAATTGCCCCCCGGTGAGATCGGCGAGATCGTCATCCGCGGCCCTAACGTGATGAAAGGCTACTACCGCCGGCCAGCGGAGACGGCCCAGGTCATCCGCCACGGCTGGTTCCACACCGGCGACCTGGCCTATATGGATGAAGAAGGTTATTTCTTTATCGTGGGGCGCAAGACGAACATGATCATCAAAGGCGGCTTCAATGTCTACCCCCGCGAGGTGGAGATCGCCCTGGAGAGCCACCCGGCCGTGCTGGACGTGGCCGTGGTCGGTGTGCCCGACGAGGCCCTGGGTGAAGAAGTCAAGGCCTGCGTCGTGCTCCATGAGGGCCAGCGGATCACGGCAGACGAACTGATCGCGTACTGCCGGGAGCGCATCGCCGCCTACAAGTGCCCCGGCATCATCGAGTTCCGCGATAGTCTGGCGAAAAGGAGTTAGACCCTGAACCCTCCCGCAGGTTCGCGCGTTTTCGCGGACACGCCAGTCACAGACGGGAAACACGGTTCCCAGCAACCTGCGGGAGGGTAGGCTGAGCAATTACGAAATTAGAACTGATTGCGGGTGCTGCTAACGAGCAACCAGCAACGAGTAACCAGTCAAGGAGGCCACAAGATATGGATTTCAGTTTTCCACCTGAATACGAACTGTTCCGCCGGGTGGTACGCGAGTTTGCCCAGAAAGAGGTCGCGCCGCTGGCGGAAGAGATAGACCGGGAAGAGCGCGTGCCCTGGGAGACCATCAAAAAGGCCGCCAAGATCGGGCTGATGGGCGTGCCCTTCCCCCAGGAGTACGGCGGAGCCGGCGGCGGCGAGATCGGCTACTGCATCCTCATGGAGGAGCTTAACAAGGTCTGTGCCTCCACGGCCACCGTCATCGGCGCCCATACCGGCATCGGGGCAATGGCCTTTTACCTGGACGGCACAGAGGAGCAAAAGCGCAAGTACCTGGTCCCTTGCGCCAAGGGCGAGTACATCGCCGCCTTCGCTCTAACCGAGGCCAACGCCGGCTCGGATGCGGCCGCCATCCAGACCCGCGCCGTCCGCGATGGCGACTATTTCATCCTGAATGGCAGCAAGATCTGGATCACCAACGGCGACATCGCCGACGTGCTCACGGTCTTTGCCGTGACCGACCCGGCCCTGGGAGCACGGGGCGGGGTGACCGCCTTTATCGTAGAGACGGCCTGGCCGGGCTTTCGCGTGGGCACCAAAGAGGAAAAGATGGGCATCCGTGGCTCGTCCACGGCCGAGCTGTTCTTTGACGACATGCGCATCCCCAAGGAGAACGTCATCGGCCAGTTCGGGGCCGGCTTTCTGACGGCCCTCAAGACCCTGGACGTGGGCCGGCTTAGCCTGGGGGCCGGCTGCCTGGGCGGCGCCACTGCCTGCCTGGAAATGAGCCTGGACTTTGCCAAGAACCGTTATCAGTTCGGCGCGCCCATCGCCCAGAAACAGGCCATCCAGTGGATGATCGCCGACATGGCTACCGAGATCGAGGCCCTGCGGTCCATGGTCTACCGGGGCGCCTGGATGCTAGACACCCAGGGCCTGACCCGCGAGTTCAGCACCATTTCGGCTATGGTTAAACTCTATGGGTCCGAGGTATTGGACCGGGCTGTAGACAAGTGTGTCCAGATCCACGGCGGCATGGGCTACATGAAAAAGTTCCCGGTGGAACGCGCCTACCGTGACGCCCGGATCACCCGCATCTTTGAGGGCACCAACGAGGTGCAACGCCTGGTCATCGCCACCAACCTGTTCCGCAAGGTCGGCGTGCGGATCCGGTAAGGGATGAAGGCGGAAGGAGGAAAAGTCACATGAGGATCGTTGTCTGCATCAAACAGGTTCCAGATACCACCGAGGTCAAGCTGGACCCGCGCACCGGCACCCTGATCCGCGAGGGCGTGCCCAGCATCATCAACCCGGAGGACAAGAACGCCATCGAGGAGGCCCTGAAACTGCGTGAAGCCGGCCAGGCCGAAGAGATCGTCATCATCAGCATGGGGCCACCCCAGGCCGATGCTGCCCTCCGCGAAGCGTTGGCGATGGGCGCGGACCGGGCCATCCTGTTGAGCGACCGGGCCTTTGCCGGTTCCGACACCTGGGCCACAGCCAACGCCCTGGGCCTGGCCATCAAACACCTGGGCGACTATGGCCTCATCCTGTGTGGCCGCCAGGCTATTGACGGCGACACAGCTCAGGTCGGCCCCCAGTTAGCCGAGTACCTGAATATCCCACAGATCACCTATGTGCGTGAGTTGGAGCTGATTGATGGCCGGGTGCGGGCCAAGCGCAGCCTGGAAGATGGCTACGAGGAGATCGAGGCCCCGCTGCCGGCCCTGCTCACCATCACCAACCAGGCCAACACCCCGCGCTACCCCCACGCGGCCGGCATCTTCCGCGCCTACCGCGAGCAAACCGTGGAGGTCTGGGGAGCCAAAGAGGTCAACGCCGACGAGAACCAGGTGGGGCTGAAAGGCTCCCCCACCCAGGTCAAGCGCAGCTTCGCCCCGGAACCAAAGGGGGCCGGCGAGATGCTGTCTGGGACGGACAAGGACAAGGTAACGGCCCTGGTGCAACGGCTGCGGAGCAAGAACCTGATCTAGACCTGACCCGGCCAGTGACATCCGCGCATAACTCCTGTCAGGGAGGGAACAAGTTGGGGAGAAAGCCTTTCTGGGGGTTTTTGCGGCGGCGAAGCCGCCGCAAAAACCCCTACCAGGCATTATTTCCCCTCCCCGCATCGCGTAGCGGCGAAGGGACGCGAACTGGGGAGTGAGGCAGTGCCCTCATGCGCAAGTCCTAAACTTGACAAAAATAGTAAACTATGTTAGGATCAAGATGAAGCGTTTACTCTCCCGCAGGTTGGGGGGCAGTTTTCTAATCTGCGGGAGGATAATTCATCTTGGGTTGCGGTAAGGAGCGCCAATGACGGAAGCGAAGGATCATCCCATCGGTGCGGTGCTGGTGGTGGGTGGCGGCGTCAGCGGCCAGCGCGCCTGTTACGACTTGCTGGAAGCCGGGATGCGCGTCTACCTGGTGGAGTATACCCCCTTTCTGGGCGGCATCGTGGCCCAGTTGGGTACGATGTTCCCCACCCATGACTGCGTCCTCTGCCGGGGTACGGCCGAGCACGGCCACGGCTGTAGCCAGCCGGCCATCTCCCACGTTTTCCTGGATCACAACAAGCACCCCAACCTGACGATCCTCACAAACGCCGAGATCGTGGGCCTGGAAGGGGACGTGGGCAACTTCACGGTGACGGTGCGCCGCAAGCCGCGCTACGTGGACCCGGTCAAGTGCACCAACTGCGGCGCCTGCGTAGAGGTGTGTCCCCAGGAGATGCCCAGCGAGTTCGAGAGCGAGCTGACCCGGCGCAAGGCCATCTACAAGCCCAGCCACCGCAGCATCCCCAATTCCTATGCCATTGACCGGGGACCATACTGCGATAACTGCCGCAAATGCGTGAACGTCTGCATCATGAAGGCCATCAACCTGGATGAGCCAGAGCAAGTCGAACGCATCCAGGTGGGGGCGATCATCCTGGCCCCTGGTTTCAAGCTCTTTGACCCCCGCGACATGGAGGAACTGGGTTACGGTATCTTTCCCAACGTGGTCACCTCCATGCAGTTCGAGCGGTTCGTCTGTCACTCCGGCCCCACCTTTGGCAACCTTCTGCGGCCCTCCGATGGCACAGAGCCGAAAAAAGTGGCCTGGATCCAATGCGTCGGCTCCCGCGATCAACGCAACGAATACTGCTCTTCCATCTGCTGCATGTATGCCACCAAAGAAGCCATGATGACCAAGGAGTACAATCGGGAGATTGATACTCACGTCTTTATGATGGACGAGCGCACGTTCAGCAAGGAATATAACGTCTACTTTGAGCAGGCCAAAGATGTCTACGGGGTCAGATACACACGTTGCCGCATCTCCCGCCTCTGGGAAGACCCCCGCACGCATGATTTGATCATTAGATACCAGGACGAGGCGGGCCAACTGCGAGAGGAGACCTTCAACCTGGTAGTGCTCTCGGTGGGGGCGGAGCCACCCCGGGGATCGAGGGTGTTGGCCCAGGCGTTAGACATCGGCCTGAATGAGTATGGCTTCTGCCGCACCGAAAAGTTCAGCCCCCTGACCACTACGCGACCGGGGATCTTTGTCTGCGGGGCCTTCTCGTCACCGAAGGAGATCGCCGAGAGTGTCATCGAGGCCAGCGGCGCGGCTGGTCTGGCCTTGCGCACGTTGAGCGCCGTCCAGCCCATCGCGCGGGAGCGGCTCTTCCCGCCGGAACGCGACGTGGAGGGCGAAAGCCCGCGCATTGGGGTGTTCCTCTGCAACTGCGGCAACAGCATCGTAGAATCAGTGGATATGCAGGAGTTGGTGGACTATGCCGAGCGGCTGGATGGGGTTGTCTATGCCCATGAGACCCTGTTCGCCTGCTTTGGCGGGACGTTGCGGCGGATGCGGGAGGCCATCGAGCAGTATGGGCTGAACCGGGTGGTGGTGGCCGCCTGCACCCCCCGCACCCACGAGGCCCTGTTCCAGGATGTGCTGCGCGAGTGCGGTCTGAACCCGTATTTGCTCGAAATGGCGAATATTCGTGAGCAGTGCGCCTGGGTCCATCGCGGGGACGTGGCCGCAGCCACGCGCAAGGCCAAAGAGTTGGTGCGGGTGGCCGTGGCCCGGGTCCGCCGGGCGGAACCTATCCACAAAAACCCGGTCCTGCTGCGTCAGAGCGCCCTGGTCATCGGCGGCGGGGTCAGCGGCATGACCGCCGCCCTGAGCCTGGCCGACGAGGGCTTCCCGGTCACCCTGGTGGAACGCAGCGGCGAGCTGGGGGGCAACCTGCGGCACATCTACTTCACCGCCGAAGGGCCGGACCCCCAGGGTCTGCTCCGCGATATGGTGGCGCGCGTGCGTAAGCATCCCCAGATCAAGGTGTTCCTGAACTCGGAGGTGGTCCGCCATGGCGGGTTTGTGGGCAACTTTCACGCCACCATCCGCACCGGCGTGAACGGCACGTCCCAATTGCGCGAGATGCGGCATGGCGTGACCATCGTGGCGACGGGGGGACAGGAATACCGGGGGCCGATCTATCACTTTGGCGAGGACCCGGGGGTGATCACACAGTTGGAACTGGAATATCGCCTGAGTCATGCGCCCGAATCCGTCGAGGACCTGGATACGGTGGTCATGATCCAGTGCGTGCGTCCCGAGGGCCAGCAGTGGGACTATTGTAGCCGGACCTGTTGTACCAACACCATGAAGAATGCCCTGCGGCTCAAGGAACTCAAGCCCGGCATCCGCATCTTTGTGTTGTATAAGGACCTCATCACCTATGGCTTCCATGAGCAGTTCTACACGGCGGCCCGGGAGAAGGGGGTGATCTTTATTCGCTACACCGAAGATGCCAGGCCCCAGGTGAGCCGGGTGGGGGGGCGGCTCCGGGTGACGGTGGGCGACCCGGTGCTGAAGGAGACGCTCACCCTGACCCCGGACCTGGTGACGCTCTCCATGGCGACCGTGCCGGCGGAGGGGACGGAGGAGCTGGCCCGGACCTTGCGCGTGCCACTATCGCCGGATGGGTTCTTCCTGGAGGCGCATCTGAAACTGCGGCCCATGGATTTCACCCAGGAAGGGATCTTTTTGTGTGGCGCGGCGCACTACCCCAAGTTCATCGAGGAGTGTATCTCCCATGCCCAGGCGGCCGCGGCTCGCGCCTCCACGTTCCTGCGCCGGCAGCAACTCCAGGTGGGCGGTGTCGTCGCGGTGGTGGACCCGAAGAAATGCGTGGGTTGTCTGACCTGCGTGCGGGTCTGCCCGTTCCAGGTGCCCATCATTGACCGGGAGCAGCCGGGGGCCGGGGGCATTATGGGCGCGGCCTATATCGCCCCGGCCAGGTGCCAGGGCTGCGGCACCTGCCCCAGCGAGTGCCCGGCCAAGGCCATCCAGCTCCAGGGTTTCCGCGACGATCAGGTCATGGCCGCGGGGGCACTGGGGGCCTGGCTGCCAGATGAGGTGTTTGCTGGTTACTAGAAGCTGGTTGCTGGTTGCTCGCTGCTCGTTCGCCCCATGCAATACCTGACATCCGTGCATAACTCCTGTCAGGGAGGGAACAGGGGGAAGAAAACCTTTCTGGGGGTTTTTGCGGCGGCGAAGCCGCCGCAAAAACCCCCTATAAGGCAGTCTTTCCCCTCCCCGAAGAGACGCGAAGCGGGGGGCGATGCCCTCGTGCGTTTAATTTACGCACGGATGTCAAGCAATACGGGTTGGTAGGAGATCCGCATGCCTGATAATGACTTTACGCCCGAGATCACGGCCTTTTGTTGCCACTACTGCGCGTATACCGCCGGCGACCTGGCCGGCTACCTGCACGTGAACTATCCAGCCACGGTGAAGACGGTAAAGTTCCCCTGCACCGGCAAGGTGGACATCCAATACATTCTGGATGCCTTTGAGCACGGGGCCGATGGGGTCTACATCATGGCCTGTCTGGAGGGTAACTGCCACCACATCCACGGCAACATCCGGGCACGCCGCCGGGTGGAATACACCAAAAAGCTTCTGGACCAGATCGGCATTGGCGGGGATCGGTTGGAGATCTTTAACACCTCCGGCTACGACGGCATGAAGTGGGCGCGCATCGCCGGGGAGATGACCGAGCGGATCAAGAAGCTCGGCCCCAACCCGCTGAAACGCCGGGCGCAACCTTGACAATGCTGCGGCGATACGGTAGAATGGCGGGGGCGTGAAACTTGAATGGAGAGGTGCATCACTATGAGCGCGACCGTAGAAGCCGAACGAGTTTACGCCGAACTGGGTTCTATCCGCCAGGAGCTGCTCGCGGTCAAGACCCAGTTGGCCCAGATGATGGAGGCCAGCGGAACTGGGGGGCACCCACACATCATACGCGATCCGCAGATGCACCGGGGCGAGCCTACCATTCGCGGCAGTGCCGTCACGGTGCGCACGGTTGTGGAACGCACGCGACTGGGCGATACACCGGAACAAATTGTTGAGGCATATCCGGCGCTGACGTTAGCCCAGGTTCACGACGCGCTGGGCTATTACTACGATCACCCAGGCGAGATCGAGCGATACATCCAGGAGAACCGCGAGGCGCTATGGAAAATAAAACAGCGCGCCTCTTCATAACGCTTTATACCGACGCCGACGTGCATGGTAAGCTGGCGGCCCAACTGCGTCAGCGGGGATTTGACGCCATCTCAGCTTATGAGGTGGGCAATGCACAATTGGATGACCTCGATCAACTGGAATACGCTGTCAGCCAGAGACGAGCGATCTTGACCTGTAATGCCAAAGACTTTGCGCCGCTGGTTGAAGAGTGGTGGTGGGCTGGTCGCACGCATTACGGTGTCATCGCGTCTGAGCAGATACCAATCGGCGAAATGCTACGGCGTCTGATACGGCTCTTGAACATGGTAAGCGCTGACGAAATGGAGAATGGGTATCGTGACCTAGCCGAGTTTGCCGACGCAGGAGCAAGGACCCATAAATGAATGCGGTCAGCATTGAGGGGTCGCTATCCAGGTTCTTTGACTCCTTCACCCACCCAGGACGAGGCCAACGAGAGTATCTGCGCCGTGCAGCAGAGGTATACCAATGGCTGATGAACCAGTTATCGAGGCAGTAAGGAAATACCTGCAAGCGTTGATAGAAGAAGGGACGCAACCCTGCCCTGAGCGCAGTCGAAGGGACGCAACACGGAGACCCTATCTATGACCGCACCAGACGAACGCACCCCCATCGGCGCGGCCCTGGTGGTGGGCGGCGGCATCGCCGGCGTCCAGGCCGCCCTGGACCTGGCGGACAATGGCATCCGGGTCACGCTGCTGGAGAAAGGCCCGGCCATCGGCGGGCGCATGGCCCAGTTGGACAAGACCTTTCCCACCAACGACTGCGCCATGTGTATCGTGTCGCCCAAACTGGTGGAGTGTGGTCGCCATCCCAACATTGACCTCCTCACCAACGCTGACCTGGTGGGCCTGGAGGGGGAGGCCGGACACTTCACCGCTCGCATTCGGCGCCGACCCCGCTACATTGACCTGGACAAGTGCACTGCCTGCGGCGATTGCGAGGCGGTCTGTCCCATCCACGTGCCCAGTCCCTTCAACGAGGGCCTGTCGGAGCAGGCTGCCACCTCCCGGCCGTACCCCCAGGCCGTGCCCAATGCCTACGTCATCACCAAACGCGGCACCTCGCCGTGCAAGAACACCTGCCCGGCCGACACCAGCGCCCAGGGCTATATCGCCCTCATCGCCGCCGGCCGCTACGAGGAGGCCCTGGAGGTTATCAAGCAATACAACCCCTTCCCAGCCACGGTGGGCCGGGTCTGCCATCACCCCTGCGAGGGTGAGTGCAACCGGGGCAAGGTGGACCAGCCGGTGGCGATCTGCGCCCTCAAGCGGTTTGTGGCGGATACGGTGTATGCCCGGTGGGACGCGGAGGGCAAAGGGGATAGAGATAGAGATAGGGATAGGGATAGAGATAGAGATAGAGATAGAGAGTTGAGGCCGTTTGCCTGGGCGCCGACCGAGTTGCCATCGGAAGATAGGCGGCGCGTGGCTATTGTGGGGGCCGGGCCGGCCGGGCTATCGGCAGCGCATTTCCTGGCCCGCATGGGTTACCAGGTCACCATCTTTGAGGCCCTGCCGGTGCCGGGCGGGATGATGCGGGTGGGCATCCCGGCCTATCGCCTCCCTCGCCAAGTCCTGGACCGCGAGATCAACGAGATCCTGCGCCTGGGCGTGGAACTGAAACTGAACAGCCCGGTGCGAGACATCAACCGCCTGTTCGCCGAAGGATATGCGGCCATCTTTCTCGCCATCGGCGCCCACGAGCCACAGAAGCTGGGCATCCCCGGCGAGGACGTGGCCGGCGTCTTCCATGGCGTGCCATTCCTGCGCGCTGTCAGCCTGGGTGAAAAAGTGGCCCTGGGCGACCGGGTGGTGGTGGTGGGCGGCGGCAACACGGCCATTGATACAGCCCGTACCGCCCTGCGCCTGGGCAGCAAGGAAGTGACCATCGTCTACCGCCGCTCCCGGGCCGAGATGCCGGCCAATAGCTGGGAGATCGAGGAGGCAGTGGTGGAGGGCGTGCGGCTCGAGCTGCTGGCCCAACCGGTCGAGGTCCTGGCCGAGGACGGCCCCATCGCCGGGCACGTCCGGGGCGTCCGCTGCGTGCGCATGAAGCTGGGTGAGCCGGATGAAAGCGGCCGTTGTCGGCCGGAGGTGGACGAGAGCTGTGAGCCGTTCGTCATCGAGTGCGATGCGCTGGTGGCCGCCGTGGCCCAGGCCCCGGAGATCAGTTTCCTGGACCCCGGCCATGGCCTGGAGATCACCCGCAAGGGCACCTTCGCGGTGAACCCGGAGACGCTGGCGACCAACCGGCCCGGCGTCTTTGCCGGCGGCGACGCGGCGGCCGGCCCCGGGGCCCTCATCGAGGCCATCGCTGCCGGGCGACGGGGCGCGCTTTCCATTGACCGTTACCTGCGAGGCGTGCCGTTGCTCACCCCCCGCGAGTTGACGCCGTTGCCGGTGGCCCAGTGGACCACGGAGGAGTTGGAGACCATCATGCATGGGGGGCGGGTAAACACCGGCCCCCGGCAGGCCATCCCCACCGCTCCGGTCCAGGAGCGCATCGGTGACTTTCGGGAGGTGGAGCTGGGGCTGACGGAGGAACAGGCCCACGCCGAGGCCCTGCGCTGTCTGCGCTGTGGCCTCTGCTCCGAGTGCTATCAGTGCGTGCTGGCCTGCAAGCTGGGGGCCATTGACCACCAGCAGGCCGCCTACGAGGAGGAATTATCGGTCGGCGCGGTGATCCTGGCCCCTGGCTATAGCCTCTTTGACGCCCGCCGGGCCGAAGAACTGGGCTACGGCCGCTACCCCAACGTCGTCACCAGCATGGAGTACGAGCGACTGCTCTCGGCCAGCGGGCCGACTGGCGGCCATATCGTCCGCCCCTCCGATCACCAGACACCGAAAAAGATCGCCTTTCTCCAGTGCGTCGGCTCCCGGGACCAGGAGCACCCGTATTGCTCATCGGTCTGCTGCATGTACGCCACCAAAGAGGCCATGCTGACCCTGGAACACGTGCCCGGTGTCCACTGCGAGATTTTCCAGATGGACATGCGCGCCTTTGGCAAGGGGTTCGACGCCTACTTCCGCCGGGCGCAGGAGCTGGGCATCGGCTACACGCGCTGCCGGGCCTCCCGCCTCTTTGAGGACCCCAAGACCAAAGACATCATCATCCGCTATCAGGACGAGGAGACCGGCGAGCTGCGCGAGGAGACCTACGGCCTGGTGGTGTTGAGCGTGGGCTTTGAGCCGCCCCAGGATGCGGCAGCATTGGCCGCCGTGGTGGGGATTGACCGGAACGAGTATGGTTTCTGCGCGCGCGCGCCGGGCTATCCGGTGGAGACCAGCCGGCCGGGTGTCTACGTCTGTGGGACCTTTGCCGAGCCGAAGGACATCCCGGACAGCGTGGTGGAGGCCAGCGGGGCGGCGGCCGGCGCGCTGCGGGTCATCGGCCCGGCCCGGGGCACCCTGGTCACCGAGAAGGAATACCTGCCGGAACTCGACGTGGCCGCCGAGGAGCCGCGCATCGGGGTGTTCATTTGCAGTTGCGGCTCCAACATCGCTGGCGTGGTGGACGTGGCCGACGTGACCGCTTATGCCGCCACCCTGCCTGGCGTGATCCACGCCGAGAACACCATGTACACCTGTTCCGCCGACTCGTTGAAGCTGATCCAGCAGCGCATAGAGGAACACAGGCTGAATCGGGTCGTGGTCTCGTCGTGTACGCCACGCACCCACGAGCCGCTGTTCCAGGATACCATCCGCTCGGCCGGGTTGAATCCCTACCTGTTCGAGATGGCGAACATCCGTGACCAGTGCTCCTGGGTCCATGCCAAAGAGCCAGCTTCGGCCACGGAGAAGGCCAGGGCCCTCACGCGCATGGCGGTGGCCCGCGCCCGCACCCTGACGCCGTTGCATAAGGAGAAGCAGCCCCTCACCCACACGGCGCTGGTCATCGGTGGGGGTGTGGCCGGGATGACCGCCGCCCTCAGCCTGGCGGACCAGGGCTACCAGGTCACGCTGGTGGAGCGGGAGCCGGTCCTGGGCGGCCGACTGCGGTCCATCTACTACACCGCTGACGGGCTGGACCCGCAAGCCTATCTGCAAACCCTCAGCGAACAGATCCAGGCGAACCCTCGCATCGAGGTATTGCTGGGGCATCAGGTGGTCAGGTATAGCGGCTACGTGGGCAATTTCCAGGCCACCGTCGCCTCCCTGAGCGACCCGACGCAGCGGCTCATCCCTCATGGCATCGCCATCGTTGCCACCGGGGGACAGGAATACCGGCCGCGGGCATATGGTCCCGCTGTCATGACCCAGGGCGACCTGGAGGAACGGCTGGCGCAAGGCGACGCGCCCCGGCGCACGGTGATGATCCAGTGCGTCGGCCCCTGGGATGATGACCCGTCCGTGGACTTTTATTGCAGCCGCGTCTGTTGCACCGTGGCGGTGAAGAACGCCCTCAAGATCAAGGAACTGCGCCCGGAGGCCGAGGTGTATGTGCTCTACCGCGATATGCGCACCTACGGCTTCAAGGAGGCGTTGTATACCGAGGCCCGGCGCCAGGGCGTGCTCTTCCTGCGCTGGGACGAGGCGCACCGGCCGGTGGTGGAGATGGTGGATGGCAAATTGCAGGTGCGGGTGCGAGAGTTGAGTCTGGGTGAGGAGATGGTCTTTGCGCCGGACGCGGTGGTGCTGAGCAGCGCGTTGGTGCCCGGCGCGGGGAGTCAGAAGCTCGCCGAGCTGATGAAGTTCGCCTGCGCCAAAGAGGGCTTTTTCCTGGAGGCTCATGTCAAGCTGCGGCCGGTGGACTTTCCGTCCGAGGGCATCTTCCTGGCCGGCGTGGCCCACTACCCCAAGTTCATTGACGAGGCGGTGGCCCAGGCCCAGGCGGCGGCGGCCCGGGCGTCACGCATCTTGAGCCAGGAGATGCTGGACGTGGGCGGGGTGGTGGCTGTGGTGGAGCCGGAAAAATGCACCGCCTGCCTCACCTGCGTCCGCGTCTGCCCCTTTGATGTGCCGGTGATCGATCACGAGAAGGTGGGGGCCGGGGGCATCCGGGGAGCGGCGCGGATCGCGGCGGCGGCCTGTCAGGGCTGCGGCATCTGCGTGGGCGAATGCCCCGCCAAGGCCATCCAGCTCCAGCACTACCGCGACGAGCAGATCATCTGCAAGACCGAGGCGTTGCTGGTGCCGGCGTGAGGAGGGGAACTATGAGTCGGATGATTAGCTATCAACAAGCCTTGATGGACGAGGTCCGGGAATTGCCAGAGGAAGCGTTCCCCAATCTGTTGCAGATCGTTCATCTGTTCAAGGAAAGCCTGTTGTCTCAGAGCCGCCTGATGGCCTTGACTCTGCGAGCAGAGCTGGCGCAATGGGATCGGTTAAGTGACGAAGCCCTGCTGGAGTTCGAGGAAGGGCTTTCGTGATGGACATCGGGGACATCTACACCGTCGAGATTCCGCCCAGTGATGGACATGAGCAGGCCGGCGCGCGTCCAGCCATCATCGTGCAAGCTCATCAATTCGAGGATCAGTTGCCGACGGTGCTGATCGTGCCCTTGACCTCGCAATTGGCGGCGCAGGCATTCCCGGCTACGCTTTTGATCCGGCCAGATGCTGAAAATGGCTTGGCCATGACCTCTGTCGCATTGGTGTTTCAACTGCGTGCCATTGACAAGCGGCGACTGGGGCGCAAGATTGGGCGGTTGAGCGACTCTCACCTGACCCAGGTGCACCAGTTTGTGAAGAGTCTGTTGCGATTGCCATAGCAGTGAGCAGCGCGCCAGGGCTGCGGCATCTGCGTGGGCGAATGCCCGGCCCAAACCGCCGGACTTTGCCCGGCCCAAACCGCCGGACTTTGCCCGGCCCAAACCGCCGGACTTTGCCCGGCCCAAACCGCCGGACTTTGCCCGGCCCAAACC
>Ga0209101_1000397_pt1 | contig 35860 bp, 21 predicted proteins | sample ConPoolayeCmetaG_FD_185481 | JGI IMG/M metagenome (GOLD analysis project Ga0209101, IMG submission 185481) | Hot spring microbial mat communities from California, USA to study Microbial Dark Matter (Phase II) - Cone Pool mat layer C metaG... ...
CGGCGGAAGCCCACCCAAGTCGGCGCGCAACCGAGTCAGCAACTGTTTGTCGTACCCGCCGCCGATCCCTATCACCAGGTTGTCGCGCGTGTAGTACTCCCGATAAAACCGCCGCACGTCCTCTACAGTCAAGTTTCGCAGCGATTGGACGGTTCCGGCCGTCGGATGGGCATACGGCGTGCCGGCGAAAATCTCGCTGTACAGCACCGCCTTGCCCAAATCCTCGTCGTTGGCGTAACGCAGTACGTTCTCCAAATAGTTCAGCGCTTCGCTGCGCAGACGCTCGAAGTCTTCCTGCCGGAATGCCGGTTTGCAAATGGCATCCAGCAGCAGCGGGTAATACTCTTCGAGATTATCCCTGTGGACGCGGCCGGCGATGACCGTCATCTCCACCGATGCCGAACCCGAGTAGCCGGCCGCCAGCGGAAACAGTTTTTCCAGTATCTGGTCGTAGCTATGTTTCTCGGTAGAAGCCTCGGCGATCATCCGCGCGGTCAGCGCTGCCAGTCCCTCCTTGCCTGGCGGATCGTTCTGAGAGCCTGCCTTGAACCAGATTCTCAGCGAGACCGTGGGGTCCTCCGGCACCGGCAGTTCCACCACCTGGTCTTCCGAAACGGCCCGCTGCGCCCCCAGCGCCGCCGCGTTTGCCACGATCACGCTGCACAAGGCCGCTAAGGCCGCTGCCAATACGCACCATAAATGGCCGGCCGCCGAACACAGATGCATCGAAGACAAGACCGAAAACGCCAAACTGTCCTGATAGTTAGTGTTCAACTTTGAAACCTCCTAACGCGGCTTGCGGCCGCAACCAAACAGTGTTGATAGAGGGACGCGCTGCGGTCGCGTCAGTTGTTTTTACTCAATGCCGCGCGATCTTTAACGCCAAATGCAGCCACGACGGCGCATGCCCCTACCGTACTGCCCACCAAGATGCGCGCAGCAGACGCACATCGAACGACGCTACACAGCAACATCTAAAGCTCCCTTGCCCATCAAATCTCGAGACTGGGCAACCGAAATTGTAACCCATCGGCACTTGCGGCAAAACACGCGCAACAAGTAGCGCTGTTGGGCTTCGTGAGAAATGCTTCGGGCGGGGGGGGTGAATTGACGGGTTGTGTGGTGCGAAACCGGACCATGGCTGCCCGCGCCCGGAGCACAGCAGACACCCCCAATAGGCGAAACCGGGGCAGCAAACGCTTGCAACGCAACGCCGTCGCAGAATGGTCACCCCTACATCAAGTGCCAGTGGACGGTCAGGCACCGGTCCACCGCGCATTTCCCAGCTTGTCGCGGCTGCGTATATCGCCCGACTTGCCGGCGAAGAATCGGGCTGGACAGCCATGCGCAGGTCGGTTATTTTTCCGGCCCTTATCCGATGGCGATTGTTCTCGTCGCAACGCATCGTCCGGAGTAACGGATGGCTTCGGTCGTCGCACCTTCTGCGCAAAGTGCGCCCACGGCATCGAGGCTTCAAGACCTCATCCTGCCGGTGGGCATTGTGGCCACGGTGCTGGTCATCGTGGTGCCCCTGCCGGCGCAGTTGATGGACGTACTGCTATCGGCCAACATCACTATTGCCATCATCATGCTCCTGACGACCATCTATGTCCGCACGCCGCTCGAGTTTAGCATCTTTCCATCGCTGTTGCTGGCCGCTACGCTCCTGCGGCTGGTGCTCAACGTGGCCACCACACGTTTGATCCTGACTCGCGCGGGAACCGAAGGCCTGATGGCCGCTGGTGGCGTGGTGCGAACCTTCGGTGAGTTCGTTACCGGCGGTGGCACCGGGACCGACAAGATTGTCGTCGGGCTTATCATCTTTGCCATTATCGTGGTCATCCAATTCGTCGTCATTACCAAGGGCGCAACGCGAATCTCGGAAGTTGCCGCACGGTTCGCCTTGGATGGGATGCCAGGCCGACAGATGGCTATCGACGCCGATCTGAATGCGGGCATCATCGACGAGCGCGAAGCCCAGCGGCGCCGAGCCGAAATCACCCAGCAGGCCGACTTCTTCGGCGCTATGGACGGTGCCAGCAAGTTTGTTCGCGGCGATGCAATTGCCGGCATCGTAATCACGCTGATCAACATCATCGGCGGATTGCTGATCGGGATGCTCGAGTTCGGCATGTCGTTGCGGCAGGCCACCTCGGTCTTCACCACACTGACGATCGGCGACGGCCTGGTCAGCCAGGTGCCAGCGTTCCTGATCTCGCTGGCCGCCGGTCTGCTGGTTACCCGCAGCAGCACCGAAACCAATCTGCCCGGCGAGTTCCTCAGGCAGTTGTTCTCCCGCCCGCAAGCGCTTGCCGTAACCGGAGGATTCCTGGGGATTCTGGTCTTCACCAGTTTGCCGCGGATACCGCTGCTGCTATTGGGAGCAAGCTGCCTTGGAGCCGCTGTTGCCATGAAGCGGCGCAAGGACCGGGTGGAGGCACAGGCCGCCGCCCAAAAGCGGGCCGAAGCCGCCAAGCCGGCCGAGGAGCGCGTGGAGGATTACCTGACGGTCGATCCGATGGAGATCGAGTTGGGCGTGGGGCTGATCAGGCTGGCCGACCCGAAACGCGGCGGAGACCTGCTGGAACGCATTCAGCGTGTGCGACAGAAGGTGGCGGCCGACATCGGCATCATCTTGCCCAAGGTCCGCATCCGCGACAACATGCGGCTGGAACAAAACCAGTACCGCATAAAGATCGCCGACGTCCCCGTGGCCGAAGGCGTGGTTTACCCCCAGCTTCTGCTGGCCATAGGCGGCGGTTCGGCGGCCGGCAAGGTGCCCGGCATCGAAGTCCGCGAGCCGACGCTCGGTGCGCCGGCCGTGTGGATCGACCCGGCCAATCGCGATCAAGCCGAATTGCTCGGCTACACAGTGGTCGAACCTGGGGCGGTGCTGGCTACGCACCTGAGCGAAACGGTCCGCAAACATGCCGACGAGTTGCTCACCCGCGACGCCGCCAAACACCTGATCGACGAGCTGAAGCAACACTCCCCCACGGTCGTCAGCGAGCTGATACCCGGCGTCATGAAAATCGCCGAAGTGCAGCAAATCCTGCAAATGTTGCTGCGCGAAGGGGTGTCGATCAGACAATTGGGCGCGATACTGGAAACCCTGGGCGATTATGCGCCGCGAACCAAAGACCCGACACTGTTGACCGAATACGTGCGTCATCGGCTGGCAAGGACGATCTGCGCACGTTATCGCGACAAAGACAATACGATTCGGGTGGTCACGCTCGATCCGGCCTTGGAGGATCGGATTCGCGCCAACGTGGACCACACCGATCACGGGCTGTTTATTCGCCTTTCGCCCCAAATGGTGGAGCGGATTTGCCGCGCCATCGGCCAGGAAGTGCAAAAGTTGATCGCCGAAAACCGACCGCCGATCGTGCTGGCAGGTCCGCAAATCCGGCCCGCGCTAAAACAACTGACATTGTCGCATCTGCCCAATTTGGTGGTGCTCAGTTACAACGAGATCACACGCGATACGCGCGTCGAATCGGTGGGCCTGGTGACAGATACCGGGTAACCGCCGGGCGCTGGACAGGCCGTACCGGCATTTAACGGACATAAACGCCAGTGGCCTTTGCCCTACAAGTGCTTTCCATGGGGCCAACTGAGAAGTTGCAAAGGGTGCGGGCGTCGGTTTTGCCGGTAGGCATTTGACATACGATTAGACGGATGACTTGCCAGTACGCAACAAATCGCAGTGCGCCGCTGCTGGCATGTCCAGCGGCGACGCTATGTGAACAGGCCAGCAATGTTGCCGTTGCTGTGCGTCCAGCGGGCCGTAGGAGGCAAACTCCGCAGCCACGGCTGGCGATGCGCCGGCTCGGAAATTGCACGGCACAAACGATGGTTCACAAAGGATAGTATGCGTGCAAAGGCTGCTGTCAGCAGGGCATCGGAGGGCCAGACATGGATATTCGAACCTATCGAGCTGCCACAATGCACGAGGCGTTGGCCATCGTGCGCCGCGAGCTGGGGCCGGACGCCGCCGTCTTGCACACCCGCGAAGTGCGCAACCGCGTGCTGTTCGGCCTATTGCCGGGAAAACGGTACATCGAGGTCACGGCTTCTTCGGGCGTGAATGTTCCCAGTCGGCTTCCACCGGCCGCTCAACCGATGACTGCGCAGGCGTGTGCCACATCCGTGGCGGCGGCAGGTCGCTTTTCTGTCGGCAGCCCGACCACAGCCCCGGGACAGGAACCATCTAGACAGGAACTATCTGCCCATGTGGAAAGCCAGTTGCGCGACCTGCAAGCCATGGTCAAGCAGTTGTGCCGCCGCACCGGGCAGCAACACCGCGATCTGCCCGAAGAACTGTTCCGCCTGTACACGGACCTGATTGACCTGGATTTGAACGAAGAGCTGGCGCGAGAGTTTGTCGATCGGGTGCGCAGCAACGTCAGCGCCGCCGAACTGCCCGACCCTGTGCTGCTCCGGGCACGTGTCGCCCGGCTGATCGAAGAAGAGATCACCGTCACGGGCCCGATCGCAGTCGAACCGGGGCGACCGCGCGTGGCGGCACTGGTCGGCCCGACCGGCGTAGGAAAGACCACCACGATCGCCAAGCTGGCCGCCAACTACCGGCTGCGCGAGAAGCGCCAGGTGGGCCTGATCACGGTCGATACTTACCGGATCGCGGCCGTAGAACAACTGCGAACCTACGCCGAAATCATCGACCTGCCCATGCAAGTCGTTTCCACGCCCCGAGAAATGCGCCAAGCAGTGCGCCGGCTGGGCGACATGGACCTGATTCTCATCGACACCGCCGGGCGCAGCCCTAAAGATGAAGTCAAACTCCAGGAACTGAAAGCGTTCTTGCACGAGGCTTCCGCCGATGAGGTGCATCTGGTGCTGAGCGTGGTTGCCGGCCGAAGGACTTTGGAGGAAACGGCCGAACGGTTTGCGGAAGTGGGCACCACGGCGCTGATATTGACCAAGTTGGACGAGTCGCCCACGTTGGGAGCAGTGCTGCCGCTGCTGCGTCGCAGCCGGCTGCCGCTGAGCTACTTGACCGACGGCCAGAACGTCCCCGACGACATTGCCGTGGCCGACCCGCGTCAGCTTGCCCGGCTGATCCTCAACATCCAATGACCGAAGCTGTGGCCGACCGCGCCGGGGCAGATCAGCCGTCTGCCCAGCGGCGGTTGAAAGTCTTGCGGTTGGGAACTCTGTGCTATTGGGCCTTGCGGCGAATGCCTGGTGATCAGTGCCTTGGGATCAATGCCTTAATGATCAATGCCTTGTGATTAATGACTTGGGATGAATGACTTGGGATGAATGCCTTGGGATGAATGCCTTGTGGTAAAAGCCTCGCGGTTAATGCCTCGTGGTTGATGCATTGTGGTGAAGGCTTTGTGATGAAGGCTTTGTGGTGAAGGCTTTGTGATGAAGGCTTTGTGGTGAAGGCCTTGCGGCAAATCTTTCGCGGTGAATGCCTGGCGGAAGAAGCGCTGGGGTTAGAAGCGTGGCGGTTGGAAGCGTTTCTCAATGGCATATCAGGCACACTCATTGATGCGCGACCAAGCGGAGGCATTGAGACGACTTGTGGCCCAGCACGCCTCGCGGCCGCTGGAGCTGCCCGCTGCGGCCGGCAGCAATGACAGACCGGTGCTGCGGCGTCCGCGACTGCTGGTCGTCGCCGGCGGCAAGGGCGGGGTGGGGACAACTACGGTGGCTGTCAACATGGCCGTGGCTGCCGCACACAAGGGTCGGCGTTGCCTGCTGGTGGACGTCGATGGCCAGTGCGGCGACGTGGCGCTGCTGACCGCAGTACGCGAAAAACATACCGTGGCCGACGTGCTGGCGGAGCGCCGTCGGCTGATCGAGTGCCTCCAGTGCGGTCCGGCGGGAGTGAAGATACTTGCCGGTGCATGGGGTTTTGAAAGACTTTCGGACTATCCGCCTGCGGCCGCGGAAATACTGATCCAACAGGTATTCGAGATGTCGGCCGAATTGGAACTGGCCGTTTTCGACTGCGGCAACGGCCACAGCCCAATGACGGAACGTTTTTGGCGGGCGGCCGACGCGGTGCTGGCAGTCAGTTCGGTGGAACCGGCCTCGATACTGGATACGTACTCGGCGATCAAACAGATGTATCTGCGGCGGTCGGAAACACGGCTGCTTTCGGTGGTGAGCATGGCGCCCCACAAGGCTGCCGCAGAAGGCGTACACCAGCGCCTGCGCGATGCATGCCAACGTTTCTTGGGGGTCGTCGTAACGGCGGCGGGCACGGTGTCGCACGATAAGGCCGTCGCAGCGGCCAACCGCAGCGGTGTGCCGGTCGTGCTGCAATCGCCCCACTGCCAGGCGGCAAGAGATATTCGCACCATGACCGAGCGTGTATTGAGCTTTGCCGGCCGTGCAGCAGTCGGACACGAGGTCGGACACAAGGTCGGATACGAGGAGGGAACGGAAATACTGAAGATTCGGGCCGGCGGTAGCCGATAAAGGCTGAAAAGCGTCTATAGCCGCCATGCCGTTAAATTGCAACGATTACGCAAACTTTAGCGGCAGTGCAGGGAAGCACCCGTGCCTCGAATCTACGCCGGAGTTCTCGGCTTTTTGGCGATGCTTGTCGCCATTGCACGTGGCTTCGTCCACGGCAGCCAACCAGACGCGATACTTGGCAGTTCTTGTGTTTGCTTGTGGGTGTTTGCAGCTATTGGCTATCTGGTTGGCTGGATCGCCCAAACGACGATCGAGGCTTCGGTCAGTACTCGTGTACAAGAAGAACTCAGCGCGCGTGCTGCCGAAGAACCTGGCAGCAACGGCGCCGGCGGAAACCAAAGCGGAGCATAATGCCCAACAACTGACCAGGGCGGCCGGAAGTTGCTTGCCCACTTGTGCACACTATTGAACTTCGCAAAACCTAGCGACACGCAACACTACGAAAAACCTTGCATCAGGCGGTCACTACGTCAATCAAAACTCAACAGGAGCTACAGCGGCACCCGCTGCTATTTTCCGCTCGAAATGCCAAGGCTTTGCCGCGGAGGAACTGGAACAACATCCCCATGCCGGCACAGTGGCCGGCTCGGCGGAGCCAACTGGACCCGACACGGAGGATCGCATGTCCACCACCGTTGCTGCCGAGGAAGTCGAACAACTGTGGGTCGAGTTCAAAAAGAACCCCAGCAACAAGGAACTCCGCAATCGGCTGGTGGAAATCTACCTGCCGTTGGTCAGATACAACGCCGAGCGCATCTGGGCCAGACTGCCCGAAGGCGTCGAACTGGACGACCTGATCTCGGCCGGCGTGTTCGGCCTCATGGACGCCATCGACGCTTTCGATCTGGGCCGAGGGGTGAAGTTCGAGACCTACTGCGTGCCGCGCATACGCGGAGCGATGCTCGACGAACTGCGCACCATGGACTGGGTGCCCCGGCTGGTACGCTCCAAGGCCAGCAAGCTGAACGAGGCCATGAAAAGCCTGGAATCGCGCTTGGGTCGTCAGCCCAGCCAGCAGGAACTGGCCGAAGAGTTGGGCATCTCCCAGGAAGAGCTGGAAAAGATGATGGTCGAGGCCAGCGCCGTCAACCTCATCAGCCTAAACAAAAAGTGGTACGAGACCGACAGTTACAAGGACGTCCGCGAAATAGACATTCTCGAGGACAAAAAAGGGGAAGACCCCACCAAGCGAATCCAGCGCAACGACCTGATGCGGCTGATCACCAAAGGACTGAGCCGCAACGAGCGGCTGATCGTCATCCTCTACTACTATGAAGAGCTGACGATGAAAGAAATCGGCGCCACGCTGGACCTGTCGGAAAGCCGCGTCAGCCAGATGCACAGCGCCATTGTACAAAGGCTGCAAAACCAACTCAACCGCCGCCGCACAGAGTTCGGCTCTTGATGGCGCCATCTGCCCTGCTGGCTGCCAATCGCGCAAGCTTTGGTCAAGCTGTTGCTGGCCGGCCCCAGCTTGATCCACACCACGTGGTGTTATGCACTTCGCTGGAAGTGTAGATTCCCTCGGATAGTCCCTTTGCGCAACGGCCATTTCCAGCATCGACCCCGGTGGGGGCCGCGCGTACGTACTCGAATAGCCCCCTTGCGCCCCCGCTATTTCCGGCCGCAACGGCATATCCTGCCCAACCGACCCATCCTGCGCAGCACGACGCCGCAATGTAACCCTCACTGCTTCTCCACCTTGCGCCGACATAGTATATTAGTGCGATTCGCGTGACTTGCCTGCGCGCACGTCACGGCCTGGCACACCCAAAGGTGTACGACTGGCCAGGAAGCTTCGATGGCGCGCGGGGCCGAAATCTTAGTTTCCTCTCGGCGAGTTAGCATCATCGACGACTGCACCATCGGGCCGCAAGTTAGGGCAAAACTGTGTTGGGGATACAAAGGTGAGCACACTAAACCTGGATAAGATATTCTCGCCCACACGTGTCGCGGTGATCGGCGCTAGCGACAACCCGACCAGCGTGGGCTACACCGTGTTGCGTAATTTGGTCGGTTCGGGTTTTCGGGGCGTAGTTTATCCGGTAAACCCGAAACGCGAGGCGGTTCAAGGCATCCAGGCATACAGGGACATCTTCAGTTTGCCGCATCCGCCCGACTTGGCCGTAATTTGTACCCGCGCCGAGACGGTTCCCGGCATCGTCCGCCAGTGCGGCGAAGTGGGCACGTTGGGGCTGGTGATAATCTCGGCCGGTTTCCGTGAGATCGGCGCCGAAGGCCGAAAGCTGGAGCAGCAAATACTTGAAGAGCAGAAGAAGTTTCGCGGCATGAGGATCATCGGGCCGAACTGCCTGGGGATCATTGTGCCGGGCATAAATTTGAATGCCAGTTTCGCCACGGCCACCCCGCAGAAAGGCCACGTTGGTTTCATTTCACAGTCGGGAGCACTGTGTACATCGGTGCTCGACTGGGCGCTGGACGAGGGTATCGGCTTTTCGTATTTCGTGTCAGTGGGAAACATGCTCGACGTGAGCATGGGAGACCTGATCGACTATTTCGGCTCGGCCACCGAGACGCAATCGATCATCCTGTACATCGAGTCGATCAGCGAAGCCCGCGAGTTCATGTCCGCCGCACGCGCCTTCGCTAGGTCTAAACCCATCGTGGCCTACAAGGCGGGCCGGTTCGCCGAGTCGGCACAGGCGGCGGCCTCGCACACCGGAGCGATGGCAGGCGTAGATGCGGTTTACGAGGCGGCATTCCAGCGGGCGGGCATCGAGCGCATCTTCCAGATCGAAGACATGTTCGACTGCGCCGAACTGCTGGCCCGGCAGCAACCCCCAAAAGGCGAACGACTGGCTATCGTCACCAACGCCGGCGGACCCGGGGTGATGACCACCGACGCGCTGATCGCACGCGATGGCAAACTGGCCCAGTTGTCCGAGGAGTCGATGCGCGAGTTGAACGAGCTGCTGCCGCCGTTCTGGTCGCATGGCAATCCGATTGACGTGCTGGGCGATGCGCCTCCGGAACGATTCGCTCGGGCGACCGAAATCGTTCTGAAAGACCCAAATGTGGATGCGGTGCTGGTTATCCTCACGCCGCAAGCAATGACCGACCCGACCGGCACCGCCGAAGAAGTCGCCAAAGTGGCCGCCGGCAAGCGCAAGCCGGTGCTGGCCGCCTGGATGGGCAGCCGGGTGGTCAGCCAAGGCGTGCAGATTCTCAGCAATGCAGGCATACCCACGTATACCACGCCCGAACAGGCCGTCCGCGCCTTCATGCATCTGGTCTCATATGCCCGGAACCTTCAAATCCTCCACGAGACCCCGCGCGACATACCGGTCGAGTTCACACTCGATCGGCAGCGATTGCGGGCGGTGTTCAATACGATTCTAACCGAGGGCGAAGACATTCTCTCGGAGAACGTCTCCAAGGCCTTCCTGGAAGCCTACGAGATACCGGTCACCAAGCCGCAGCCGGCCCGTACGGCCGACGAAGCGGTGGAAGTCGCCCAGCAGATCGGATACCCAGTGGTATTGAAGATCCACTCGCCGCAGATCACGCACAAGACCGACGTGGGCGGGGTGGCGCTGAATCTGACCAACGACGAGGCGGTGCGCAAGGCCTTCGAGCGCATGGTCGCCCAAGCCAAACAAAAGCGCCCCGATGCCGTGATCCGCGGCGTTACTGTGCAGAAAATGGTCACCCACCCCAACGGGTTCGAGCTGATCATGGGCACCCGCAAGGACCCAGTGTTCGGGGCGGTGATAATGGTGGGAATGGGGGGCATAGCAGCCGAGGTATTTCAGGATCGCGCATTGGGCTTGCCCCCGTTGAACGAGTCGCTGGCCCGGCGCATGCTCGAATCGTTGCGTTCCTGGCCTTTGCTACAGGGCTATCGGGGCAAGCCCGGGGTGAACATCGACCGGCTGATCGAGATCATCATGCGATTCTCGTATCTGGTGGCCGATTATCCGGAAATCAAAGAGCTGGACATCAACCCGTTGCTGGTCACTCCGGAAGATGTGATAGCGCTGGACGCCCGGGTGGTCATCGACCGCGACCTTGTAGTACATTCGGTGCGGCCTTACGCGCATCTGGCCATCCGGCCGTATCCGGAAGAGTTCGTCGCCCAGCGGCAACTCAAAGACGGCACGCCGGTCGTGTTGCGGCCTATCAAACCGGAAGACGAGCCGATGTGGCACGAGTTGCTGGCGAGCTGTTCGACGCAATCGATCTGGTTCCGCTTCAGCTACCTGTTCAAGCAGACTACCCACGAAATGGCCACCCGATACTGCTTCATCGACTACGACCGCGAACTGGGCATTGTGGCCGAAATTGAGGACAGCGGGCAGCGGAAGCTGATCGGCGTGGGACGTTTGGTGGCCGACGTCAATCACGAGACCGCCGAATATGCGGTGATCGTTGTCGACCGCTGGCACGGCCATGGCCTGGGCGGCCTGCTGACCGACTACTGCTGCGACGAAGTCGCCAGGAAGTGGGGCATAAAGAAAATCGTCGCCGAGGTCTCGAAAGACAATACTCGGATGCTGGCCACCTTCCGCAACCGAGGATTCAAAATTGACGCCGATCGGGAACAGGATGTGGTGATCGTCACCAAGGATTTGGTGTGAGCGGCTGCTCCGACACGGCACGGCTGATCGCGACATACCGCTGCCGTCTTGCCACGCGACGAATAACTTGTGTGCTGCACCGGGGCAGGCAGCGATTCACGGCGTATCCAGACAAGCCACAATGTTGCCCTTTCCGGCAGCCGGAGGCCGGTGCCGCCGGTTGCCCTTGGGCCAGGAACCTTCAGGGGGCTGGAAAACCCGCGCTTGCCGACGTTGCGGGCGGTTCAGTCGTTGCTCCGTCCGGTGAACCGCAGGATGAAGTACAGCAGTGTCAGTATGGCTTGCAGCGTGGCGGCTACGTAGGTCAGTGCTGCTGCGTTGAGCACGCGCGACACGTAGTGCATCTGATCTGGGCTGACTATCCCCAGCGCAACCAACTGCTGTTTGGCCCGGGCGCTGGCGTTATACTCAACAGGCAGGTTGACCAACTGGAAGAAGACCACGCCGGAGAAAATCGCTATCCCAAGCCATATCAGCAGCGCGTTCATGTTCAGTATTGCGCCCAAGATTATCAACAATATGCCGGCGTTGCTGCCGAAGCTGGCCACCGGCACTGCGGCGTTGCGGATCGTCAACGGTGCATATTCATAAGCGTGCTGTAATGCGTGGCCTGCTTCGTGTGCTGCTATGCCCACGGCAGCCAGCGACCGACCGTGATACACTTCCGGGCTGAGGCGTACTACCCTGTCCCTGGGGTCATAATGATCGCTTAGGTGGCCGGGCGTTTCCTCGATACCCACGTCGGTCACACCTGCTGAGGTCAAAATGTGCCGCGCGGCGGCAGCCCCGCTCAGCGGAGCGGGCATCTGCTCAGCCGTCGCATAGCTAAGCCGTATCCGAAGTTGCGCCCACAAACCCAACAGAAAGGCTGGCAATACTAACAGGAAATACAGCGGATCGAATGTCATTAGCATTATTTTCTCCCCTTATTTTCTCCCCTTTCTGCCACAGTATAACGCAGCCCCGATGGCGTTCTGGCGCCAGTCAATTTCCCACAATACATCCGACAATACATACGACGGGAAGCCTAGGGTTGTTCCCGCGCAACCGCGCGGCACCAGCCGCCCAATAAGTTTGATTACAGAAGCCCCAAATCGGTTTCATTGGCAACCTGATTACATACACCACCTGAATCGTTGCAGGGCATCCGATGCTCTGGTTTGCGCCTCTTACGCCTGCGGTATTCGATCCAGACTTTTTCTCTACCGAAATAATATACTGACCACTGTCTATCGAAAAATAGTATAACGCCGCATAGCAAGTGACCACCCTGGCATCAACATACATTCGCGTAATCGTCCGGCCGATGCCTGTAGTCCTTCATGCCGCAGAGTGCGCACGTTTTTCGCTCATGTTTACCGATGTATTTAATGCCGTGTTTCGTCGTTCTGCACTTTGCGCAGAAAACCGGAGGCTGACGACATCGTTTTTCCCGTGGTTTTTTTAAGTCTCTTGGGGCCAGTGGCGCTCAAAACCGGGTTGGAAAACGGCATTATTGGAATCGACCCCCGAGTTTCCCAGGGATTCTCGATGTCGGTGCGTTATTTTTTGGCAAACTGCAGGTCGTTGGCCCGCCTGGCGTTATTGGTTGGAAGGCATCTGCCTATAAGAACGCAGCCTGCGCGACAGAATCGCGCCGCCCGATAGTCAAACGGGGCACCAGCGCCTCGTTAGCATCACGAACCACTACGGCGGTACCAAGACGATCTTTCCTGCCAGGGGGCTCCGGCCGAGCAAAGTTTTTTCCTCTTGCAGGCGATGGGCTTGCACTGTTTCCGCCAGCGGCAGAATCTTCCCGATCGGTGCCTTTAGCCGTCCGCCAGCCAGCAAGTCGTTGATCTGCCTGGCGCAGCGGCGCTGCTGGTCGGCACTGGCATTGAACATGGCGAACCCGTGGGCTGAACAATCTCTCGTATAAAACGGCCCTAGTGGGAAGACCGGACGCGCCTCCCGACCAGCCATCAGTATCAGCCTGCCGCGGGGCGCCAGGTGCCTGACGGCCAGTTCCAGGTCGGGATCGCGCCGCGTCTCGAACCACAGGTCGACCTGCCCGAACTGCCGTAGCGCCTCGTCCACGTCGGCGTGCTGGTAGTCGATGACCAACTCCGCGCCCAGCTTGCGGCAAAGCTCTGATTTTTCCTCGCTTCCGGCAGTTGTAGCCACGCTGGCGCCTGCTGCGACAGCCATTTGCACCACACATGCTCCGACCCCGCCAGAGCCGCCGTTGACGAAAACCTTTTCTCCTTTGCGCAGCTTGCCGTGTGCGAAGAGGCCCAAATGTGCTGTGATGCCCACCAAGGCCACAGCGGCGGCCTCTGTCGAGGCCACGCCGGCGGGAATAGGATAAAGCCAGCAGGCATCCACTGCGGCGTATTGGGCGAAGGTTCCCTGGCGGCCGAACATCCCCTGGTTGCTGCACCAGACGCGGTCGCCCTTGGCGAGCCGGAACGCTTCGCCGCTTTCCGTATCCAGCAACGGCGCCACATCTGGCCCAAGCTCTTCCACCACGCCGGCCAAGTCGCAGCCGACTATAAACGGCCTGGGCAGTTCCATAGGCACCGTCCCGGCGCGAATGTATGTGTCGATGGGATTGACCGCCACCGCCTCGACCCGAACCAGCACTTTGCTGCCAGTGGCGGTCGGTTCCGGCAGGTCGCCGTAGCAAATTACCTCAGGCGGTCCGGTGCGCTCGATGAAAGCAGCTTTCATGGCCGACAGCACTCCGGTGTAAAGATGGAAAATGGCCCAGATGGAAATACTTCTATGTCTCCAAGGGTCTTGTAGTGCGCGCGGGCAGCAATGCCACGTTACCGGTGCAAAGACGTATCAATTAATCCCGCGCAAAGCATCGGTGCAAATCATTTCATACCGCGCAAAGCATAAGCTTTGCCACCGGTGTTTTTCGAGATAAAGAGGGCACAAAGTACGACCACGCCCCCGGCCAGGATAACCACACAAGAGCCGGCCATGGCCAGGTTGTACCTCCGTCGCCATTCAAGCAATGATCGAACGGCCTTGTCGCGGCCCGGCTGTAACCCTTCGCTGCGCATGGTTTGCCACATCCAGACAAGCTCCGCAGGGCGGGCCGCTTCGACCTGCTGCTGGACGAATAGTCGGATCGTCCGGTCGTCGGGTATTTTCGGGCGGCGTATCCAGAAATACGCCGTCAGAACCACTCCGATCAGGCCTATTACGGCGCCTGCGACCATAAGCTGCTGCGTAAGCCCCCAGGATGATTTACCTGCCTTAACCTCTGTGGCGTGTGCTGGCTCGAGTTTGCGCATTTCCAGCAGCGTGGGGATGACTAGCCATTCCCCGCACTGGCACAACGTGCGCTCGCCGGCCTGGGCTGGCTCCACCGGATGTTTTCGTCCGCACTCGCACGGCAACAGATATTTAGAGGGCATTATATGTACCTTTTTGATGGGTACTTGCCAGCCGGATAAAATGCCACTGGGCAATTTGTTGGCCATGGTGGGCCGCTTTACCGGCTCAACTATTGTCGGCTTACGTACTTGACCGCCGTATATAGTTTAGTGGTTTGTCATGCGATCAAGAAGCTGTGGCAAGCCGATGCAGTACCCCAAGAGGACGGAAAAGCTGCGTGCTGCGGCAATCTGGGTGAGGGGAAGTGACGTGGTTGACCACGTCCCCGTGAGTTGGTCTGGTAGAGGCATAATTGGCTCGGTTTAGTACTAGACTATGCCGAGCAGCGGATTAAAATGTAGTTGGCGCGGGTCGCAGGCTGCCGGAGGGGAAACTGTGTGCCCCGAGGCTGGATTTACTGGGTCGGGCTGTGCAGGGTGGCCGGGCAAACCAAGGCGGATTCTGGCTTGCTCGCCGACTGTGTGGCTGCCTTCCAGATAGTTCCAAACTTCGCCGTCGGCAAGTCTACCCTGCCGGACCCCCCAACGATTTTTTCTGGCCAGCGTGCCTAACGGGAAGTCGATCACAGGGACGGGGCAATTATGTTGGCAACTATGATTGCACCAGCCTGTGGGTTGACGGCGAAGTTTGTGGCTGCTCGGGCAAGACACGCGGAGGTTTCCCAGGCCAGAAAAACAATCAGCTTTGTGCGTACGTTAGCGCTGACTGTTCCCGGCGCGGAGAACAATTTTTGCCTGCGTGGAATCCTTTACCAAATGGCCCGGCGCCACCAACCGCGCGAACAATCGGTGGTAGAATTGTGTGTCTGCCAGCGCTTGCATTTGCGTCGCCCGATGTTGGCAAGTTCATCCCAAGCAGTCGAGCGGCTAGCCCAACAAGATGACAATAAGCGAAGTGAATTGTCATCGTAGAGGTGTACTGGTGTTTACAGTGGCGGGCGCTGGGGGCCTGCTGGGCGAGGCAAGCCTTCAAGGCTGGCAGCATTGATGGGCAATGAGCGTTCTGCAAGACTGAGGGTCTGTTGTTGATAAAGGAGTGCTGCGTTGTACGACGTGCTGTTGGACGAGCTGGACGATCAGCCGGTTGCGCGTGCCGAGGACGTCATCGAGTTCGCCGAGAAGAGCGTCGATGCCCTCGACGAAGATGACCTTCTTCCTGAACACCTGGAAGAAGAGGATCACGTTCCGGCCGAAGAAGAACTCAGCGAAGACCTCTCGGAAATAGTAGACGAGGAGTCGTGGTCGGACGACCCAGTGCGTATGTATTTGACGCAGATGGGCGAAATACCGCTGCTTACCAGGCAGCAGGAAGTGCGACTGGCGCGGCAGATCGAGATGACCCGGGCGCGCTTCCGTCGCAAGGTGCTGGAATGCGACTACGTAATGCAAACCGCATTCAAGGTTCTGCGCCGGGTGCAGGAAGGCGAATTGCCTTTCGACCGCACGGTGCAGGTGTCGGTAACCGACCAGCTGGAAAAGGCCCAGATTCTCGGCCGTCTGCCGTGCAATCTGCGCACCCTGGAGGCGCTGCTGAAGCGCAACCGGCACGACTACAATATCGCCACCAGTCGCAGCCGGCCGATGGCCGAGAGGCGGGCAGCCTGGCGACGACTGGGGCGGCGGCGCCGGCGGTGCGTGCGGCTAGTGGAAGAACTGGGTTTGCGCACACAGCGCATCGAGCCGATGATCAAGACCCTTGAAGAGTTCAGCCGGCGCGTCGACGAACTGAAAGCCCGTATCGACGAACACCGCCGCAACAAGGGAAAGCCCCGGCAGCGCGAGCCGTGGGTGATCGAGTATCGCAATATCTTGCGAGCCACACAGGAGACGCCCACTAGCCTGCGCAACCGCGTCGCCTACCTGAAGCAGATTTACGCCCAGTACCAGGAGGCCAAACGCGGCTTGTCCGAGGGGAACCTGCGGCTGGTGGTCTCGATTGCCAAGAAGTACCGTAATCGCGGCTTGGGCTTTTTGGACCTGATTCAGGAGGGCAACGCGGGGTTGATGCGGGCGGTGGACAAGTTCGAGTACCGCCGCGGTTTCAAGTTCTGCACGTACGCCACCTGGTGGATTCGCCAAGCCATCACCCGCGCAGTGGCCGATCAAAGCCGTACCATCCGCATTCCGGTGCACATGGTGGAAACCATGTCCCGCGTGCGTAACGTCGCGCGCCGTCTGCACCAGAAACTGGGCCGGGAACCGACGCTGGAGGAAATCTCCAAGGCGGCCGACATCTGCGTAGACGAGGTCAGACGCGTGCTGGCCATGAGCCGCTACCCGATCAGCCTGGACCGCCCCGTGGGCAACAGCGAAGACAGCCACTTCGGCGATCTGCTGCCCGATACCAGTGCCCGCAGCCCCGCAAGCGGCGCTACCCAGGGCATGTTGCGCCAGCGGATCAACAAGGTGCTCAAAACGCTCAGCTATCGCGAGCGCGAGATCATCAAGTTGCGCTACGGACTGGGCGACGGCTACTGTTACACGCTGGAAGAGGTGGGACACATTTTCAAAGTCACGCGGGAACGCATCCGCCAGATCGAAGCCAAGGCGGTTCGCAAATTGCAGCAACCCTGTCGCAGCCAGGAGCTGGTGGGCTTTTTGGACTGACCGGCGCAAGCCCCTGAAGGCAGTTTCAGCCAACATCGGCAAGCCTGCGCCGGTAAAGCAGCCGGCAGCAGGCTTTTTTTCTGCAAGCACTTTACAAACCTCGCCCGATTGAATAAACGTTGCCCTGTACGTCGGGCGTGGGTGGTCGGCGGCGCAGCGCTTGCGCTGCCGACGAACAGGGAACTCCGGTGCAAGTCCGGGACGGTCCCTCCGCTGTGACCGACGCTTTCAAAGGCGTCCCAGTCTGAGGGCCATTGTCATCATCGCGCAGAAAAGCATCCGCCCTGTGCAATGACGAGAAGGCCGGGAGGCGCTCAACGCTCGGAAGTCAGAAGACCTACCAACGCATGACCAGCGGTTGGCTGCGAGGGACAGCCGCCGCTCAAGGGCTGCAAGTATCTGCGTGATTGCCCCAGGTGTTTGGGTCCGGCCAGGGATGGCCTGCGCCGTGCGCTAAAGTGCCAGCACATTAAAGGGCTGGTACTGCACTGCCCGGCGGCATATTACTAAGGCGATTGGCTTTTATCCTTTGCGCGGGATGAACTGAGACGTTTATCCTTCGGAAACTCTTGCAGTTGTGCCCGGGCGTGACATAGTCGCCCCGCTGAGTGGTTTGCGGTAACGCCCGCGGCAGCGCAGTGGGCTAGCCGATAGCAATGCCGGGCCAGTTGCGGCCGGTTGGTATTGCCGCGGCCGAGCCAACGCCTTCCCGACCCTGTTGACATTCGCAATATGTGGTGACACGGAGCACTTGGAAAAACCTTATATCCAGCGGTCACTACGTTGCGCAAAGATCAACAGAACCCAAACCAGCGGGTGGCAGACGCTGCGGCCGTGAGCCGTGGACCGATCGAAACTCGGTTGGCCATAATAAGCAAAGATTCGCTGATGCCAAGCACACAGAAAGCCGCCAACCAGCGCGTGTGGTCCGCGTTCCGCCGCGCTTTCACTCTGGTAGAGCTATTGGTAGTAGTGGCCGTGGTGGGAGTGCTGCTGGGGCTGACGCTTCCGGCGGTGCAGCACGCGCGCGAGTCGGGCAGGCGCATCCAATGCGCCAACAACCTCCGGCAGATCGGAATGGCCTTGCAAAGTTATCATGCACAGTACGGTCGTTTTCCTATCGGCTGCCTCGAGCCGAATGGCCGCAGGATCGCCTGGTCGGTTGCCTTGCTGCCGCTACTGGAGCACTCGCAGGTTCACCAGCAGTTCCACTGGCATTTGGCTTACAACGCCCCCGAAAACTTGCCGGCTACACGCACGGTTATATCCACATACCTTTGTCCTAGCACCCGGCGCTACGATGGAGGACGCGTTGGGCCTTTTACCGACAAGCGTACCCGATCGGGCCTGCCGGCGGTCGATAGCGGTATGGCCTGCATCGATTACGGCGGCATGTACGGCTTTTCCGACTGGCAACGGGGCCTGTCCAAGCCGGGCATGATGGTCTATGACAAACCAGTTTCTCTGAAGCAGGCTACCGACGGTGCGTCAGAAACCCTGCTGGTGGCCGAAGACAGCGGACGAGGATACAAGTTCAATGGCGAGTGGGCTAATGGCCAGAACATCTTCGACCAGTCCTGTCCGATCAATCGCGTGCAGAACAACGAAATGTGGAGCGATCATCCCGGCGGCGTCAACGGTTTGTTCTGCGACGGAGCGGTGCGTTTTCTCCACGAATCGCTGGACATGGCCATAGTCGAAGCCATCTGCACCCGCGATGGCGAAGAGATTATAGACTGGACGAAATTGCAATGACGATTGCCAGCACACAACGTGCGGGTGAGATGAAGATTACCAGAACGCGACGTGCGGCTGCAAGAACGAGATTGGGCCGCAAACAAGATGGAGGGGCGTGCTATATCGCGTCCGTTGCCGCGGCGTGCATAGCCACCAGGGTGCACGGCCGTTGCGACTGCGCGACGACGGCCGCTCACAACGCACGCAGCATTACACCAATAGACCGTGTCTGGGAAAATCGAAAAATGTGTGACCCTGTCGGTAGAGGGGAGTTGTGACCATGATCAGAACTGTTACCAGCTTTCGGCGGCCCTTGCGCCAAATTGGCCTGCTGGGATTTGTTCGGCGGTTGCCCAAATCGGGGCTGGGTTGGCGGACGTATTTTCGTGTGATGCTGTGTTGGCTGTACATGCTATGGTCGGCTGCGGTCGGGCAGACGGTCTTTCCGCACGTTGGCCTTGAAGGGACGTACGGGCAAGGAACCAACGAGGCATTGCTGGTGGTCGATTTCTGGCCAGGCAACGGCGCCGCCGATAGCTTCGCTTGGAGCGTCCGATTCGGCACTGCGCCGACCGACACAATCAGCGGTTACCAGTTGCTTCAGGTCGTGCAAGAAGCCAGCCAAGGGGCGTTTACAGTGGAGGCGACTTATTTCGGGCCTGATCGGGGATACTTCATCGACAGCATTTCTTATGCTATCGGCCCGACACTCTACCAAAGCCGAGGTTGGCCGGCAGGTTTCCTGAGCTACTGGAACAGCGCCGGGCCGAACCCTGGCTGGAGCGCTTCGTGGGTCGGGGCTTCGTTCCGTCTGTTAGGGCACTCCCAAGCCGACGGCTGGCTTAACATGCCGCCGCCAGACGACTGGACCGACCCAGACGCCAACTGGCCCAAGCCTGTGCTGCCCCCGCCTTTTTCCACGTGGAGCGGCGCGGGCACCGCGCCGTCAAGCTGGGGTGATCCGGCCAATTGGTCCGGCCCTGTGCCGCAAAGTCCCGGCGACGCTGCACGGCTGGGAATGGCCATCGGATACAACAATGCCGTGGTGCGGCTCGATGGCCAGCGCTGGCTGGGCACACTGCGCATTCAGACCGAAATCGGCTCGTACCATATCCAGCCTGGTTCCGAAGGTGTTCTGCGATTTGCCAACAACGGCGATTGGGCCACACTGGCAATCGCCGCCGGCGAGCATCGCATCTCTGCACCGATAGTGCTCGACGACAATCTGATATTGCACGCGGCCGGACAAAGCCGATTGGACGTTGCAGCACCCGTGGTCGCCGCCCAAAGGAAAATACTCAAAGACGGCTCGGCAACGGTTGCCTTCCGCTGGCCGATCATCGACCTGACTAGCCTCACAGTGGCTGAAGGACAACTGAAAGTGCTTTCGTTGGAAGGAAGCGGTCAGATCAGAATCGATGCAGGGGCACTGCTGGATGTTGGGTACATCGAGGCCGACAGCGTAAGCGTGGGTGGCGCAACGGGCAAGCCGGGCCGACTGGTCCTGCGAGGCATTCTCCCCACCGCTCAGGATTCATCCCAACAACTAGCAGCGCCGGTACCGGAACCGGCATCCGGCGTGCTGCTGGCGGCCGGCGTGACGGTTGCGGTGATGGGCATGGCGGCGCGTGCGGCCAGGCGCTAGTAATTCCGGCCGGCAAGCGAGTATTGCGATTACGCTATCTCATTTGCACTTTCCGAAAAAAGTCGCAAGTGGTTGTGAAAAGTATGGTTTACTGAAAACAGTTTTTCTACGCGGCCAAAATCGCAAGTTGTTGCTAGATAACCGCTTGCCCGAACCGCCTCGTGCGTTTTTCGGAAAGTGCACTCTCAGCAGAAAATGACAATATCTTGGGGTAGGAACAGACTGCGGCGCCAGACCGGGTAGTCGCGCAATGATGATTTATCGCCGCAGGGTTCTCGACATGCGCGATCTTCCGCTACACAAACCCACTCGTAAAGCGCATCTGCGACAGTTGTACTTTACGCGGCTTTGAACAAGGCAGCTTTTGGGGAAAACGTCTCTTTGCAGCGCGCGGAGTATGCCGCTCTTCCCCAAAAACAAAACCCTCCAACAACAGACCGGCGGCGCGTTTTTTGGGAGTTTGCTAAATCTTCCGGCTCCCGGGGCGATTGCAGTTAGCACCCTGGTCCCCCGCGGCCGGTAACAAACCCTCCGCGGTCCGGAACAAAGCAGCAGCGGCGGTGGTTGTCAGATCGGCGCCGGTAGTTTATACATTTGCTTTCGCAGCGTTGGCTTGTGTGGTAGGCGATATGCGCATCGGCATCACATACGATTTGCGGGCTGAGTACCTGGCAGCCGGCTACAGCGAAGAACAGACGGCCGAGTTTGATCGGCCCGATACGATCGACGCTATTGACGCAGCTCTTGGCGCGCTGGGCCACCAGACCGACCGGATCGGCTCGATCCGGCGACTTGTAGAGCGCCTGGCCGACGGCGACTGCTGGGACCTGGTGTTCAATATTGCCGAAGGCCTGCACGGCGCCGCTCGGGAAAGCCAGGTGCCGGCGCTGTTGGACGCCTTCGAGATACCGTACACCTTTTCCGATCCGCTGGTGATGGCTATCGCTTTGCACAAAGATGTGGCCAAGACGCTGGCGCGGCAGGCGGGATTGCCCACAGCCGACTTCGCCGTCGTGCGGCAACCGTCGGATGTCCAGCGGATCGAGCTGCCCTTGCCGTTGTTCGTCAAACCGGCGGCGGAAGGCACTAGCAAAGGGATAAGTCCTGCTTCGCGGATCACGCGTCGCGAAAACCTGCCTGCGGCGTGCGAAGAATTGCTCGCCCGCTTCCGCCAGCCAGTGCTGGTGGAGACTTACCTGCCCGGCAGGGAGTTCACCGTCGGCATAGTGGGCACGGGCCAGTGTGCTCGGGTGTTGGGTACATTGGAGATCGTACTTCGGCCGCAGGCTGAAAGCGACGTGTATTCGCTGTTGAACAAAGAGCAGTGCGAGGAGCTGGTCGAATACCGCCTGGTGCGGGCCGACAGCGACGCCGAGGTCGCCCAGGCAGAAGCTATCGCGCTGGCTGCCTGGCGACTGTTGGGTTGTCGCGACGCTGGCCGGGTGGACTTGCGCTCGGATCAGTTCGGCCGGCCACAGTTCCTGGAGGCCAATCCCCTGCCCGGCCTTCATCCCGAGCACTCCGACCTGCCGATACTGTGCACTAAGTTGGGCATAACATATCAGGAGTTGATTGGCCAGATCGTAACTTCAGCATCGGCGAGGATTCATGCTGGTTGTTATTGCGCACAATGAGATCGGCCCCCATGATCCCCCGGAGGATCAGGACCTGCTTTGCGAAGTGGAAGGTGTAGCCGAGGCGTTGCGCAGGTTGGGCCATGACACGGTCATTGTGCCGTGCAGCCTGGACCTGGCGGCCATGTGCCGACGGTTGGCGGAACTGAAGCCCCAGGCAGTTTTCAACCTGGTCGAATCACTAGCCGGCGACGATTCTTTGGCCATTCTGGCCCCGGCCGTTTTCGAGGCGCTCAAGGTGCCTTACACAGGCAACACCGCCACAGGCATATTTTTGACCAGCCACAAGTTGCTGGCTAAAGAGCGGCTGTGGCGGGCCGGTTTACCCACCCCACAGTGGATCGCCCCGCCAGGCGGCGGCCGCTGGCCGGCTACTTGTCAGTCGGCAAGCAGGGCGACCGTTGCAGCGGGGCCGGCACGGAAGGCCCTCCATCCCGAGGCGGACTTTGCCCGCTCGCCAAGCTCGCCCGAGCTTGCCGCAGAAGCCCCGCTGTTGGATTGCCCCAAATCGGCAGCAGATAACCCCGGCAACCTTGCCGCAGACCAGCCAGGCGACTGGATCATTAAAGGCGTATTCGAGCAGGGTTCGCGAAACATCGACGACCAGGCGGTGGTGCGCGGAGTGGATTTGGCCGGCATCCGCCAGAGACTCCAGCAGCGGGTGGAAAGCCTCGGACGCTTCTGCTATGCCGAAAGGTACATCGACGGCCGGGAGATCGCCGTGGGACTGTTAGCTGGGCCAGAAGGGATGGAAACTCTGCCGCCGTTGGAAATACTGTTCTGCGACTACCCCCCCGACAAGCCTCGCATCGTCGGCTATCAGTCCAAGTGGCTGCCCGATACGTTCGAGTACGACCACACCCCGCGCACGTTCGATTTTCCCCCAAGCGATCAACCGATGCTCGACCGCCTGCGCCAGTTGGCGCTGAAGTGCGTGGAGCTGTTCGGGCTGCGCGGGTACGCACGGGTCGATTTTCGTATCGATCCGTCCGGCCAGCCGTGGATTTTGGAGGTAAACCCGAATCCCTGTCTGACTCCTGAAGCGGGCTTCTACTGCACCGTCGAGCACGCCGGAATAGGATACACGGGAACGATCGGGCGAATACTGGCTGCGGCGATGCAGTAGCAAAGATCCGCTCAAAAGCTCGCGGCTCTGCCGGTCTGGCCGCCATAATCGTGCTGCGTGCATCCCGCCTGATCGGTCGCCTGCCTCCCCTTGCGGTGTTGCGGCGATCGGGTGGATCGGCAGTTGGCAATTGTGGTCTGTGTACCGGCAATCCTGGGCAGTTGGTATGTTGGGAATGCCTGGCGGTAACAGTATCTTTCTGGCTGGGAGGCGCTTCTGCGCCGCGCTGCTGCCATGAAACGTCTGACAAGCATGTCCCCGCAACGGCTCGAGCAGATCGTGGCCGGTTTTGCCCGAGCAAGAATCGCTGTGCTGGGCGATTACTTCTTGGACAAGTACCTGGAAATAGATCCCGCGCTGGCTGAGGTCAGCGTCGAGACCGGCCGACGCGCCCACCAGGTGGTCGGCATTCGCCACAGTCCGGGCGTGGCCGGCACGGTGATTTGCAATCTGGCTTCGCTGGGGGCGGGTCAGATTCACGCCATCGGCCTGACCGGCGACGACGGTGAGGGATACGACTTGCGCAAAGACCTGGCGGCTTTGGGATGCCACCTGGACCACCTGCACCAGGTTGCCGGACTGCTGACTCCTACTTACCTGAAACCACGCGATCGGGGCGATCCGACGCTGGCCGGCGAGCACGAACGCTACGACACCAAAAATCGCCGGCCAACTCCGCCAGAATTGGTTGATCGCATCATTCAATCGTTGGACCAGCTGCTGCCGCAACTGGACGCGGTGATAGTTGCCGATCAGGTCGAACAAGAAGAGTGCGGCGTGGTTACCTCGGCGGTGCGCGAGGCGCTGGCCGATCGGGCGCTCCGCTGGCCGTCGGTGGTGTTCTGGGTCGACAGCCGCCGTCGCATCCGCCGGTTTCGCAACGTGATTATCAAACCCAACCAGTTCGAGGCGGTCGGCCATAGCAATCCCCAGCCGGGAGAAACGGTCGATCCGGCGCGGCTGGAAGAGGCCATCCACACGCTGCGCCAGCAGTGCGGTGCGCCAGTGTGCCTCACCCGCGGCGCTGCCGGGATCATCGTCAGCGATCCGCAAACCACCGAAATTCCCGCCGTGCGCTTGGATGGCCCTCTGGACCCGACCGGGGCCGGCGACAGCGCAACAGCAGGCGCAGTGCTAGCCTTGTGCGCCGGGGCCACGTTGCCAGAGGCTGCGCTGGTGGGCAACCTTGTGGCCTCGATAACCGTGCAACAGCTTGCCACGACCGGCACAGCCCGGGCGGACGAGCTGCTTCCGCGCTTGTCGATGTGGAATGAACAACAACAAGAGGCGTAGAAAATCCCTTTCCCCTACTGCCCGACCGCCAGAGCCGCAGGCGGTTGGGATGTCGGAGTCGGCCAGAAAGTCCTTGGAAAGCGGGTCGGCTGGTCAAAACGCTGGTGAAGGCGTCAAAACCGGCGCAAAACTGCCCTCAACTGCCGTCAGTGATTCTTCAGCGCTTTTACCAATCCGCCTTCTTCACAGCTTTACCGAACCGCTACTAGCTTTACCGAACCGCTACTAAGCCAACAGCTTCCGCACACCGCAAACATTTCGGTGGCGTGTGGGGAGTCGGGTCGAAAAAGTGCTGCTGGCCGGGTACAATATAAGAAAAACCTTCTTCAGGAAGTTGCTAATGGACAGCAAGCAAACCGACAGCCAGCGCCAGTCGCCGCAGCGCCCGGGCGCAAAAGGACGCCGCCCCTCCAACACCACTTTTTGGGTGTTGGTAGTAGTAGCGGCGGTGATCGCTTTTTTGTATCTGACTGGCGGCCGGGAGAAGCGGCTGGAGATCACCTTCGGCCAGTTCGACCGCGCTTTGCGCGAAGATAAAGTCGCCGCTTTGGAAGTCCAAGGGTCTAGGGTGTACGGCGAGTTCCGCGCGCCGGAAGCGACCGGGGAAGCCCCTCAGAAACCCACAAAGTTCGTCGTCACCCTCCCCCCAGCACCGCTGGTTCCCGACGACCTTAAAGACCTGCTGCGCAAGAACCTGGGCGAATCGTACCGGGCCGCCGAGCCGAGCGATAACACCGGCATGGTACTGGCGGTGTACGTATTGGTGACCATCGCCCTATTTGCCGCCGTGTGGTACATGTTTCGCCGTGCCCGCGATCAGGTCGTAGGCGGCGGACTGCTGGCCGGCTTCAGCAAAAGCCCGGCGCGGCGATATGAATCGGGCGAGATGCTGGTGACGTTTAAAGACGTGGCCGGGTTGGAGGGCGTCAAGCGCGATCTTCAGGAGGTCGTCGATTTCCTCAAGAACCCGGAGAAGTTCCAGCGCCTTGGCGCCCGCGTCCCCAAGGGAATCCTGCTGGTCGGTCCGCCTGGCACTGGCAAGACGCTGCTGGGACGTGCCGTGGCCGGCGAGGCGGGCGTGCCGTTTTTCTCGATCAACGGCTCCGAGTTCATCCAATTGTTCGTCGGGGTGGGCGCCAGCCGGGTGCGCGACCTGTTCGCCACGGCCAAAGAGAACGCTCCGTCGATCCTATTCATCGACGAAATCGACGCGGTCGGTCGCCACCGCGGCGCGGGGGTCGGCGGCGGACACGACGAGCGCGAGCAGACGCTCAACCAGATCCTCAGCGAAATGGATGGTTTCACCCCCGCCGAATCGGTGATCGTCATGGCCGCCACCAACCGGCCCGACGTGCTCGACCCCGCCCTGTTGCGGCCCGGACGTTTCGACCGTCATATTGTGGTCGACCGGCCCACGTTTCAGGGGCGGCTGGAAATCTTCAAAGTGCATACCCGCAATACGCCGCTGGCCGATGACGTCGATTTGGAAAAACTGGCCGCCGCTACCGTGGGACTGACCGGGGCCGACATCCGCAACCTGGTCAACGAAGCCGCGCTGTGGGCCAGCCGCCACGACAAACAGAAAGTCGACAAGTCCGACTTCGACTACGCCTTCGACAAAGTGCTGATGGGCGCCAAACGCGAAGAAGTGCTCACCGGCAAAGAGAAGAAAACCAGCGCCTATCACGAAGCCGGACACGCCCTGCTGGCATGGCTTGTGCCTGGCACCGATCGAGTTCATAAAGTCTCGATCATTCCGCGGGGACGCGCCCTGGGGGCCACCCTGTTCCGGCCGGAGAAGGATCGCGTCAGCCTCAGCGAGTCTGAAGCCCGGGCACGCTTGATCTGTTTGCTCGGCGGCCGGGCGGCAGAGAAGCTGGTGTTCAACCAGTATCAAGCAGGAGCGGAAAACGATCTGAAAGACGCCACACACCTTGCGCGGCTGATGGTCGCCCATTGGGGCATGAGCGAGCGGCTTGGCCCAGTGGCATTCCGAGACGGCGAAGAGCACCCATTCCTGGGCAAGGAAATGGCCGAGCCGCGCCGCTTCAGCGAATACACCGCCCGCTTGATAGACGAAGAAATAATGCGCATCGTCCGCGAGGCATCCGAAGAGGCGGAGCGACTGCTCTCGCAGAACCGCGACAAGCTGGAGCTGCTGGCCACCACGCTGGAAAACGAGGAAACCCTTGACGAGGCCGACATTGAGCGGCTGCTCGGCCCGCCGGCCTCCAGGAGCCTAAAAGCCGCCGCGGAACATCCGGCGGCCGAGTCGGTCAATTCGGAAGTCTCAAATAGCCCCTCCGTTACAGTTGCTGCTGGCGCAACACGGCCCGCCGACGGCGATTGAAAGCCGCCGAAAAGACACAGTCCAAAGTCGGGGCATTGGCGGCTTCACATAAAGGCGGAAGCAACTCTGCTTGTTCGTGCTCCGCCCAGCCCGACGCTGGAACTGCACTTTGTCAGAAAACGGGGACGCTGAAGAAGTGGTTTTTCCTGCGGTTTTTTGAGTTTCGCGGGCTCGGTGACGCTCAAAAAGGGTGTCGAAAATGGCATCATTGGCATCGGGCCGCTGGTTTCCCACGGTCTCTTGATGTCGGTACACCGTTTTTTGGTAAAGTGCAGGCTGGAAGTTATTGCTACCAGTAACTTTCTACCGCCTCCCGCCGCCCATTCCTAGCGTAAATCCGGCCCTTTCTGAACTCCTCAGTTGTTAATATTCACCTGTACTGTGGCTTGTAGCATATCCACTAATTACAATGCAATTGCTGATGTCGCTTTTCTATTTTCTCTGTAATCCCGAAATTAACAAATAGACCACGGAGGTGGCGCACATTTGGTCATTTGCCTGGTGTGCGCTTTTGGTAGGGCATGGTTGTCCGACCCAGACAAAGCCCAACCTATTGTACACCGCATCTATGGCCCTGCCGCTACCGTTGGTCCCTTTCGAGCACTACATGCTGGTCGATGACCGGCCGGCATACCCGATGAACTTCTTCATCCGGCTGCGGTTCGCCGGACGGCTGGACGAGGAAGCTCTTCAGGCGGCGCTGCGGGCTGTGCTACCCCGGCATCCTCTGCTGACTGCGACGGTCCGACAAACTGGTTCCAATCGCTACCAGTGGGAAGCCGCGCCCGGGTTGTTGCCGAAAGTTCACTGCTTGGATGTCTTTTCCACCAATGGCTTTCCGCACGCGCTGCCAATCGATTTGTTCAGCGAGCCTGGCCTGCGGATGTTTGTAGTCCAAGCGGCCGGGGTCTGTGAGCTGATAGCACAGTTCCATCACGCCTGTTGCGACGGTCTGGGTGCGATGGGCTTCCTGGAAGACCTTCTGATCACTTATGTACTCAAGACCGGTTCGCTTGCCGGCGGTGCGGCCCTGCGGCGATTGGAGCCTGAGCGATTGCGGCATCGGGGTAAGTTCGGGCTTACGGCCTGGAAGTACTTGAAAATTCAACACCAGCAGATTCAATCGCCCTTCGGCGCATGGGACTTCTTCGCCCATACGCCCGTTCCCGTGGTGCCTCACCGACCAAGATCGGATGCCTCCCCGCCCCCGCCGAGTTTTCCGGCCACGGTGTCGCACGAGTTGACCGCGGAGCAGTTCGGCGCCTTGCGGGCAGTGGCCAGACAGCACAGTGTAACTGTCAACGATATCCTTACCCGCGACCTGTTCGTCGCCCTGGGCCGTTGGAAAACCCTTTACGCACCGTGCCACGCGCAAGATCGGTTGCGAGTGTCGATCCCCGTAAATCTCCGCAAGCCAGACGACTACCGGATGCCGGCCGCCAATGTCGTCAGTATGGTGTTCCTGGATCGCAGGCCCAAAGACCTGGCCGACCCAGAACGACTCCTGTGGGGCATCCACCGGCAGATGGATCACATCAAGCAGACCGGGCTGAAGCTGACATTCGTGCTCTGCCTGCGGGCAGTACAATCGCTGCCCGGCGGCATCGCGCGGCTGGCCGCCGTCGATCGTTGTTCCGCCACCGGGGTGTTGACCAACCTTGGAGTACTGCTGGAGAAACTGCCGTTGCCGCAAACGGAAGGAAAGCTGACGCTCGATGGGGCGGTGTTGGAAGGGCTGGACATCGTCGCTCCGCTGCGCCCGTACACCTGCGTGGCCTTCGCGGTTTTCACCTACGCCGGCCGATTGGGCATCACGCTGCACTACGACCCGCATCCGCTGGACGCCCGAGCGGCCGGCACGCTAATGGGCATGTACGTGGAACAGATTCTCAATTCCGCCGAGCAATTCCGACCCGTGCGCTATTGGCAGGCAGCGCTGCCGCGATAGAGCTGTGCGGACAGCAGACAGATGTCAGTTCTGGCCCAACTTGCAGCGGACTGCGCTACGGTTGCCCATGTGTAGGCGCTGGCGTAGACAAGCGGATAAGGCGGCTGGCAGTGTAGAGCAGTGGATACGGTAGCCGGCGGTTTATGCCGGCAGATAAGCTGCACGGGCCAGGATGCGGCTGCAAGCTACGCTTCGGCGGCTTTTTCCGTCTCTTTGACCGACTCGAATCGCCCGAAGACCATTCTGCCCGCGCTGGTCTGAAGCACGCTGGTGACCGAGACGTTGACTAGTTTGTTAAGCTGCTCTCTGCCCGACTCGACCACTACCATCGTGCCATCTTCCAGATAACCGACTCCCTGGCCGGGGGCTTCGCCCGGTTTGATGATCCTTACGACTATCTGTTCTCCGGGCACGAAGACGGGCTTTAGTGCATTGGCCAAGTCGTTGAGATTTATAACTTCCACGTCGTGCAATCGGGCGATTTTGTTCAGATTGTAGTCGTTGGTTATCAGTTTTCCGCCCAGGTGTTTGGCCAATGCCACCAGCTTCAGATCGACCGGCTGGCCGGCGAACTCGGGCAGCTCGCGGTCGAAAATGCTCAATTGAACTTTGGGGTTGCTGCGCAGTCGGTTGAGGATGTCCAAACCGCGGCGGCCACGGCTGCGTCGCATCCGCTCGCCGCTGTCGGCGATAGTTTGCAACTCGGTGATGACGAACTTGGGCATGATCAACTGGGCGTCCAGAATGCCGGTCTCGAGCACGTCGGCGATCCGTCCGTCGATGACCGCGCTGGTGTCCAATATCCACGGCCGGCTGCCTTTGACTTCTTTGACGAACTCTACGTAGGGAATAATGAAGCGGAAATCGTCCTTTGTTTGCAACAGCAGGCTGATGCACAGGTAGCACAGTATCAACCCGGAGACTAGTTGCACGGTCTGGCGCTGTTTGTCGGTAAGTTGCAGGGGGGTCAGCGCCAGCCCGAGTATGAAGGTCATAAACAGTCCCACCAGCAGGCCGAAATACACCGCGGTAATAACATCCAGGCGTTTGCGGCGCACGGCCATGTCCAGGGCGATGATGCCCAATGCTAGGGCCATGGTACCCCCGAACACACCCCAGGCCATCCAGGTGGAGTCTTCCGGCACTACGCCGGATTTTATCAGCGTCAGCCCCAGCCCGGCCGCCACCATCAAGAACACGAATCTGAGGATCAGCAGGGCCATATCCAATAGAGTTTTTTACCAAAGGCAGCAGGACTGAGCCGCAGTGGTTCTGGCGCGGTACTTTGACCACTCGGCTGCCTGCCGGTCGTATCATCGGCGCCGGGAAGCCACAGAAGCTATTGTAATGACCGCCCATCGGCGCAAGAAGTGTGCGCGTGATAGGTTTTCGCGGCGTTGCGGCGGAAAGGGCCGGTGGGACGGTCGGACGGCACAACCAGCAGCCAACCAAATGCGGCCCGGCCGATGCCAATCCCCAACGCGCGCATTACAATTGGCTATAAGGCTGGAAGGAGTTGTATGGGCAAGAAAAAGCACTCAAGCAGCGAGCGTCCTTGGGTGGCGATCACGTTGGGCGACCCGGCAGGCGTCGGGCCGGAAATAATCGTCGGCGCATGGAACGAAACGGTAATTCATGACTGGTGCCGACCGGTTGTGGTCGGCCATCCGGGAATCATCCGCCGTGCTGTGGCGCTATGGCAGACCGATGTACGGGTAGTGGAGGTCGAGACGCCGGGCCAGGTCGAGCCGTCGCCGGAAATTATCCCCTGCATCCCCTGTTGCTCAGACGACGTGCTGGGGGTGCGGCCGGGAATGGTCGACGCCCGCGCCGGACATGCCGCCTATCAGGCCGTAGTCAAAGCTACACAACTTGCCCTGGCAGGCCAAGTGGCCGCCATCGCCACCGCGCCGTTGCACAAGGAGGCGTTGCACCGGGCGGGCCACAAGCATCCCGGGCACACCGAACTACTGGCCGAACTGTGCGGCGTGAGCGATTTTGCCATGATGCTTTATTTGGGACCGGCCGAAGACCTGCCGGCCGCCGACGGGCTGGCCGTGGTGCACGTTACGCTTCACACGGCGCTGCGCAACGTCTTTGGGCAGATAAGCGAGGAGACCATCCTGGCCAAGGCGCGGCTGGCCGATGGCTTCATGTTACGCCTGGCAGGCCGACGGCCACGCATCGGCGTCTGCGCACTGAATCCCCACGCCGGCGAAGGCGGTCTTTTCGGTGACGAAGAAGCCCGCATCATCCGACCTGCCGTGGAGCGAGCGAAGGCCGAAGGTATGGTTATCGAAGGACCTCTGCCCACCGATTCGCTGATGCACCGGGCGCGCAGCGGACATTTCGACGCCGTGGTGGCCATGTATCACGATCAGGGGCACATTGCGCTAAAACTGCTTGGGATGCACCGGGCGGTGAATATCACCCTCGGACTGCCCATCATCCGTACCAGTGTCGCCCACGGAACCGCTTTCGACATCGCCTGGCGGCGCCAAGCCGATACCACAAGCCTTGTCGAGGCCCTGCGCATCGCCAGCACCCTGGCGGCAAGCAAGTTCGGCTGTCAGAAACCCGCTCTGGAGAATACAAACTAACGCGGCTTGCTGCTGTAACCAAGTGGAGGGACGTGCTCCGTCGCGTCCGTTGGCGCTGGGTGCGGGTCAGGACGGAGCGCGCCCCCGCATCACCCGGAAACATCCGCAAAAAAGGGGTACATGTTGCGCCGTACGGTGCTAATACGACAGCGCTAAGTTGCCCTTTCGCAACTACCAGTTGTGATGCTGTTGTGGCTTTCACACCAAGATATTGTGATTTTCCTGTAACTTAGCGCTGTCGTACTAAGTTCCCCCTGGTCGGCGACAAAGCCTTCAATTTTTTGCGTCAGCCGGCGAAGTACTTTCGGGTGCCTGTTGGCGTCGCTGTTACGATCCCGGTAATGGAGACCCTTACGATCCCGATAAGGGAGAGCCGCATTCCCTCCCTTCGCCCAGTGCCCGATGTCGCAACCCACACAGAACTCTGACGTTGATCTGTCGGCAATCGACCCGGATTGGGCGTGGGCGCCTTATGTGCCAGGCGCCAACCGCCCCTGGAATCTGCCGCTGGCGGCCCATCTGTTGCGGCGGGCGGGCTTTGCTGGCAACTGGCAGCAATTGCAGCAGACCATCGCCGACGGACCGGCGCGGACTGTCGAGCGGCTGCTCAGTCCTGCGGCCGAAACCGCCCAGTCCGAGAGCACCCTGGGTGCAGAATGGCCGGCGGCAGTAGCTTCCGTCGATGAACTGATCGCCTGGTGGTTGCGGCGGATGATTCTGTCGCCCCATCCGCTGTTGGAGAAAATGACCTTGCTGTGGCACGGGCATTTCGCCCTCCAGGCGGCCTCGATATCGGAAACTCGTCTGGTACAGCAGCACTTGCAACTATTGCGGGAGCACGCACTGGGACGGTTCTCGGCGTTGCTGGAGGCCATGGTGGTCGATCCGGCAATGTTGACTGCCTTCGAGGCCAAGGCAAATCGCAAAGCGCTGCCCAATCAGAATCTGGCCCGACAGTTGCTGAACGCCACGGTCGGCCACGGCAATTACACCACCGGCGATCTGCAAGCCGCCGCACGATCGCTTACCGGATGTTACGTGCTGGGCAACCATTTCCGTTTCATCGAGCGGGAGCACGACCCAGGACATAAGACGATCCTCGGACAAAGCGGGCCTTGGAAGGCCGAGGATTTCGTACGCATCGTGGCAGGGCATACGCTTACTGCCCGATTCATTGCCAGGAAGTTCTTCGGCTGGTTCGTATGCGAGGACCATCAGCCCAGCGACGAACTGCTGGCGCCACTGGCCGGCACGCTCGGCCAAAAGGGCGACATTGCCCAACTGCTTGCCAGGATACTCCGCTCAAACTTGTTTTACAGTCCGGCGGTGTATCGGCGGCGGGTGAAAAGCCCAGTGGAGTTCGTCGTGGGACTTGTGCGTGCCATGGAGGCTACTATTCCCACCCTGCCGCTGGTTGAGCAGTTGGGGCGATTGGGGCAGAAGTTGTTCGGGCCTCCTACGGCCGACGGCTGGGCAGGGGGCAAAGCGTGGATCACGCCCGATACGGTCATCGGGCGGAACAACCTGGCCGCCGCCATTTTGGCCGGATCGGGCGCGTACGCCGCGAAAGTCGATCCTTTGGCGGTGGCGGCCAGGTACGGTCGCGCTTCGCCCGACGGCCTGCCCGGCTTCCTCATGGCCTTGCTGATCGACGACCAGCTGCCCTTGGAAGTGCGCCGGCGACTGCTGGCCGAGCGTCCGCCGGTGGGCGGTCCTGCACTGGCCCAATGGACACGGCAGTTTGTGCAGCAGATTGTGACCATTCCGGAGTATCAATTGGCCTGAAACGTCGGCCGTTCGGCATGAGTTTGCGGTGGCACAGTCGAGAACGGCTATGGTAAGAGTGTGTTCCGTCGTACGATGTGCGCGCGCTGTGCGCATGTTGCACAACATCGAGGTACGCGGTATGCGCATGTTGCACAATATGGAGGTCCACGCTCCGTCGTGGCCGAGCACGGCGTGTGATTTTGGAGGGCCACGCTCCGTTGCGGCCGTGTGCCCAGTGCTAACAGACGCCACCGCAGCGCGTCCCGCCAACACTATTTGGTTGCGGCCGCAGGCCGCGCTAGGAGGTTTGCAATGGCCAATAACCTCACACGGCGCGATTGGCTGAAAGGGGCCGTTTGCGGCGCGGCGCTGGTGGGCTTAGGCCCGCAGCCGCAGTTGTTCAGTCGTGGTTCTGCTTCGGCGTTCGATACCGATTGCGACTCGGCGGCCGTGGATTTCCGGTACTCGACTCGGCCGGACAAACAGGGCAACATTCCCGAAAAACAGGGAAACATATTGGTAGTTGTTCAACTTGCCGGCGGAAACGACAGCCTGAACACCGTCGTTCCGTACGCCGACGACGTGTACGCACGCTCTCGGCCCACGCTGCGGCTCGACGGCCGGCAAGTGCTGAAGATCAACGACTATCTGGGCTTCCATCCCCGGCTGAAGGCGCTTGCCCGTCATTACGAGCAGGGAACTGTGAGCATTGTGCAGGCAGTGGGTTATCCCAATCCGAGCCAAGGGCATTTCGAGTCGATGCGCGTCTGGCAAACCGCCGAGCGGAAACCAATGCATCTGGCCACCGGCTGGCTGGGTCGGGCGTGCGATGTACTGGGCGCCGTGTCGCCGGGGGCGCTGCCGGCGCTGTTCGTAGGCAGCATCCGCCAGCCGTTCACCCTTAACGCGGCGCGGACGATAGTTCCCACGATTGGCGGGCCAGGGGAACTTCGGCTTCGCGCGCCGGCAGGACTGTCCGATAGCGCTTACATCGAGCGATTGGAACAGTTGGCCTCGCTGCCGCGACGGAGCGACGGCACGCTGGCCGAGCATGTGGCGCAAGTCACAGCCACTGCCTGCGCACAGGTCCGCAAGATACATAAGGTATTGGACGACTCGCCGCAACCACGGGGTTATCCGTCCATCGAACTGGCCCGCCACCTGCATACCGTCTCCCAGTTGATCCGCGCCGATTTGGGAATCCGCATTTACTGCGTGGAGCTTGGCGGAGAGGAACCGGGCGGGTTCGACAATCACGCCGCCCAACGCGACAACCACGCCGCACTGCTCGGACAACTGGCCGAATCGGTGGCCGCGTTCCTGGACGATCTGCGGCGCGACCGGTTGCTGGATCGCGTGTTGCTGATGACCTATTCGGAGTTCGGCCGGACGATCCAGGAAAACGGCCGCCGGGGAACCGATCACGGCTCGGCGGCGTGCGTGTTTGTCGCCGGAGGTAAGATAAAGGGCGGGCTGCTGGGCGAACATCCCAGCCTGCTGGAGAAGGAAAACGGCGGCCTGAAGCACAACATCGACTTCCGCCGCCTATACGCCACCGTATTGCGGCACTGGCTGGGCGTCGATCCGGAGGCTGTGCTAGGGCGCGGTTACCAGCCGCTCGAGGGTCTGATCGCCTGAGCCACACGCCGTCTTGGCGCAGGGGCAGTTATTGTTTTTCCGCCCCTGCTCCGCCCAGTCCTTTGCGATATCCTCGGCCATCGCCTCTTTGGCGTAGTTGATCCTGTCCGCCGTCTGCGTTTCGCTTGCCGGTCCCTGCCCCTTTGCCCAGTCCCGGGCCTTTTCCAAGCCCGGCGCCGCGCCCGGTCCAACGAGCCTCGGGAAACGATGCTGTGATTTTGGCGTACACTTCGCGCGGCGACATGCTGTGTTTGCGGGCCAATTGATCAAGAGTTTCGTCCGGGCTATCGACCACGATGCCCAGCTCGGCCAGTTTTCCCGTCAGCTCACCGATTTCTATTGACAGACCGGATGCCAAATCTCGCAGCGTCAGTTCTTCGGCGTGCTGTACCGGCGGCGGCACACTGGCGGCGGTCCGTTCCCAATATGCCTTTATGCGGCTGTTCCAGTCCATCAAGGTGCTGACCGGCGGGACGTTGTAAATGGCAGCCAGCACCGTGGCGGCAGTAATCAGCAACGCCACCAGCAGCTCCCACTTGCAGTTGATCGCCAAGTGCGTCTTGGCTTTGATGTACCCCCATAATGTTTTCCAATTAAGCCACAGATGAAACGCCGCACCGAGCAGAAACAGCAACGCTACACTGGTGTGCACAGCCTGCCAGGTTTGCTTGGTCAACCCCAGCAAAGTCCAACCGGTCCAATTCGCCACCCGTCCTTGCGGCGTAATGTACAACACGGCGCCGGAAAAACTCAGCACCAAAAACACAGCCAATACGAGCAGGGAAACCAGTGGACGGAACCGCATTTGAATCAGCTTCTTTCCGAGCTATGCCACTGGGCCGCTAATGGTTGGCGCACCCGGGCGCAAAACCGGCTACGATGCCTGCACGACGCCCCGCCAACCCCTGCCTTGCCACAGTCTGGCAGGTCCGATGCTGCCGATATGACAGCCGCAGCGCCTAGGGCTTAGGCGGCCTGAGCCACAGTTAGCCATTTATTGAGCCACACTTAGCATTCTATACTGTTCTGCGCAGCGTCGATAGCAACCGGCCGCACCAACAACCCGGGCAATACC
>Ga0209101_1000398_pt1 | contig 35792 bp, 35 predicted proteins | sample ConPoolayeCmetaG_FD_185481 | JGI IMG/M metagenome (GOLD analysis project Ga0209101, IMG submission 185481) | Hot spring microbial mat communities from California, USA to study Microbial Dark Matter (Phase II) - Cone Pool mat layer C metaG... ...
CCCTCCTCCCATCTCCCCCTGCTCTCCCCGCAAAGCGGGAAGAGCAGGGGGCAGGGGAATGAGAGGGGACGTTCCCGTAGAGGCAAAAGATTTTTCGCCCGTATAACGATAGCGCAATAACAAGCACCGTAACCTTCCGATGGCGGAAAAGACTTTTGCAAACTTATTTCACAGGAGGAACAATGGCACGCCAGGCTTTATGTGTGGGTATCAACCGTTTCAAGAATTTTCCGCGCTATGCGCTGCGCGGTTGCGTCAACGATGTGCGCAATATGGCAGCGTTGTTGACCGATTTCTTTGGCTTTACGCGTCGCGATATTATCACCCTGACAGATTCCGATGCGACCAAAGCCAACATCATCGAGCATCTGACGAGGATGGTGCGTGGTGCACAAGCCGGCAAATTCGACTATCTGGTCTTTTCATTTTCCTCGCACGGTACCCAGTCACCGGATACCAGCGGCGACGAACCGGACAAGTACGATGAAGCGTTCTGCCCGTACGACCTCGCTATCGCTGGCGATCACTGGGACCCCGAGCGCATCATTCTGGACGATGAACTGCACGCGCTCTTTACGCAACTGCCGCGCCATGTCTTGCTCGAAGTCTATCTCGATACGTGCCACAGTGGCACCGGTTTACGCGCGGTGGATTTTCTACTCGATCGTCAACCGCGCTTTATACCACTGCCGTCGTTGCGGTCGTTCGAGTTGATCGAAGGGCGCGCGTCGCGTGGTTTTTACCGATCGTTTGGCACAAAGAAAACGCCACAACACATTTTGTGGGCGGGCTGTCGCGCCGATCAAACGAGTGCGGATGCGCAGATCGAGAACAAGTGGCAGGGCGCGTTCACGTACTTTTACTGCAAGAATGTGCGTGACACCCGGAACCAACTCACGCGCGCGCAACTGCTCAAGCGTGTGCGTGCAGACCTCAAAGCCGCGCGCTATACTCAGACACCTCAGTTAGAATGTCAGGCAACGCTGCGGCGTGCCAGAAGCGTCTGAAAGATTTTCGGGGCGAGAGTGTATCTCGCCCCGAAAATGTTTTATGGCCCGTTATACCCTCTCCCCATAAGGGGATGGTGTGATGCCTCTTGCTGGGGGTGTAATGAGTGTTTCATCTAAAATAATTTTTGTAACAACTATTGCATTTTTCTGTGATTTGTGGTATAATCAATGACAGGAGAGTTTGCACGTCGAGGATTATGCTGCCGATGAGCAATGCTGCGTCACCTGAAGATCGCATCACGGCTATCTTTCCCACTCTGAGTCAGGCACACCAGAAACTGGCGCGTCTGATCCTTGACAATGCTCTCTTCGTTGCTTTTGCCTCCGCTGTCGAATTGGGCAAGCAAGTGGGAGTCAGCAATGCCACGGTCGTCCGCTTTTGCCAGGCGCTGGGTTACGACGGTTACCCCGAACTTCAAGCCGCTGTACGTGCTAACCTGCCCACCTACGTCCACAAAGTCCAACAGATCGAACGCAAGCGCGGTGGTCTGCGTGCGAACAATGTCCTTCAGCGTGTCTTTGAACTCGACGCACAAAACCTGAACGATACACTCGCCAAACTCGATCCAGATCGTTTTTGGTCAGCCGTGCGCGTGACAGCCAGAGCCAGTCACATTCTCGTCGTGGCGGGTGGACTCTCGGCAGGTCCGGCGTTGTATCTGGCGCATTCTCTCAATGTGATGGGATTTGACGTGCGCGTGGTACTCAACGGTGGCATCCCCCTCGCGCTGGAACTGGTGCGCCTGAAATCCTCCAGCGTGCTCATCGGCATCAGCGTTTGGCGTTATGTGGCTGATACAGTCACCGTGATGGAACATGCCCAACGCGTTGGTGCGACACGCATCGCGATCACGGATAGTCTGGTGGCGCCCATCGCGCAGCATGCTAATTTCGCGTTCCAGATTGCCACGACGGGTGCAGCACACTCTCTTTCACTGACCAGTGTCATCGCGTTGATCAATGCGTTCATTGCCGCTTTAGCGTTTACGCGTCCTAAACAAACCGCGCACGCGCTCCGTAAAATTGACGCCGCGTATCGGCGTGGCAAGGTGGTGTTGGAATAATCTACGACTATAGACCACTGACCTTTGACCGAGGCAAGTGTTGGTCGTCGGTCATTGGTCATCGCTCATCAAAGGATGGATATGGACAGTACGGAAACTCGCAAAAAACGTCGCGTGATGGTTGGTGCCATTGGCAAGTGCGTCCATAATCTGGGCGTCGAAAATTTTGCCGATTGGATGCAAGATATGGGACTGGGATACATCTCGGTCAAACTGGGTCCGGCCGTGCCCATTCCCGAAGTGATCAACAAGATTCGTGAAGCGCGTCCCGAGGTCGTGGGCATTTCGATGCGCCTCGGTGATTTGCACGTGGACAAACTGATCAGTGAATTCGTCACGCTGGCAACCCAACACGGCTTGCATCCGAAAGATTCGGGCATTCGCTATTGTTTTGGCGGTTTACGTCCCGCTGCCAATCTTGTCCGCTCGATGACCGGTGTTCCCGTTGAACCCGACCCGTTCACGCCGCCCGAAGAACGTCATTACGACCTCGAACAAATCAATCAAGAGTACAGCAACAAACCCGAGTTTTATCATTTCTTTGAAGTCATCGCGGACGATTACATCACGATGGAGGAGCTGGAACGCTTTGCGCGACGTGAGCCGGTTCAGCGTCAGGAAACTTTGGTTCGTTGGTCGGATTATCTGGTTGAACGCATCCAGCAAGTCCGCGAACGTGAGAATCGTCCGATCATTCGCGCCCATATCGGCATTGCGGCAGAAACGATTGAGCCAACCGTGGAAGGCATCGAAAAATTGGCGGACGCCGGTGCCCTCGAAATTGTTTCGCTGGCACCCGATCAAACCTCGCAAGAACTGCTTGCCAAATTCATTCGCGGTGAAGAAGACCCCAGCAAATATCTCGCGGGGCAAGGTGGCGCACCGATTCGCACTATCGAAGATTTGAAACGCCTCAAAGCCGCCACACAACGCGGTAACTATCCGATGACGCGCATCTACAGCGGCACGGACGAGTTGCTGGAACTCGCCAAACTGTGGGAAAAGTACCTTAACATCTGTTTCCCCGCCGTACCGATTTTCTTCTACAATCAACTGGATGGGCGCGGTCCTATTTCGATTCATGACTCGTTCCGCGAACACTATGACTTGATTCGCTACTGGGCGAGCGTGGGCAAGCCGTGCGAAATCAATGATCCCCATCAGTGGGGTTTGCGTTACGCCAGTGACGATATGCAGGTGACGGATCACGTCCTCGTCGGTCTGATGGCGCTCAAACTCGGTATCAAGCATTACGTGATGCAAATGATGTTCGAGTTACCGCCCGAAATTTCCGCGCTCGACGATCTCGCCAAGATGAAAGCGGCCTACGAACTTATCGAGCCGCTCACGCGTCATTATGATTTTTATATCATCAGGCAAACACGTTCGGGACTGCCCAGTTTTCCACCTGATTTGCATCAAGCCAAAGGACATCTTGCGTTTGGCATTTACACGCAACTGTACCTCGAACCGGACATTCTGCATGTCGTCACGCACTCGGAAGCGCATCACGAAGCCAAAGCCGAAGACATCATCGAGTCGTGTCAAATCACCAAGCAGGTGTGCTGGGATTTTGTCAAGGGACATGTGCCGAACATCTGGGCAGATCCCTGGGTGCGGCAACGCATCGCTGAGTTGAAACGCAACGCGATGTACAACGTTCTGCATGGCGCGTTGCTGGGTGGCTATGACGGTCCTGTCACAGTGGCTAACTTTTTTGACTGGGCTAAAGAGCCGAGTGAAGATAAAGAACGCAACTATGAGACGATGCTCCTGTCGTTTGCGAACGAAGAGCATTATGTTACGGGGACGTGTGGCGTCATCAGTCCCGACGCGCTGGAACTCGGTTTGCAAATCGGCTTGTACCAGGCGCCGCATCTGACCGTCACTGATAAAAAGTACGAGATGGTCAGCCGCTGTAAGACCAAAGTGATTGGTGGCACCTGTCGCGTAATTTCCTGGGATGGCATTCCGGTCAAAGACGAAATTCAACGCGTGGATTTGGTGCGCCAGCGCTTCCCCTGGTATTTTGACAAGACGGTTTCGGTCGCTGCTGATGAATCGTTTATCACGGAAACTGAAGCCGCTGAGGAAGAAGAGGATCAAGAAGTCACCATTCGTGGCAAGAACATCGCGCAACTCAAGTTGCAAACCAGGCGTGCGCTTGTTGTGGATTTCGGTTCAACGTACACCAAAGTTGGCTTGTTCGATGCCAAGAGTGAACAATTCCGGTTACGTTATGTGCCCACCACCGTGGACGATATTCGCATCGGCCTGGCGAATGGCCTGGGTGTACTTGAGGCGTGCAAAGAACGCGGCGATTGGAAACCGCTTGACGAGGCGATGCGTCAGTTCGATGTACGCCTCCCCTGCTCGAGTGCAAAAGGCGGTCTAAAGATGGTCACTGTTGCGCTGACCGAAGAGGAATCGGGCTTTGCTGCCGATCTCGCCGCGCTCACCGCGGGCGCGAAACTGCTCGCGAGTTACGCCGGCAAACTGACGCCTGAACAAGCGCGCGCGATTTACACCCGAGACCAACCCGAAATCATCTTGATTGCTGGCGGTACGGATGACGGTGGCGATACGGAGACGCAACTGCACAACGCGCGTCTCCTTGCCGAGAACGCGCGCTATGCCACCTACGCGCAGTACGGCGTGCCTGTGATTTACGCCGGCAATCAGGACATTCGCGAGCAAATCGAAAACATTTTCCGTGCCAATCACGTGGACATTCGCGTGACCGCGAATGTGATGCCCGAAGTGAATCGTTTTCAAATCGAAGTCGTCAACGAGACGATTCGTGAACTCTTCCAGACCGTCATCATTCGCGGCAAAGGGTTTGATGTGGTCGAAGAGTATATGGACGCACCGTTCATCCCGACGCCGCGCGCGGCGTTTCGTGGCATCAACCTGCTCGCGCGCGGGTACGGCAACGAAGAAGGCATCGGCAACATTCTCGCGCTCGATATTGGTGGCGCGACGACGGACTTTTTCTCCAACGTCAAGGACAATCCGCTGTTCGTCTACGAAGGATCGGATACCACCAGGCGTCTCAAGCGTACGATTCTCAAGACGCCGAATACGCCCCTTGCGTATCGCCGTGTGGAAGGCAAGTACGGCTTGAGTTACAATGCCGTCAACCTTAAGGAACTGGAACGATTCCAGAGTGGGGTGATGCAAGACGAGTTGAGCGAATTTCTCGCGCGTCGTTTCCCCAACGACTTTGTCCCGCGCCGCGAGGATCAATTTGGACAATTTCTTTTCAGTCGCAATGGACGTGTCCAGGTAGATTTGGATCGTTATCTCGCGTGGATTGCAGAACATCCCCATACTGTGCCCAAGACGGCGTTAGAGAACACGGCACGTTCATGGCTCGCGCGCGAGATTCTCGCGACTGCGACGCGTAAACACGTCGGCTATGTGGAAGAAACCGAGACGTACTTTTTGCAGTATGGCGTCAACTTTTTGAACCAGCCCGTTACGGTATTGATCATCGGCGGGACGGTGTATCACAAATGCCAGGAGCGCGCGCCGGGATACCTTGACGATCTTGCGCTAATCGCGCAAGGTGTGCTCTACAATCCCGACGAGCCGCACATCTTGCGTCCGAATGGCGCGGTGTTGCTCGATGCACAGTACCTCGTGAGCATTCTGGGCGGGTTGTACGGGCGTGTGGATCCCGAAAAAGCCCTGCGCGTGATGAAACGCGAGTTGGTGCGGCTCGAAGTGCCAATTCGTCAATGAGCCAATGTGCCAATGAACCAATGAGCCAAAAATGAAGTCATCTATTGCGATTCTGGGGGCGGGGAACGGCGCGCACGCGTTTGCGGGGGATCTGGCGCTGCGCGGGTATCCGGTGCGGCTCTACAACAAATTTGAAAACGAAATCATTGCACTGCAAAGTGCGCGCGGCGTTACATGCGAAGGTGTCATCGAGGGCTTTGGCGCGCTTGAACTGGTTACGACGGACATTGCAGCGGTTGTGACGGACGCGGATTTCCTGTTCGTCGTCGTTCCCGCGAACGCGCACGCGTTTATGGCGGAGGTGTGCGCGCCGCATTTGCGCGACGATCAAGTCATTCTCCTCAATCCCGGTCGCACGGGTGGCGCATTGGAATTTCGCAACGTCTTGCGCCAGCGCGGTGTCACTGCGCGCGTGTTCGTTGCCGAAGCGCAGACGCTCCTCTACACGTGCCGCATTTCCGCGCCTGCACGCGTGCGCATCACGATGGTCAAGCACGCGGTCACGCTGGCTGCACTGCCCGCGCGCGATACCGCGTATGTTCTCGAACGCCTTCAGCCGCTCTATCCGCAGTTCGTCGCGGCGAACGATGTGCTCGAAACCGGCTTGGATAATATCGGCGCAATGTTTCATCCGCCGACGACGATTCTCAGTGTGGGGCGCATCGAGTCCGGCGTGCCGTTCGAGTTCTATCGCGATATGACGCCCAGCATCGCGCGCGTGATTGAGGTGATGGATGCCGAACGACTCGCGGTCGCGCGCGCGTTCGGCGTGCGCGCACAATCGGCCAGCGAGTGGCTGGCGCGCAGTTACGACGGCATCACCGGCAACACGCTGTACGAACGCATCCAGAGCAACGCGGCGTATCGCGGCATCGCTGCGCCAAGTTCACTTGATACTCGTTATCTCTGGGAAGATGTGCCTACGGGACTCGTGCCAATGGTCGCGCTGGGACGCATCGCCAATGTGCCAATGCCCGCGTGCGAAGGATTGGCGAACGTTGCCTGCGCATTACTGGGACGCGATTTTTGGAGTGAAGGAAGAAACGCCAAGAATATGGGAATCGAAGGGCTGGATATTGCAGGAGTGAAGAAATTGGTGCTGGGGTGATTGAAGGAAACTCTGGGTCACCGAATCACCAAATCACCAAATCACCCAATCACCAAATCACCTAACAATGGAAAGGGGGGATGTGATGTCGAGACGACGATAGACATTCACCGGGATAATCATTGTTTAAGTGAGGAAGGAGGAACTGTATGAATCGAGTACACGTGATTCTCACGAGTGTTCTGGCGTTGGCGATCTGGCTTGCCGCGTGTGCAGCCCCGACACCGCAAGTTGTCGAAAAGACCGTTGTCGTCGAAAAGCCCGTCGAGAAAATCGTTGAAAAAACTGTCGTTGCTGAACGCACCGTTGTTGTCCCGCCGACGCCTGTTCCGGGACGCGATGCGTTGATTGTTGCACTGGCACGCGCGCCCGCCGCGCTGGACCCCAACGATCATCGCCATCGCGAAGCGGAAACCGTCATCCGCAATATGTACGATGGCCTGGTCACGCGTGACACCACGAGCGGTGTCCATCTGGAGATTGCCGAATCGTACAGGTGGTTGGATGAAAAGACGCTAGAGTTTAAATTGCGCAAAGGGGTCAAGTTCCACGATGGAACGGAAATGAAAGCCGACGATGTGGTCTTTACCTTTGAGCGCACCATCAAACCTAATGCCATTGAATACCCTCAGCCACATACCGCTGCGCGCAAGGGTTTGATTGAACCACTCACCGCCATTGAGAAGAAGGACGACTATACCGTTGTGATGAAATTCACCGCGCCCTGGCCCCCCGCTCTGCAGATGATTGTGCATCATCAAATCGTCTCCAAAGCGTATGTCGAAAAAGTGGGCACCAAGGGCTTGATCGAAAAGCCGATGGGCACAGGACCTTTCAAGTTCGTCTCTGCCAAGACGGGCCTGGAAGAAGTGGTACTGGAGCGCTTTGATGCTTACTACGGTGGTGCCCCCACACTGGCTCCGGTGGGCAAGGCGTGTGTGGCGAAAGCCGTCTTCCGCGTCATTCCCGAGACCTCCACGCGCGTGGCGGCATTGCTCGCGGGTGAAGTGGACATCATCACCGAAGTCCCCGCCGAATTGGTAGATACACTGAAAAAAGTGCCCGGCATTCAGGTCAAGACGGTCCCTGGTACGCGTCCACTCTGGATGGAGATGAATGTCAATCAAGCACCGTTTAACGATGTCCGGGTGCGTCAGGCATTGAACTATGCGGTGGACAAAGACCTCCTCGTCAAAAAAGTGTACAACGGACTCGCCAAACCGCTGGGTGGTCCTCTGATGCCTACCAACAACTTTGCGGATCCGAACCTCAAGCCGTATCCCTACGACAAAACCAAAGCTCTCGCCTTGCTGAAAGAGGCAGGCTGGGTGCCGGGTCCCGACAAGATGCTGGTGAAAGATGGCAAGCCGTTCAGTTTTGTCATTGATACGCAAGAAGTCACGCGCTCGCTGGCAGAAGCCCTCGCGTCAATGTTCCGCGATATTGGTATTGACGCGACGGTGCGGATTTGGGAGTATAGTGTCTTACGGCCCAAACTGCTGGCCGGCGAACGGCAAGCCTTTGTAGGGGACTGGGGTGATTCCGCGTTCGATCCCGTCGGGCATATGGAAGCCAAATGGCACTCGTACAAAGAAGGCTCGACCTATGGGCGCGGTAACTTTTCCGGCTATGCCAATGCACGCGTGGACAAATTGATTCGCGACGGCGAAACGGAGAACGATGTGGCCAAACGCAAAGCCATCTACTATGAAGCCCAAAAACTGATCTACGATGAAGCCCCCGCCGTCTTCCTCGTTCTACCTGAAGCCATCGAAGCCGCGCTGGCGCGCGTGCAGAACTGGCAACCTGCCTCTGATAGTCGAGTGAATCTGCACGATGTGTGTGTCAAGTGAAAGACCATGAGCCGATGTGCCAATGCGCCAATGTGCCCAACGTGACTTTAAAATTTGGCGCATTGGTCAATTGGCACATTGGCTCGTTGGGTAAACCTATGAAAGCCATCAAGATTCTCGAGCGGGTTTTAGCCACCATTCCGATAATGTTCGCCGTGGCGATTGTCGTCTTTTTCTTTATTCGCCTCACCCCCGGCGACCCGGTGGATATTATGCTCGGTCGCGGCGGTACCGTGTCGCAGCGCGAGATCGAGGAATTGCGTCAGCAATTTCATCTCGACAAGCCGCTGGAGATTCAATTATGGTATTTTTTGACGGATGCCGTGCGCGGTAATTTGGGCTACTCGTACATTCGTAATCGTCCCGTGACGGATCTGTTGATGGAACGGCTGCCCGCCACGATTGAGTTAACCGTTGGCTCGTTGCTCATCAGTCTGCTCGTTGCTTTGCCGATTGGAGTCTTGTCAGCGGTCAGGCAGAATTCTATGCTGGATCGGCTCAGTATGGCGGGCGCGTTTCTGGGAATTTCGATGCCGGGGTTCTGGCTGGGCATCATTCTCATTCTCTTTTTTGCTGTGCGTTTACAGTGGCTGCCTGTACAGGGTCGCCTCAGTTATGGCATCCCCTTACAAGAGATAACAGGATTTTATGTGCTGGATAGTTTACTCACCGGCAATTGGCGCGCGCTCGAAAACAGCGTGAGACATTTGTTGTTACCTTCCATCACCCTGGGGTTAGCAGTAGCGGCAGTGATCGCGCGTGTCTTGCGGTCGAGTATGCTGGAGGTCCTACGGAGTGATTACATCAAACTCGCGCGCGCCAAAGGAGCAAGCGAGTGGGATGTGGTGATGAAGCACGCGCTGCGCAACGCGCTCATTCCGACTGTGACGGTGGTGGGTTTGCAGGTAGGGGTGTTGTTGAGCGGTAATATGGTTGTCGAAACAGTGTTTGGCTGGCCTGGCCTGGGGCGCCTGGTGGTGGAAGCAATCTTTAATCGCGATTTCCCACTCATTCAAGGCGCGGTGATGCTGTACGCCATTACCTTTGTTTTGACGAATCTTGTGGTAGACATTTTGTACACGTATTTGAATCCAAAAATTACACTGTGAGATTTCAGATTTAACATCGCAGATTTTAGATGGTTACCGCGCGTTTGTATTACAATCTGCAATCTGAAATCTACAATCTGCAATTCCGGAGTGGCAATGAGTGTACAGGTACCTGCTCGCGTTCTTCGTCACTGGGATTACCCACTGCGCATTCGTCTGCGATTGTGGTGGCGCGCGCTGGCTGAATTAGGATACGAATTATGGCAGCGTCCCTTTGTCCTCTTGGGCGGTGTTGTGCTTATGCTGTTCATTCTCGCTGCACTCTTGGCGGATTACATCACCGTTCACGACCCGACACGCGGTACATTGTTGCTACGGTTCGAGCCGCCAGTGTGGGAAGGGGGAACATGGCAGTATCCTCTCGGTACCGATGATCAGGGACGTGATCTACTCACTCGTATCATCTACGGCACGCGCGTCTCGATGGCAGTAGGTTTGTTGAGTGTGGGGATTTCTGTCGTGGTCGGCACCGCGTTAGGGGCACTGGCGGGATACTATCGTGGCTGGCTGGACGAAATCCTCTCGCGTTTTGCGGACCTCTTGCTCGCTTTTCCTTTTCTCGTCTTTGCGATTGGAGTAATGGCATTCTTGGGACCAGGGTTTATCAACCTCATTGCGGCACTTGCCTTCAAGGGCTGGGTCGAGTTCTATCGGTTGGTGCGCGGCGAAGTGCTTGCCGAATGTACCAAAGAGTATGTGGACGGCGCGCGCGTGACCGGTCAAAGCGATCTGGCGATTATTGTTTCCGAGATTCTACCGAACGTTTTTCAATCGGTTTTTGTGCTCGGTACATTACGCCTGGGCTCGATGATTATTACCGAAGCCACGTTGAGTTTTCTGGGTTTGGGTATTCAACCGCCCACCCCCGCATGGGGGTCTATGGTTGCAAGTGGGCGTAACTATTTGATGACGGCGTGGTGGATGTCCACTTTTCCGGGCATTGCACTGCTCTTACTGGCAATGTCTATCAACATCTTTGGCGAAGGTTTGCGCGATATTTTGGATCCACGGTTGAAGATCGAATAGTATCCAGTATTCAGTATTCAGTATCCAGTATCCAGTAATCCGTCAACCGAACACTGAACACTGAATACTGAACACTGAACACTGAACACCGACCAATGACAGACACTCCTCTCCTAGAACTAAAGAACTTGACGACGGTGTTTCCGACACGGCGCGGGCTCGTGTATGCCGTTGATGACGTGAGTTTGAGTTTACAGAGTGGCGAAATTCTCGGCGTCGTTGGCGAGTCCGGGTGTGGCAAAAGTGTAACGATGCTCTCGATTTTGCGTCTAATTTCCGCCCCGGGGCGCATCGCGTCTGGACAGATTTTGTTTCAAGGTCGCGATTTGCTCAAATTGTCGAATCGTGAAATGCGCCGAGTGCGTGGCAAGGAGATTGCGATTGTATTTCAAGACCCCTTGACCTCGCTCAATCCTGCCTTTCCTGTGGGGGAACAGATTCGCGAATCGTTGCGTATTCATCGCGTCGCGCGCAATCATTTGAGTGAAAAAGAACGTGTGCTGCAATTGATGTCCGAAGTCGGTATCTCATCGCCGATGGATCGCTATCGTGATTATCCACATCAGTTCAGCGGGGGAATGCAACAGCGCGCGCTCATCGCGATCGCGCTGGCATGCGAACCCAAGATTTTACTGGCGGATGAACCGACCACGTCGCTGGATGTAACGATTCAAGCGCAAATTATAGACTTGATGCGCCGTATCAATCAAGAACACGGCACGGCCATTATATTGGTCACGCACAATCTCGACCTCGCGGCGGAATTTTGTCAACGGATTGCGGTGATGTACGCGGGGCGCATTGTCGAAATTGGTACGACTGAACAAGTGATCGAATCGCCGCAGCATCCCTACACGCGCGGCCTGTTGACGTGCATCCCGCGCATCGCTGCGCAACGTACACGTATCGAACCCATCCCGGGCAATGTCCCCGATCTCGCCGCGGTACCGCCGGGATGCGCGTTTGCAGAGCGCTGTAGTTTGGTGGAACCACTTTGTCAAAAAGAGCGCGTGCCTTTGTTGGAGGTCGCGCCAGGGCATCACGTTCGCTGTATGCGGGTCCAAGCATCGGGAGGAGTCAAGTGAATCTCGACGATACTCCTCTCATCGAAACGCGTAATCTTAAACGCTATTTCACGATTCGTCCCAGCCTTCTGGCACGCGTGCTGGCGCGCGCCCAAGTGCTGGTGGTCCATGCCGTAGATGGAGTGAGTTTGAAAATCTGGCAAGGGGAGACGCTAGGACTGGTCGGTGAGAGTGGCTGCGGTAAGACGACATTGGGGCGGCTGATCAGTCGGCTGGATAAGCCGACCGAAGGGGAAATTCTTTTCAAGGGGCGTTCGTTGCGCGAAGCCTGGCTGGAACCAGGCATGGACAAAGCGACGCCGATTGGACGTCTGGGATTTTATCGTGTGGCGCAAGTGATTTTCCAGAATCCGTACTCGTCGCTCAATCCGCGCAAGACGATTCGTGAAATCATTTCGACACCGCTCAAGAATCGTGGTATCAACGATGTGAGCGTACGCGAAGAAATCGTTGTCCAGTTGTTGCGCCGGGTCGGCTTGCACCCGCGCAATCTCGATCAGTATCCGCATCAATTTTCAGGCGGACAGCGCCAACGTATCGGCATTGCGCGCGCACTGGCAATGCAGCCCCAGTTCATTGTTGCCGACGAACCGGTCTCTTCGCTGGATGTTTCGATTCAAGCCCAGGTGATTAATCTGATGCAAGAGTTGCAAGAAGAATATCATCTGACGTACCTGTTCATTGCTCACGATTTGAGTCTGATTTACCACATCAGTAATCGGGTCGCCGTGATGTACCTGGGGCGTATCGTCGAGGAAGGTCCTACCGATGATTTGTACGCGCAACCACTCCATCCATACACACAAGCGCTCCTCACCGCTATTCCTTCACTCGATAAAGCGCGACGGCGGCAACGTATCATTTTGCCAGGCACCGTGCCCAGTCCTATCAATCCGCCGAGCGGTTGTCGCTTTCATCCACGTTGTTTCGCGCGTATCGGTTCGATTTGCGATAACGAGACGCCGCCGTTCTTTCAGGTTGGCAAGCAGCGTGTCGCGTGTTGGAAGTATCAGTGAAGACAGTGGGACCGTATGAAAGTATTATCCCTGCACGGTGATCATTATCAGATGGGTTTGCAACACGGGAGGCAGGTCAATGACCTGCGTCCTTTGCTTTTGGCGACGCTGGACGCGCGCCTGGAGGGGTTGACGCGCGCGGGAGGCTTGAACACAACGATTCTAGACGAGTTGCAACGCGCGTGGGAAGCGGATGCGGGCGCGCGCTCAACATTGATGATGCTGGAGGGCATCGCTGACGCGCTCGAGATTCCGCGCGCGCGCTTGTTTCAGTACGTTGCCGCGTCGTACCTGGAAGACGTGTCACTTGCCAGGACCCAGCCCGAAGGTTGTACGGTGTGGGCAGCGGCGCGTTCTGCCACGCGTGACGGCGCGCCCATCCTCGCCAAGAATCGCGATTTCTACGAAGCGCATATTCCGATGCGTTGCATCGCGTATGCCGCGCCGCGCGAGGGCTATCGTTACATCTACGCGACGAGCGCAGGCAGTCCTGGCGTCTACAGTTCGGGGATGAATGAGCGCGGACTTGCGATTGCCGATACGCATGTCTCGTCGCGCGATCTGGGACCTGGCCTGGCGCGCTTTACGCTGATGATGAACATCCTGGAACAGTGCGCGAGTACAGCAGACGCACGCGCGTATCTGCAAAGCGTGCGGTGTATGGGCGCGGGCAATTTGATTTTGATGGACGCCGCTGGCGCAGGCATGGTCGTGGAAAACGGATTTCGCGCGTGCGGTTTCATCGCGCCGATGCAAGATATCGTCGTGGCCACGAATCATTTTGTCAGCGCGGAACTGCGCGACGCGAATATTTTTCGGAGCAACACAACGTACGACGAAACGCGCGCACGTTACGCGACCGCGCGCACACTCCTCGACCAAGCGTATGGTGCGATTGACCTCGCGTACGCCAAGCGCATCGCCGCGCATCATGGTGAGACAGCCCTCTGCCGTCATCGTCCGCTCAACAATTCGGACACCATTTCGGCGGCGATTTACTTGCCCGCATTGCGACGCCTGATCTTTTGCAACGGCTGGCCCTGTCAGGGGAGTTACGAGGCGTATCGGTTGTAAAGACGGAAGACGAAGGACGAAAGACGGAGGACGAAGGACGGCGGTCTGCGGTCGACGGTTGTCCGTCATCAGTCATTCGTCATTCGTCATTCGTCGCCGGTCAAATTCGCACAGGGCAGTGACAATGAATGTGGATACACTCTTGCTTGCGATTGTTCAACCTGACGATGTGGACACAGCAATCGGTGCCCTGACAGGCGCGGGATTCGCGGTGACGGTAATCGCGAGCGTCGGTGGGTTCTCTAGTGCGCGTAATGTCACATTGCTGATTGGCTTGTCCGCTAGCGACATCGAACGCGCGCGCGCCCTACTGCAAGCCGCGTGCCATCGCCGTGCCATCCACGCGCCCATCGAAACGACGATGAGTGGCGCGACGGTTTTTGTGTGTCCTGTGACGCGCTATGTTCATTTCGACAAGGGATACCTCTCGATTGACTCGACGCGCGCTCCGCTCGAACCGGGGACATTACAATTGCTCTGGGTTATCGTTACACCTCACCTGTCCGATAAACTGATCGAAACGTTGACTGCTTGGAGTTATCATGTGACAATGCTCGGAACAACGGGTGGTTATTCGCGCCGCGCGAACACCACCCTGCTTTGTGCTGTGCGCGCGGAACGCGTGGACTCGATTGTGCAGCAAGTCGGACAAGTGTGTAAGGTGCATGACGCTAACGCGACGTTGCTTGCCCTGCGCTTGGAACGCGTGGAACGCTTTTAGAGCAATTCTCACTTATCCATAGTTTAATGCGACCTCTTATATACCCGGCACGGGCACAAACTTTCATTTTACTCAGCCGTGCCGTCTATGGCGTCAAGCCCCACCCCCTTGCCTCCCAGGGTGTGTGCAAAGTCGCTTGACAAAGCCGCGCCTCCGCTTGTCATTGCGAGGAGCGGTCTTTGCGACGAAGCAATCCCCTATTGCGGTGTGGAGATTGCTTCGCCGCTGCGCGGCTCGCAATGACAAGGGGCTGACTTTGCACAAGCCCTGCCTTGCCCTTCCCCACGCCGCGCAGCGGCGTGGGGAAGGGGAATCAAGGGAGGAATGGGTGAGGTGGCGGGCGGCGAAGCCGCCCGCCACCTCATCCTCTTCACCCCCTTCTCTCCCCGCTACGCGGGGAGAGAAGGGGGCAGGGGGATGAGTGGGGTCAAACCGTACTGTGCAAACCAAAATGAAAGTTTGCGACCGTTGAAGGTATAGATGGTTAGCGCGGCACCTGCGTTGGTTTTCGTAACACCTGATTGATCATCCACCCAAACGATTTGGGCGCGCGATCCATCTCCGCTTGAATCAATTCGATGCGTTGCCAGACCCGCCGGGCTTGCTCTGGCGTAAGGTGCTTGTCCAGAATTTTTTCTAGCGTTACCAGATTGTCGTAAACGGTGTGAAAAAATTTCCAATCGCGCGCGCCGCGCCGGGCAATCTGCACGTCATCAATCTGCGAGTCACTTGCCAGAGACGCGTGTAGCAGTGCAATCGCCTGTCGAATCGCCTCCTCGTCAAACGGCTGGCGCGTCAACTGCGCGATCAACGCGTCCGTGACGCTCGGTGTGTTATCGCTAGTCATTCGTCCTCCGTCCTTCGTCCTCCGTCATTCGTCTTCCGTCACAGTGCACGCGCCACCGCCTCCGCCATTTCCAGCGTCGTGTTTGTTCCGCCCATATCGTACGTGCGCACTTTGCCTTCGGCAATCACGGTGGCAATGGCGTTCTCCAGGCGCGTGGCGAGCGCGGTTTCGCCTAGCCAGTCTAGCATCAACTTTGCCGCAAGGAGCGTCGCGATGGGATTGACCTTGTTTTGCCCGGCGTACTTGGGCGCCGAGCCGTGTGTGGGTTCGAAGATCGCGAACGTATCACCGATGTTGCCGCTGGCTGCAAAACCCAGTCCGCCGACAAGTTGCGCGCACAGGTCGGACAGAATATCGCCAAAGAGGTTGCTAGTTACCAGCACGCCGTACTGCTGCGGATTCTTCAGCAACCACATCATCATCGCGTCAATGTTCGCTTCCCACAATTCGATGCGCGGAAAATCGCGCGCCACCGCGCGCGCGACGCGCGTCATCAAGCCACTTGTCTCGCGCAACACATTCGGCTTTTCGACGAGCGTCACGGTTGGAAAATGATGCCGCTGCGCATACTCGAACGCGCGGCGGATGATGCGTTCCGCGCCGCGCTGCGTGATGATGCGCGCGGTCATCGCCATCTCGTTCGACGACACGTTTTGAAACGCGCGCATCGCGCTGGACGATTCGTCGAGCGCGCGGCGCACGTTATCGGACAAGGGGAAAAATTCCACCCCCGCGTACAAATCTTCGGTGTTCTCGCGGAAAACGACGAGGTGAATATCGTCGCGATAGTTCAGCGGATTGCCGCGATACGCTTTGCACGGGCGCAAGTTGACGTACAGATCGAACATCTGGCGCAAGCGCACGATGGGACTGCGATAGACCAGTCCCTTGCCGCGCAAGTGCGGCGCCAGTTCCGCTTCCGCTTCCTCTTTGGGCTTGGAAGTGATCGCGCCAAAGAACGCGCAGTGCGACGCGCGCAAAATCTCGATGGTGCGCGGGGGCAACGCGTCGCCCTCGTTACACCAAAACTCCCAGCCGATGTCGGCGGGGATGTACTGCGCGTCCAACTTTAACGCGTCCAGCACCACCCGCGCCGCGTGCAGCACATCTTTACCAATGCCGTCTCCCGGTAACCAGGCAATTCTGTACATTTTCGATTTTCGATTTCTGATTTTCGATTATTGCTTTGACGAGTCATTCGCCCCATGATTTTATTTCCGGGATTGGCAAATGTTCCGTGCCGAGTTTACGTCGTAGCATCGGAATCAAGCCGCCGGTTTCGATAATCATCAACAGCGTCGGCGAGAGGGGCGGAAAATCGAATGTGCCTGCCGCGCAGTGAATCGTATGCGCGTCGAGATTGATTTCGATCGTCTCGCCGTGTTGAATCGCGTCCACCGCGCGCGGACACACAATCGGCACAATGCCATTGTTCACTAGATTGCGAAAGTGAATCCGCGCGAACGATTTAGCGATGATGGCGCGAATGCCCGCGTATTTCAAGCACGTTGCCGCTTGTTCGCGCGATGAACCATTGCCCCAGTTTTTCCCCGCGACGATAATGTCACCCGCTTGCACAGAACGTGCAAAAGTTGGATCCAAATCTTCGAGCGCGTGTTGCGCCTGTTCCTGCGGGTCGGTCACCGTGTAGGTGTACTTGCCGGAGAAAATAACGTCGGTGTTCACGTCGTCGCCATATTTCCACACGCGACCGCGTAATTTCATTCTATTCCTCAGGAATGTGGGACAAATTTTAAATTTGTCCTACCGTGTTCGCCACCATTTCAACAATCGCCGCGCGGTGATGTTGCGCACGCGCATAATGAAGAAAATCACGCGCGCGGGGTACAGTTTCCAGCGCGCGAACTCGATGCGGCGTTCGACCGGTTTGGGTGAATCGGCGAGCGCGTCCGCAATCATCTGACGTTGCAACGGCTCGACGCCACGCGGCAGCGCGTTCACCGGAAACCAGCGCAAGCCCAGTGTTTCCAGACCGATGTGTTTGGGTGTGCCACCGGTCACACGCGCGCGAAAAACGTACGTCAATTGATCGCCCGCGCCGTACACCGATTGACAACGATACGTGCCGACGAATCGTTCGATGGCAACAGCATAGCCCGATTCTTCGCGCGTCTCGCGCGCCGCGGCTTCCGCCGGCTCTTCGTCGGGTTCGATGCCGCCGCCAGGCAAATCCCACAGCACAAACACTTCACGGCGCAGCAGCAAGACGCGCCGGCGGTCTTCCGAGAGAACGACGCACATTGCGCCCGTGCGCGTGATAGGTGGCAAGATCGTCACGTACTTACACCCTCGACGACGATCATCTGCGTCGTCGCGGTCTGGTGCCGCAGCGCGCGCGCCGCGCGATACTCTTCGGAATTGAGCCACTGTTTGGCGCGCTCCACCGTCGGAAACTCCAGAATGACCAATCGTTTGGGCGACCAGTCACCTTCGAGTGTTTCGACTTTGCCACCGCGCGCGATGTACTTGCCATCGTACGCCGCAACCGCTGGCGGCGCAAGTTTTTTGTACTCTTCGTACCCGACAGGATCGTGAATGGTAATATCCACGATGACGTATGCTGACATGGTTTGCTCCTTGTTTCGCGCCCTTTCGCGTTTCCTTTCGCGGTAACCGTTCAGCCCGCTCTGTCATTGCGAGCGATTTCTGCGAAGCAATCCCCAACGTTGTCCACCGCAGATCGTAACGCGGAGATTGCTTCGTCGCAAAAAACGCTCCTCGCAATGACACCTGAACGGTTACCTTTCGCGTTACTTTCGCGCTCACTCGCGCATAGGAAACACAAAATTGTTATCCGCCTCGCGCAAAAAAGGCAACTGTGCGTCTTTGGGCGAAACGATGGGCTCGCGCACACGCCAATCAATCGCCAGATCGGGATCGTTCCAGCGAATGCCGCGATCCAACTCGGGCGCGTACTCGGCGGTGACTTTGTACAACACATCGGCAGAATCGCTGAGCACACTAAAGCCGTGCGCAAAGCCGGGGGGAATGTAGAGCGCGCAGCCGTTTTCGGCGGAAAGAATTTGCGCGACCCAGTGCCCGTACGTTGGCGAACCCTGGCGGATGTCCACTGCCACATCGAGAATTTCGCCGTGTATAACGATGATGAATTTGCCTTGCGCTCTGGGATGCTTTTGATAGTGCAACCCGCGCACCACGCCGCGCGTCGAATAGGAATGATTATCTTGCACGAACGGTGGAATCCCCTGCGCGATAAATTCCTCGCGGAGATACACCTCGCGGAAAAAACCGCGCGCATCGCGCGCGCGCGTTACTCGCACGAGCACAAGGTCGGGGATTTCGAGTCGTTGAAATTCAAAAGGCATCGTCACACCTCGCGCGGATCTGCAATCGCGCCAGCGATCGCGCTCGCGGCGACCACAGCAGGACTCGCCAGATAAATCTCCGCCTCGCGCGTTCCCATTCGTCCGCGAAAATTGCGATTCGCCGTCGAGAGGGTCACTTCGCCCGGCGCCGGCACGCCCAGATGATTGCCCATACACGGACCACACCCCGGCACGCCGATCACCGCGCCCGCGTCGAGAAATGTCTGGACGTAACCGCGCGCAATCGCATCGCTCAACACCTGCGCCGATGCCGGGATGACGATGAGACGCGTGCCACGCGCGACGTGCTTGCCGCGCAAGATTTCTGCTGCCGCTGCCAGATCTTCAAGGCGTCCGTTCGTGCAGGTGCCGATGAAGGCTTGCTGAATGCGCGTTCCGCGTACCGCTGAGAGCGGTTTCACATTGTCAACGCGATGCGGACACGCGACGTACGGCTCGAGTTGCGCGGCATCGTAACGATGAATCGCCGCATAAGTTGCATCGGCATCAGGATAAAGCGCGCCGTTTGCAATTTTAGATTTTAGATTGTAGATTGCCGATTGAGAATCTGAAATCTGAGATCTGAAATCTGAAATCTTGCGGCGCGCCAGCCATTCGAACACAGCATCATCCGGCGGCAGGTACGCATTCTTCACGCCAAACTCTGCCATCATATTCGGGATGACCATTCGCGATTCGATAGACATTTTGGAAATCGCGCTGCCATCGAATTCCACCGAAGCGTACAAGCCACCGTCTGCACCCAGATCGCCGATGATTTTCAGGCACAGGTCTTTGGACGTGACGCCGCGCGGCAGTTCGCCTTCCACGATGATTTTGATGGATTCGGGCACGCGCAACCACAATTCGCCGGTCGCCCAGATGGCTGCCATTTCGCTGCGCCCGATTCCTGCGCCAAACGCGCCCAGCCAGCCATAGTGCGTGGTGTGCGAATCCGCGCCCAGAATCAGTTGCCCCGGCAAGACGAGCGCGTGTTCGCTCACGACCTGGTGACAGATGCCGCGCCCCACATCGAAAAAATTTTCGAGGCCTTGTTCCGCGACAAACTGGCGAATCTCCGCGTGATTCGTCGCGTGTTGTGTGGTTGGCGCGGGGACGGCGTGATCAAGCACGATGACCAGACGTTCAGGGAATTTGACGCGCGCAACCCCCAGCGCACGAAAAATTTTGATGATGGCGGCGGTGTTATCGTGCGAGAGCGCCACATCGGGCACCGCATCCACGATTTGCCCGGCGACGACCTCGTTCAATCCTGCCGCGCGCGCGAGGGCTTTTTCGGCGAACGTCTTGCCCATTTGCGATTTCTGATTTTCGATTTTTGATTCACGCATCATGTTTCACGTATTGCGTATTGCGTATTGCGTTTGGCACATTTGTCATTTGCTCATTCGTCATTCGTCATTTGTCATTCGTCATTTGTCATTCGTCATTTGTCATTCGTCATTCGTCATTCGTCATTTGTCATTCGTCATTTCATTCGCGCCATTCGCCCAGCGGTGCAGCAATTCGTCCACATCGTTGAGGTCGAGTTTCTTTTGATCAGCGAGGGCTTTGATGTGCGCGGTCACCTCTTTGATTTGCTCATCGGTCAGGGTCAAGCCCAACTGCTCGGCACGATCTTTGATCGCGTTCCAGCCGGTCAGTTTGTGCGCGATGCTGATATAGCGCGTCAAACCAAAATCTCTGGGATTCAAGATTTCGTACGTTTCGGGTTGATTCAGAATCGCTTTGGCGTGGATGCCAGCCTTGTGCGTAAACGCCGTGATGCCTGTGATGTAATTGTTGAATGGGATGCCTACACCGACCATATTTGCGATCATCTCATCGAGTTTGCGCAGTTTTTTCAGTTTGTATTTCTTGCGCACGAGGGCAGGATTGAGCGCATACATTCGTGCAATAAATCCACCGAGCGGAGTGATGCCGTTCCGTTCGCCGATGCCGAGAATGCTCGTGTCAATGTGCGTGGCGCCGGCTTCGAGCGCGGTGACCGCGTTCGCGATCGCGCAGCCCGAATCATTGTGCCCGTGAAATTCAATATCGGCTTTGACCAGACGACGCAAACTACTGACCAGTTGATACACGCGCAGCGGCGTTGCAATGCCTACGGTGTCCGCGATACCAAAGCGGTTCACGCCGACTTGATCTACGGCGAGATAGACGCGAAACAAATCGGCTTCTTCGCTGCGGAACGAATCTTCGGTACTAAAGCGCAACTCGATGTTGGGGGCTTGACTGCGAATCCAGCGCAGCACCTCGACAGAGCGCTCGATGATCTGTTCCATCGCCAGGCCGTGACTGAATTGGCGCAGGTACGACGACGTGCCGATCACCAGATCAATTCCTTGCACCCCGGTATCGAGCGCGAGTTTTGCATCGTCGATATGACAGCGCACGTGCGTCAGTACTCTGGCGCGCAAGCCGCGCCGCGCAATCAATTTAGCATCTTGAAAACTTTGTGGTGAAGCCGCCGGCGAAGTCAACTCGATGTACTCGACACCGAACTCGTCGAGCGCGTCGGCAATGCGCAATTTATCGTCCGTCGTAAAGTTCGCGCCGACGAATTGTTCCCCTTCGCGCAAGGTGGATTCGATGATATTGAACGACTCGAGCGACATGCCCTCTCCTATTTTCGATTGCCGATTTGCGACAGGGTGTTCTGACGGCAAAAATCCAAAATCGAAAATCACAGTACTTTGATTTCACCGCGACCCACGGCAAGCACATAGTCAATGATGCGATTAGGAATGTCCACGCCGGTGGAGACGATGCTGTTACGAAACTCGATGGTGTAGTTGACTTCGTTGACCAGCAAGCCGCGCTGGGGATCTTCCAGCAAATCCACGCCGACGATGCCACCACCCACGGCTCTGGCGGCAGCCACACACAGTTTGTCGAGTTCTGGTGTGATGGGACAGTTGACGGCTTGACCACCGCGCGCGGTGTTTGTGATCCAGTGTTCGGAATGGCGATAGATCGCGGCGATTGTCTCGTCGCCCACCACGAACGCGCGAATGTCGCGCCCCGGCTTGCGAATGTACTCCTGGATGTAAAAAATCGAGTGGTGGTACGAGCCCAGAATCTCCTTGTGCTCCAGCACGGCTTCTGCTGCTTCGCGGTCATTGATTTTGGAAAGTAATCGCCCCCACGAGCCGATGGCGGGTTTGAGCACAACGGGGTATCCCAACTCTTCGATCGCGCAGAGAGCCGATTCAGGTGTGAACGCGACTTTGATGCGCGTGGTGGGCACACCATGCTTGACCAGTTGCGACGAGGTCACGAGTTTGTTGCCACACACATCTGCCACGTACGCCGTGTTGACAGTGGGCACGCCCCAATCGTTCAAGATTTTGAGCGCGTACAGCGCGCGCGAGTGATTGATGCAACGTTCCAGAATCACGTCATAGTCGCGCCAGGCGCCGGGGTTGCTCAAATCGAATTGGGCTTGGCGATCGTCAATCTTGTCGTAAGGGATACCGCGCGCGTCCATGGCTTCGAACAATAGTTTTTCTTCTGCGCGGACGCGCGAGTACAGTACACCGATTTTCACTTCTCCTCCAGAGTTTCAGGTTTCAAGTTTCAGGTTGCGGGTTAAGTTTAAGGTTGCAGGTTGTGGTTACTCGCCCCAGTCTTCTTCTTCTTGCGGTGCCAGATCGAGTGTCAGGGGATTCTCGTTGATCACTTCGAGTTCGACACCGCAATCGGGGCAGATGATAATTTCGCCGCGCAGGGGTTTGTCGAGTGTGATTTCGCCTTCACACTCAGGGCAGGTGGTTGTCATTGTTTTCCTCCGTTTGATTGAAGAGTAACAAAAACCCTCCCGCTCACGTCTCTGGGAGGGAAAAGAAAAAGCGCGCGCTGGATTCATTCCCTCCCGCAGAGCGCGAGCGGTTTGAACCAAAGCGTGCGCGAGGTCTCACGCCAAACGCAAACAGCCATTTGCCGTTGTGAATCGCCGGTTTCGTCGTCCATCCGTTTGATGTCGTCAAAAATTTTCCGAGCAGAATATAACACTATCATTGTCGCGTGTCAATATTCGCGCGCCTTAAAATTTGCGTTCAACGGAACCGTCGTTTCAGTTCCTCTTCCACCGCGCGCCAGGCAATCCCGCGCGCGGCAAGCAGCACCAGCGTGTGATAAATCAAATCGGCAGTTTCTGCCACGATGCGTTCATCACCTTGTCCTTTTGCCGCGACGATGACTTCGATGGCTTCCTCACCGATTTTCTTGACGATCTCGTCCTCGCCCGCTGCAAACAGTTTTGCCGTGTATGAACCCGGCGGTGGGTTGACCTTGCGCGATTCGATGCGCGCATAGAGTTGATGCAAAATGTCGCTCATTGCTGTTTCCTCGACGAAAGACGAAGGACGGAGGACAAAAGTCGTTCGTCATTCGTCATTCGTCCTTTGTCGTCCCAAGACTCCGATAAAAACAACTCACCTCGCCGGTGTGGCACGCGGGTCCCGCCGGTTCAACCAGCAACAAGATGGCATCGCTATCGCAATCGTAACGAATTTCGCGCACCCGCTGAACGTTGCCCGAGGTTTCGCCTTTCATCCATAATTTTTTGCGCCGCCGACTCCAAAAAGTCGCCAAGCCCGTCTCCATCGTCCTGGCAAGCGATTCCGCGTTCATATACGCGAGCATCAGCACTTGCTTCGTCGTCGCATCTTGCACAATTGCCGGCACCAGGCCGCTGGCGTCCCAATTGATCTCGCTGCTCATTTTTTCCTCACGTTCGAGATGGGAGCACGTGAAAACGGCAAGTCTCCCACTCACCTTGTCTCCCTCTCTCTCATCTTCTCACTGCCACACCACGCCTTGCTAGATACTCTTTCACCTGCGCGATGGTCAGTTCGCCAAAGTGAAACAGACTCGCCGCGAGGACTGCACTCGCGTGTCCCTCGAGAATCGCTTCGGCGAAATGTTCCAGGCGTCCCGCGCCGCCCGACGCAATCACCGGAATCGAAACGGCGTCTGCCACCGCGCGCGTAAGTTCGATGTCGTACCCATCGCGTGTCCCATCGCGATCCATACTCGTCAACAAAATTTCACCTGCGCCCAATCGTTCAACTTCACGCGCCCATTCAATCACATCTTTGCCAGTCGGGGTGCGTCCGCCGTGAATGTACACCTCCCAGGAAGACGAAGGAGCAAGGACGAAGGACGCAGGCTTTCCGTCGTTCGTCGTTCGCCGTTCGTCATTCGTCGTTCGTCGTTCGTCCTCCGTCGTTCGTCGTTCGTCCTCCGTTTTCCGTCGCTTCGCATCAATCGCCACGACTACGCACTGCGAGCCGAATTTTTCGGCGGCGGCGGTGAGGAGCGCGGGATTTTCGACTGCCGCCGTGTTAATCGCCACCTTGTCCGCGCCCGCGAGCAGAATGCCGCGAAAATCGTCGAGCGTACGCACGCCACCGCCGACGGCAAACGGGATGAACACTTGATCGGCGACCGCGCGCACCACATCGAGCAAAATGTCGCGCTGTTCGTACGAGGCGGTAATGTCGAGAAAGACGAGTTCATCCGCGCCAGCGGCATCGTACGCGCGCGCGTGTTCCACCGGATCGCCGGCATCACGCAGTTGCACAAAATTCACACCTTTGACGACGCGACCGTCTTTGACATCAAGGCAAGGGATGATCCGTTTGGCAAGCATAAGTTCCAGTATTCAGTGTCCAGTGTTCAGTATTCAAAGTATTCGGCGGTGGAGTCGCGCAGGACGCGGTACTCATCCCCAGCAAACAGTTCGGCTTTTTCCGTCTCTGAACACTGAACACCGAACACTGAACACTGAACATTGAGTACTTCCCGCAACGACACCGCGCCCGTGTACAACGCCTGCCCAATGATCACGCCTTCGATCTCGCGATACGCGCACAACGCGCGCACATCGTCCACCCTCGCCACGCCGCCCGACGCGATGACACAGACGTTCGCCGCGCGCGCCAGTTGCGCGATGGCATCCGCGTCCATCCCGCGCAACATTCCATCGCGCGCAATATCGGTGTAAACGATGCGCGTAACGCCGCGCGCGCGCATCTGCTTGGCGAGTTCGAGATCGGAGATTGGAGATTGGGTGCGCCAGCCGCGCGTCGCCACCATTCCATCGCGCGCGTCAATGCCGACGACGATGCGCTCCGCGCCAAAACGCGCTATCGCATCCGACACGAGTTGCGGATTCTCGACCGCTGCCGTGCCGATGACGACGCGCGCGACCCCGCGCGCAAATGCCGCTTCGATACTCGTCAGGTCGCGCAAGCCACCGCCGAATTGCACGGGAATCGAAACACTTGAAATGATTCGCGCTAATTCGCGTGCATTCGCGGATGAATCATCACCAAACGCGCCATCCAGATTGACGACGTGTAGCCATTGCGCGCCTTCGCTTTGCCAGCGTAGTGCCACCTGCGCGGGATCATCGCTGTATGCTGTTTCCGCGTCCGCGCGTCCTTGCTGCAAACGGATGACGCGACCGTGACGCAAATCAATGGCTGGGTAAATTATCATCGAGACTCGCTCGTCATACGCATCACGCAGCACGAAACACGTGTTGCGTGTTCCGTTCGACTAACTCGGCGAAATTGGCGAGCATCTTCAACCCGACGCTCTGACTTTTTTCCGGGTGAAACTGCGCGCCAAAGACATTGCCCTGTCCCACCACCGATGCAAATTCGATGCCATAATCGGTGGTAGCGAGGATGACCGATTCGTCGCGCGGCGCGCAATAGTACGAGTGAACGAAGAACGCGTAACTGCCATCAGGGATGTCGCGCAGCAGGGGCGAAATATTTTTCGCCCACAGGGGCGAAATATTTTTCGCCCCAACGTTTTTCGCCCCAACAATATGCAATTGATTCCAACCCATCTGCGGCACTTTGAGATCACCTTTGAACCGTTTGACCGCGCCGCGCAAAATGCCCAACCCCTCGTGCTGTCCCATCTCTTCCGACGACTCGAACAAGAGTTGCATACCCAGACAGATGCCCAAGAGCGGCACGTCGCGCGCTACGGCTTCGCGCAGTGCAATGTCCCAGCCGATGGCGCGCAGGTTGTTCATCGCTTGCCCAAACGCGCCGACGCCGGGCAACACAATGCCGCGCGCGCGTTCCAGATCGCGCGGAAATGGAACGATGCGCGCCGTCACGCCGATTTTCTCGAACGCTTTTTGCACCGAGCGCAAGTTGCCCATTCCGTAATCAACGATGGCAATCATGGTTCACCCCGACGAAAGACGAAAGATGGAGGACGAAGAGCATTCGTCATTCGTCATTTGTCATCCGTCATTGGTCACAGCACTCCTTTGGTGGATGGCACACCGGCACGCCGCGCGTCAAGCGCGACGGCTTGCGCGAGCGCGCGTCCCAGCGCTTTGAACAACGCTTCGGCTTTGTGGTGATCGTCGCGCCCGTAGAGGACGCGCGCGTGCAGGTTCATCTGCGCGTGGGTAGCGAGTGTTTCGAGAAAATGCGCGACGAGCGACGTGGGCAGCGCGCCGATCATCGGCGCGGCAAACGCCGCGTCAATCACCGCGTACGCGCGCCCGCTCAAATCAATCGCAACGAACGCGAGCGCGTCGTCCATCGGCACGTACGCGTGCCCCATCCGCGCGATGCCGCGCTTGTCGCCGAGCGCGCGCGCGAGCGCGCCACCCAACGCAATCGCCACGTCTTCGACCGTGTGATGCGCGTCAATCTGCACATCGCCGCGCGCGCGAATCTCCAGATCGAGCAAGCCGTGCATTGCCACGTGCGCGATCAAGTGATCGAGCATCGGTACGCCGGTGGCAATGTCCGCGCGTCCAGCGCCATCAAGATTCAGCGTGACGCGCGCTTCAGTCTCGTTAGTTTGGCGCGTAATGCTTGCTATTCGATTCGACATTTTGCTCATAATTTTCGATTGCCGATTGCCGATTGCCGATTGCCGATTGGAATTTCAATCGCAAATCGCCAATCGAAAATCGAAAATCAACGGAGTTCTTTCAGTGTTTGGAGCACCGCCTCGTTCTCCTCCGGCCGTCCAATCGCGATGCGGAGATACTCGCGCATTCGTGGCGCGCCGAACGCGCGAATCAAAATGCCGCGCGCGGCGAGCGCATCGTACACCGCGCGCGCGTTGCGACCGATGACGCGGCACAGGATAAAATTCGCGTGACTGGGGAACGGTTGCAAAAAGCCCAGTTGCGCGAGTTCGCGCGCCATTCGTTCGCGCTCGACGACGATGCGGCGCACGTTCGCCATCAAATAATCGAGGTCGTCGAGCGACGCGCGCGCGGCAACGTTCCCTGCCGCGTTCACATTTTCGGGCGGCTTGCATTGCCACAGTTTCGCGGCAATCGGCTGGGGCGCAATGCAATAGCCCACGCGCAAGCCGGCGAGACCCGCCCACTTGCTAAACGTGCGAATCACAATCAAGTTGGGTTGGGTTGGCACGCGCGCCGCGTAACTTGTGCCGGCAAATTCTGCGTACGCCTCATCAAGGACAACGATAATCGGCAGCGCGAGCAAACGTTCCACCTGATCGCGCGTGAGCATCCCGCCATCGGGGTTGCTGGGGTTGGCGAGGAAAATCAATTTTAGATTGCCGATTTCAGATTTCAGATTTTCCGAATCGGCAATCGGCAATCGGCAATCGGCAATTGCCGCTTCGATAGCATCAACATCAACGGAGAAATCTTCGCGACGCGGCACTGCAACGATACGCGCGCCATTGAGTCGCGCAAAAAAGCCGTACATTTCGAACGATGGTGGGCAATCAATGATCGCGTCACCGCGATCGAGAAAGATGCGCTGGATCAGATCAATCATTTCGTCCGCGCCATTGCTCGTGACGATGTGCGCCGCGTCCACGCCGACATAGCGCGCGATTGCCTCGCGCAATTCCTCTTGCCCCACGTAACGATTGTAATGCCGCATCTCTTTCAACGCGGCAAGCGCTCTGGGCGAAGGACCGTACGCGTTCTCGTTCAAATCCAACTTGATGAAATTGTCCATCTCCGCCAATGGCGTATGCCCCATCGAGTACGGCAGAAAATCACTCAGGTCACCGCGAAAAAATCGAGTGGCGTCGAATGTTTGCATTGTGAAACCTCTATGAGGACGAAGGACGAACGACGAACGACGAACGACGAAGGACGAAAGACGAAAGACGAAGGTCATTCGTCATTCGTCATTGGTCATTGGTCATTCGTCCTTCGTCGAATCGCTGCCGCGTGCGCCGTCAATCCTTCGACCTCCGCGAGCAATGCGGCGGGTTCACCCAACTCGCGCGCCGCGCGCGGGCTGATGCTGAACACACTCGTAATTTTCACAAAATCGTTCACGTTGAGCGGCGACGCAAAGCGCGCGGTGCCAGCGGTGGGCATCACATGACTGGGACCGATGATGTAATCGCCGAGCGCTTCGTTCGTCCACTCGCCGATGAACACGCCGCCGGCATTCTCCACCTTGCCGACCCAGTTGAATGGATCGCGTACGAGCAGGCACAGATGTTCAGGCGCGAACGCGTTGGCTAGTTCCAGCGCTTCGTCCAGATTTTCGACGACGATGAGCGCGCCCTGGCTTGCGAGTGATTTCGCGATGATTTCGCGGCGGGAGAGATTGGAGATTTGAGATTGGAGATTTTGTGCGACAGCATCGGCAAGTTCGCGCGAGGTGGTGATGAGAATGCTCGTCGCGAGTTCGTCGTGTTCTGCTTGCGCGAGCAAATCGGCGGCGCACCACGCGGGATTCGCGGAATCGTCCGCGACGAGGAGCGTTTCGGTGGGACCGTACAGTCCGTCAATACCAACCACGCCAAACACCTGCCGTTTGGCAATCGTCGTGAACAAGCCGCCCGCGCCAAAAATCTTGTCCACGCGCGCGACCGATTCGGTGCCGAACGCGAGCGCGGCGATGCTTTGCGCGCCGCCCATCGCGTAAACGCGGGACACGCCGGTAATTTTCGCAGCCGCGAGAATTGCGGGCGCGATTCTGGGCGGCGAGGCGACGACGATTTCGCGCACACCCGCAACCTGCGCGGGAATCGCCGCCATCAGCAATGATGAAGGGAGTGGCGCGGTCCCACCGGGCACGTAAATGCCCACGCGCGCGAGTGGCGTAAATTTTTGTCCCAGCGATGCCTCATCGTCCCACTCGAGCCACGAGATGGGTTTGTGTTTTTCGTGGAACGCGCGAATGCGCGCGGCAGCCAGTTCGAGTGCCTCACGCACCGCGCGTGGCGTTTCGGCGTACGCCGCATCAATTTCCGCTTGGCTCACGACAATCGTCTGCGCGTCCACGCGATCCAGCGTGCGCGTCCAATCGCGCAGCGCGGCATCGCCGCGCGCGCGAACATCCGCGATGATGCGCGCGACCGCTTGCTCGGGCGTCAGCGCTTCGCCGAATGTTTCTTCGATGCGCGCGAGCAGCGCGGGCGAAACTGCGTCGCCCAGCGTTCGCTGGCGCAAAATTTTTTCGCGCCCCGCGTCTTTGCCAATGAGAATCGGAATCATCCCTTACCTCGAATTTTCTCCCAGGCGTTTCCTGGCGCGTTCGACCAACGCGCGCGCGTTGGTCACCAACGCGGCTTCGACTTCGGCATCGTTCAGCCCCGCGCCGCGCGCCACCGCGCGCGCAAATGTCTGGTCCATCATATCGCCAGGCGCGTGTGTGTCTGTGTTCACCACCAGCGAGGCGCCGGCGGCGCGCGCGATCATCGCCACGTGTCCGTTGGTGAGTGAGTGACCTTTGCGCGCCGAAATTTCGAGGACGATGCCGTTCTGCACGGCAAGGCGCGCCTCTTCCAGCGTGATGAATCCCGGATGCGCGAGAATGTCCACGTCGGTACATTCGACCGCGGCGCGATCGGTGCCGGGCTCGACCGGCTCGACGATGGTTTCGCCATGCACGACGACGAGCGCTGCGCCGAGTTCTCTGGCGCGGCGGGCGAGCGGCGCGATGCGCGCTGGCGCAACGTGCGTCAGTTCGACGCCGGGAATCACGGTAATCGGGAAATCCCCGGCTTGCTCGCGCAAGAACTGTCGGAGTTGCGCGAGAATCTGCTCCACGTTCGATGCGTCGGCATGATCGGTGAGCGCGATGGCGCTGTACCCCAGTTTTGCCGCGCGATGGACAATTTCGCTGGGCAACAATTCACCATCGCTGAACAAGGTATGCGTGTGCAAATCAATGCGTTGCGCAATCATTGTGACTCCGTGATGATGCGTGATGCGTGAGACGTGAGACGTGAGGCGTGAGGCGTGATGCGTGAAACGTGATGCGTGAGGCGTGAAATGTGATTCATACTTTACGTTTCACGTTTCACGTTTCACGTTTTACATTTCACGTTTCACGTTTCGCGTTTCACGTTTATCTTTTCAATCAACTCCCGAATGGCGTTCACTTTTAAGGTGTGACTGGCGCGATTGACGATGAGCGCGGCTTGCGATTTAAAAATTTCGGCAAGTTCCACCAGTCCATTTTCGCGCAATGTGCGTCCTGTGTCAACGACATCCACAATCAAATCTGCCAGCCCAACGCGTGGCGCAAGTTCGACGGAACCATAGACCGCGATGATTTCTGCTGCCAGTCCGCGCGCGGTAAAGTACTGGCGCGTCACGCGGGGATATTTGGTGGCGACGCGCAGCCCCGCGAGCATTCTCCATTCGGCGTTCTGAAATGCCGGTCTGCCCGCCACCACCAGCCGACACGCGCCGTATCCCAGCAGTAGCGGTTCGTACACATTCACGCCACTTTCGCGCAGCGCATCCTGTCCCACGATGCCTACATCCGCTGCGCCGTACTCGACGTAGATCGGCACGTCCATCGGTTTGGCAAGGATAAAACGCGCGCCATTGGCGCTGATGACAAGCGCGCGCGATTGCATTGCCTCACGCACATCGTATCCCAGTGACGCCAGAATGTCTAGCGACGGTGTAAGCAAACGCCCCTTTGCCAAAGCGATCGTCAGTTCGGTCATTCGATTGACTCCACGCGTCCGTCGCGCCACCAGATTTCGCTCGCGCCGCGCACACGCGCGTACTGACGCAGCGCGTCGTCCGTTTGTGCGAGGACATCCACCTCGACGATGCGACCGCGCGCGCGTGCCTCTGCCACACGTGCATCGTACACCTGCGCGATGGCATCGGGGGCGATGCTGGCGCGCGCGCGCTGAATCATCATCACGCGCTCGACACCGATGGCAAAACCCACCGCAGGAATCGAGGGACCAAAATGCGCGATGAGATTGTCGTAGCGTCCGCCACTCGCCACCGCAAACCCCAGTCCGTGCACAAAACCTTCGAACAAGATGCCGGTATAGTACTGCATTCCGCGCGTCTCGGCAAGGTCGAGTGTGACGAAATCGGCGAGGTCATAACGCGCGAGCCACTGCATCACTGCCCGCAGACGTTCGAGCGCGGCGCGCGCGGCATCGTTCACGCATCGCGCGCGGTCGAGCGCGTCGTTACCCCAGAGGGTCGGCAGTTGCGCCAGCGCGTCGCGGTGCGTGGCATCGAGATTCAGCGCATCGAGTTGCTGCGCGAGCGCAGGCGTGTTCTTGCGTCGAATCGCCTCGTGCAGCGCGCTCAGTGTCGCCTCGTCCAAATCGAGATCGTGCAAGAGGGCTTGGAGGTAGGCGACGTTGCCGAGCGTGAAACGAAAATCGTGCAAGCCGAGCGCGCGCAGCGCGCTCATCGCCAGCGCGAGCGCTTCGGCATCGGCTTCGGCGGTGTTCGCGCCAATCAGTTCGATGCCGGCTTGTGTGAATTCGCGGCGCACGCCGGCCTGCGGTTCGGTGTAGCGAAAGACCGAGCCGATGTAGAAAAAGCGCAGCGGCATCGCGCGGTCAAAGAGTTTCGTGCCGACGATGCGCGCGACCGGAATCGTGAAATCCGCGCGCAGCGCGAGCGTGCGACCGTCGCGATCGAAAAAGCGATACATTTCTTCGCACAGTTGCGCGCCGGCTTGGGCGGCAAGCGATTCATAGTACTCGAACATCGGCGGGATGATTTCGGCATAGCCCCAGCGCGCAAACGTTTCGGCGAGGGTGCGTTCGACCGCGCGTTTACGCGCGGCATCGTTGAAGAACAAATCGGCAACGCCATCCGGCAGTTGTTTATCGAGTTGCGGAGTGAGCATTCGTCCTTCGTCTTTCGTCCTTCGTCCTTCGCCGTTCGTTGTTCGCCAGAAAAACAAAAGACAAGTCACCAATGGACTTGTCTCTTGCGGATGAGGCGGTGCGCGCGCCAAAAATGGCGAGAACGGTTACCGTCTCACCCGGTTGGTGTGATGCTTGGGCGCGAAATTCTGGGTCAACATTCTGGAGTGATTATATGCAAAGAAGAAAAGTTGTCAAAAGAAAATCTACGCCGCGCGCCTCCGCCATTGCCAGGCCAGCGTGCCACCGGCAACAATCAAACCGATCAGCGCGAGGTACATCCCGCCCGCCAATGCATCTGGCGCGCCCTCCGCGCGCGCGGTGAACGACGAGAGGGTGACGGCGGTAGGATTGACCGGGAAACACCGAAAAACGCCATCCTTGTTCTGGCATGCTATGCTTCTGCCAGCATCATCTTTTGGCGCTTGAGCGGGACCGCTGGGATACGAACCAAAATTCAGAAAGAGCGTTTGTTTATCTCCCGGCGCGCCACCAATAAGTTCCCACGGGATATAAAGTTCAACGGCGGTATCATATTTGCCACAGTCCGTACCGTCCGTACCGCTACAATCGGGTGCCTGCTTTCTGGTATCTACGAACGGATCTTTCCACGTAGTTGCAGAGCCAGCGAGCGCGCCCCGACACTTTTCTCCCTTGCATACATCGCTTTGTTTAGTGCAGTCGGCATCTATGCAACGCATAATGACTAAAGACGAAAGTGGCACAGGTGGCTTTAATTCGCTTTGCGCAGTGGTGTAGATGCGATAGTACGCGCCGCCTGCCGTCTGCACGGTGATGCCGGCAGTCGTTTCCTGACCACCCGTGAAATTCGTATCGTCCCACGCTTTCAGCAAGTACAAGCCATCACTCGTGGCATCCGCGCGAAACTCGTTGATGTCAGCGCGGGAGGGCCTTCGTCATCGGCACCGCCTGCGTCTACCACCGATGCTTTGTCCGCCCAGTCCATAAAGTCGCCATCAATCATAATATCGGCGGCGAACACCGGCACCGCTACTGTCAGTACAATCAGCACAGCAACCAGGACTGGATAAATCGCTCGAACGAGTTTCATAACTTTCCTCACCTCCACACACATAGAAAGACCGACCAAGATAGTTATCTCTGGTCGGTCTCACCACTCGCTCCTCGCAGTTCTAGGTGACCGGGTTGAGTGCGAACTGCGATTCAACGCTTCCAGTCTCTATTTTTGCCTTGATTATACCATAATTTTCTCCCAATGTGCATTACAGTTGCATAACAATTCCGTAACAATTTCGTAACAAATTTGATGGCGGGTAACTACTCACCCTGTCATTTCGAGGTGCGCCGTTTGCACCGAGAAATCTCGTTCCAACACGGCGAGATTTCTCGCTTCGCTCGAAATGACATGATGACTGAGTAGACACGATTGCGGACTATCTTAGAAATTGGTCAAAGAAATTGGCAATCATCTTCGATAGTTCAGTGCGCGTAGGAGAAATCGCGCCACCGCTGGGGGTAAAACTGTGTCCGGCGTTCTTGACGATGACCAACGTTGCGTTGACGCCGCCCGCTTTCAATCTGTCGTACAAAATTTGCGATTGCTCCAGCGGCACAACCGCGTCCTTGTCGCCGTGCAAAATCAGGAACGGCGGATCGTCCGGCGTGATGTACGTCACCGGGCTTGCCTTGACGAGGATGGGATCGTTGTCCGAGGTTGCGCCAAAAACCATTTGCGCGACAATCGCGGCGCGCCCGCCCAGCATCGCCGGCAAATCAGTGGGACCGAACAAGTCTACGACGGCTTGCACGCGCGACGATTGATCGAGATACTCGCCGACGTCAAAGCCCGCGCGCGCGTCCGTTGTGCCAAGCATCGCGACGAGATGCCCGCCTGCGCTGCCGCCCCACACGCCGATTCGATTCGGATCGAGGTGGTACAGCGCGGCATTCGCGCGCAGGTGGCGAATCGCGCATTTCACGTCGGTGATCTGCGAGGGCCACTTGTACTGCGGCGCCAGCCGATAGTCCAGCGACGCGACGATGTAGCCGCGCGCGAGCAACTCTTGCATATCCACCGAGCCAGCACCGCTCCCCTTGTCGCCCGAAGTCCAGCCGCCGCCGTGAATGTAAACCGCGATGGGTATGGGCTTGTCGCTCAGTTGCCTGGGGTAGAACACATTCATCTTTTGCGCGATTCCATCCGGCGTGTAGTACGTCACGTCGAGATAACTCGCGCCGGGCTTCGATTTTTTGCGGCGTTGGTGTCGCGCGTGTCTCTGGCGCATCGAGTTCGATCAGCACAATAGACTCGACGCGCCCGCGCTGGATTTTCGCGACGAACGACTTGCCATCGGGTCCCCACGACAAATCGCCGACGATGACGCCTCCGCTGGCAGCGCGTCCTTCCGGCGCGTTTGGATCGTTGAATCGCGTCACGCGTCGCTTGTTCGAGCCGTCCGCGTTCATCATCCACACATCGGTCCTGGGCGGATTGCGCGTCATTCCTTCGAACGATTGAGTTTTGATTTGTGGAATGTTTGCGCTACTCACCCACGCGATCCATTGACCATTCGGCGAATAGTGCGCGTGTTCGTCCCATTCATCATTGTCGGTGAGGCGCGTGAGTTGTTGCGTGTTCAAATCGTACGCCAGAATTTCCATCGCGTAATAAAACTTGCCCTGCGGCACAGCAGAAAAAATGAGTGCGCGATTGTCCGGCGAAAAACCGTGCGTCTCGTACAACTCGAAATTGCCCGGTGTCAGCGTTTGAATGTTCGTCACGAGCGGTTCGCCGTTGACGATCGCAAAATCCGCGAGTTTGATTGCCCACTGTCCGCCCATTTCCCCGCCGGGCTTGATGATTTCGCTCCACACGATTTTCTTCCCGTCCGGCGAAAAGTGTGGATGCAACGTGCCGCCGCGCTGTTGAACGCGCGTGATTTGCCAGAATTTTGATCCGTCCGCGTTCGTTATCCAGATATTGTTGTGGATGCCGATGCCGGGACTCGCCATAAAATTCCCCACGGGACCCGCCGGCAATCTCAGGTTCGGGTCTTGCGCTTGAAAGACAATCCACTCGCCAGAGGGATGCCATTCCGGGTTGCCGTTTTGTAATTGCGGCACATCTTTTTTGTCGCAGGTAAGGCAGCGCTTGTCCGTGCCATCGAGGCGCGCGATGTAAACGTCCGACTTGCCCTCTTTGCCGCCCCCATCGAACGCGAGCAAGTTTTTCGCGCGCGACCAACTGACGCGCCCGCCTTGCTCTTGCAACATCGTGACGCGGATGTTCGCGCTCGATGCGACTGGCGTCGCGCTGCTGACTGGCGTCGGCGCGGTGGTTGGCGCGGCAAGCGTTGCCGTTGGTTCAGGCGCGCGCGCAAGTTGTCCACGCTGGCACGCGCTTGTTGTCAATCCGCAGACGAACAAACAGACAAGAACAATGATTTTTTCATCTTCACACTCCTTCATCTTTCAATTATACAAGTTTTCTGTTTGCTTGTATAATCACGCGCGAAAAAGGGAGTATTTCAGTTTGGGTGCAAGTTTCTCAGCCCACCTTTTGCACTTTTGCAAACGCATAGCCCCACCCCCTGCCCCCTCCCCGTTGGGGCGAAAAATTTTTCGCCCCAACGGGGAGGGGGCAGGGGGTGGGGC
>Ga0209101_1000399_pt1 | contig 35789 bp, 22 predicted proteins | sample ConPoolayeCmetaG_FD_185481 | JGI IMG/M metagenome (GOLD analysis project Ga0209101, IMG submission 185481) | Hot spring microbial mat communities from California, USA to study Microbial Dark Matter (Phase II) - Cone Pool mat layer C metaG... ...
GATAATGCGTCCATCACTTTGTCGGAATCGCTCGTGGCCAGCCTGATTTCCGCAGCCGACATAGAACACAGCAACCAGGCCGCCATGGTGCCCAACTGGATCCCATTGTCCCCGGTCCCCGAGAAGTGCTGCAAATGCCAGAAGTGGGATACGCAATACCAGGGCACTGACCAGGGATGTGGCTTCAGCACGGAGATCGGTCCCGAGAACTGCAAGAAGGTCATCAAATACAAGCCTTGCGTGCCGCCGCCGGTGGACCCGAACGACATTGTCGGGCCGGTCGGATACGGCGATGAGCGGTGGATCGCCGCCGATCGTCAACTGTACTATATGATCCGCTTCGAGAACGATCCGCTCTTTGCCCAGGCCCCGGCGCAGAAAGTCGTGATCACCCAGCAATTGGATGCCGATCTGGAGTGGCGGAGCTTACGCCTGGGCGATTTTGGCTTCGGAGGGTTGGTCTTCACGGTGCCGGCCAATCAGGCTTACTACAGCACGCTCATCGACCTGACCGCAGAGCGCGGCTACTTTGTCGACGTCACGGCAGGCATCGACGTTCAGACCGGCCAGACCTTCTGGACGCTGGTGACGATCGATCCGGCCACCGGAGAGCAGCCTCTGGACCCGCAGGTGGGCTTTCTGGCGATCAACGACGACCAAGGGGCTGGACAAGGCTGGGTCAGCTACTCGGTGCGTCCCAAGCGCACTGCGGCGACCGGCGATGTGATCGACGCGCAGGCCAGGATCGTCTTCGACACCGAAGCTCCCATCGACACCCCGCCGATCTTCAACACGCTCGACGCAGGCAAGCCGCAAAGTGCGGTGGCTACTCTGCCGACCATGGTGGACGACGCGAGCTTTACCGTCAGTTGGACGGACGGCGACGACCAAGGAGGGTCTGGTTTGGGCGCCTTCCACGTATTCGTATCGGAAAATGACGGCCCGTTCCGGCCATGGCTGTTGAATACCCAACTAACCTCCGCCCAATTTTTGGGCGTCCAGGGCCGCCGCTACGCTTTTTACAGTGTTCCAGTTGACCGCGCAGGCAATGTGGAAAACGAGCCGCCAACGCCCGATGCAGTCACTGTGACTCCTGGCGCAACAGCCACGATTGGCGACTGGGTGTGGGTCGACGCCAACGCCAACGGCATCCAGGACGAGGGCGAGGTGGGCCGGCCGGGCGTTACCGTCAGGCTGTACCTGGCCGACAGAAGCGATCCGCTGGCGGAAACTGTTACTGACGCAGATGGCAGGTACACCTTTGCCGGTCTGGACATCAGCCAGTCGTACTTCCTGGAGTTTGTCGCTCCCGCCGGATACGGCTTCAGCTTGCCGGACGCCGGAGCCGACGACACGCTGGACAGCGACCCGGCCATCGCCACTGGCAGGACCAGCGTTTTCATTCTAATTGCCGGACTGAATACGCAATGGGATGCCGGGCGGCTGCCGTTGGGGTCAATCGGCGGCGTTGTGTGGCTGGATGACAACGGCAACGGGCAACGCGAATCGAACGAGGTCCTGCTGCCCGGGCAGGTCGTTTATCTCGACTTGGATCAAGACGGCCAGAAAGGTGCTGAGGAACCCCAAGCCGTCACGGATGAATGTGGAAGGTACTTGTTCCGCGACTTGCGGCCTGGTCAATACGTGGTGCGCTTGGTGGTGCCAAGCGACTGGGAGCAAACTCATCCTCGCGCCGGGGGCGCCTACACGTTTGCTTATACCGGGTCCGATGCTGCGCTGTTCGCCCCAGCCTGGACCTACATTTCTGGCGTGGCGACTGCGCAGGTTGCCAATCCGACGCACCAGTTGATCGGGCTGGACGTCCTGCGGAACGACCCGCGCTTCGCTAATCTCGACGGCCGCGGTCTGGCGGTGGTGGTGATCGATACCGGTCTGTGCTTGGACCATCCGTTCTTCGGGCCCGACGCGGACGGCGACGGTGTGGCCGATCGAATCGTTTTCCAGTACGACTTCGCCGACCGCGATGCACGTGCCGCCGACGTCTCGGGCCACGGGTCGCACGTGACGAGCATCATTGCCTCTGAGGACGAGGCTTACCCCGGTGTGGCGCCGGCGGTAAACATCGTTCATCTGAAGGTCTTCAGCGATAATGTTCGGGGGAACTTCGGGTATCTGGAGCAGGCTCTACAGTGGGTCATCCGCAATGTGGATGTGTACCGGATCGCGGCCGTCAACCTGTCGCTGGGCGACGGCCAGAACTGGGTCCAGCCCGTGGGCTTGTATGGCGTCGCCGATCAACTGGCCGCATTGGACGCCCTGGGAGTGATCACCGTGGCGGCCGCCGGCAACAGCTACGCAATCTTCGATGGTCGTGAGGGTCTTGCCTATCCGGCTGCTGATCCCCACTCGCTGTCGATGGGTGCCGTGTGGGACAGCAACCGCGGTCCGCAGAGTTTCGGATCGTACGGAACCGACTATACCACGGCCGCCGATCGCCTCGCCAGCTTCTCGCAGCGCCACAGGGACGACCTGGATGCCCTGGCGCCAGGCGCTCTGATTACCGCCGCCAGCGCCACTGGAGGCATAGCTACCATGCGCGGGACAAGCATGGCGGCGCCATTCGTTACAGGCGCAGCGGTGCTGGCACAACAATTGGCGCTACAGCAGCACGGGCAGCGTCTGTCCACGGCCCAGTTCCGTGAGCTGTTGCGCAGCTCCGGCGTAGCCGTCGTGGACGGCAACGATGAGGACGACAACGTGCCGAATACGGGTTCGACCTTTTTCCGTCTGTACCTTCGCGCTTTGGCCGAAGCAGTATGTCACTTTAATGCGTCTTCCGGCTCGGGAGGAAGCGGCGGGAGTCCGGGCAACGGAGGTGGGGCGCTCGACCTGCTGAACGGATCATTCGCCTACACTATCCAGTTGGGACCCGGCCAGCAGCGTGACGACGTGGACTTCGGCATCCGGCCTCGGGACCTGATCCCTCCCGAGGTCGTCGACGTGGTGGACGTTACGCCTAATCCGCGCCGCACGCCAGTGGCCGCGGTCGCCGTCCAAATGTCGGAAGAAATCGATCTGACAACCTTCGACTTTGCCGACATAACGTTGACCCGCAACGGCAACTAAATCCCCCTGGACGCCCGCGTCACGGTGACTCATCAATCGGGCGGAGTGCACATAGTTCACGGCCTCGACCACTTTTACCGCCGATGACGGCATATATAGGTTGACTATCGATGCAGCAGGAATCAAGGATTTCTCTGGCAATCATGGCGTCGGGCAGCAGTGGGTGGAGTGGACCGTTGATACCGTCCATCCGCGGATTCTCAGTTGGGCTTCGGCCGGCATTCACCTCCGCGGCGTCGGCGAAGCCGCCCTGGTGATTCCCGATGACAATACCTTTAGCGAGCCGCGCGATGCGGGCGTGCGACGGCTGCTGGTGACTTTCAGCGAGGCGATCCATCCGGCCAGCTTCACTCCCGCCGCAGTGCGGATTGCCGGTAACGGTTCGAATGCCAACCCGCGTGATCTGTCTGGCATCGTTATCACCACCAGCACCCGCAGCGACGGCATGGTGGGCGTCATCGAGTTCAGCACCGCGTTGCCGGACTACGCGCGGTATCTGGTGCGCATCGAAGGGGTGACCGACCTGGCCGGCAACACGCTGTAAGGCGACAACGATCGCATCTTTACAGCTCTGAAGGGCGACGTTTCGGGCGATCTGCAGGTGAACCTAGACGACCTGGCGCAGATCAGAGCGAATTTCGCCGACCCGATCAATGCTGGGATCGCTGGCCAGGTGCGGGCGGACGTTACCCAAGACGGGCGGGCGAACGTTACCGACTTGTCTCGGGCGTGGGCGTACCGGGACCGCGATGCCCGGTCCATTCCCGATCCGGTATTGGTCGGCGGCGAGTCATCGCCGCAGGCGCTGTCGGCTTCATCGGCTATAGCCGACCTCGCACCGCTTGGGAACGTTTCGCAAGGGAACGTCAGGCTGTCACCCATGGCAGCCGTTGATGCCGCCCTTGCATGCCTCACCTGCGCTCCAGACATGAATGCCCAGCCTGCCGAAGCGAAACACGGCAACCATTGGCAAGGAGCGCTGCAAACCACCCGCGCCGGAGACGATCTGGCCGAGGATGGTAACGGGACCGCCAACGAGATGTTCCGAGCGTCGCTGCAACACGAACAGTATGCCCGGTCGATTGCCGTGCCGCTGCCGCTAAACAACGCGGCCTTGCCCCAGACGATATTGCCTTCGGCTGCTCCAAGAAGGGAGAAAGCAGCGGTCACGGGCGTTTCGCAGAGGGTCAACGGCTCGGGAAGCGTAGCTGCGGTGGACGCCGTGCTGGCTGCGTTAGCGAATGACTCAGAGGAAACTGCGGCAACTGCGCCAGTCGCGCACTTTAAGCGTGCGGACCTTCCGCACAATGTTCAGCGGCTCGATGGGGCGATTTCCCGCTTGATGATTGACCTTGCGATTCAGGATTCCTCGATTGATCGCTTTAGTGGGGGCTTTGAGGAGGAGCCGATTCCCGTTGGCAGGGGGGCGCTAAAAAAGCCTTTTGCTCCATCCGCATTAAAGCCGTCCTGGAGAGCTAGGATCAACGGTTAGAACTTTCAGCGGATATTGTGAAACCGACCAACCACAGGAAGAAGACAAAGCCCACCAGATAAGTCGCAGGGATGGAGTGCCTGGGCGCGGGGCGCTTCGGAATCTGCGGCCGTCGGGCAGTATCGTGGGGATGTGGATGTTTCGGGGTTTGCGTAAGCTGCCGGGGAAATCTGGTTAGTAGAAGTTGCTCGAATTGCCCTTCAGCAATCTGAAGCAAGCGAACACAGGCGGGTGGGGAAGGCTGGAAATGCCAGCCGATTATCAAGGCACGGAAGAATAGCCTTTGCCGCGGTGTTGGCACAAACGCATAATCTGCTATGCGGATGTGCCTGGCGTCGATGTCCCTGCATTCCGCTGAAGAAAACTGAGGGTGTCCGGGAATTGGCGCCGCGTAATTCCTTCAACCACCAGGGGATTCGGGCAATGGCAGGCCGAGGAAGCGACACTGTGGCACTTCGGGACGAATCAGGATTCGTAATCTCCTACTTAACAATGAGTTGAGACCCGCGAATTCCCGGACACCGTCGAATAACCGGTTCGATTTTTCCCAGCTCGCGGAACCGACTTCCGCCAAGTGTGCTGGGGCTTGTCTTTAAGTGCTTCGTGTTTATGACGAGGCAACGTTAGATTTCGATGCAGTTGCACACGGACGGAGCCATTCGGTACACACCGCTTTGAGCCAGTCTGTGGAGCTGTGGTTGCTTGACGACCGCCGCCGGGGTGACCTCTGCGCGCTGCTTTGCTCAGCCCAAGCGGTGGATAGTATCCTGGCATGGCGGCTGACCAACGAACTACCAACACTCGGCAAAATCCAAGATGACCTATTTCATTGGGAGGTAGACCATGAGTAACCGAATGTTTTCTCTTTTGATCGCAGGGCTATATCTGTTGCTGGTGGCGGGAACATCCCAGGGCGGATACATATTCACCCTGGAGTCCAACGCCCCTGCACAACTGTTTCCTGGAGCTGATTTCAGAATCGATGTGAGGCTAAATAGTGACGACCCCAAGGTGAGGACGAATGTGATTCTGTGGTGTTCAACCTGCTGTTTTCTGCCCCGGGCCTGTGGTACACGGGATACTATTGGCACGGTGTGTTCGCGGGCAGCGGATGGGACAATAGCCAGCCAGGGATCATTGAGCTGCCAACGGAGATTACCGCTGACTCTTACGACGACCCGATGTCGCCAGGGGCTATCGATCTTCATTTCGAGAACTTCACTTTAGAAGACCCCTTTGGTCAGGGGATGCTGCTTTCGGTGTTTCTTACTGTGCCCGCCGATTGGCAGGCGCCCGCCCAAGAGATCACTGTAAGCGTGGTTCCAGACACGATTACCAAACCGGGCGGTTCCTACGTTCAGGCGATGGCCGGCCCGCCGCTTGTTTTAAGTGTAGTGCAGGAGCCGTCTTCGTTTCTGACAGTGGCTGGCAGTATGCTGGCGGCCGTATGGATATTGTACGCCGGCCGTTCGTGCCGGAGGCGGTCAAGTCGACCGCGTTTGAGAACATTGCCAGTGTGCAGGGGGAGGATCCGCCCCCTTTGGGAAATTCATAGCACTTCAGCCGTCTGAAGTGGTCTTGTGTTCGGGCAGTGGTGGCGTTGGCCGGTGGCGAGGTAGTGGGCCAGTGCGTTGAGGGTGCTTCGGATCGGATCGCGGCCGCGTTGTTTCAGCGTGCGGAAGATGGACATCAGGACGGCTTGGCAGTCGGCCCCGCGTTGGCTGCGGTTGCCTTAGCTGTTTTTGCGGATGATCACCGCCGGGCGGATTGCCCGTTCGGCGCTGTTGTTCTCGAAGGGAACATCCGGTTGGTCCAGGCACGTGAACAAGTCGTTTTGATGGCGCCGCAGGCGCTTGATCAGGCGTGTTTGGCGCGCGTCTTTGCACCGCGTATCGATCAGTTCCTGCAAGCGGGCGCAAGCCGGGCGCGGCGCGAAGCGCACTGCTCCGTCAAAGTCTCGTCGCGTGTGTGCATCTGGATTGTAGTGGAAAGTACGGTTGGGTAGGCTTCCTTGGCGAAGCTCACCCAAGCAATTTTCCACCTCCAATCGAGATACCACACTGGTACGCGGGTCCTGACCCGTAGGCCGCCCCTGTTGGCTATCTGGGGGAAATCGCCAAAGTTTGTCGATTGCGCTGCCGATAGCAAACGTGCCGACTATTCCGGTGGCTGCCGCCGCCGATGCGCAGTTAACGGCACGGCTGGCTCTTTGGGGGGACAAATACTTGCTGCCGGCAAGACCGGTCGATGCAAGTATCTGTGCAGCCAGTACTTATGGAAGTGCGGCGCTCACCGCTGGCAAAGGAAATCGAATATGTGCAGGCGTCCCCCTTATTTGGGCATATTGGTGCTGCTGCTTGCCATTTGCGGCTCCGGTTGCCGGCCGCAGCAACCGTTTTATCTGTTTGAAGACGGCGACCTTTCCCACTACAAGGGAATGGCCACAGAGATCGAATATCCCGATCTGCGGCAACCGCCTAACCCCGAGGCCGCCGGCGCTGCCGAGCCGTTTACGATCGATCCGGCCAAGCGCGAGGTGAAGGAAATCCAGGGCATTACGCTGGAAGAGGCGATCCACACCGCCCTGAAGAACAACAAAGTGATGCGCACGATAGGCGGGCAAGTGTTCGGCCCTCCGGAGTTCATCACTCGCAATCCTGAAGTCGCCCCGACGGTCTGGGACGTGGCGCTGGCCGAGACCAACCCGCGGGCGGGAGTAGAAGCGGCCCTAGCGGCGTTCGACGCCCAGTTCCGTTCGATTGTCAAATGGGAGAAGTTCCGCGAGCCGCGCAACTTCGACACGTCGGGCTTCCGCGGCCAGTTCTTCCCCGCAGTGCGGCACGATGACATCGGCACCTTCCAGAACGAGTTGCGCAAGGTGACCGCGGCGGGCGGCGTGTTCTCTATCGCACACGATTTTCTGTATAGCGAAAGCAACAGCCCAACCCGTGCCTACAACAGCGATTGGACTGCCATGTTGCGCATCCAGGCCCGGCAGCCGTTGTTGCGCGGTGCAGGGGTGGAGTTCAACCGCATAGCCGGTCCGGGCGCAGTACCGGGAGTGAACAACGGCGTGGTGCTGGCACGCATCAACACCGACATCGCCCTGGCCGAGTTCGAAAAAGCCGTGCGTAATCTGGTCGCCGACGTAGAGATCGCTTACTGGGAGCTGTATTACGCATACCGGGCACTGGACGCGGTCAAAAGCGGCCGCGACAGCGGCTTGCGCACCTGGCAGCAAGTGCATGAAAAGTACAAAGTGGGAATGAGTCCGGTGCACGAGGAAGCGCAAGCCCGTCAGCAATACTTCCAATTCAAGACCGCGATGGAGCGGGCACTGACCAACCTGTTCCAGGCCGAAAGCCGGCTGCGGTATCTGATGGGTTTAGCGCCCAGCGACGGGCGACTGTTCCGGCCCGAGACCGAACCGACCACCGCCCCGATCAAATTCTCCTGGCCAGAAGTGTTGGCCGAGGCGCTGGCCTACAGTCCGGAATTGCGGGAACATCGCTGGACTGTCAAGCGGCGCGAACTGGAACTGATCGCCGCCAAAAACCACTTGTTGCCCCAATTGGACTTCCTGGCGATGTACCAGTGGCACGGGCTGGGCAATCGGTTGGCCGACGCGGATGGCGGTTCGGGCGATTTCCGCTCCATCGGCTCCAATGCTTACCAGAACCTTACCGGCGGCGGTTTCGGCAACTGGATGCTGGGATTGGAGTTGAACATGCCTATCGGTTTCCGCCGCGAGCTGGCCGGTGTTCGCAACGCCCAGTTGGCCTTGGCCCGCGAGCGCGCACGTCTGCACGAGGCCGAGCTGGAAGTCTCGCACCAACTGGCCTACGCGCTGCGCGAGTTGGACTCGAACCTGGTGTTGACGCAGACGAACTTCAACCGGCGCATTGCCGCGGCCGACGAGGCTGAATCGGCCTGGCAGCGGTACCTGGTCGGGCTTAGCGCTCGCACCGGCCCTGTGGCCCCAGGCAAAGGTCAGGAAGGCACGCTGGCCGATGTGCTCGATGCCCAGCGTCGCCAGGCCGAGGCGGACGCCGACTACTACCGCACCCTGGTCGACTACAACAAAGCGATCATGCAAGTTCACCATCGCAAGGGTACGCTGCTGGAGTATAATGGAATACAATTGGCGGAAGGTCCCTGGCCGGCCAAGGCTTATTTCGATGCCGTGCGCCGCGCCCGCTCGCGCGACGCCAGCATTTACCTGGATTACGGGTTTACAAGGCCGCGGGTAGTCAGTCAGGGGCCAGATGCGGGACGATTGGGTTCCGGCCCGCTCTTGGTGGATCAAGGCGATCAGGCGCCGGAGGCTCTGGACGGGGGTGGTCCGATCGAGCCAGCGGCCGAGCCGGTGCCAACGCCGCCCGGTGTGCCCGACGCTCCCACACCAGAAACTCAACAGCCCGAGGCCCAATCCGGAGCCGCGCGGCAGCCTGTGTCGTCCAGCGACTGGTCGATGCCTCTGCCGCCGCAAGCTGCCAATGTCCGCCGCCCGCAACAGGCTGGCGAGAATAAAAGGGCCGGTGGGCCGCGGGGTTACGACATCGGTTCCTTGGACTTGGGCGTGCTGGCGGGCAAGTCGCAAGCAGGCCTGGACGAAGACGATCCTGAAAAGTCATTTATGAAAATCAGCGCAGGCGGGGTCGAACCGGCCGCGCATGCCGAAATGCTGGTCGGCCCCAAGCTGCTGGACGCTTCTGGAGGCAAGAAAACCACTACGGCCTCCACACAGCAACAGACAAACAAACTCCGAAAGGTCAGTAGTTCCTCCGGCCTGCGGTGGACCGACCCGACCGGCACAACATCGCATGAATCTGACTCGCACCCACCGCCTGTTGAAACTGATCGGCCTGCTTCAGGTTGGAAGCGGATGGAGCGCTAGCCAGCTTGCCGATGCCTGCCAGGTAACGCGGCGCACGATCTTCCGCGACCTGGACGTGCTGCGGCAAGCCGGCGTGCCGCTGTTCTACGATAGCCAGCAAATGCGCTATCGCATTCCCGGCACTTACTTTCTTCCCCCAACAAACTTCACACCCGAGGAAGCCATGGCGCTGCTTGTGCTTTGTCACGAGCTGGGGGGCAGCGCCGGGCTGCCCTTTTTGGCCCCGGCCCGATCGGCCGCTGTAAAGCTGGAAAGCAGCTTACCCAGCCGCCTGCGGGAACACCTGCGCAGTTTCTCCAGCACGGTACAGATTCGCCAGCAGCCGCGCAATCCGCTTACCGGTCAACAATCGGTGTTCGAGACGCTATTGCAGGCCTCGGCCACCCACCGCTGCGTGCGAATACGCTACGACAGCGCCACCGAACAGAAGGAAACCTGCACCAAGCTCAGCCCCTACCGGTTGTTGTACAGCGGCAGGAGTTGGTACGTCATCGGCCGTTCCTCGCTCCACCGCAGCGTACGCACTTTCAATGTGGGGCGCATCCGGTCGCTGGAGCTGCTGGAAGACCGTTTCCAAGTACCGCGGGGCTTCTCCATCGAGCGATATCTGGGAAATGCCTGGCATTTGATCCCGGAGCGCGGGCCGGATTATCACGTCCGCCTGCGTTTTAGCAAGATGGTGGCCAGGAACGTGGCCGAAGTGGCCTGGCACAAGACTCAGCAAATCCAGCATAACCCTGACGGCACGCTCGATTTCTCCGCTACCGTTTCGGGGCTGAGCGAAATTTCCTGGTGGATACTCGGCTACGGCGATCAGGTGGAAGTACTCGAACCGCCCGAGCTGCGCGAGCTAATAACGCAGCGCATCGTTAACATGGCGCAGATCTACGGCCTGCGAGCCGAATGCCCAAACCAGGATGCAGCCCACCGGGCCGAGGCGGCCAATTGCGGGTAGCCGGCCGCTATTTGGCCGCTATTTGAAAGTCGCTGGCCGCCATAATTCAAACGGTTAGCCTCTGGTCGCTATCTTGCGCAAAAGCGTAGGCGGGCTGCTTTCGGATATCCTCTGAGTGTTTGTCCCGCGGCTGGCAATCTGCGCGGCATCCTGTCGCGCGCCATTACCCGCACGGCCCATCATGGCGGCACCGCCCCATGCGGCAACATTTCGGCACACGTGCCACGCACTCGGGCACACTTGCGCCACATCCCGGCGCAAGCCCGAGGCATTTGAGGAAGCTTGTGCCGCATTCTGGCGCACGTGCTGCGCACTCGGTCACAACAAAACTACCAGTATTGTAACAGTGCTATTGGTCTTCGCGAAACCAAGGGACGCCAAAGTGGCCAAAAACCAGGAAATTCCGTGTCTGTACGATTTGCGGAGCTAAATAGTTTTGGCAAAAATCCATAGTGCCGGAAACGCACCTGTTGGTTCGCGGTGGATTTTTCTCTGGCCGTGCAGTACACTTCCCAGTAGTGACATTTGCGCCCAGTGTGCGGTTGCATTGCGGGGGAATCTGTAAGGAAAGTCTCTAAGGAAAAGGACCGTTCAGATGGGCCGACTTTTCCCGCTCGTGCCATCTCTTGCCGGTTCACTGTTGGCAATAGCGCTTGTGACCTCCGGCAACAGCCAGGAATTAGCGGTGGGACAGCCCGAGGTCGTGCCAACGCCACCAGCAGAGCCGCAAAGCCGGTCGGTCTATGCGCCGCGGCCGCAGTACGATCCGATCAGAGCGATGGAAGAGGCGGCCGAGCGGGCCGATGCTGCCGCGCGGGCGGCAATCCGCCAGCAGATGGCCATTGTGGCCGCCGCTCCCCTGTATTCGCCGTCGATTGTCTTCCCGTATCGCTATCCCACGCCGATCGTTCCTCCAGTGTACGGGACGCCCAGGGCTGTCCGCCGGGCGCAGAGGACGCTCGAGCGAGCGGGGGTGCCATACGCGGTGTATGTGCCGCCCGTGCCGTGGACTGCGCGGCTGTCGATCGTGGCGCCGTTGCCCGCGCCTGTACAACAACCGCAGGGATACGAGAAGATTTGGACCGGGCCGAACGGTTACATCTACCGGCCTTGGTACGGACTGGCACCCGCCGAAGCGCAGAAAAATGCCGCGCCTGCTGCTGAGCCTCTTCCCGCGCCGGTGCTATCGCCGGATCGACCTGATGTACGCCAGCGTCCGGCAGTTCCCGAATTGCTCGAGCCCCCTGTGTTGCCGGCACCACCCGAGGCGGGCACTAAGCGGCCGAACCCTGCGCCAGAGCCGATTCCTGCGCCCCCGCCCACGCAAGGCCCGCAAGAGTTCTGAGCTCGCTCGCCTACGCTGCCAGTTTGCTGAGGACGAGACTCCCGGCGTTTCCGGTCGGGTAAATCCATAACTTTATCTGCCTGGCACGCGCCCCGACTTGAGCAGGTCGGTGTACAGCTCCTTGTACAATGGCATGTGTCGGTAATAGACTTCGAGCATGTAGATCGACAGGCAGGTCACGTACAGCCTTCCGCCTTGAGTTGCCCATTGATCAGGGGTGGGTTTGTTCGGGTCCCAACTGCCGGCTTCTTTTCGGCCCTCGGGCACTTGGTTCTCCGGCAATGCCTGTCGCATGACGCTGTTCCAGGCTTTCCAGTACGGGCTGTTGTGGCCCATGTGATGGCAGACCTGCGTGGCGTAATACCAGTAGTAAACGTTGCGGTCTTTGTTAAAGTCCACTGGGTTGCTGGCGATCCATTCTACGCCGCGCACAAGTCGCGGGTCGTCGCGTTTCCAGCCCAAGAACTGCCGGCACAACAGGGCTTCGGCGGTCATCGACAACCGTACCGGGCCGCCAGCCTGATAGGGATACTTTGCGCCATCATCCTGAGCTACGTTGTCCAGGAATCGTTCAACGCGGCGGAATGTTTCGTCAGGCACCTCCAGACCGGCCATCCGCGCGCTTTGCAAGGCCATGACGATCCAGCCGGTGACCGATACGTCGCTATCCAGATTAGGTTGGTAGCGCCAGCCGCCCTCGGGCGCTTGGGCCTTAATGAGGTTCTGGATTGCCCGCTCGGCAACGTCTCTGTACTCCTTATCTTTGGTCATGCCGTACAATTCGCAGGCGGCGATGGCGCACATCCCCTGCGTGTAATAGCGCTGGTTCCAGCCGCCGTTGTGATAAAAGTTGCCGTCTGCATCCTGCTGCTTGGCCAGCCAGCGCCAGCCATTGGCCACATTGCGGCGGAACTCGCCTTCTTTCAGATGCGTGTGCCCGTCGCCCTGAAAAGCCAATAGTGCCATGGCTGTGGCGGCTTCAGGATTGTCCAGATAATCGGGCACGCCATCGGTGTATGGGCCAGAGAGGCTCCAGGAACCGTCTTTGCGCTGCTGCCGGGCCAGCCATCGCAGACCGGCCAAAACCGCCTTCTGCGTCAAGTGCGTGCCACCGTACTTGCCCAGCAGCGTCTTCTTCATCCCTTCCTCGCGCCCTTTCAGCGCCAGGCCGATGATATTGGCCTCCAGATCGCTCATGGCCAGATCGCCGTCGGGCTGCGGTTCCACGTTGGGCGGAGCTGCGAAGGGGTCTTCGACTTGCGGCAGGTTGTCGGGCGTGATAATCGGCTCTTGCACCTCGCTGATGTTTTCCATTCCCAGCGGCGAGTCGAACTCCAATTGCTCGCCCAACTCCTCAGCATAGATCGGATCGACCTCCACAGCCACGATGCGCTCGTGGGAGTCCATCTGAACGTAAATGATGAGCGCGAAAATGATGAGCATCAGCATGTGTACTGCCATGCTGATAAGCCACGGCGGCGCGTTGCGAATGGCGAGCTGACTGAGGTCTTCTTCCTCCTCTTCCGGCGCCGGTTGAGCCGCCTGTCGGACAGTCTCTGCCGGGCTAGGCTTTGCCTGCACGGCAGAGCCGGGCGTTCGAAACGGGTCTGCCACCGCGGCTCGGCCGCTGGCGACCGGCACCGGCGCCGCGCTGGGTGCGTTAATCCCGGCGAAAGCCTGCGACGTGCTTGGCGCCACCTGTCCCGGCACGGTCGAATGCACATATCCCCCGGCCGGTTGCACTCCTGGGGCAACTACTGGGCGTGGCTGACCGGGCAGAACCGGATGAGCCACCGGCAGTGGTTGACCTTGCAGTGGCGCAGCCGGTCCCACCCTCGCTCCGGCCGGCCCAATGGAATCATGGCTGGCCATGTTGTTGCCTCCTCCCGCCCTGCAAGCAAGCCTCAAACGAGGAGATCTATGTCGACAATTCCAGCGCCGCTTGTCGAACCGTGGCTTTGCACTCCGCGCGGGCAAGATTGCGGCTTTCTCGCTGCAAAATCATCGGTGCAAAATCATACCGTTTCGCCCAGCCCGAAGCATAAAAGCCCGCCAGTAGCTAGCCTACACTTGAAGTTTACCAGCTTGCCACAACAGCGGCAAGCACAAAGCCCGATGCGTCTTGACGTTTTGATGTCGATTATGGGTGTAAAATCGGTTAGCTTCTTGCTCCCAAAAGCCAACCCCGGTTATTGATCTCTGCGCAACGTAGTGACCGCTCGGTATAACGTTTTCCCTAGTGCTCCTTGTCGCCACGTATTGCGAATGTCAATAGTGCTCCACATGCGATCGACAGAAGTGTTCCCCATGCGCTCGACATCCCCGCATTTGCGAAATATCGACATCCCCGCATTTGCGAAAGTATCCGAGACGGCAGTGCTGTGGTGCTTGCGGCCAAGTTTGCCGATCGCTCCGGCAATAACAGCGCGATCACCGCACGGTGCGTATGGCGAACCACGGTACACCATCGGGCATCCGTAGCGCCGCAAGTCGCCATAAAGGCAGAGTTTAAGACATGCTCGGCCCACAGAAGGGTATGTCCTGTTGGCACCGGCACGAAGTTTGCTCGTCCCAGCAGTGCGCTATGCGTGCCGGCGGTGCGAGTCCGCGCGGGCGGTGCGAGTCCGTGCCGGCACTATCGGCGCGCTGTTTCTGTCGGAGCGCAAGGGATGAAGATCGCCAACATAATTGCGGGCCTGACCGATTCCAAAGCGGCCTCGAAGCGCGCGGAAACAATCGAACTGGCTCCTGGGAATCCGTCGCAAGCCCAATGGCCCGACAGGATGAATCCTGCTACGGCGGCCGCACTTCACGAAACGCTAGCGGGCTTCGACGTAATGTCCATCACGCCGGAGGAGTTTTCAGTGCTGTTGCAGCGGCTGTACAAGGCCGGGGTGATCGGCCACGAAGATTACCGGCTGCTTGCGGCAATTAGGGCAGATTTGCACGCCGACGGCATTCGGCCCGACGAACGCATCAACCTGCTCGAGTTTTACACCCGGAAATTGCGCCGGCTGCAAGACCGCATCGACCAGCTCGATCCGGCCGAGCAACAGCAACTTGCCGCGATAACACGACGTGTGGATTGGATCCAAAAGTTAGCTGTCATGCGCCACTGGCCGCAGGGATTCGGGCTGGCCGTAGTCGTATGATGTGCCCGGGCTGGGCAGTTGGCTCAAATGCCCTGGGCCAGCATGGCGTCGGCCACCTTGACAAACCCGGCAATGTTGGCCCCTGCTACGTAATCGACGTAATCGCCATTCTTGCCGTAGCGGATGCAGTTTTCGTGGATCGACCGCATGATGTTCTGAAGTTGATGATCCACTTCTGCCCGCGACCGCCGCAGGCAGCCGGCGTTCTGCGCCATTTCCAGCCCCGAGACCGCCACTCCGCCGGCGTTGGCAGCCTTGCCGGGACCGAACAGTATTTTGGCCTGGCGGAATACCTCGATCGCCTCGGGCGTCGAGGGCATGTTAGCGCCTTCAGTAACGCAGATACAACCGTTGGCTACCAGCGTTCGGGCGTCTTCTTCGTCGATTTCGTTTTGTGTGGCACTGGGAAAAGCCAGGTCGCACTTGACGAACCACGGTTTCTTGCCGGGGTAGTACCTGGCCGTGGGGAACTTGTCCGCGTACTCGCGGATTCTGCCGCGTCGAACCTCCTTTAACTCCATCACCCACTCGAGCTTCTCGTGGTTGATGCCGTCCTCGTCGACGATCGTGCCGTTGGAGTCCGACATGGTGATGACTTTCGCTCCGCGCTGGATCAGCTTCTGCACGGTGTATTGGGCCACATTGCCCGAACCAGAAACCGCCGCCACTTTTCCTTTGCAGCTTTCGCCGCGTGTGGCCAGCATTTCTTCGGCGAAGTACACGGCGCCGTAGCCGGTGGCTTCGGGGCGGATCAGCGAACCGCCGTAATGCAGTCCCTTGCCAGTAAGAACGCCGCAGAAGCGCTGCGTGATTCGCTTCCACTGTCCGTAAAGGTAGCCGATCTCACGGCCGCCCACGCCGATGTCGCCTGCGGGCACGTCGATGTCCGGGCCGATGTGCCGATAAAGTTCGGTCATGAAGGCCTGGCAGAAGCGCATTACTTCGCCGTCGCTTTTTCCCTTGGGATCGAAGTCGCTTCCGCCCTTGGCGCCGCCCATGAACAGGGTCGTCAAGCTGTTCTTAAATATCTGCTCAAAGGCCAAGAACTTCAGAACTCCCAAAGTGACCGTGGGGTGGAAGCGCAGGCCGCCCTTGTACGGACCAATAGCGCTGTTCATCTGCACCCGGTAACCGCGGTTTATCTGCACTTCTCCGCGGTCGTCGACCCATTGCACGCGGAAAGAAATCACCCGCTCCGGCTCCACCATCCGTTCCAGTATCTTGGCCTTACGGTATGCCGGGTTCGCTTCGACCACGGGCATGACCGATTCGACCACCTCGCGAACCGCCTGATGGAACTCCGGTTCCCCCGGGTTCTTGGCGACTACTTGTTCCATAAAGGCCTCGACGCTTGCGGATATCTTTTCCGCCTGCGCGCCGCCGGCAACGCTGCTGCTTTGCAACATGGCTTTTGCTCTCCCTAAGGAAATGCCGTTTGTCAACAGTGGTCCCGCAAAAAAGCTGAACGTAGTCCAGATGATATTTCAGCGCTCTGATTAAGCGCTCTGATTATTTGATTGCCTGGCAACCCCGCGCGGTTTGCCTGTGGGCATGTTTCGGGTGCGCATTCCGATACGGCAAAGTGCAAGGGATCAAGCCGTAAGCTGGAAAATTAGTTTTGTTAATTCAACCAATCGACGAATATCGTAATACTAATGAAAGTCTCCCAAGATTTCAAGCCTCCGCGGACGCAAAAGCGCAATCCTGGGAATCAGCGCAACCTTTTTAATGAAAAGCACTTATGGCCTAGAGGCCAACGTACATTGACGGCAAGGCGGCTCGCGCCGGATGCCAGTAGCTGGCTGCGCATTCAGCCAATCAACTACGCGACGGCCCGGTGGTGACGCTCGGTTGTGTGGCTGTAGATAGCTCGGCTTGCTTGCACTGTGCCGCCCGAGCAATGCTCCGCTGAGTTGATAGCTGGGCGTCCAGCACTTTGGCGGAGAGAGCTGCCACGGTGCACAGGCGGGTTTCGCAGGGGGCTGTCAACCTGACGACTGAGGAATAGCGCGCGGGTTGCCGGAAGGCTCAATGGCTGAATTACCGACTGCTATAACGATTGCTTGGCAGTCGGCGTCGCCCAGTTTTGCAAACGTCAGGATGCCTGCTCAAGCTCCTCGACAACCCGGGCAGCCGCCGCCGGAAGGAACGTTCGGGTTCTGGATCGTAAAACCACGTCCCATCGGCGTTTCCACGAAGTCGATCGTGGTGCCGTCCAGGAACAAGGCCATTTTCTTGCGGGTTATCACGGTCACGCCATGATTGTCGAATCGAGCGTCGAGCTTCGGATCGAAATCGGTGGCAAACCCCAATGAGTATTGCAGCCCCGAGCAACCGCCGCCGGCAACCGATACCCGCACCATAACTCCCGGCTCGACGTTCTGGGCCTCCATGAAGCGTTTTACTTCACTGGCGGCGGCTTCGGTGAACGTAATGGCCATCTTTGTACCTCCGAAAAAAACCTGCTCTGCACGTTTCTGGCCGCTGCCAGCGAACAACTTGCTGAAACGTTCCTGGCAGATAGGACAGTCGTCTACTAACGCCGCAAGACTGACACGCCACGGCGCGATCGTCCCGCACTACATGAGTATTATATCGCATCGGCGGCGGACAAGAAGCCTGTGGAAACTGTGGTTCCTTCCCTTAGCCTTGAGCGCAGTGACGCGGAAGGCTGCATATCGCCTGCCGAAGGCTGCATGTCGCATACTTATTTTCGCGAAAGGTGTTGACCGGCTGATCCAACCTTTTTCTATTGACATTTGCAATACCTGGTGACACGGAACGCTAGGAAAAAGCTTGAATCCCGCGGTCACTACGTTTCGCGAAGGTAGTTAGTGGACCGCCTCAGCAAATATTACCGATCTCAATACGTACTCTTACATCTCGCCGAGGTACTTCTTGGCCCGCTGGGCCAGATTGTCGTCTTTGGTGGCGGCGATCACCTTTCGCAGGGCGGCGGCGAACTCTGCTTTGTTCGGATCGCGCAGGCCGCGATGGTGAGCCAGCTCGACCACTGTACGGCAGGCGTTAGGGGCCAGTACGGGATCGTCGAGATAGGCTACGGCAAAGCGGAGCGTGTCGATGTGCCGCACCGAGGCAGCACGATCCAGTATCAACGCCCGGTCTTCGTTCCGCGTGGCCAACTTCATCGCCCGCTTCAGAAGGTCGAGCTTTTGGGCATCCGGCCGATCGTCTTGCAACACCGCCACGCGGGCCACAGCGCGAACCGCACGCACACGCTGTTGCTCGCTGGGAGCGCTTGAAGCCAAGTGCAGCATGTCCTCGGCGGCCTGGGCGTCGGGCCAGTTGCAGATCGCCTCGGCGGCCGCGTCGTAGAGCTTAGGGGCGCTTGGGGCGAGCATCTGCCGCAGCAGCTTCAACGACTTTGAGCCGCCAATGCGACCTATCAGCGGCATGATACTGATCTGTTGAGCCGAGTCCAGCCGATGATATACAGCCAGCACCGGGTCGGCCCGCCCGTCCGGCTCCGATATCCGCCCACAGACGGCGGCGATCGCTTTCTCGGCATCTTCACGTTCGCGCGGGTCTTTGAGCTTCAACATGGCTTGAATCATCGGCGGGACTTCCCCGGGGCCGGCCAGACGCGCCAGTGCAGCAAACGCCCGCCGACGCAAGTCGGCATTGTCGCCGGCGGCCAGTTCCAGTAACAAGCCCATGGCCGTCACTGCCCGCCGACGATCGAGAATCTCCACAATCGTGGCCTGCTGTTCGGGCTTGTTGGCCTGTCGGAACGCCTCGACCAGGCGATCGTCAACCCCTTTGGCGAACGAGGCTTCCAAGGCTTCTCGGGCGGCGGCGCCTTGCTGGCCCCCGGCGTAGATCGCCTCGAGCAACGTGGGCACCACCGAGGCATCACCTACGCTACCCAAGGCCCGCAGCGCCGCCAGCCGCACCGGCTCGTGCTCGCTCTTTGCGGCCTGCAACACTACCGCCATCAGGCCGACTTCCCGCCGCGTGCCCAATGCAGCCAGCAATTTCGCCTGTGTGTTGACAGGTAAAGCATCGAGCCGGTTGGCCAGGGGCAAGAGCATTTCGGGCTGGAAGTCTATGACGTCACCGATGGCCACCTGATGGGCTTGCGGGTCGTCGCTGCGCAGCACGTCGATGACGATATCGACGCTTTCCGGCCCGGCCGCAGCTAGCATACCCCGCAGTGCGGCCAGCCGGGCCGGTTCGTCGGGTTTCCACATTTTCTTGTACATCGCCAGTGCTTCGGCCGTTTTTCCTGCCCGCAGCAGCCTGTCGGCGCAGCGCAGGTACGCGTCGCCGACGACCAGCCGCAACTCGCCTTGGGTTTTCGGATGTACTGCGCCCAGCGCGGCGGCTGCTTCCGGCGTGGCGATGCGTCCCAGCGCCTGGGCCGCGGCCACCGCCAGTTTGACATCGGCGCTGCCCAGATGCTTTGCCAGCACGGCAACGCTTTCCGGCTCAGCCCGGTATCCCAGGGCACAGACCAGGGCGACTCTGCGCGCTGCGTCGGTGGTTTGCTGAAGTGCGTCGCGGAGCTTCGCACCAGCCTCGGCAGCCGGGTTGTTGGCCAGGGCACGGCAAGCAGCGTCGGCCACCAGCCCATCGGGATCACTCAGCGCAGCAGCCAGCGCGTCTACAGTCTCGCCCCGGCCGATATGTTCCAGTTGCCTGATGAGCCACACTCGAGCCTGCGCCGGCGTTTGCGGCCCTAAACTGGCGCACATCAACTTGCACACCTCGGCCCGAATTGCTTCATTGCCCGGCGCACCGGCGGAAAAACAGATTCGCTGCCAGCGCTGCTGGGCATCGCCTTGCCCGCCGTTTATACCCGGCAGCAATTCCTCGAACACAGTGGCAAGCGGCTTGTCGGCGGGGATATCCGCCGCCGTTGTGCGTTGTGCGGCGGCAGCCATATCGGTGGCGATGGCCACGCATGTGGCGGCAAGCACAACAACCGACCAACTGCAAATGCCGATTATGTTGCGGTGCATGGGCTTTTCTCCTCGAACTGTGGTAGTCTTGCTGTGCTGGTTCATGTGGTCCACGGGGCGCGCTTGGGGCGATCGAGCCATCGGGCTGCTTCCGGATCGCCGATGATCTCTTCCTTTACCGGGTCCCATTTGATCGGCCGTCGCAGCCAATAAGCGATGTTGCCCAAGTGGCACACCGTGCATGCCCGGTGGGCGATTTCGACGTCGCGGAACGGCTTTTCTCGGGTCTTTACGCAGTGCAGGAAGTCGCCGAAGATTCCGCCTCTGCCCTTGTAGCCCGGCATGTCCACCCGATGCGTCACGGCATGATGCTTTCCGGGCAAGGAGCCTTCGGTTCCCTTGTAATCGATGTTATTGGTGCCGCCGTGATACATCAGCATCCCGTTGGCAAAGCGGAATGTCAAATAGCGGACGTCTTTCCCGTCAGGGGGAATGATTTCCACCGGGCCGGTCTCGTGGACCTGTGCTCCGAACATAGCTGCGCCGAAGCGGTGGGCGCCCCAGTCGGTCATGCCGCCGCCGGAGTATTCGCGGTAAGCGCGAAACCCACCGCGGATCAGGCTTTCGTGGAACGGCCGCCAGGGGGCGGGGCCGAGCCACATATCCCAGTCAAGTCCTGGGGGTATTTCCTGGGCGGGAAGATCGCAATCGCGCGACGGTCCGCCGCAATCGACGTACACTTCCTTGATCTGGCCGATCGCCCCACCCCACAGCAGGCGCGGCCAGTCGCCGTAATCGCCCAGCACCCGCTGACTGCCGCCGGAAAACACCCGGCCGTGACGGCGGACCGCCTCGACCATCGCTCGGCCTTCGCGCACCGTCAGCGTTTCCGGCTTTTCGCAGTACACATCCTTGCGGTGCTTGCAGGCTTCGATGGTGATGATGGCGTGCCAGTGATCGGGCGTGCCGATCAGTACGGCGTCGATGTCGCCGCGGCCCAGCAGCTCGCGGAAGTCGTTGTAGGCCTTGCAGTCCTGGTTGCCGTAGCGCTGGTTGACCATTAGCTGCGCCCGCTGGCGGTGCTCGGGAACCGGATCGCACACGGCTACCATCTGCACTTCGCCGAAGCCCATGAAACCGTTCATATTCCCGGTTCCCTGGCCACCGGTGCCGATAGCGCCCATGACAATCCGCTCGCTGGCCGGCGGACGCCCCTGTGCGCCCAGCGCCGAGCTGGTGATCACCAACGGTGCGGCCGCCGCTGCACCAGCCGCCCGCAAAAACTTGCGGCGAGATATGATGCCTTGCTGCATAAGTCGGACTCCTGTTGGTTGACTCCGAAAACACTTGGCGAAGACTGACGCACTCGGTGAAGCTCCGCAGTTATCAACCGGATACTTGCTCGGCAGTTGACATCTTCCGGGCAAGGCCTTGGCAACCGCAGCCCGATCATCAGTTTGCCAACGGCGGCCTTTGGGCGCAACCAAATGTACGTAATGTGGCGGCGCGTCCCGTCGCGTCCGTTACACCAGTGCCATCAGCAACCCCAAAAAGCGACCACGACGGGGCGTGGGCCTTGTGTGTTATCAGTATTGCGATCAATGCTGAGTTTGGTAAGAAGAAAGCCGGCTGCTCCAGATCGTCCTGCGACATGCGAGCCGCATGCATATCACAAGACGCGGGAGCCTATTGCGATTGGTGGGTGTTGCACATCTTGGCCATCAAATGCCAACTGCCCTATTGACCTTTGCGAAACGTAGTGACCGCCTGATACAATGTTTTTTCCTAGTCTTCGAAATCACCGCGTATTGCAAATGTCAAAAGTGCGTTTTCGGGGATAACTACTGCATACTGCAAAATGTTCGGCATGACTGATTGGCAGGGTAGGAACCTGACCGGCAGCCGCCGGGTGCTGCAAAGCCGGGCGCTGGCAAGGTACCATCCAGCAATCGCCACAGCTTGCCAACTGCTGCATCTGGCTGGTAGGGTCGGAACGCAGCACTTGCCCGACTGGTATACAGTTTGATACCTGCCGCCGGGATTTGCAACAGTTGGCTTAAGTCTATCGTAGCAGTTTTTTACGCGCCGTCGTTGCGAAATTGTGCGAAAAAAGAAGTCCATTTGGCTGCTGGCAAAACCCAATCGTTTCGCAGGCGGCAAAGCGGCTGGCTGTAGTAAAAGACCACGGCAGGAGTTGCGCCAAATGCTCACCAATTGAGCATGTTGGTATGAGGGTTTTTAAACGGGCAGACAACAGTTGCCTTTTGTTGCCGAAGACGGCCAAGAGGTTCACGGTGCGCCGTGTAGCGCTATAATTTGGTAACGCAAGTGGCGCGAGTTGGTAACAGGGCCATCGCGAGAAATTGGATAAAATCAGGTGGGACAGAATAAGGCATTATGCGCCACATCCTTTCAACGGTCGCGATATGCGCGGGCTGCATTTTACTTCGGTGATTGAACTGCCAATGACGAAAACAGTACATACGCGACCGCAGCGCTTCTCCAATTTGGCGTGGCCGCATAAATCTTGGGGGAGAGTTTCGGTTTCTTTCCACTCTGGCAGGTTGCCGATACATAACAAAAGCCGATCCGTTGCGAATATACAACCGGCCAGATGAGTCTGGCCGGCGATATTAGTGCGAACCTAGTTTTGCCGGATAGCCTCTTGGCGCACCGGCACGTGCAAGTATGCTCTATTGTTTTCCGGGTCGGTCTATTGGTTTCCCGGGTTGGTAAAAACCGGCATTACGCCGCCGTGTGCGTCAGAATTACTTTAACAATTGGGCAACTTTTGATTCGGAGTTGGTCATGGCCGCTAAAGTAGATGCGGAAAAGTGCACTGGTTGCGAAAGTTGCGTAGAAACCTGCCCGTTGTCCGCAATCAGCATGAAGGACGGCGTTGCAGTTGTCGACAAAGACACCTGTAGCGATTGCGGGTCTTGCGTCGAGGCGTGCCCCGTCGAGGCGATCAGTCTCGATTAGCGCAAGATCAATCTCGCCGCGGGCCGCAAAGCCTGGCGAATGCGATGTTCGCAACCGACCGCTGCCTGGGTTTGTCATCCACGGTCGTGGGGCAGTGCTTGATCTTCGGACCTTTGGGCCTTTGCTGTGGGCCTAGCCTGCCAGCACCTGCTTGCCGTCTTGGGCCGGCTGCGGTATCAGTAGTGATGCTGGGCCGTTTGTGTCATGCAGCGGCCGACGGTCAACTTTTAAGCCGCTGTGCGCAGTTTTTCTGAGTAACGCGGCTGCGGACCGGCGGCAGTTTGCACAGTTGCACGGATAGCCAGCATCTATTTCGCCCAGCGATGAGGCAGCAGAGCGAACCGGTGGGGCCGGGGGCAAGTATGTCGCGCGAAGATCGCCAGCGTCAGGGGCCGGTGGAGTTGTGTCTCGTCGGCGATATCACCGAGAACGCCAGCGATGCCTGCTGGTCGCTGCTGGACGTGCCGCCCGGCGGCGAGTGCATCATCTACTTCGATTCCCCAGGCGGCAGCCCATATACAGCTTTGGCCCTGGCGTCGCTGATCTTGATGCGCGGATTGCGTGCTACGGGCGTGGTGGCCGGGGAGTGTTCTTCCGGCGCGCTGCTGCCATTTGCCGCTTGCTGCCGCAGGTTGGTCAGTCGCTACAGCGTCATGCTCTTCCACCACGTTAAGTGGCGCAGCGAAGATAACGTCAACCTGCACGAGGCCGCTGAATGGGCAAGGCACTTCGCCCAGCTCGAAACCCAGATGGACCGACTGCTGGCCCAGTTGTTCGGGTGCAAGCTGGAAACGATCCAACAGTGGGTGCAGGGCAGCCGGTACGTGACCGGTCCGGAGCTGGTCGAGGCGGGCCTGGCCGAATTGATCGAGCTTGAGCCGCTGGAGATCCTCCGGCCGAAGCGAAGCAGCAGGCGTCTATGAGCGCCGACAAAAAAGCATCGCGTCGGCACTTTTTGGCCGGCGAACTGGCCGGAATGTTCGCCGAGGTCCTCGACGTAGCAACCCAGCAGATGGCCTTTCTGCCTCAAGGCCACGACTCTGCTGTGACGGCCGACCTGGTGCGCGTAAGTCGCCGGGCCATGGCCGCTGTGTTCGAGGTGTACTTCAGCGCCAGCCAGTATCCACACGGCACCGAGAAAGCACTGGCGGCCCTGGAGGTGCTTGAGCCGCTGGAGGCGGCGCTGTCGCTGTTTCGCCCCGACAGCCAGTTGAACTACGTGAACGCCAACGCCGCCTACGAGCCGGTCTGCCCCGACGCGGCGGTGTTCGATCTGATCAGGCTCGGCTTGCAAGTATGGCGCGAAACTGCCGGGGCTTTCGACCTGACGGCCACTCCGCTTTGGGAACTTTGGGGTTTCGCCCGCCGCGCCGCACGAATTCCTGCCGCCGATGAAATCCAAGCCGCCCTGCGGTATGTGGGAAGCCAATTCGTGGAACTTGACTGTCAGGCTCAGACTGTCAGATTCCTCAAGGAAGGAATCCGCTTGAGTTTCGCCAGCCTGGGAAAAGGGTACGCCCTGGACCGATGCGCCGAACGGCTGCTGGCATCGGGGATGTGCGACTTTCTGATCCACGGCGGTTATAGCAGCGTTATTGCACGCGGGACTAATGCCGCAAATGTTGCTCAGTCGGACGCTGCTGCCGAGCAATCCGAGAACCTCCAGCGCCGCCCCGATCTTGCGCCAAATGTCCCGGAGCTGCTAAACCTGCGCGAAGCCGACAGCCTCTCCTGCCGGTCCTCAGGCCATATTGCAGGTCAGTCCGCTGACCAGGCCGCGGAGTCGCGGGGGCAAACTGGCGGTTGGACCGTTGGCGTTAAACACCCGCTGCGCAAAGCCCGCCGCGTAGCCGAAATCCGGCTGTGCGACAGCGCGTTGTCAACATCCGGCTCGGGCGTGCAGTCGCTAGTCTATAGGGGCCGCAGGTACGGGCACATCATCGACCCGCGAACCGGCTGGCCCGCCCAAAGTATGCTCTCGGTAACTGTCGTCGCCCCCACGGCAGTGCTGGCCGAGGCGCTTTCCACCGCTTTTTTCGTCCTCGGGCTTGAGCAGTCGGCGCAGTATTGTGCGGAGCATCGGGATGTTGGTGCTGTGGTGGTTTGCCCGTCGCGCCGTCCCGGCGGCGTTGATGTTTACGTCCTCGGTCTGAGCGACGAGCAGGTGCGACTGCTGCTCTGAGACTTACCGCCGCACCTTACCTCCGCTTACGAAAATCGCCGTTCAGGGCGCATTCCGTCAATGGCACTGGGCGCAAGACGCAAAACGGTGCTGCGTAAAACAGCATTACGTCTGATAACAACGGGGTGGACTGGCGGTTACGCTGGTAGAAAAAAGATTTCCATGGGACGGCTGGAGTGACGGCAAAGCCCGTACGGATGGGCGGGATCATAACCTCCATCCATCGGGCAGTACAGTGTCTTTTGGTGCCACGAAGATGCCATCGCGCAACATACCGAAGCGGGTTTCCTCGCTGTTTTCCGCATCCCGATGACCGGTGATCTCCACATTCCGCCCAATGCGGCAGTTCTTGTCGATGATGGCCCGCTCGATGACGCTGTTTTCGCCCACCCCCAGCGGAGGACAGTCGTCGTTGCGGCCAGTGGAGAGCTGGTCGGGCGTCTCGTAATAGTCGTTTCCCATGAGGATCGAGTCGCGTACCTGAACGTTGCGCCCCACCATGCAGCGCAAGCCAATGATGGAGTTCTCGATGACAGCTCCCTGTTCGATGATGCAGCCGTCGGCCACCAGGCTGTTGCGGATCGTTGCGCCCTCGATGCGCGAGGGCGGCAGGAACCGTGCTCGGGAATAAATCGGCGCAAGCGGCGAAATCAACTTGAACGGGGCGTTCGGGCTGGTCAATTGAAGATTGGCGTTATAGAAAGACCAGATAGTGCCAATATCTTCCCAATAACCGTCGAACAGATGTATTTGTACGTGCCTGGCGCGAATCGAGGCGGGAAAGACCTCTTTGCCGAAGTCCCTGTAATTGGTCTTTTCCAGGGCGTCCACCAATGTGTCGCGATTGAATAAGTAGATTCCCATGCTGGCCAGACAATCGCGGCCCAGACTGGCAATGCCGCGCGAGTCGATCCAAGCCGGATCGGTGCGCACCAGGGCCAGTTCCTGCTCGTTGCGCGGTTTCTCCAGGAAACCGACTACCCGGCCCGACTCGTTCACCCGCATTATCCCCAATCCCGAAGCCTGGGCGCTGTACACTGGCACGGCCGCTATGGTCACATCGGCACCGGCGGCCTGGTGGGTAGCCACCATCTGCCGGTAGTCCATGCGATATAGCTGATCGCCGGAAAGTATCAGCACATGGTCTATTCCCGGCTGCTGAATGTAACGCAGGTTCTGGCGGACTGCATCGGCCGTGCCTTGATACCAGTTGGCGTTATCGAGCGTTTGCTGGGCGGCCAGTATTTCTACGAATCCGTGATCGAAGGCGTCGAAGTTGTACGTGCTGCGAATATGGCGATGCAGGCTCACCGAGTTGAACTGGGTAAGCACGTAAATGCGATTCAGTCCGCTATTGATACAGTTCGACAGCGGAATGTCGATAAGCCGGTATTTGCCCGCCACAGGAACCGCCGGCTTGGAGCGATACTTGGTCAGTGGATACAGCCGGGTACCCTGGCCACCGCCTAGTACAAGCGTGATGGTGTTGCCCATTAGTCCGTCCTTCTTTGGCAGCAGCATCCACCGAGGTTGCAAGACCTGACGATTGTCATTCTATGCCGCTGGGTGCGATTCTACACAACCGTCTGGCAAAATTGAACCGCAGGCTTACAGTTAACCCCGGTAGCGACAAATACTTAGTGTGACTAAGAGCTTTGGCAGAGGCGGACGCACCGGGATGCATGCCAGCTCTTGCCGCCGTTGGCCATGTGCTTTCATGTGCAGAAGTGCCGAAGTTTGCTTGCGTTTTGGGCCGCATTTGGTATACTTCGCCAGTAGCAGCCGCCGATCCACCAGGTGAAGTATATCGCCGAACCATTTGCCGAAAGGGTCGATTCGATGAGTCATCACGAGCGATCGTATCCGCAAACGCTGGGCGTATTTGCCGCCGAGGCCGACGCTGAAGAACGAGCCGGGTTCATCACCAGCACCTACTTGCATTTGACCGGCGCCGTGGGGCTGTTCATGTTGCTAGAGGTCATTCTGCTGAACATCCCCGGAATCGAGCGGCTGGTGGCCACAATGCTCAGCGGCCGCCAAAGCTGGCTCATCGTGCTGGCGCTGTTCATGGTCGTAAGCTGGGTGGCCAACGCTTGGGCCAGCTCGGCCATCAGTCCGGTGACCCAGTACGCCGGGCTGCTGTTGTACGTCGTAGCACAGGCGGTGATCTTTGTGCCGCTGTTGTACATTGCACGGGCGATCGATCCGGAGATAATCACTGCGGCGGCTTTGACGACCTGCGGCCTGTTCGTAGCTTTGACAGGAGTGGTTTTCGTCACGCGGAAGGATTTCTCCTTCCTGCGAGCGGTGCTGATCTTCAGTGGCTTTGCCGCAATGGGATTGATCGTCGCCGCCCTGGCTTTCGGCTTCTCGCTGGGGCCGCTGTTCACCTACGCTATGATAGCCTTCGCCTGCGGCTATATTCTCTACGACACTTCCAACGTGCTGTACCATTACCGCATCGGACAGCATGTGGCCGCGGCGCTGGCGTTGTTCGCTTCGGTGGCCTTGCTGTTCTGGTACGTGCTGCAACTGTTCATGTCGCGCCGGCGGTAGCAGGCAAGGCGCAGCCCCGCGGTCGGATTAGTCCCTTATGGCGGAACATGCGCGCGTTTTTCGCGCATCTTTTCGGGTGATCTGGAGGGCCACGCTCCGTCGTGGACGTGCATGACGCACCAACGGGCGCGACCGCAGCGCGTCCCTCCAATACATCTATTTGGTTGGGGGCACAGCTTGCGTTACGGCAACCCAGTGGCTAAGGGGAACCGCGGGAGGTGCAGACCCCCGACGTGCGCAGTCACCTCGCCGCATGGCGGCACAGGCGGTCGGCCCAGTACAGCGGCTCCGGCAGACGGCGGCCACGCAGCACCATTTGCACCACAGTCTGGCAGAAGCGCAGGTCGCATTTGTGGCCGGGCGAGATGAATATGGGGCGCTTGCTGCGGGGGCTTGTTCGCAGGGCAACGCCCACTACCTGACCTTCGTGAACGATGTCTCTGGCTTTGCCCAAGTCCATGCCCGCAATGTCAACATTGCCGCAAAGCAGACTCTTGGTGACTCCCACGGTGGTCAGACCCGTCAGCACTCCCAGATGCGATGCTATACCTGCATGACGCTGGTGCAACACGCCGCTGCCATCGACCAGCAACACTTCGGCGAGCTGACCGGCGCGGCGCGCCTGCTTGATCGCTGCTATCAGAACCGGCAACTCGCGAAACCCCAGGAAGCTGGTTATATAGGGAAAGACTATTTTCTGCCGCACCGTTACCGACCAGCGTAGTTGGACAGTTTGGGCATCGACCAGCGCGTAACTGGCCACGGCTTCGTACTCGGATGGGTACGCAACGTCTACGCCGGCAATAGTGTGCGGCAAGTTCTCGCGCGGGCACAAGACGACTCTCTTGGCCAGCCGGAGCTGGAGCCGGCGCAGTCGCAGCAGCGGGCGCTGAGTCTGGAAATCGCGGTAGCCGAACCGCGCCAGGGGAACGCGGCCTTGCTCTAGCACTACTCCTTCGGCGGCAAGGCGCTTGGTTTTCTCTTCTGGGCGACCGATGTAACCGCCCAACTCTCCCCCGGCGCGCACTACTCGGTGGCACGGGCACTGCCGGTCATGCTTGTGATGCAGCAGAAAGTGGCCCACCCAGCGGGCGGCATGTCGGCTGCCCAGTGCTTGGGCCAGTTCCATGCAGGTGGTCACCCTACCCGGCGGAACCTGGGCCAATAGCTCGCGCAGTTGGACGCGCAAGTCCGGTACTGGAGGCAGTTTTTCCATCTGCCCAGATGCCTGTTCCCGCCACGGCGCCGACAGTCCGGTTCTGCCGACGACATCGGAAGTGGATAGCGACTGAAAACTTCACGTGTATGATCGGGAATGTATAATACAGTATGGTGGCAACAGGCGAAAAGGCGGCTGGCGATTGCGTTTAGCGGGTCGCGCTCGTTGCGCGAGCCTGCTGGGGATCTGGAAGGCCGGCTGTGCCGTGGGCGTGAAAGCCGCGGCAACTGACGCGTCCGAATCGCGCGCCTCGATCTAGTTGCGGCCGCGGGGCGCGTCAAGTGTTCGCTGACGAGGTCGCGCTACAGCCCGCCCAGTCGCGGTTGCCGCACCGGAACTTGGGGGGCGCGATGATCCATGGGCATTCGCTTTTACTGTCCTAACGGACACAAACTGAACGTCAAAGAGTTTCAGGCTGGCCGCAAGGGGATTTGTCCGTATTGCGGGGCCAAAGTGCGAATTCCCTTGGAAAGCACTCGCCCAAGCTCAAAGGAACTGCGCTCGGCGCGCCAGCCGGCCATGGCCGCTGCCGGCGCGTCCGCGGCGCCGGTCGCGCAGCCGCCGACATCGCCGGTTCCTGGTGGAGAACCCGCTGCACGAGGTGCCGGTGCCGGCACGACTCAACCGTCTTCGCAGCCAACCGGACAGCCAGCGGGATTGTCGTCTCCGCTGGGCGCACAGGAGGCCGCCGATCAGTCGCTTCAGGCCACGCCGTTGGAACCGCTGCAACCGATTGCATCGGTCGCTCCTGCACAGCCAAAAGGATTCATTTCGGCGCCGTTGAGTGACGCCCAGGCGGCATCGAGCAAACAGTTGTTTGGCGCTCAGGCCGCAGGGGCGCAGAGCCGTCTGGGGCCAAGCGGCGTCGGCGCGGCTGGCGTGGAACCAACAGCGTCCGGCCAGCAGACAATAGCCGGTTCGGCTTATTCATCGGCGGCCGTCTATCCTTCGGCAGGAAGCGGATTGGCCGCTTATGGGCCAGCGATGGGCGGCCATGGGGGGCAACCAGGCGTCGGCTCCTCAGTAGCATCTACCGCCGGGGCCTACGCATCCACTCCCGGGCCATACGGCGCTGCGCCAGCGACGATGATCCCTTCGCAGCCGGTAGGGGGCGTTGGCGGGATAGGCGATCCACTGACAGAAGCAGGCGACGTGGTCTGGTACGTTCGTCCGCCCTCCGGAGGTCAGTATGGCCCCGCCACGCGCGACATAATGCGCACTTGGCTGGCCGAGGGACGAATCAGCGCCGACACGCTGGTGTGGCGCGAGGGCTGGCGCGACTGGCAAGCTGCCGGCAGTGTTTTTCCGCAGTTGGCGGCAGCACCCGCTTTCCCCGTTTTGCAAAGCACGTTTTCGCCCGGCAGTTTACCAACATACGGCGCCGGCACCAGGCGTCGCTCACGCTCCGTTCAACTTTTGATCGTGGTGGTGTTGATAATCGTTGTGCTTGCGTCGGCCGCCGTGTTTTTGTGGGTGCTGTTGCAGGGCGACACGACAGGCGGCAGTGGGCGCCCAGCGACCGGCCCCGGCGGAGCTGGCCGCGTGGCAATGGTAGACTTTCAACAGCAGCGGGCGATTGGAGGAGACTTGCTGGCAGAGTCGGCAAAACTGTTGCTGCAATCGCAGCAAGAGCCGCAATCGCAGCAAGAGATGGTTCAGGATATTGCCCCGCCGTCGCCAACCGGCAAGCTGTACGAATGCACCCTGCGTATTCGCTCACCGTCGATTTGCACACACGGCACCGTCGCCGGCAAGTCTCATGCTGCGGAAGAGTCGGTATTGATTGGGTGGCGATGGGCTGCGCCGGCTGCTTAGGGGAGGCATCAGACGCGCTGTTGGCGGCTGCCGTGACGCTCTCTGCCGGCCGAGTTTCTTCTGTCAGGAATTGCCCAGGGGCAGGGTGGTGGAAAGCGGCACGTCTCGCACCGGCTCATAGGCGGTGCTGTGGCAGATGCGTGTGACAGCTCGATCGTTGCTGGTCCAGCAGATTCGTGTAACAGCTCGAGTGGTGCCGGTGTAACAGATGGGCAGAACGGCTCGATCGATGCTGCTGTAGCAGATGGGTTTCGCGGCTGGAGGTGCCGGGCCGCCCGTGCCGCGGATGGCGCAGCCTCTACAGGTGAGAAATGAGAATCCAAGAGTTCCTACAGCACCACGGAATTGCTACTAATCCGTTTGCCGACGAAGACGCGCAGACCGACTTGGTCTTCAAGACCGCCTGCATCCGCAGCGTCTATCATCCCGCCTGGGACAAGATCTACGGCGACCCGGCGGAGCCTGCCACAGCGGTAGTGTTCGGAGAGAAGGGTTCGGGCAAGACGGCCATTCGGTTGCAGATCGCCCGACATCTGGCCGACCACAATGCCGACCATCCGCAGCAGCAAGTTTTTGTGGTGCCGTATGACGACTTGAACCCCTTTCTGGACCGGTTTCGGGAGCGGTTTTCCGCCCGGCGGCGGCGACGGCCCGAGCGGGTCATTTCCCAGTGGCAGTTGTGGGATCATATCGACGCCATACTGGCGCTGGCAGTAACGCAGCTTGTGGACCGGGTGCTGGGTGTGCGCGACTCCCGGCATCCGGCTGCCCGCGATGAGCCGCTGGATTGCACCAGGCTCGACGGCAGCCAGAAACGAGACGTACTGATGCTGGCCGCCTGTTACGACCAGTCAACGTCCTACAACCGCCTGAAGCGCTGGCAGCAGCTTCGTCGCAAGTTGGGGGTTTCGGTGTGGATGTCGTATTGGGACATAGCATTGGGCGTTGCCGTAACGGCATTAGTGTTGGCGGCGATCGCGCTGCTGGGGGGCTGGAATTGGCTGCTGACGCTCTGGCCGTACCTTGCCATAGCCGCTGGCTGGTCGCCCTGCGGCTGGAGACTGCTTAAATGGACCTGGAAGGCGTGGCAAATCGCTCGCTCTACCCGCACACTTCGTCAAACCGTACCTTGCTTGCGGCGGATGCTGATGCGGTTTCCTGCCGGGCAACTCGAAGGACAGCCGCTGCCGGTGCGCGCGGCGACCGACGACCGCTATGCCATGCTCGACAAGCTCCAGGGCGTGCTCCGCACGCTGGGGTTCGCCGGAATCGTAGTGCTGGTTGATCGGGTAGACGAACCATACCTGGTCAACGGCTCCAGCGACTTGATGCGGGCGCTGATCTGGCCCATGCTGGACAACAAGCTGCTGAAGCATCCCGGGCTGGGCGTCAAGCTGCTGTTGCCCAGCGATCTGGAAAGGCTAGTGGACCGCGAAGACCGCGATTTCCATCAGCGCGCTAGGCTGGACAAGCAGAATATGGTTCGCAGCCTGGCGTGGACGGGCGATTCGCTGCTGGACTTGGCCCAGGCAAGGGTCAAGGCCTGCGCCGCCGAAGGTGCTTCGCCCGACCTGCTGGAAATGTTCGACCCTGAAGTCGACGCCGGGCGACTTCGGGAAGCATTCGGCCTGTTGCGCGTGCCGCGGAACGTCTTCCGCTTCATGTACCGGCTACTGACGGCCCACTGCAACGCCCACAGTCAAGATAGGCCGGCGTGGAAAATCTCGCGGGCGACCTTCGAGTCGGTCCTGGCGCTCTATCAGCGCGACCAGGAAGCGTTCGAGCGCGGCTTGGGGGCGGGATAATACAAATGCCCGGCGGCTGAGAGCTGAGAACCAATGGGGCGCCCATAGTCGGCCCGAGCGGTGCCGGCGGACGAACCGGCTGCCGTCAGGCACTACGGCGGGCAATCGGCCAGGGACAACACCAGCTCTCGATTTTCGCGGTACCACTGCACAGTCTTGATGATCCCCTCGTCAATACTGATACGCGGTTCCCAATCGAGCAGTCGGCGTGCTTTGGTGATGTCGGCCCAGGTGGCAGGCACGTCGGCCGGATGGGCCGGCTTTCGAACGATTATCGGCTCTCTCCCGACGGTTGCCGAGATGCGGGAAATCAGCTCGCACAGCTTTATCGGGCTGTCGCCACCGAGGTTTATCACCTCGTAGCCCAGCGGGCGCAGTGCAGCGATGGTACCGCGGGCGATATCGTCCACGAAAGTAAAATCGCGGCTTTGGTTGCCGTTGCCCAATACGGTGATGGGCCGACCTTCGGAAATGTCGCGCACGAAACGGAATACGCTCATATCCGGCCGCCCCGCCGGACCGTACACCGTGAAATATCGCAGAACGGTCACATCCAGCCCGTGCAGGTAATGATAGGTGTAAGCCAGCACTTCGGCGGCTTTCTTCGAAGCTGCGTAAGGTGAAAGCGGTCGGCTGGTGTGATTGGCTTCAGTAAAGGGCACTGGACTATCGGCCCCGTACACGCTGGAAGTCGATGCCAGCACGAACTTTTTCACCCCATAACGCCGGCACATTTCCAAGAGATTCAAAGTGCCGTCGCAATTGGTGTGGTAGTAGATTTCGGGATGCAAGACCGAGGCGCGAACTCCCGCCCGGGCAGCGAGATTTATCACCGCCGCAAAGGGCGGTGTGCTGGTTTCGCGGGCCGGTGCTCTGTCGGGTGGTGCTGAGGCTTCTTCGCTGCGTGCGAACAGCGGCTCCAGCGACTGTCGATCGGCCACATCCAGTTGGCGATAGCAGAAACCATCGTGACGCGACAGTTGCTGAAGCCGCCACTGTTTCAGCCGCGGGTCGTAGGCTTCGTTGAGGTTATCGACGCCAAGCACTCGATGCCCATCGGCAAGCAGCAGTTCTGCAACCTTGGCTCCGATGAACCCGGCACAACCGGTGACAAGGTAACGCGATGAAGCCATCAGCAATTCCTGTTGTCGGGGGCCAGCCGATTGCTGTTTCCGTTCCAGTTGCAATCAGCCCTAGGGCCGCTTTTTTGTCGGCATTGCGCTCCGCCAAGGGACAAAAATTCACAGAATCATGGTATTCCGCGCACGATCGGTGGGCCAATCAGGCGTGTCAGCCACACGGGCAGCTTTTGCCATAGCCGGATCAGCCTGTCGTACTTGCCGCCTTCCGGGCGCATGTCGCCGACTGTTCCCTTGCGAAGGTAGTACTGCCAGACGGCAGGCTCCGGCTGTGCGCCCCATTGTTTTTTGAAACGGAAGGTATTGCTATCAACGGTGCTACGGCCGAAGTCGAACTTCCGCTGCCCGCGCTCTACTGCCCGTTGTAGCAAATGCCAGTACATCAGCATGTTGGCGCAGGTGGAGTTGAACTTGCGGAGCGAGCTGGCACTGGGAACTTCGGTGGTGCCGCGGCCGTGGATGATCAGCGCGGCGGCAATCGTGCGGCCCTCGAGCGACACCGCGCAAATCTCGGCGTCGCCGGGAAAGTTTTCCAGAATCGCACGGAACAGTTTCCTAGAGAACACGGGCGTTCCCAGGTCGCGCATGTTATGTGCGAAAACGTCGTAGAACTGCCCGAGCAATTCCAGCCCGCCCCAGGCCATTGTCAGCCCGCATTTCTCTCCTTTACGGACCTGGTTGCGGACCTTCGCATCGAAGCTCTTCCATAGCTCCTCGGCCGAGCGCGGCAGCTCCAGACGCATGTGGTACTTGCTTGTCAGCGTGTGCTTCAGCGCTGGATGCTCCACCGGCTGTTCGTGGCGGAGTTCCAGATAGCGCACGTCCAGTGCGTCGGCCATGCTCACTGCGTGATCGATGAGCTGGGCGGCAACATCGCGGTCGGCGCAAAGCACGCCGCCTGTGTTAAGATAAGGCAGGCTCACCAGGAACCTGCCGAATATCGGGCTGCTGACCAGCGCCAGCGGCAGCAAACCTACGATCCGGTCTTCGACAACTGCTTCCAGGCAAAACGGTTTGTGCCTCAGCCCCTGACGCAGCACCGTTAGCCAAGTAGGCCGCCGGCTGGCAGCGCCGTCGGCCAGACGCTCGGCGAAGGCTTCCCATCGGGGAAGATGTTCTGCCAGTTCCTCGCCGGCATGACAAATCACTTTCGGTGCTGCGACAGTGGACATCGGCTCACGCAGCGGCCGCACGGGGCGGTTATTGCTTGGGCGGCTTGAGCAACTCGTCGAAAACAGCGCGGACTTTCGCCATGCGAGCAGAAAACGTGAACTCTTTGGTTACCGTGTGGCGGCCGGCAGCAGCCAGTCGGCAGCGCAATTGAGCGTCCAACAGCATACGCTTCAGCGCTTCGCCAAGCGCTCGCAGATCTCCGGCTTCCACTAGCAAGCCATTGTGTTCGTGCTTTACCAGGCCAGGCACTCCCGCAACGGCAGTGGCCACGACCGGCACCTCCAACGCCATGGCTTCCAGTAGTACGTTGGGCAACCCTTCTCGAAGGCTGCTAAGCACGAATACGTCCATGGCGTGGTAGTAGTCGATCACGTCGGAACGATAGCCGGGCAGGTGGATGCGATCTTGCATACCTTCGGCGGCCCGAGCGGCTTCGAGCTTTGCACGCTCGGGTCCTTCGCCGATGATAACCAGCTCGGCGTCCATACCGTCGCGCGCCAAAGCGGCAAAGACGCGGATCAGGCCGAGAAAGTTCTTTTCGTCCGACAACCGCCCCACCGCGCCGACCAGCAGGCGATCCGGCGCGAATCCCAACCGCTGTTTGGCCGCCTGCACTGGTTCCCGGCGTGTGTACTGGTCAGCGTCGATCGCATTGTGAATCAGCACGCACCGATCCGGTCTGACCCCCTTGCGGATACACAACTCGCGCAGGTCTTCCGACACGCAAATTACTTTATCGAACCAGCGTAGACAAAAGAGGTCTATCTTGTTATACAGCGGCGCGTTCCCTGTTAGCACTACAAAGCCATGTGCCGTAGCTACAAGTTTCATCGGCCAGAACCGCCGAAGTAGCAGGCCCAGCACGTCGCTCTTGTAGTCGTGCCCATGCCATATCGCCACTCGATGCTGGCGACAAAGCTGTAACAGCCGTTTGGCCGTACGCAAGTCCCATGGTCCGCGGTCCTCGATTCCCACCAGTGGTGCTCCCAGAAGCTCGGCGCGGCGCCGCAGTTGTTCAAAGCCCGGGTCGCCAGGCGGATACATGTAGGCGCACAGCACATCGTAGCC
>Ga0209101_1000400_pt1 | contig 35766 bp, 31 predicted proteins | sample ConPoolayeCmetaG_FD_185481 | JGI IMG/M metagenome (GOLD analysis project Ga0209101, IMG submission 185481) | Hot spring microbial mat communities from California, USA to study Microbial Dark Matter (Phase II) - Cone Pool mat layer C metaG... ...
GGCGCCGGTTTGGGTATAGGCGGTGCAAATTCCAAAGACTCCTATCTGGCGGCGCTAAGTTTGCTCAAGCTTGAAGCCCTTTCGGATTGTTTGGTGCGGCGCGCAAAGGAGGGCGGTCATGATGTTCCGCAGGCGGCTTTGTCAGAGAACAAAAAGAAGTCGAGGTCCTTAAGAGCGGAAGCACCGGTTCTTGTTCCTCCCAAGTCAAGCGCTCCTATTTCGTTTGAGAAACATTTGTGGCCTGAAGCTCAAGAACAGTGCGGGGCCTCCGCCGCCGGAGTGTCTGCTGAAGGACTGGGGGTCGGCTCAGGTTTCGGGAACGGTAACAGCTTTGGAGGCGCGGGGGAGGGAGATGGCGATGGACTCCATGTTTTGCAAGCGCCCAAGCCGCCTTATCCGCTTTTAGCGCGCAGAGCTGGTTTTGAAGGCCGTGTGGTGTTAAAGATTGTTGTTGGGAAAGACGGCCGGGTTAAAAACGCAGAGATAATTCAGAGTTCAGGGCGGGAGGATTGCGATGAATCAGCGCGCCGCACTATTATAGAAAGCTGGCTTTTTGAACCTGCGCGCCGGAACGGCTATCCTGTAGAATGGGGTCAAAAAGTGGCGGTTAGTTACCGGTTGCAATAGGGGGCCTTTGTCTAACAGTCGTCATAGAGGTAATGGTGCGCGTCCGCTGGTTCGCTATGCACTAGTAGCGGGATGGGCTGTATTTACAGTCTCCTTGACAGCCTGGTGGCTCATCTTCAGTCTTTCTCAGCTTGACCGCATATATGCCTTGGATCATCAAACCGCCCCGCAGCTTGCGCGCTACCAGCGGATGCTGCACCTAGAAGGCGCAACCTTGTTTTTATTTTTGTTGGGGGGTGCGGCGGCGTTGATCTACTATATGTTCCGCGAATTAAAGCAAAGGGAGGCGATTCAAGAATTCCTCTCCATTTTTACCCATGAACTCAAAACCCCTTTGGCTAGCCTGCGGCTGCAAGCCGAGATTCTAATGGAAAGTGTGAAGGACAGGGCTCAGGCTGAGCTTCTGAGACGATTGATTGCTGACGCAGGGCGGCTTTCCTTACGCTTGGACAATTGTTTGTTCTTGGCAGACTTAGGCCGCTATCAATTGCTTAGCGAGACGGTGGATCTTAAAGATATTGTCCAGACCCTTTCCGGCCGTTGGCCGGACTTAAAAATCAGTCAAAGGGGAGATTGCGACCTAAGAGTTGATCGGCGTGCCATGGAAAGCATAATTCAAAATCTCATGCAAAATGCGCTGCTGCACGGTCAAGCTTCGCGCATGGAGATAAGCGCCGAGGCTCAGCAAGGCGGGTTGGTTAGGCTTTTTTTTCGGGACAACGGGGTGGGCTTTAAGGGCGAGCGGAAGAAGCTGGGGAGGCTTTTCCAAAGGTTTTATCCGGGGAGTGGGAGCGGCATCGGACTGTTCTTGGTTAAGCGCCTGGTTCAACAAATGGGAGGAACGGTTGAACTGCTGGATTCCCATCCTGGCTTCGAGGTGGCGTTATCTTTACCAGGTGCGATGAGGTAAATGTTCAGGCTGCTTTTAGTCGAGGATGATGCATCGTTGGGCGCTACGCTCAAGGAGCGGCTGCAGAAAGAAGGCTATGGCGTTGAATGGGTTAAGAGCAAACATGAAGCCGGTGAGCTTTGCAACCAGCAAGGTGAAGTTAGCCTTTATGATCTTATAATTTTAGATGTTGGTTTGCCTGACGGCTCGGGGCTGGATCTGGCACGTGATCTAAAAATGTCGCGGCATATGCCGATAATCTTTTTATCGGCGCTTAGTTCGGCAGAATACCGGCTGGAAGGCTTTGAGTTGGGGGCGGAGGATTATATTCCCAAACCTTTTCATTTAAAGGAGCTTTTGCTGCGCATCGAGCGGGTTCTGAACAAAGAGAAGCAGCCGGCTGAACTGGTATTTCCAGATTTTGCCGTAGACTTAGCCGCCATGGCTGTGGTTTTCAGAGATGGCGTAAAGGAATTCCTGCAAAAGAGGGACTTTGAACTCTTACGTTTTCTAATCGCTGAGTCGCCCCGGGTGCTTAGCCGTAAAGAGATCTTGTTTAAAGTGTGGCGCAATGAAAGCCATCAGAATGGCCGCAGCGTGGATAATGCTGTTATGCGCCTTAGGCAGGTATTACGCCGTCTCAATTGTGAATGTATCCGCTCGGTGCGTGGGGTGGGGTATCAATGGGTGTTGCCTTTTAATTTAAGTGCAAACAGTCATTGAGAGCCTCGCGCACGGCCTTAAAATACACTAAAGGATTGGCATGCGGGTCTTCGTTCAGCTTGCGGGAGACTTCCAGATAAAGCACGCCGGCCCGCTGCAGATTACCAAGTGCTCCCGCAATGTAAGCAGGCCGATCACCTGAGCTCTGGTCACATTCTTCGACAATCGGCACGTGCGAGCGGAAGGCGGCTATAACCGGATTCCCCTGATAAGAAAAAGTATTATAGCTTAGTGGTTTAAAATCCGTCAGACGTGCGTCGCCAATCGCCAGACGTGGCACTAGCTTGAGCATGTCCGGTTCCACTAGATAGACGCAACCACGGACGAAACCGGCCGGCAGGATGATCTGGTTTATAAGGAAGTCGATGGTGTCTTTTTGGACCGTCTCGCTTTTTAGTTTCGCATAGAGGGCGCTGAAGTTTTCTTGCATGCTGGAGGAACAATATTGGATATATTTGTTCCTAGTGATACGGGCTGCGATCTGTTGTTCTTTGACTTGCGCCTCTTGAGTGAAGAGCTCAGGCAGCTTGAATAAATCAGGGGCGGCCTTTAAATAATTGGAGAGGTTATGAGCGATGGCCGAGCTAAGATTGGTCGCCTGCTCGCGGCCGAGATTACGTTCAATCTCGTCCCAGGCGGTGCGCCAGTCGGATGTAGCAGATGGGTAATGCTCTGGGGAGCTGGCGCGCGCCAGGGCTTCGCCAATCTTGCAGATTTTTTCCAGGGCCTTACCTACGGCAATTGATTGGCCATCCATGTTGTTTTCCGCCGTCACATCACCCATCGCTAAACGGACCTTAGGGCAGATGCTCCACGATTGGGCGATAGTTACGCCCAGCAAAGAGGGCGAAAAGCCGAGAAGCTTGCTTAGAGCCTGGTCCAGAGTCTCTTGGGCAGTGAGTGAATCCAAGACCCGCTTATACACATGGGGATAATTCCAAGCAATCAACGCCAGGCCCAGTTGTCTAAAAAGGGCCGAGGCGTAAGCCAAGTTCGGGTTGATGCCGTGGCTTATGGAAAGGGCGTGCGCCACAGTGGCACTCATGATTGAGTGGGTTAAGCGCTCAACTTGGAAATCAGAGGCCTGCTCGAGCCGATGCCGGGAAATAAAGGAAGCAGGGCTTTCCAATATTGTCTTAAAGTCGTCCAGTGAACTTGTCTCAAATATTTCCACTGGATCGATCCATTCAAGCAATGGGTCACTCTTTAAACGAAGAATTTCCGAAAGCCGCCGCAGGCAGAACATGAATAAGGAGAAATCTTTTTTCAAGTCATCAAGAAGAAGCGTGCGTGCTTGTTCGTAACGGCCGGAATTTAAACCGTTCTTAATGTGCTGTAGAAGCTGAGGCTCGACCGGTAACCAGCTGTCAAGGACATACATGCGCGAAAGCTGAATATGCTTATTAAAGTTGACTCTGTCCGTGATGCCTGTGATTTGACTGGAATATCCATCCATGAGGATTTAGCCTTCGGGTTTTCTTAATTGGCGCCCGTCCTCAAGGCTGCGCCCTAAAGCACAGATTTTGATTCTCCGGACCGGGAATGTGGATTCACATATATGTGTAGCCCCGGTCAAAAGGCAGAAACGGCCGCACTGAAATAGAACATCTGTTTAGGAATATAGAACACAACTCTACCTCATAGGCTATTGGTTTACACAGTAATTCCACTATATTAGGATGGCCTGGCCACACTGTTACATCAGAATGCAACATTCAGGTTAGGGTCTTAATCTCCAATGATTTCGATTAATACTCTTATTGTTACTCCTTTTCAACAGAATGCGCGTATTGTCTCCTGCCCAAAAACCAGCGTGGCCGTGGTGATTGACCCAGGCGGTGAAACAGAAAGAATATTTATCGAACTGAGTTCGCAAAGACTTGTTTGCCATGCAATCTGGCTTACACACTCCCATTTAGACCATTGTGGGGGAGTTAAGAGGCTAAAAGATTTGACTAAAGCAAAAGTGCTGGCGCACCCGGCGGAAAAATTTTTCCGCTCGAACGTTAAACAGATGTGTCGTATGTTTGGAGTTGCGCCAGATGAATTGGAAGATTGCCCGGAACCGGATACTTATATACAAGGCGGGGAAGAGTTAATAATTGGAGAACATCAGTTTAAAGTGATCGCCGCTCCGGGGCACTCTCCTGGCGGGCTGTGTTTTTACTGCCCTGCTTCCAATGTGATTTTTACCGGGGACGTATTGTTTGCTGGCTCGATTGGCCGGACAGATTTGCCTGGGGGTGATTATAATGCTTTGATGCGGTCAATTGAAGAACTTATGCATGGCTTACCGCCTGATACCAGAGTTTTGCCCGGCCACGGCCCAGAGACGACATTAGAGAAGGAACGCATGCATAATCCTTTTTTGCGGGGAGGCTTCGTATGACGGAGACTTTATGGCAAAGGCATGATTCGCCTGACTCCACCGAGAAACGCCATGTTTTGCTGGGCGTGACGGGTTCTATCGCCGCTTATAAAAGCGCCGAGCTGGCGCGGCTTTTAGTATCATGGGGTTATGAAGTACGTGTGATTATGACTCAGTCGGCTCAGCGTTTCATAACACCCGTAACCATGAGCACCATCAGCGGAAGACCGGTAACCACCGACTTTTGGGACGAGAACGAAATTGGCGGGGTGGGGCATATTCAGCTGGCTGACTGGGCCGATGTGCTGGTGGTGGCGCCGGCGACGGCCGATTTTATGGCCAAATTGGCCTTTGGGTTTGCCGACACACCATTATTGGCGATTGCTTTGGCTACCAAAGCTCCGCTCCTCCTTGCACCGGCCATGAATGTGAATATGTACCAGCATCCGAAAACTGTCGCTAACAAACAGGAGCTGCTAAACCGGGGCGTCTCTTTCGTCGAGCCTGAGGAGGGAATGTTAGCTTGCGGTTGGAAGGGGCGCGGGCGGCTGGCTCATCCAAGCGAGATTTTTTATCATGTGCGCCGTATTCTGTCTTCCGGTGATTTTCGCGGCCGGAGGCTTTTGATTACCACCGGCCCGACACGCGAGCCAATCGATCCGGTGCGTTTCATCTCCAATCGCTCTTCGGGTAAGATGGGGGTGGCGTTGGCCCGGGAAGCCTTCCGCCGCGGGGCCGAAGTTACTTTGGTGCATGGTCCATGTCCGATAAGAGTTCCCCTGCCGGTGCATTGTTTGGAGGTCGGCACTGCGCAGGAAATGCGCGACTTGGTGTTCAAATTAGTATACGGCGATGGCTGGGATTCGACCGCGGGGGAGCATAAGAAGCCTGATGCTGTGATTATGGCTGCAGCGGTAGCCGATTATCGGCCGGCCGAGGCGGCTGAGCAAAAAATAAAAAAATCCGCCATGCCCGGCGGCCTCAAATTGGTTAAGAACCCCGACATCTTGCATGAGTTAGGTGAACGCCGCGGCTCGGACGCGCATCCCTTGCTGGTCGGCTTCGCCGTGGAGACCGGTGAAATCGATGATCTATTAGCGGAGGCTCGCAATAAACTGCATGCCAAAAACGCTGATTTGATAGTAGGCAATTTTGCCCAGGATGCTTTGGAACTCGATACCAACCGGGCTTGGCTGGTGGATCGGCACGGCAAGCAGGAAGAGATCGCCACGGGTTATAAGAGCCGGGTGGCTAATAAGATTTTGGATGCGGTGTTGAGACTATGGTGAAAAGCCGGGCGCCGGCCCAAGGGGCTGGTGCATATTGCTCTTTCCGGATACGTTTTAGATTAGTTATCATGTTTTACGACCCTAGGAGGCGAATTAGCTGAATGTCGAAGAAAAAACTTGTTTTGCTGGGCAGTGCCCTGGTGCTTTGGGCTCTCTTTCCCTCTAGGCCGGCCTGGGGTGAAGCCGCCCCTGCAAAGCGTGAGTCCTTTGTTGCGGTCATGGAGATGAGGATGATGATCCTCCCTGGAACCTTGGCTTATTTGGAGAGCACCATGGCGCAGGCCCATGCGGAGGGGGCTAAGATCTTAATTGTGAAGCTTGATACTCCCGGGGGAATATTGGAGACTGCCCAACAAATGATTCAAGCTATTTTTAAGTCGCCCATCCCGGTAGTCATTTATGTCTCTCCTACGGGGGCGACGGCAGCTTCGGCAGGAGTTTTTATCACTCTGGCTGGGCATATTGCCGCCATGGCCCCCGGCACCAGCATCGGTGCGGCGCATCCTGTAAGCGGGACCGGCCAGAACCTGGAAAGTGATATGCGTACCAAGGCCCAGAACATAACCGTGGCCATGGTCAAGGCGATCGCCGATCGGCGCGGCCGAAATGTCACCTGGGCTGAACAGTCGGTTAAAGAAAGCAGTTCGGTCACCGAAAAAGAGGCGCTAAAGCTGGGTGTCATTGATGTGACGGCCGAGGACATTGATGGCTTGCTTAAGCAGCTTAAGGGGCGTGAAATCAGACTTGAGGCTGCTAAGGTAGTGCTGGATGATTATTCAAGCCTTCCCCGGCGTTATTATGAAATTTCTTACCGTCAGAAGTTCTTGAATGTGTTGGCCAACCCGAATGTTGCCGCCTTACTTTGGTTGGCGGCCACTACCGGTATTTCGTTAGAACTTTATAATCCAGGGGCTATTTTGCCTGGTGTGGTGGGGGTGATTTGCTTGATTTTGGCTTTGGCGGTAAGTCATATTATTCCGCTAAGTCAAGGAGCCGTTCTCTTGATAATTATCGGCGCGCTCTTAATTGGCGCTGAGCTTGTAACTGGCAGCCTGGTCTTGGGGATTGGCGGATTAATTGCCATGGTTTTAGGCGCGATTTACTTGGTGGACGTTTCTAGAGCGCCGGGTATGTCAGTAGCAGTTGAGTTTGTTATACCGACCGCCGTTTTTCTGGGAGGCTTGCTGCTTTTTGTAACAACGCGGGCCGTTAAAGTGCTGCGGCGGGAGCCGACGACCGGGGACGCCGGGATTGTGGGGCAGCGGGGCAAGGCTGTGGAGACGGTCGCCAAGGAAGGGCGGGTTTTTGTGAATGGCGAGTACTGGAATGCCTTTGCCAGGCAAGGAGTTATCGAGAAAGATGCCGCTATTCGCGTGGTTGGTTTGAAAGAGGGCTTGATTTTGGAAGTTGAAAAGGTGGAATAAAAAAATTGAAGGAGCGTTGAATGATGACAACTATAATTCCAGTTATAGTGATTGGCTTGTTTCTTTTGCAAGCGGCGGTCTATATCCTTAAGGAGTATGAGCGCGGCGTTGTGTTTTTCCTGGGAAGATTAGCGGGAACACGCGGTCCAGGGCTGGTGCTTATCATACCCGTCATTGAAAGATTGATTCGCGTTGATCAGCGCACCGTCACCATGGATGTGCCGCCCCAGGATGTAATAACGAAAGACAATGTTTCGATTAAAGTTAATGCCGTGCTTTACTTTCGCGTGATGGACCCGGCCAAGGCTATTGTGCAGGTCGAAAACTATCTTTATGCCACCAGCCAGTTGGCTCAAACCACCTTGCGTAGCGTGTGCGGTCAGTCGGAGCTGGACGATTTGCTCTCCAAACGTGAACAGCTTAATTTGCGCATTCAGGAAATCTTAGATCATCAAACTGATCCTTGGGGTATCAAGGTCACCTTGGTAGAGATTAAGCATATCGATTTGCCGCAGGAAATGCAGCGGGCTATGGCCAAGCAAGCGGAGGCCGAAAGGGAACGGCGGGCCAAAGTTATTCAAGCGGAAGGAGAATTCCAGGCTGCCGGTAAGCTCAAAGAGGCGGCGGAAATCATGAGCCAGAATACTGTCACCTTGCAGCTCCGTTACCTTGAGACCTTGCGGAATATTGCTGCGGAGAATAATTCCACTGTTCTGTTCCCTGTGCCAATTGATATACTCGAAGCTTTCCGCAAGAAATTGCAGCAATAAAACGACTTTTATTGATGCCGTGTGAGCCGTTTCGTTATCACTTGCCCGCTGAGCGTATCGCCCAGCGGCCGGTGGTGCCGTATGATCGGGCTAAGTTATTGGTGTTAAGGCGCGAAAACGGCGAACTATTCGAAACTTGTTTTACCGATCTAGTGCCTTTGCTTAGCGCGGCGGATTTGCTGGTGTTTAACAATACGCGTGTGATTCCGGCCCGTCTGTTCGGTGAAATTGCCGGGCGCAAGGGGGAGGTGGAGGTTTTTTTGCTGAGCGAGGAAAAGCCCGATTTATGGCTTTGTTTGGGCCGGCCACTAAAAAAGTTTGACTGCGGGGTGAATGTTCTTTTTAAAGATGGGCTTACGGCCACAGTCTTGGAGAAAACCGGAAAAGCCCAATTACGGCTGGCTTTTTCAAGCTGCGGGCCGAAAAATATCCGCAGTCTTATTTTTGCTCAGGGCCGGATGCCCATTCCACCTTATATCCGAGGTGGTAAAAGCGATGAGTCCGACAGGCTCGACTACCAGACCATGTTTGCTGCGATTGACGGCTCTATTGCTTGCCCGACCGCCGGCTTGCACTTTACGCCGGCTCTTGTTTCCGCCGTTCAAAGACACGGCTGCTGCATGGAGTATGTGACGCTGCATGTGGGAGAATCAAGCATCCGTCCGCTTTGGCGCGACGGCCAAGAGGAAGCAGGGGCTGAGTATGAACAAATCGGCAGTGAAAAATATCTCTGGGACGGCACGTTGCTTGACAGATGCCGGGAAATAAAACGGCAGAACGGCCGGGTGATAGCTGTCGGTACAACCGTAGTAAGGGCTCTCGAATCGATGGTCCGGGAAAAACATGGGGCCAAGTGCTGGGTGGAGACTGATCTATGTATTTCACCTGGATACGAGTTTCAGGTGGTTGACGCCATGGTGACCAATTTCCACCAGCCAGGCACCTCGCACTTGCTGATGGTGGAGGCCTTTATCGGTTCGCGCCGGATATTGGCCGATTGCTATCAGTATGCTTTAGAGCATGATTTTAGATTTTTAAGTTATGGGGATGGGATGATGATCGTATGAGGCCATATAGCTTGGAGTGTATGGATGGCCGGGCGCGATGTGGAAGATTCGAGACCAAGCATGGTCCGTTCGAAACGCCGCAGTTTATGCCGATTGGAACGCGGGGCAGCGTTAAAGGCGTAGATGTTGAAAGACTTAGAGAAATCGGGACACAGATTCTTTTAGTTAACACCTATCATCTTTGGCTACGGCCGGGCCCTGAAACAATCCGGGCCTTGGGGGGAATCCATGGCTTTACCGCTTGGCGAGGGCCGATTCTCAGCGATAGCGGCGGTTTTCAGGTCTTTAGCTTGAAGAATATGGTGCGGCTTAGCGATGAGGGTGTGGAATTCCGCTCGCACTTAGACGGCTCAAGGCAATTTCTGAGTCCGGAAAAGTCCACTCGAATTCAAGAAGAGTTGGGGGTGGATATTGCCATGGCCTTGGATGAATGCACCTCGCCGGGGTTGACGCATGAGGAGGTTGAAGAATCGTTGTATTTAACGATACGTTGGGCTAAGCGCTCGCTGGCGGCCCGTCAAAAACAAAGTACGTGCCTGTTTGGCATTACCCAGGGCGGTGTATTCCGTGATTTGCGGACTTGGGCGGCCGAAGAACTAGGCGCCCTTGATTTTGACGGCCTGGCCGTCGGTGGTTTAAGCGTGGGGGAGCCCAAGGACCGAATGTATGAAGTCTTAGATTACCACGTGCAGCAATTACCCTCGGACAAGATCCGCTATTTAATGGGAGTGGGAACGCCACGCGATATTATAGAAGCAGTCCACTGCGGCGTCGACTTGTTTGATTGCGTTATCCCCACACGGGCCGGCCGTTTCGGCAGAGCCTACGTGCGGGGGGAGAGACCTTTTATAAATCTGAAGAATGCCGAACACAGCACCCAAGACGGCTCCTTGGATAGCTCTTGTTCCTGTTTGGCTTGCCGCAACTACTCACGCGGTTACATAAGCCATTTGTTTAAGGTAGGGGAGATGCTTGGCCCCCAGCTTTTGACCATTCACAATTTAACGCATTACCTTGAGTTAATGCAGCGTATCCGGCAAGCCATCCGGAGCAAGGAGTTTGAGGCTTTTTATCAAGCGGAGAAAAAGCGGTGGTTGAATGTAGAAGCGGAGGATTTATCCTTGGATTAATATTTCTGGCCTGTAAAGTTATGGGCCAGGCTGGTTTAGCTCCGGCCGAGGAAGTGGTGGAGTACGCCGGGCCAATCCGGCCGAAGTTAATTGCGGATCATAGCACTGTGCAAGCCGGGGGGAAATTTACTTTGGGTGTGCTGTTTGAGATTGAAAAGCCCTGGCATATTTATTGGAAATATCCTGGAGAAGCCGGCTTGCCGACCCGCATCGAGTTTATCTTGCCGGCCGGTTTCAGCGCGGGTGTGCTTGAATGGCCTATCCCTGAGGAGTTTAGGCAGCCCGGGGACCTGCCGGGATATGGCTATAAGGATGAAGTGCTTTTGTTCCAAGAGTTCGTAGCTCCTAAGGTTTTGGCGGCTGGGGTGGAAATACGCTTTTTGGTGAATGTCCACTGGCTTGGTTGCGCTGATGTGTGTGTTCCTGGCAATGCCACCTTGGAGTTAAACCTTCCGGTTTCTAAAGAAGCTGTTCCTGCCAAGCGTGAGGTCTTTGAAAAGTGGCGTAAGTTGTCGCCGCAGCGGGTTTTACCGGCCGAAGCGCCCTTTTTGATATCCACTAGCGGAAAGCCAAGTGGATTTGGACATGCCGCCGATTTAAGTGTCCGCATCGAATGGCAGGTTACCCCCAAGATGGCGGACTGTTTCCTCATCCCGCCTCAGGGTCTTAAATTAGAGGGTATTTCCAAGCATACGGCCGGCAATGTAACTACCGTGCGCTTCAAAGCAATTCCTTTAAGGGTCAAAGACAGCGATATAGCCGTTTCCAGTTATGAATTTGAAGGTTTGATAGCCTATCAGGACGATCGGAGCATAAGACGCGGCTTTTACGTGCTGCTTAAGTTCAGGTGATTTTGGTTTTGATGGCAAAAAGTTAAGCCCTATAACTACGGTGGAGTCACCTTAGCTCAGACGTCCAGCTGGTGATAATTGATTCTGCCTGAACGATAAAGTCCGGCAGTGCCGCCTTGACTTCCGGGCTTAGCCCCTCCCGCACCTCGAAGGGGTTGACAACCTCAATGGCCAAGATCCGGATCTCCGGCGGTAGAGGGATGCCGTGTCGGCCGGCAGTGCTTAAGACTTCCGGCAGCCCGGCGTAATGCGGCGAGGGGGCTACAATCTTTGTCAAATCTTCCTTGGTAAATTCAATGATCGTGCCTGGCCGATGGTTTCCCGTTTTTATTGAGTCCATAATGAGCGCCCGTTCAAAGTCTGTTAGTATTTCAATCAGCGCCAAACCGGCCTCCGCGCTCTGTATGATTTCAACTTTGGACGGAGGAAGGCGTTTTTTAAGTTCGTGAGCTGCAATCCAAGAGACAGCGTCGTCGCCCAGAATATCGTTGCCCAGGGCCAAGACCAGGTTGGCAGGTCGGGGGAGGGCCATTACTATCAGCGCCGGATCTCGCGAACCACCTTTCCGGCCTGGTTTCTGATGCGCAACAAAAGCGGCATCTGGCCCGGCAGCGAATGTGTGGCGCAGGCATGGCACGGGTCATAAGCGCGGAAGGCCATTTCAATCTTGTTTAAAATTCCTTCGTTGACAACGCCGTTTCTTATCAGTCCCTTAGCGGCCGCCTCCACGCTCATGGCCATGCGGGCCGAGTTGTTTTGCGTGGCAACAATCAAATTACAGCGCGTCATTAGGCCTTTTTCATCGGTCTCATAATCGTGATAGAGCGTTCCGCGCGGCGCTTCAACCACCCCCACTCCGCGTTTAGGGGTTTTTGCAGGAATGGCCCGTAGCTCTGGGCTTGTGATTTCCGGATCGGCAGCCAATTCATTGATGCGTTCGGCGGCATAAATCATTTCCACAATTCGCGCCCAATGGTTTGCAAGTGTGTGATGCACCGGTTTGCGCCCTAAGGTGGCGAAGTATTCTTCGTAAGCTTTTTGCGCTTGAGGAGTGGCCATGCCGTCTGAAGCGTTAAGTCGGGCTAGAGGGGCGACCGAATAAATTCCATCCTCTTTCCCGCCCTTAAATCCCCGCCAGCCGATCTTTTTTAGATAACAAAACTTGACATAGCTCCAAGGCTCAACTTGTTCGGCAATGTGGTCCAGATATTCCTCTGCGCCGAATTTGATAAACTCCTTGCCCGCCGGGTCTACCACCCGAATATCGCCGTCGTAAAAATTCACTTTGTTGTTCTTGTCAACCAGCCCCATGTAGTAGGTCTCGTGGGTATAAGAGGGGGAAGTGATGAGGTTTACGTATTCCTTGTTGGCCAGCACAATATCCTTAAAGACTTGCAAGGTAAAAAGGGTGAAATCCAAGCTGTCTTTGGCCAATTGTTTGAGTTCAGGAAGCTCCTCGAGTTTGATGCCCTTAGCGACTCCGCCCGGCAATCCTATCACTGGATGAATAACCTTGCCGCCCACTTGAGAGATGAAATCACGCAGGCGCCGCCGGGTGCCTATGACTCTTTTGCCGATTTCAAGGCCAACCTTCTCAATAACACCCAGTATATTGCGCTTTTCCGGCGGGGCGTCCGGTCCAACGATAAAATCCGGGCCGCCCAGCACGTAGACATGCAGGGCGTGATCCTCCAGCATAAAGCAGTTGTAAATCAACTCCCGCACCTTGGCGGCTGCGCTGGTGGGCCTGACTCCGTATAAGTTATCCAACGCTTTGGTGCCGGCCATGTGATGAGCCATGGGACAGACACCACAGATGCGGCTCGTAATTTGCGGCATGTCTTCAGCCGGCCGGCCGAGGCTAAAAACTTCAAAGCCTCTAAGCTCTGGAACCTGGAAATAAGCCCGCTCTACGTTGCCGGCCTTATCCAAGAAAATATCGATCTTGCCATGCCCTTCCAAACGCGTAATCGGGTCGATGGTTATTCTCTGTTCTGCACCATCAGTCGTGGGGTCTATTTTGATATTAGCGGTTGTTTCTTGTGCCATGATTTAAATAAACCTCCTACTTGGAATCAGTTAGGCCGATTTTTCTGCGCAGCAAGCATTTTGCCAGGCCGTAGCGGTAGAAGGTGCCGACTGGATCGGGAATTCCCTCTAAAATACGGTCGATCTCGTTTTTTTCTGTGGCTGCCACGCTGGACGTTAAGGCAGACAGGATCTTGGCGCCATGATCATGCACGCGCGAGGTGGGGCCGAAGCAGCCTGTGCAGGGCATGTTGCCGCGTATGCAGCGCTCGCCGCAACCGGAACGTGTTGCCGGCCCCAGGCATAAAAATCCCTGGGCTAAGAGGCAAATCTCAGGGTCAATGGTTGATAAATGCGGGCGCTTAAATTCGCCGATCTTCAGGTCCTGCGGTTTGCTGTCTATGCGCGGACAGTTGTCGCATAAAGCTTTGTCTGGAGCCAAAACAGCGCCTTTAGGCGGAAGTTTGCCCGTTAGTATGGCATCCAGCGCCTCTTTTAAAAGCTTTGGATTAGGGGCACAGCCTGGAATGTAATAGTCGACATCTATGACTTGATCCAGGGAACGCACCACATTTCTAAATTCCGGCAAAAGCACGGTCTTATCGCCGTCTTTAAGTTCGGGCTGGGGGCGCAGGCCCGCGCTGTTATGCACGGAGGGGGCCTCGTCATAAACATAGTGCAGGAGCTCCTCGCGGGCGAACTGATTAGCCAGCGCTGGAACACCACCGCTTTGGGCGCAGGAACCGTAGGCGATAATAAGCTTGCTTTTTTGCCTAAGTAAGAGCGCCATTTCCTCCTGCTCCGAGGTACGGATGGCTCCGTTAATCAAAGTGGCTGCAATGGAGCGATCGGCCATGGCCTGGACATCTTTTTTCTTGAAGTCCACGGCCACGGGCCAAAAAACGATATCAACCGCTGCCGCTACGCCGAGAATATCTTCGGCTAGGTCGACGACTGACTCTTCGCAACCCCCGCAAGAGGCACACCAATAGAAACCAATTTTTGGTTTGTTAGACATGTATCGACTCCTCCTGAGTTCGCTTCGATTTCTTTTTGTAGCACTTCCACCTCCCGGTCCCACTCTTTAAAACGGCTGGGAAGATTCAACGGGCCCAGTGCTCGCACTTTGCTCACCATATCATTGACAACTTCCCTTAGTTTTTCCCCCTCGGCCGCTGAAATCCATTCCAAACGGAAGCGCTCTTCTTCAATGCCCATGTCGCTAAGTAGGCGGCGCATAAGGCGCGCTCGGCGCAGCGCCTTGTAGTTTCCCTCAAGGTAGTGGCAATCGTTGGGATGACACCCTCCAATCAGCACGCCGTCGGCACCGTGTGCAAAAGCCGCCAGGACGAACTGGGGGTCAATCCGCCCGCTGCACATCACACGGATGACGCGGGTATTAGGCTCGTATTTGAGGCGCGAGACGCCCGCCAAGTCGGCGGCTGTGTAAGTGCACCAGTTACAGAAAAAAGCGATAATGCGCGGTTCCCAATTTTCAACCATAAGCCAACACCTCCTCGATCTCGCGGAATATTTCCTTGTCTTCGAACAAATTCTGCACAATTGAGCCGGAAGGGCAGGCCGAGACGCATACTCCGCAGCCTTTGCACAAGGCTTCATTGATTACCGCTACGCCCTTTTCCTCATCGCGGCTAATGGCGTTATAAGGGCACATGTTCAAGCAGGTCTTGCAACCCGAGCAATCGTCGCTTACCACGTAGGAAGTCATCGGCTCCATCTCGACATAGCCGTGGTCAATCAAGGCCAGCGCTTCCGCAGCTGCCGCGCCGGCTTGGGCCACACTGTCTGGAATGTCCTTAGGTCCCTGGCAGCAGCCAGCCAGGAAAATGCCGTCGGTATTGGTGTTAACCGGAGCCAACTTTGGATGACGTTCCAGGAAAAACCCCTCGCCGGAGCAGGAAATATTGAACATGCGGCGCACCTCTTGCGCATCGGCGTGTGGTTCAAGGCCGGTGGACAACACCACCATATCAACAGGAATACGCCGCACAAAACCAGCCAGCGAATCTTCTACCCGGATGACAAGCCTGCCTTCTTCTTCTTTAGTGACCGCCCAATCATTCACGCCGGCAACCCGTCCGCGGATAAAGTGTACGCCTTCTTCCAGCAGGCGTTCGTAGAACTCTTCGTACCCCTTGCCGGGTGCCCGGATGTCGATATAGAAGTTGTAAATTTCAGCGCCGCTGTGCTCCTTGAGCAGATGCGCTAATTTCATCGAGTACATGCAGCATACGCGCGAACACCAGCGGTTGGTGCGGTGGTCACGGGAACCTACGCAATGAATGATGCCGATCGCCGACGGCCGGCGGCCGTCGCGCAGCACGATATCGCCGCCTGTCGGACCGGACGCATTGACCAGGCGCTCTATCTCAAGCGCCGTATAAACATTGGGGTAAACCCCATAGCCGTAATAGGGGGTGCGCGCGGGGTCAAAGGCCTTAAAGCCTGTAGCTACAATGATGCTGCCTACGGTCAGCACTTCTTCCATTGGTTTTTGGGAAAAATCGATAGCCGCCCGCTCGCAAGCTGCCACACAGCTTTGTTTGCATTTTCCTTTCATAAGCTGAAGACAGCTTTCGGGATCAATCACCACCAGTTTTGGCGTGGCTTGAGGGAAGGGGATATAAACCGGCTTTCTTTTGTTTAACCCCAGGTTGAAGTCGTCTTCAAACTTACCCTCTTTAAAGACGCAAGCCTCAATGCAGTCCAGGCAGCCGACGCAAAGATCTTCTTTAATGTAACGTGGCTTCTTGCGGACGGTGACCTGGAAATTGCCCACATAGCCGTCCACCTTGACCACTTCCGTCATTGTCATGAGCTTGATGTTAGGGTGTTGGTTAACCTGCGACATTTTAGGAGTCAAAATGCAGGCCGCGCAGTCCAAGGTGGGGAAAGTCTTGTCAAACTGCGCCATGTGACCGCCTATGGTAGGCTGACGCTCGACAAGATGCACTTTCTTTCCCGCATTGGCCAGGGTCAGAGCAGCCTGGATGCCGGCAATTCCGCCGCCCACTACCAAGACCTGCGGGTTGACGGGGGCCTTTCTTTTTTCCAGCGCTTTATGCAAGGCCACCCGGCCCACCGCGCCGCGTACCATGGCCTTGGCTTTGGCGGTGGCCTGGACCTGATCTTCATGTACCCACGAGCCGTGCTCGCGGATATTGATCATGTGGCAGAAAAAAGGGTTTAACCCGGCCCGCGCGGTAGCGTTGCGGAAGGTTGGCTCATGCAGGAGCGGCGAGCAAGCTGCGACTACAACCCGGTTAAGCTTGTATTCTTGGATGTCTTTTTGGATCAGCTCCTGGCCCGGATCGGAGCACATGTACTTGTAGTCGCGCGCCAGCGCCACGGAGGGTAAAGTAGCGGCGTATTTAGAGACCGCCCCCACATCAATCGTAGCGGCGATGTTGCTGCCGCAGTGGCAGATATAGACTCCAATTCTAACCTCTTCATGTGGTCCAGTCATGATTATACCTCTCGCTAAATCGGGTTCTCCGCCCGGCATTCCGCCGGAATTCGATCGGCCGCTACTATCTGCCGCTGCAGGCCGAGGGCTTTTTTAGGAAGTCCCAGCGCCAGGCCAATCAACTGAGTAAAATAAAGAATCGGCAACCTCACATCTTCTTTATGTCTTGCGGCAATCTCGCGTTGGTAGACCTCCAGATTGAACTGGCACAAAGGGCAGGCCGTAGCCACAACCTGGGCTCCGCGGCGTTTCATTTCGTGCAGCAGATTAAAGCACATCTCTTGGCCCACTTTTGCCAAAGTGCCGGTCAAGCTTCCACCGCAACATTTGGTTTTAAGCGCAAACTCAACTACTTTTGCACCGGTGGCTTCAATAAGCTTATCCATGCTGGTGGGGTTATATTGATCGTCAAAGACGGCGTAAGGACGCACAATCTGGCAACCGTAGTAAGGAGCAACCTTCAGACCGCGGAGAGAACTCTTAATCTTTTGTTGGATCGCCTCCAGGCCGACATCGTTCAGAAGTACCTCCAAGGGATGGCGCACCTTGATGCGCCCCTCGTATTTAAGGCCCTCCTCGGCCAGCGCCTGGCGAACGGTGCCGCCGATCCGGGGGTACTTAGCGAGATACTTGTTGGCCTTGTTTAAAACCAGATAGCATCCGGCGCAGGGGGCCAGCAAATCTTCGGTGCTGTTCATTTCCGCCAGCGCCAAATCACGTGTTGCCAGCGCCACGGCATGATGTTCGTCGATGGCCATGTAGGCGGTTGCTCCGCAGCAATTCCAATCCTCCAACTCTTTTAGCTCTATATTAAGCGCCTTGCAGACTGCCAGGAATGATTCTTCGTAGGCCCGGCCGAGGCCTTTTAGGGAACAGCCAGGGAAATAAGAGTATTTTTTCATTTGGCACCTCCGGGGCAGCAGGGGCGGCTTGGATTGCCGGACTCAAGCCGCGCTTCAAGTTCCCGGCTGTTAAGCTTAGCGTCCAGGCGGTCTATCAAGCGGGTAAGTTTAGCCGGGTCTTTCATCGACTCCGGGAAAATCAGCGAGAACGGGGAAAAACGTCCGGTGCGCAACAAATCTATTCCTAAGCGCTGCATGCCGAATATTTTTAGGAACTGCGTTTTCAGAAACAAGAGTATGGCTAATTTTGTCTCTGCAATGCGGCCCTTAGCCCGCACCATCTTGAAGAATTCCCGCGCCAAAACCGGTATGGGGAAGCGTGGTGGATAAACTTTTTCTTCAATAGCCTTTTGCTTTAAAGCATACATCACATCGGTGATGCCGATTTGCTTAGGGCATTCAACCGTACAGGCGTAACAAGAAGCGCAAAGCCAGATAGTAGTGCTCTTTAATACGTCTTGTTTAAAGCCGGAGCGCGTAAGTTCAATAACTTTACGCGGGGTGTAGTCCATGAAAATACTGACCGGGCAGGCCCCGGAGCAAGTTCCACATTGAATGCAGCGGTCCATAAGTTCGCAACCCGGCATTTTCTTAATTTCGTCAGCGAAACTCCGGTCCCGCTCAGCCTCATAGCGGATTTCTCGTTCGATTCTAAGCATTTGAATTTCCTAACCTTGGAAAGGGAAAACTAGTCTACACAACGCTATATAAAACCTAACATGCCGCCAAGCCTCGGCGGAATGGTTTTTTTGCTTATATTCTATTTGCAAACTATGTTCCCTGCAGGCATGCTTTTCCAGTGAGCTTGCCGTTCGCGGCCGCCTCGTCTCACTGATAGCTATGCAGAGTCTTCATATAGTTAGCGCGTTCGTAAGCTGCGGGTTCAGCCACAGATTGGTAGCTCATGCTACCCTTCATCTGTGTGAGCGACTGGTAATCATGTTCCGCCATCCAGTGCTGCATATCGCTCAGGATGGTCTTTATGTGGTCCGTACCGTGCTCCAAGAGGACCGAGGCCAACATACAAACATCTGCGCCTGCCATCACCATCTTAATCACATCGGCGGCATTTCGGATTCCAGTCGTTCCCGCCAAAGAGGCTTTAATGTTGCCGTATAGGATGGCAATCCAGCGAAGCGGCAATCGCATTTCAAACGGAGTGCTTAACATCAGCTGCGGTTCCACCGCTAAATTTTCCAAATCAATATCCGGGCCGAAAAAGCGATTAAACAACACCAGTCCGTCAGCCCCCGCTTCATCCAGTCGCTTGGCGAAGTTAGAGAAGGCGCTGAAAAACGGCCCTACCTTAATGGCCACTGGGATGGTGACGGCTTCTTTGACCGCCTTTAAGGCATCGATGTACATATCTTCTACTTTCGGTCCAGTGAGATCTGTGTGCGTGGCTATATAATAAATGTTCAGCTCCAGAGCGTCAGCTCCCGCATCCTGCATGTGCTTAGCATAGCGCATCCAACCGCCGCGTGAGATGCCGTTTAGGCTGCCAATCACTGGTATACTCAGCGACTTTTTCAGCGCCGAGATGTGTTTTAAGTACTCTTCGCAATCGACATTGTAAAATGCGCTTGGTTCTGGGAAGTAGCTGAGGGCCTCGGCAAAACTTTCTGTCCCTTGGGTAAGGAAATGATCCAGTTCTTGTTTTTCGTGGTTAATCTGTTCTTCAAAGAGGGAGTACATCACTACCGCAGAGGCCCCGGCGTCTTGGGCTCTTTTTACCTCGTCTGCTTTTCGCGAGAGCGGTGAAGCAGCCAAGACAATGGGGTTTTTAAGCCTAAGTCCTAAGTAGGTGGTGCTCAGATCCATTTATTATTCTCCTTGTTCAAGGTTAGATTCCATGCCGGCTAACTTTTTATAATGGTTCCATTTTCTGCTTACCTCAGCCTGGGCCATCTTCTGCAATATTTCAGCCCGTGCCGGATCAGCCTTGGTGAGCATTTTGTAACGGGTTTCGTTGTAAATGTAATCTACGAGTGGGACCTTGGGCTCTCGCGAATCAATCTGCAATGGATTCTGCCCGGTCTCGGCAAGTCTAGGGTTGTAACGGTAAAGGATCCAATAGCCGCAGTCCACTGCCAGTTTCTGTTGTTTAAGGCCGTTTTTCAGGTTATAGCCGTGCGCAATACAATGGCTGTAAGCGATGATGAGCGAGGGGCCGGTATACTGTTCGGCTTCCAGGAAGGCGCGTAACGTGTGGGCGTCATTGGCGCCGAAGGCTACCTGAGCCACATAAACGGTTCCATAGCTCATGGCCATTAAACCCAGATCTTTTTTGGCGACTGCCTTGCCGCTTGCGGCAAACTTGGCTACTGCGCCGATAGGAGTAGATTTTGACATTTGACCGCCGGTATTGGAGTAAACCTCCGTGTCGAGTAAAAGGACATTAACATCGTGGCCGGATGCCAAAACATGGTCTAGTCCTCCATACCCGATATCATAGCCCCACCCGTCGCCGCCGATAATCCAGACGCTCTTATGGACGAGGTAGTCGGCCAGACTTAAGAGTTGTGTTGCCTCAGGGCTTTTGATGGCCTGGAGTTTTTCTTTCAGCGTTCTTACCCTTTCACGCTGTTCGTAAATTCCGGCTTCATCCCGGCTTTGAGCTTGCAGAAGTCCATCTACGAGCCTGGCATCCAGGGAAGGAGCCAGGCGCCTGAGCAAATCTTGGGCTTGTTCCATCTTTTTGTTGATGGCCAACCGGTAGCCGAGCCCGAATTCAGCGTTGTCTTCAAAGAGTGAGTTGCACCAGGCCGGACCGCGGCCTTCGCCGTTTTTGCAGTAAGGCGTGGTGGGCAGATTGCCGCCGTAGATGGAAGAACAACCGGTGGCATTGGCAATAATCATGCGGTCCCCAAACAGCTGGCTCAAAAGTTTGATATATGGAGTCTCACCGCAAGCGGCGCAAGCGCCGGAAAACTCAAAGAGCGGTTGCAGGAGTTGTGAATCCTTGACGGTGTTAATTTTAAGCGTGCGGCGGTCGTAGTAGGGCAGTTTCTCAAAAAACTCCCAGTTGGCTTTTTCTTGCTCGCGAATTGGAGGCTGAAACGCCATATTAATGGCCTTACGATTGGTCTGAGTCTTGTTTTTAGCCGGACAGACCTCGACGCAAAGCTCGCAACCTGTGCAGTCCTCGGGCGCCACCTGGATGGTGTAGACCGCATCTGCGGGCCATTCTTTGCCGATCGGCTTACGGTACTTGAAAGTGCTTGGCGCCTCAGCGGTGTATTTGCGATCGTATACTTTTATGCGGATTACGGCATGTGGGCAGACAAAAGCGCATTTGCCGCACTGGATGCAGACATCCGGGTCCCAAACTGGAATGTTAAGAGCGATATTTCTCTTTTCCCATTGGCTGGTGGCGGTCGGGAAAGTGCCGTCCACCGGCATGGCGCTTACCGGGAGCGCGTCTCCCCGGCCGGCCATCATCTCGGCGCTAACGCGTTTGACAAACTCAGGAGCGCGCTCCGAAACAACGGGCGGCAACTCCACTTTGCTGGAAGCATCAGGCGGAACGTCAATCTGGTGCAGATTGGCTAAGGTTTGATCGACGGCGTTGTAATTTTTTTGCACCACTTCGTCGCCCCGCTTGCCGAAGGTCTTTTTGATGGACTCCTTAATCTTTTTAATGGCTTCGTCGCGCGGTAAGACTCCCGAAATGGCAAAGAAACAAGTCTGCATGATGGTGTTGATTCGCACCCCCATGCCGGTTTCTTGAGCCACCTTGTAGGCATCAATCACATAAAGTTTAATTTTCTTGCGTATAATCTCCTGTTGGATGGCAAGCGGGAGCTTGTGCCAGGCTTCCTCGGCCGGGTAAGGGGAGTTCAGCAGAAAAGTGGCTCCTGGCTCGGCTTCGGCCAGGACGTTGTACTTCTCCAAGAAAACAAACTGATGACAGGCAATGAAATTGGCCTTGTTAACCAGGTAAGTGGAATGAATCTCTTGGGGGCCGAAACGGAGGTGTGATTTGGTGATGGAGCCCGATTTTTTGGAATCGTAAACGAAATAACCTTGGGCGAAACTGTCTGTTTCCTCGCCGATAATTTTAATTGAGTTCTTATTGGCGCTGACCGTACCGTCCGAGCCCAGGCCGATAAAAATTCCCCTGAACGAGCGGGGATTTTCCGTGGAGAAGCTCACATCATAGTCGAGACTGGTATGGCTGACATCATCTTTGATGCCGATCGTAAAATGGTTCTTGGGGCTTGAGTTTGTTAACTCGTCGAAGACCGCCTTGACCATGGCGGGGGTGAATTCCTTGCAGGATAACCCATAGCGGCCGCCGATAATGCGCGGCGGTTTGCGTCCGCCGTTCATCGAAGCGTGCTCGCTGAAGGCGGTCACTACGTCCTGATATAGCGGTTCTCCAAGCGCCCCCGGTTCTTTGGTACGGTCGAGCACTGCCAAAGCCTTTACCGACGGCGGGATAGCACGCACCAAATCTTCACCGCAGAAAGGTCGATACAACCTGACTTTCAACACACCCACCTTTTCGCCGGCTTTGCTGTTCAAGTAATCGGCCGTCTCATGGGCCGTCTCGGCTCCCGAGCCCATCAGCACTACTACTCTTTCTGCTTGGGGATGGCCCACGTAATCGAAGAGATGATAAGCGCGACCGGTTAGTGCAGCGTATTTGTCCATGACCTGCTGCACAATAGCTGGGGTTTTTAGATAAAATGGATTGCAGGCCTCACGGGCTTGGAAGAAGACATCCGGATTCTGTGCTGTGCCGCGGATGACCGGCCGATCGGGTGTCAAGGCGCGCAAGCGGTGCGCCAGCACCAAGTCGTCGTCCACCATGGCGCGCATGTCGTCGACGCTTGGTTTTTCAACTTTCATCAGTTCATGCGAAGTGCGAAAACCGTCGAAGAAATGTAGAAACGGCACACGGCACGCTAGAGTTGCCGCATGTGAAATGAGGGCTAGGTCCAGCACTTCTTGCACCGAACCGGAAGCAATCATAGCAAAGCCGGTTTGGCGGCAGGACATAACGTCGCTGTGGTCGCCGAAGATTGAAAGAGCATGGGTGGCGAGTGCTCGGGCGGCGATATGAAAAACGGTGGGTGTTAGTTCGCCGGCCAGCTTATACATGCTGGGGATCATCAACAGCAGTCCCTGGGCGGCGGTGAAGGTGGTGGAAAGCGCCCCGGCTTGCAAAGCACCGTGCAGAGCGGCTACGGCCCCGCCTTCGCTCTGCATTTCGGTGACGTTCGGCACCAGGCCCCAGATGTTTTTGCATCCCTTAGCAGCCCACTCATCGGCCCACTCACCCATGTTTGAGGATGGCGTAATGGGGTAAATCGCAATAACTTCGCTTAGGTTATAAGCGATATAAGCAGCTGCTTCATTGCCATCTAATATAACAGTCTCACGAGCCATTCCTTCTCCCTTTAAAAAAGATGCCCAAGCTTACATTGATTCGATTAAGTAAGAAACCTATCAAGCGGAGAGGTAGCTTAACATGAGAATTTGCGGCGTACTAGCTCTTCGCGGGATCAAGTCCGGCGGCTGGCGGCGAGCGGCGGAGGAAAGAGTTGGGTCTCTTGGATTCTGGCGCCGGGCAACTTTTTCTAACCCCCTGGAATACCGGGGTTATTTAAAAGATACTAGATTTGGCCCAAATTAAATCATACAGAGCCAATGTTTGCTTTTGCAAGTCTGCTCGCCGTAGAGGTTGCTAGCCCTTTTATTTCATGAAGGTCGCTTCGCTCGCCATGAAATATGCGCTGGTAAGTTGGGATTTAAAATCCCGCTCCTCGGCGCTTTTGCATTTTCCGCCCCCGAGGCGGTTCAAGCAGCAGGCGGATTCGAGGTCATGGAAGGACTTGAGTTCGTGGATGCTCCGGGCGTGGAATCGGAAGCAGGTTTAAGTTTTGTTGAGCGATTCGCCAAACGCTTTCCTGCTCCGCAATCACATTTTGAGGTTGTGCTGCGTTATGATAGCGTGTTTCTTCTGGCGCAAGCCGTTAAGCAGGTTGGGCTCGACACTGAAAGGATAAAAGAGTTTCTTTACGACATGCCTTCCTATAGAGGGATTGAATACTCTTATCACTTTGACAAAAACGGCGATGCGGTAGGATTACCGTACGTGTTAAAGAAATGGGCGGGCGGGAAAATAATCACGGTCTCTGCAAGCCATGAGTCCCGTTAATTTCCGTGACGCCCTGGCGGGATGCTTTTTATTTAAGCCGGGGACAGGAGCTTCACGAATATAATAAGGGTTAGCAGGACAAGGAGTTCTCAGACGGGAAAATATATGGTACAGGTAGATTTATTTTCTGGGTGTTTTCAATGAGTTAAATGGTACAGGTGGAATTATGCCGCTATACGAATATAGGTGCGCTAAATGTGATTACCGTTTCGAGGTACTGTTTTTAAGACAAGCTGATCTGCCGAAGAAATGCCCCAAATGCGGCGCTTCAAAGCCCGTTAAGCAGTTTTCGGCATTCGCCGTAAATAACAAGACTGCTGATAAATGTCCCGGCGGAAGCCCAAGTTGTGATACCTGCGCTACAGGCAGCTGTCCTTATACAGACGATGAATGAACAATGTGCGGGGAAAGTGGCAGCCGTTTAGGAAACCAGTTCCAGCTGAATTTAAAGGGCAGCAGGTTTTAACGTCAGCCAGGTTGACATTCGATTCTTAATCTTGAAACCGAAGCTTGTAGCCCCGGCTGGAAGTCTCGAACGCTTGAAAGCCGCCGTTCTTTACGGCGCCGGGGCGGTTTACCTGGGCGGGGCGCGCTATGGTCTTCGGGCTGGCGCTGACAATTTCAATCTTGCTGAAATAACCGAAGGAGCGTCTTTCGCTCATCAGCATTCGGCTGAGGTGTATGTGGTCTTAAACGCCTTTTTGCACGACGATGATTTTGAAGGTTTGTGCGACTACTGCCGGGCTTTGGAAGAAATTGGAGTGGATGCGGTCGTTGTTTCAGATCTAGGAGTCATGCGGGCCGTCAAGAAGAGCAGCAATCTCCCGATCTTTTTATCAACACAGGCCTCGTGTTTAAACCATGCTGCCGCAGTACTTTGGCGCTCCCTGGGCGTGGCCCGTGTAATATTAGGCCGCGAGGTGAGCATTAAGGAGGCTTGTACTATCAAGCAAAAAGCACATGTGGCGCTGGAAATGTTTGTACATGGGGCCTTGTGTATGGGCTATGCAGGTCACTGCCATATCTCGACTTTTAGCGCCGGGCGGGATGCCAACCGCGGCGGATGTATTCATGCTTGCCGCTTTCCTTACGATATAGCGGCCGCTGACGAGTGGTTTATGGAGCGTTTTTTTCTCTCGTCCAAAGATTTATGCGGACTAAGCCGCATCCCGGAGTTGGTTGCGGCCGGGATTGACGCCTTGAAGATTGAGGGCCGCATGAAGTCTGTCTATTATGTGGCGGTAACCTGCCGCGTGTACGCGAGAGCCCTTGATTTGGCTCTGGCAGGCCGGCTTGGCCCAGAAGAGATTAGAGGCCTAGAAAAAGATTTAGTGAGCATCCCGCACCGGGATTATTGCCAAGGTTCGCTTTCTCGTTTAGCCGGGAAAGAATCGCTGTACTTTCCCGATTCAGACCATGCTTCCAAAAGCACCCATAGCTTTGTAGGTTTGGTCTTAAAAGCAGAGCAGGATAAAGTTATGGTGCGCCTACATGCCCCCCTAAAAACCGGCGATTTGCTTGAGATACTGCCTTTTCGCGGCCCGCTTGTGAAATGGCCTGTTGGGGAACTCTTTTCTTTGGCGGGAGAGCCTCTGGAGGAGGGAAAGCAGGGAACCATTGTCTGTCTGCATCCGCCAAGCCAAGCTATGCCGCTTCGGCCCAATACCGTGCTTAGAAAGCCAGGGCTATGGTGTTATTGACGCCTGGGCTTGAGAAAATGGGTCAGAGAGCCAGGCTTTCATAGAGCTTTTTAAACATGGGTGGAATAACAGACAGTGCTTGTTCGCAATCAGCAAAGTTTTTTTCGGCAATCAGCCTTGCCAGATCGGGACGCTTGGACTCTTGATGAAGACTTATCAGCAAGCCCGGCAATAACTGATCCTCGGGGTGACATGAATGAAGCTTTGTCACAAATTCTGTGGCCTGTTCGTATAAGCCGTGTTCTCTAAACAAATTCGCACAGCGGAGGCAGGCATCGGTGAGTTCTTGCGACATAGAGGGGCGCTTCGCGGCCACGCTCAGCAGGCGCAAGGCGATAGAGGCCAATGTTAGGGGGAAACGTTTTTGTGCCTCCTTTAACTCGAGGCTGAGTCGTAATAGCTCCAAAGCTGCGCTGCAGTACTGGGCCTCCAGACGCGGCGTCTTTTCCAGTGCCAGCAAATGCTCTTCAAATTGTCGCGCGCGGATAAGCGCTGTATGGTGAGCTAAGATTTTCTTTCGGCCGTTGGCTGCAATCCGCGCCCGCTCCTTTTCGTGCGCCAGGTAATATTTTATTTTTTCTGCGGCCTCAGCTTCATTGTCGTCTTGATAGGTTACCAAATCAATTCCCGGCTCAAAAAGATCGGTCAAGCCGTTACTGGTTCTGGGTGTAAGCAGCATTCCTCCGCACATCATGGCTTCAAAGACCCGGAAATTTACATCGCCTGAAATGGTTTCGTTCAATATGATGCGCGCCCGGCAAAAAGCCTCAGCATAATCTGCAACTTGAGCGTCGATTTTTATCAGTTTGCTGAGCCTTTCAAGAAAGGCCACGCGTTTGGGCCGGTGTTCCCTGGTTAAGCTTCCGCGGAAGCAAACATCGATGCTCTTTTCGGGGCATGGTTCGAAGGTCAGCGGCGCCCATAAGGGAAACCAGTAGGCCGCCGGCTGATACGCGGCAAATTTAGCCACGAAATCTTTCTGGGCTACCAGCACCCGGTCGAACATTCCACAGAAGTGGGGGTGGCGGTTATGATGGATGTGAGCATCGATGGAATATAAAAGAGAAGGCACTGGGCAGTCTTGCAGGTTCTTTAAATAGAAGTCAGGGTTGCTGTCGTCGAAATACACTAAGCGCTCAATCGGCGGCACTCGCGCCAGAAGCTCTTTTAGCTCTGAGTTGCGCGAAAAAGCGATGTCAAAGCGCCGCGACGAAGTGGCTTCATCGTAAGTTAAGCTTTGATTTTCCGGCGGAGAAGCGGTGATTACAGTGTGTCCGAAGGAACGGAGTTCTTCAACGAAATAGTTTTTGTTTAAGCATAGAATCGTCAGAGGTCGAGCGGCCATGTGTCATTCAGGGAAAGGGTCTAGGCGGTGCGGCATTGTTTGCCACCCTGCTACGGGAGTCACGGATGTTGTTAGGGCCAAGGTATTCTCCGTGCTTGGGATGGCACAAGGCCGCTATTTTTTCCACGATTTCGCGTGTATAGGGCTGACTAAAGATCTTAAGCTCGCCTCTTAAAGCTTTGGGCGAACGGGCCTTTTTAAGACGTTCGGCGTTTCCCGGGGAGACAAAATCAAAGGGCAAGTTGTTTGGTAGACTGCGCAGCGGCAGCGCAATGCTGCACCAACGGCAGTAATAATCGCGTTGCGCTTGGAAATCAGCCACCTCTTTCCGCCACCAACCAGGCTCAAGCGGGTATCCTCCGGGGCCGTTAAAAAGCAGGTCCAAGGTGGCTGCCACTTCGCAAAAAAACCCCCCTTTGGGATTGATAGAAGGGCTCCAGGTCTCTTGAATCCAGCAGCGATCGATTAGCTCATTGCGGAGTTTTTCATCAGGCACCACTTCTTCGGAAGCTATCAACAGTGGTTGATGGCGGCCGACCTCCGAATGGTCATTATATAGTAGAATGCCGAATGTTTCGTCGATTAAACTCTTGTGCTTTTCGTAAGCCGAACCGCCGCTGGTCCACAACCCGGCGCGCTCTCGGGGCACATAACGTTGATAGAGTCGGCAGATTTCCGCAAAATGGGGGTGAATAGTGGGCTCGCCGCCCATGCAGCCGATACCCTTATTCCAGTCTTGCAGGGACCGTAAAGCCTGTTCAACGTATTCCAAGCCGGCAAAGTAGGGCTTGGCGAAATGGGCGCAAGCTCTGGTGCAATGTGAGCAACGTTTGGGGCACACGTTGGTGACTTCGATTTGAATGAGCCAAGCCTCGTATAGCGGCTTCATCAGCTTTCTTCCTTTTTAGTAACCGGTTTCATATTCGGCCGTGATTTCTCCCCAGGTCTCGGGATTGACAACTGCTTCCCCAGAGCCGGTCATTAAAGGTGCAGGCGGGGAGGGATCGTTTGCACTAAGCAGGGTATTTACCTGCTCGGGAGGGAGAATGTCGCTTTTTACGAAATTGACTGTCTTAAATTGCGCCATATTGAGAGGCTTTAGCTGGAACTGTTCTAGTATGCGCTGCATTAACTCTGCTTCCGGTTGAGTGCTGGCATGCAATTCATCGTAACCGCGGATGCTCTCAAACAGGCGCCGCAGAAGTATCGGTGTAATGCCTGCTGTCTGGCCCGGGTCTTTTTTTTCCTGCCCCCAGGCCTTGGGAATACAGTTTTGGCGGCCGGAAGTCAGGCAAACGGCGAAGGGAAGATATGTTTCCAAGAGTTTTGGGTTGCAAAGGCAGATTTGCAAGGTGTTGATGAGAAAATGCCGGGTCAGCAATATTCCCGGATAAATTGGCACTATGATTGGCAGCCGACAGTTTTTGATGGCATGATTAAGTAAACGCGCCCTGTTGAAGGCCGGGCCTAAATGCACGTCAATTATTTCAAGCTGGCCGATGGTGTGTTGATTATGCCAGGTCAGGTCGAAGTCGGTCAGGTTGATATTTTTTTCGGCCCTTTCTTGGATGATGACCAGGTTAAATAAAGCGCCGACCTTAGACTGGACCAAGGTTTGAATTGTATCGAAAGCCGGCTGAGCTTCATTGCAGAGCGGCATTATAAGGGCGATATTATCCACCGCTGATTTTTCTCCTGTATCTGAGATGCGGATAAAACCCTGATTGATGCTTATGTAATGGGGGACTATTAAAACCGCAGTTGATGGAGGCGAGGGCAATAAAATATTGTGTAGAATGTACCTTTTTGCAGGGTATAACGGCGGGGGGAACGTTACGGTGTTTGATCTAGCTTGCAAATTAATGTGGCCGAGGGTAGCTCTTAAAGTGCACCCAAGTGTTATGTGAAATATGAAAATTGTCACTTATGTCTCTGATATGCGGGACCTTCAAGTCTGTGCTTGGTCGCCGTATGTCAAGGAAGTGCTGCTTGAACCGGAATTAACTTCGCAGCTTGGGAGACTGGAGCGGGAGAAAGCCGAGAGCTTGGCTAAAGAAGCGGCCCGGCTTGGACTGCGGCCTGTTTTGGTATGGGACATCCTGATGCCGGAAAACGTATTTCAGCATCTCTGCCGACAGCTGCAGCGCCAGTGGGATCTAGGGCTTTATGCTGCCATCAGAGTCCAAGATCTGGGTGCCGCTCAGTTTCTCTTCGATGCCTTGCCGGATACCCGTTTGCAACTGATCGTGGAAAACAACAACCATAACCTGGAGGCGCTTTTAGGTTGGTGTGAACGTTTTGGTGAGAGGCTGGATAAGTTAATTTTGTCGTTGCAACTTCCCGAGGAAAAGTTGGTCCGCTATTGTCGGGAGCTTCCAGTGAGTTGTGAAATTCTGGCAGCCGGAAGGATTTTGATTTTTTACTCGCCGCGTAAGCTTCTCTCACTGGCCATGGCGCAGCAAACCCGCTGCGATGAAAACTTGTGCCTTGAAGCGCTTTGTTCTTCGGTCGAGTCCGGCGACCGCCTGTTTCCCGTCATTCAAAACAGGCATGGGACTTTCATGTTTTTAGATCAGGATCAGTTTATTTTAGACCGCCTGAGTAGACTTGAGGAGGTCGGTTTTGACAGCATTCGCATTGACTTGCGTGAGTTTAGTCGTCCGGGCCGCGCAGCGGAAGGGATTGAGATTTTTTCGGCGGCCCTCACAGGTGCCGCCTTAGGCTTGCGCGAGAAATGGCCGCGGCCTACGGGGGCTCCTTTTTTCCGTGCCAACCAAAGTGCAGCCCAGTTTTCCGAGCTAAAGAAGCACCGCTATGCAGCGCTTGGTTCTTAAGCTGAAAAAAGGAGCCCAGTTTATCGGCCAAATTTTTCTTGCCAAAGCCGGGAGCATTCTCCGGCCACAGGCTTGAAGGACGGCGGATCTTTGGCTGAGGTGCTGAAGATTGCCAGGGCAGGGTTCAGGTTTTTGAGATCATTTAGGTACTGATCCTTATCAAAATCCACCGCCTCAGCCAGATCACTCTTCGCAATTACAACCAAGCGGGAGTTTAAGAAAATGATGGGGTATTTTCTGGGCTTGTCCGAACCCTCGGTAACCGAACTAACTACTACATCTACGTCCTGCCCGATTTGCTTTCCTGCCGGGCACACCAAGTTGCCGACGTTTTCTATGAATAGATATTGCCTGCCGTTTAGAGGAACAAATTTAAGCGCCTGCTCGATCATTTTGGCATTAAGGTGGCAGCCGCTGTGGGTGTTTATTTGATAAGCTGCCAGGCCTTGTTTTTCCAAGCGCTGCTTATCGATATCGCTTTCCAGATCGCCCTGAATCACGGCTATTTTGTCAGGCCCGAGACAAAGAGCCAGCCCTTCGATCAGGCTTGTTTTTCCACTGCCGGGCGCACCCATGATGTTGATGCTTAGGATTCTGTGGTTTTCCAACTGTGCTTTGATTCTCCCGGCAATCTCGTCATTAATGCTGGTGACTTTTTTGTTGATGGTTATCTCAGTCTTTGATGGAACACTTTCCATGCGCGTCTCCTTTGTCCCCGACCAGTTGTTTTAACAATAAATCTTTTCCGCTGCTGACCTGGACTTGGGTACTGTGGCAGACCGGACAGGCCATGAGCCAGGGATCCTCAATTTGACTGTCAGCACCGCATTGCCGGCAATGGAGTCTGGCGCTCACCTCTTCGATTTCCAGCAGCGCTTCTTTAAGGCTGGGGAATCCACTCTTCAAGATATCAAAGTAAAACTGAAGTGGTTCTGCTTTATAAGTCGATAATGCACCCAGCTCAATGATGACCTTGGAAATGCGGGACAAACCAGCTTTACGGGATTCAGCCAGCACCAATTCCATAAGGTTCTCGCTTACAGCGTACTCATGCATAGGAGGTGTTTTATTTTTGCTCTACCGCTGGGAGGAAGCAAGAGTACGGCCGAACGCTTATCTAACGTTTCTAATATTAAGGCCTTCCGGTCAGCGATGGCCGGCATCGTAACTGTATGCAGGTAAAGGGCCGTCAAACCTGGAAAGGGCGGATTAAAGACGAGCCGACATAAGGGCGCTGCATGGTGTAACTACCTGAGATTCCAAAGGCCGCGCCCACATCCCGGCCGTCTTCGCCGTTAAAGTGCTTCCCAGAGGCCGTTTTTAAAAGCCTCTTTAAGCGGCTCTTTGTCAAGGTGCATGGCTAGGTGGTATACTAAAATTTAAGGAGTGGCTCTAGTTTTTGGCCGTTTAGGCCGAGTAGTTGATTTAGGGAGAAAGTTTTATTGAGGTTTTTATAAGTTACAATGGATAACTTAAGCTTCTTAGAGATTGCCGAAGATCTTGAACTGGCGGGACTAATTTGGAAGCCTGAAATCGGGGATGAAATTGCTGAGCGTGCCCGTAAGAGCGTTATCTCCATCTTGGTCGATCCTCAAGGGCTTACTCCCGATGAACTGCGGGCTGTGTATCTTTGGTTGCCTACGGTGGAACAGATGGTTGTGCAGTTTGAGGCCAGGCAGGCTATTCTCTGTCACGCCGGGCTTGAACTCTCAGATCATAGCATAGCTTACCGTACAGTTATCAAAGCCCCGGTCGGCCAATTTGAATGCCAAGCGGCTTCACTTCGTAGCTCGATGGGAATGGCGCTAAGGAATCTGCTACTCTCGGCGGCTCCCATCAATGTCAACTGATTCGTTTGTCCCCTGGCGAGCGGCAAGATTTGTGCAGAAGGAAAAGTGTGTTAAAGCAAAAAGTCTTCCCAACCTCGCGAGGGCCAAACAGAAAAAACTCTTGTCATTAGGGTAAATTAAGACCCGTCGGTACATTAAGTCTTTTTTATCATAAAAAAGACTTGGCAAGACTTTTTTGCTTAACTTGGTTTTTATTTAAGGGGGCAAGGTCGTAACTTAATCGGTTACGTTTATGTTCAGGCTGCGCTGCCGGGATTTAGTACCAAGTCCACGCCGTAAAGAAGCTGTTGCCTGGTAAAGGGCTTGGTTATGTAGTACTCAGCCCCTACGTTGTAGCCGGTCAAAATATCCTCGGCCTTATCTTCACCCGTCAACATAAGAACCGGAATTGATTGAGTGTGAGGATGAAGCTTCAGGCGTGTAAGCACATCCAGGCCATTGATACCGGGCATCACCACATCCAATATGATGAGAGCATAATCAAGCGGGCGGGGAGCGGAGTCTAAGATTTCGAGCGCCTGCTGGCCATCCTCGGCCAATACTACTTGATAATTTTCCCCTTCCAAGATGGCTTGCACTACATTACGAATCATGGGGTCGTCGTCGACGACCAATACTTTTTTCCTCATAAATCTTTATGACTGTAAACTTAAAGACCTGTCCAGTAACTCGGCTAGAATTCCGATAGCAGCCTGTTCACGGGCTGACAGTTCCCTCGGCGTGTCGGCTTTGGAGCCGTCGCAATCGGCGTATATAACACCGATTGCACGCTGCTCAAAACCGATAGGAATAGCCGCAACCGGCCAACCGTTGGGAAAGAGCGGCTCGCCGATAAATACCGGGCGCGACTCGTGAAACGCTACAAAGTCAGGCGCTTGGCTGGTGGAACGCGGTCCGAGTGGACGCTCAAATTTTTTGGGGTCAAAATTGGGAACATTGCCAAGCAGCAAGCGGCCTACCAGTTTAGTCTTAGCGCTTGCGACAAGCAGCAAGAGGACGCGCTCAAAACCCAGGCTCCAAGCGAAGGTCTCCATGACACTTGTGATGATCGAGGCCGTCGGCTCGCGGTTTTCTACAGCCTGGCGAATCTCATTCACAAACTGGTTGAATTGGTTCTCTTGCTCTTCCAGTTGGCCGCCGGCCGCAGTTTGGCTGCCCTCGCTATAGGTCATTACAAACTCCGGAAGCGCCGGCAGCTGCAAGTCGAGGCAGGCGCAGTGATTTCTAAATACAGTGGGAAGTTCACCGACGATCTTGCTCAGCAATTTGGGTTCCAGGCCCACGCGGTTCTTTAAATCATCTAACGCTTGGTCCAGCTCTTGCCTCGACTTGCCGCTGCTCACTACCTCTGAAATGGTTCTGGCGGCCGAAACAGCCCGTCCGATTTGCAAAATGTCCGGTAACCCCCCTATGCCCTTGGCTTCTTGGGCCTGGGAAGTATCGGCCCCTGCTTTCTCACAAGCTCTGAGGATGTCTTTATAAAATACGGGCAACTCTAGGGCGTCGATTACCTCTAAGCTCAGTTGCGCTGGACTTAGGCCCGTGATTTCCTGAATGCTCCTCCCGATGTCCTGTCTTTTCAGTTCGGCTCTTTTGGCGGCAGTGTCGTAGAGTTGCGGGAAATAAAACGCCAGAAGCAGTGTGCCGAGTTCGTAAAAGGAGCCGGCCAGATAGCCGTATTCGTCAGTGCGGCTTGCGGTGCGTCCGCTCTTGGATATCCCAGGTACAATAGCGCTGGCCAGCAGGGAAGTTAAAATGGTTTTGCGCAAGCAATTGGCGAACGAGCCGCCGCGGCGTGCGGCCGGCACGAATTTTTGCAGCAAGACCAGACTTGAGCACATTTCGGCCAGGGGCTTCATGCCGATTTGTACGACCGCTTGGCTGACGGTCATGATTGGTTTGGCCCGCCGGTAGAAAGAGGAGTTGACTAGATGGAGCACCCGTACACCTAAAGAAGGTTCTCGCAGGATTACCTCGGTGACTTGATTAGCCGTCGTTTTGGGATCGCTGGTGAGCTGCTTTAATTCAGTTACTACTTTAGCGCTGGCTGGAAAATCTCCCTCACGGCGCAAGGCCTGGCGCAGCTTTCTGACAAGTTCCTCGGCCGTAATGAAAGTCCTTGAACCTTGAGAGGCATCCTGAGCAGGCGTTTTAAGCTCGGTCATGACTATGCTGTAATGTGTCGACTCTACGAACAATTGGCTTTCCAGTCAATGCAGGGCTTGCAGTATCATCACTTATTTACTTATGACCTTGCATGGCACGGGTCAGTGTAAGTTGGCGCACAGTTTTTACAATTTCCACCGGCCGGAAGGGCTTTGGTATAAAGACTGATGCCCCGGCGTTTAAAGCCGACTGTTTATCGGTGTCAAAGGCGCAGGCGCTAAGCACTATCACCGGCAGTTGAGAAAGGGGAGGGTTGGCTGTGCGGATGTGCTCGATTAAGCTCAGGCCGCTTTGGCCGGGCATGGCCAGGTCAGTCAGTACTATGTCAAACAACTCTTCTTGCAGAGCGGCAATGCCTTCTTTGACGCTGTTTACGGTTCGTACTGCTGCCCCGGCAGCAAGCAGAATGTGTCTTAGCACTTCGCAGGTGTCTTTGTTGTCGTCCACTACCAGGGTGGATAGGCCGTCGAGCCTGGTCTGAACGTCGGTCTTCTCTTGTTCGGTGATCACCGGCGAATCCGAGGTTGCTAGAGGAATCAGCACCCAGAAAATGGAGCCTTGGCCTTCCGTGCTCTCTACTCCTATGCCGCCGCCATTGAGTTCCACCAAATGACGCGTGAGGTTTAATCCGATGCCGGTTCCTTCTTGGCTTTTGCTGTAGGTATCTTCCCCTCTTTCAAAGCGTTCGAATAATTTTTTGAGTTTCTGAGGGGGAATTCCTACGCCGGTATCGCAAACGCTGATTTTAACCTTGTCGCTTACGGTTTCCGCCTCGATCCACACCTTACCGCCTTTCGGCGTATACTTGACGGCGTTTGACATTAAATTGATGATGATCTGATGCATGTGCTTGGCATCGGCATAGACACATACTTTGGCCATTGCCTCGGAAAGTTTTAAAGGCTGCAGTTGCACGCCTTTGCTGACAGCGGTTTGCAACATGAGTTTGTGAGCCTGCTGTAGAATGTCGCGTAACACTATGCGAGTAGGCTCCGGCTGTTCCCTGCCGGATTCGATGCGTGCCAGGTTGAGTACGTCATCGATTAGGGTCTTTAAGTGTTCACTGGAGCGTTGCACAGCCAGCAAAGCATCGCGTTGCTTGTCATTGACTTCGCCGAAAACGCCGTCCACCAGCACGCTAGAATAGCCGACAATAGCCGTCAGAGGGGTTCTTAATTCGTGGCTCATGTTAGCCAGGAACTGGGATTTTGCCCGGTTGGCCTCCTCGGCGCGGGCGGTTTGCACTGCCAGATCGGCGGTCCGCGATTCGACCAGTTCTTCCAGCCGTTCGGTGTAGGCCGTGATGCGCTCTTGGGTGCGGGCATTTGCAATCGCCACGGCTGCACCCTGGGCGAATTCTTCAAAGCGTGTCAGGTCATCACGGGAGAGCGTAGTTTCGCGCCGGTAGCCGTTAAGCAGTGCTCCCAGGGGTTCGCCGCGCACCTCCAGGCAGCAAACATCGACAGCCTTGATGCCCAGATCTTCTAAAAAACCAAGGCCATGGTTGGTATGGTTTTTCAGCTGCGGCACGGAAAGATATCCGCCCATACGCATCACTTGGGCCAGCAGCCCTGTTTCAAGCTCAACCTCGGGCGGTAAAACATCAGCTGTGCAACCATAGCCGCCTTTAGGTTCCAGGCCTGTTCTTTCTTCATTTAATAAAAAGGTTAAAGCCAGGTCAGCCGCGAAACGAAAGGCGCTCTCGCGGGCTAAACTCTTAACAACGCGCTGTAGGCTGGTATTGGTGGCGATTAGTTGATTCAGTTCGTTTAAGACTTCAAGGCGGTCAAGCAAAAGTTGCATGGTGTTAGAGAGCTTCTGTCTTTCAAAGGTCACCCCCGCATGGTGGGCCAAGACATTAAGCTGTTGCAATACCTTAGGTGGCAATTCTTTGCTGCTAAGCAGTGCCAAGGAACCTATGGGGGCTCCTAAACAGATGATGTCGGTATACTGATAACGTAAAGGCCCGCCGCAAAGCAGCCGGCCTGGGCATTCACGGCTTGTGTTGGGCTGTGACTCGGGAATGTATTGCCCGGCGCTGGCCACCATTTCCCGATTCTCGTCGGCACGCGGGGCAGGCAGGAAAATTGCAGCGCCTTTTGCGCCTGATATGGCTAAAGCCTCTTCCACGATAGCGGTGTATATGCGGC
>Ga0209101_1000401_pt1 | contig 35648 bp, 29 predicted proteins | sample ConPoolayeCmetaG_FD_185481 | JGI IMG/M metagenome (GOLD analysis project Ga0209101, IMG submission 185481) | Hot spring microbial mat communities from California, USA to study Microbial Dark Matter (Phase II) - Cone Pool mat layer C metaG... ...
TGTTGACGTTGGCGGCGGTGAAGTTGAGGTTTCCCGTTCCCGAGGCGGGCAGCCCGATGGCGGGGTTGTCGTTGGTCCACTGGAAGGAGGCGCCCGGGCTGCCGTTGAAGTTGACGGTCACCTGCTGACCGGCGCAGGCGACAGAGTTGTTCGGCTGGTTTACCGTGGGTGGTGCTATGATGGTTACGGTAAACTGTTCTTGGTCGGAGCAACCGGGGCCATTGCTGTCGAAGGCGTAGAGTGTGGTGGTGGAGGTGATGACATCTCCTGGGTTGTACTGCGTGCCGGTGCCGTTAGTTCCTGTGTAATAAGCGGCATTGGGCGTCAGGTTAGTGCCCGCAATGGGCGGTAAGGTGTAGGAGCCGCAAGCGGTTACGTTGGGTATAGGGTTAATGTTGGGTGGAAAGGGTGGAGCAGGCGCGGGGGGCGCTACGCAGCCGTCGTTGCCGAAAGTGCCGCTCACCGGGAGCATGTAGGTGCCGTTGCCGACGGGTACCTGTTGCAAGTCGTAGGTAATGGTCTGCTGGCAGCCACCGGCGATGTAAAAATGAGTGGTTCGCGTGCCGTTGCCTCCGCCATTGGTGAAGGCTCCACCGGTGCGCACACAGGAACTGGAAATCACAAACACGCACTGCCCACTGCCGCAGAGGCTGGAAAAATTGTAGGTATTCGGCGTAGCCCCTGCACTCGTTTGCAAAACCACGATGGCGTTCGGCGGAATATTTACTCCGGGACCCACGGAGATAAGGTTAGGGCACCCGGTGTAGGCCGTAGTGTTACCCGCTATCAAGCCACAGGGATTAGCGTTGATATTGATGTCGTTGTTTTGCGGGCCGGCAAAATTGTTGTTCGAGTCAAAATCCAACTGGATATCCGAGGTATTAAATCCACCACCTGAATGAATGATGACAAATTCATTGAGCTGCTCCGTACCACAAGCATCGATCATAATAGCCTCGATTTGCGGGCACTGAGCCGACAGAGGCGAGGGAAAAAACAGGCAAACAACCTCTAACGCAAGACCGACAGGGAGCAAAAATTTTCCGAGCATGACTTGGTACTGTGTAGTGAGTAATCGGGTAAAGTGCGGCTTGCAAAGGTAAAATCGGTACAGCGTGTGCTAAGGAGAGCCGCCGTTAAATAACCATTTCTTCAAATGCGGCAGACGGCCTACTTTTGGGCTACTGTTCCCTATCGCCGTTCGCTAACCCATCCTTTGCCATGCAAATTATCCCTTCGTTCGACCTTATGGACGGCCGGCTGGTCCGGCTGCGCCAAGGAGACTTCGAGCAAAAGACGGAATACCCCAATGACCCCGTGGCTTTGGCAAAGGAATTGGAATCAGCCGGTATTCGCCGGCTGCACGTAGTGGACCTCGACGGCGCGCGAGAAGGCCGGCCCGTTAACCTTCACATCTTAGAGCAAATCGCGGCGCATACTCGCCTGGAAATAGACTATGGCGGGGGGTTGCGCTCCATTCCCGCCTTGCGCCAGGTGTGGGATGCAGGTGCTCACATGTTCTCCGTAAGCAGCGTGGCCGTATTGGCTCCGGATGAGTTTAGCGCCTGGATAGAGCGCTTCGGCCCCGACCGGTTCTTAGTCGGCGCAGATGTTCGCGATCGGATGGTTGCCGTTCACGGCTGGCGAGAGCAGACCAATCTGCATCTCTTTGACCTACTACGGCGCCTTCAAAATCTCAATATTAAGCACGTTTCGGTCACCGACATCGCCCGCGATGGCGAACTGTCCGGCCCGGCAATAGAACTTTACAAAGACATCATCAGAAATTTCCCAACCCTTTCTCTGGTGGCTTCGGGTGGCATTAGCAGCGTGGCCGACTTAGAGGAACTCCGCTCCATCGGTTGCGCAGGTGCTCTCGTGGGCAAAGCCTTTTTTGAGGGGGTTATCCCGATAAAGTACTTCCGCATTCACGCCAAAGCAGGGTGAAGGGGCCCTCTCTTTGGCTTTCCCGGCGACATGCCGTTGCCCTGTGCTCACTGCTCGCAGTAGAGCCCACGGGGATGCTCTTTCAAAAAAAGCAAAACCGAGCGCTTATGGGATGACACAATGCACCGAACGATTGTCTCTGCCCTGCAAGTGAGGCAAAGGCGTTTTTCTTACGAAAGCCCGTAAACCTTTGCTGCGTTAGGCACAATAACTTTGTGCGAAATACGGTAAAAATAAATCGCCGTGCCCAGACAAGATTGGGCAGCGTGTTGCTTTTTCGCCCTTCGGGCAAAGCCGAACTTCTTTAAAAACAACCCATCTCGATATGCGCCCTTTGTGCCTTTTGCTACTTTCGGTCACCGGTGTCTTCCACGCCGTTTCGGCTCAAAAACCTACGCTCCAATTCGCTTTGCTGAAATATGCCGGCGGAGGTGACTGGTACAACGACGTGAACTCGCTGAAGAATCTCGCTAAATTTTGCAACCAGCACTTGCGCACCAACTTTAGCTTGGAACACGCCGTTGTCGAGCCGGGCAGTGCCGATATCTTCAACTACCCCATAGTGTATGCTACCGGCCACGGCAATATGCTCTTTTCCGATTTAGAGGCCAAAAACCTGCGCACTTACTTAGAAGGAGGGGGCTTTCTCATCCTCAACGATGATTATGGGTTGGACCCCTTCGTGCGGCCGGCTCTTAAGAAAGTCTTTCCCGAGCTCGAGCTGGTAGAGCTGCCCTTTAGCCATCCTATTTATCACCAGAAGTACGAGTTCAAAAACGGCTTACCGAAAGTCCACGAACACGACGGCAAGCCTCCGCGAGGTTACGGCCTCTTCTGGCAGGGGCGTTTGGTGGTCTTTTACAACCACGAGTGCGATTTAGGCGACGGCTGGGACGACGTGCACAACGACCCGGAGGAAATTCGCTTAAAAGCGCTGCAAATGGGCGCTAACATCGTGCGTTTCGCCTTCACCCAGTAGGCTTTGCCCTACTTGCGGCCAAAGTCCGCCGGATTTTCTCCCCACTCCTCCGTATCCCATTTCAATATGGGATTAGAAATAGGGTGCGTCTGCAACCAACTCTCGGCGCGCTCGATGAGGTCGAAGATAATTTGGTTCTCCGCAGATGGCTTTAGCGTAGTGCGGCACTTTTTCTCGCCGACCCATTTTCGGGCGTTGTACGAGTCGGAATAGATGGGGGTGTGAGGCAAGTGCTTGTTCTCCAGCCAAGCTAAAGCGTGCACGATGGCTAAAAACTCGCCGATATTATTCGTGCCGCCGGCAAAAGGCCCTGCGCGGAAGACCTCTTCTCCTGTGTCTACCCGAACACCGCGGTACTCCATCATACCCGGGTTCCCACTGCAGGCGGCGTCTACCGCCAAGCTGTCGAGCAACACACCCATGCGGCGCCACTCCTCGGGCGACCGAGGAGATCGGGCCGAGGACTTTCTCCGGACGTAATCCCCATAGCCGTTCTGAAAAGCCGACTGGGCTTCCTCTCGCGAGGCGAAGCGCTTGTACTTGGCCTGAGGAAAGCCCTGTACCTGTCGCCGGGCTTCTTCCCAAGAGGAGTAGATGCCCGGTTTAAAACCTTCCCAAACGACATAAAAAGCAGGCGGCTGAGGCATGGTGTCTACAGGGCTAATAGATTAAGGCTGTAGTATAAAGAGATGCCTTGCAGCGATATGCGGCCGTTGCAGAAAGCGCGGTCGCGGCAGTGGCGGCTGTAAAGCGCATCCAAATCCGATAAGCCCAAGCTGAGGCGCAAACCCAAGGTGCTGCCGATATCCTTTTTATCGTTTTTTGCCGGAAACCGGTATTGAATACCGCCCAGTAGGCCGAGATCGTTGCGCTTGAAGTCGTTGTTGGTATCGAACAGCTCATCCTCTCCTGCAGGCCTTTCCTCTCCTGAGGCGCCGCTAAACAACAGGCGTCCGTAGTAGGGGCCGGCCATGAGCGACCAGCTGCCCTCGCGCCGCAGGCTGACTTCGGGTACGGCTGCCAGCAGAAGCCACACGTGTTGGTAGCGCACGTCGCGAAAGTATTGAATAACGCCGGTGTCGGTAAAGGCGGTGAACGAGGCCTTCGAGCGCGCCGCCTTGCCCATGAGCCCCAGCTCGAGGTTGACAATGAGGAAACTGCCTGCTCCTTTCAATCGAAGCTGGCTGCCTAATTCCCAGCTCGGTGCCGGGGCGACCTGAGGGTTTCGGGTCACAAAATCTACATTGTCGGAGGAGGGAAAATTCCCCGTTGCGCGTATTGTAAAGGCGTTCAACCCTCCGCGCAGGCGAAATTCGGTGCTAGGCGGTGCAAACTCGCGCTCAAAGACAAATTCTTCTGTAACAGTGCGATTGCCGCGTTTGCCCTCCAGGTACACTTGCAGCTCGCGGCGGCCCAGCAAGCGGTAGCGAATCCGCTGAGGGTTGTCTTGCTCGGTATTTTCAAACCAGTATCCCTCGCGATCTGCCAGCACCAGCTCGTAGGGAACCGGCCGGTTGTTGTTGAGACCGCGCAATGTCAAGTAATATACGATGGTGTCACCTCGCCTCTCTATGCGCATATTTTTTAGCAAGACAGTATCCCCATCTTCCGCCTTGATGCGAACTTCCCGTCCCGATAGGGTGCTGTCGTTTTCTAATTTCCAAATCTCCAGGCGATCGCCGCGATCTTGCGCCATAAACCAGACTCCGTCCAACACGCGCAGTTCGCGGAAGATTTGAGGAGCTTCTTCAATTTGTGCCTTTAGCGTGACAGGCAGCAGCATCCATAAAGCGATAAGCAGACGAGGGGTACGGGCAGACATCGCGGTGAAACTTTTCCGGCAAAAGTAAGCACCTTAATGCTCGCCTTGTGGCGAAGGGGAGCATTTGAACAGCTGAAGCCGCCGTTTTTAATAACCGAGGGCTTCGAACAGTGCATCTACCTCATCGAAAGATTTGACCCCCGGGCGCTCCTCTGCACTACCGCTGATAGAGAAGCCGGCCGGTTGCACTATGCCTAACAGGGCGCTGAAGGCGTCAGTCGGCAAGGGCGCCTCGAGTAGTAACGGCAACCGCGCACTCACCGCTCGCCATGCTTGGGCGAGATCGGCGTCGTTCAAAGCCGCCCAGGCCGCCTGCGGCGTCAGCTCCACTGCGTAAAAAGCAGGTGGTTGGCCCCTTTGCTCTTTTAAGAAGGGAGAAAGCGCCTCGGGCCCTTCGACAGGCCCTACCCGCAAAAGCACTTCCAACCCTTTCAATGCCGGCAGCAAGTCTAAACAGCCCACCTGCACGGCATCCAGAGAGAAGAAAGCGGCGGCCTCGCGCACTTCTACCGCAGTGAAATAGTCAAACTCGCCCACAATGCGCGGCCCGGTTACCCACTCGCGAATGGCCCTCATTTGCGCCGGCTCAATAAAGTGTGCACTCTTCTCTTCCAAGCAAAAGCCCAGGTACGCTACTTCTCGCGCGGCGAAATAGCGCGCGTCGGTCAGGTTCGTGATGCGAGAGGCCTTAATGTACATGCTCAACAAAAGCCAAAAGTACGCTCAAGCGCCGTTCTTATGCCTGTCCTTTGACCTCTGCGCGCTAAAAAAACCAGACCTTTGCCCTCCGGCAGCGGCGTTCGAGCAATCTTTGCCTGAGGGCACTGCCGTTGTAGGACCACTGCATTTTTCTTTAAAGCCATAGGAGAAGGGATTCTTGTTTAACCCAATCGTTCTCCATAGAAAAAACGGATTTCTGTGAAGCGCTATTACCCCTGGATGCTCCTCATCGCTGCTTCTGTGCTCATCGGGTGGAGGCTGTACGAAAACCAGAAGCGCCGTCGCCAAGAGGCCCAGCTCTCGCAAGTCCAACGCGCCTTCGTGCCGGTGCGAGTGGAGAAGGCGAAGCAAGAATGGATCACGCCTCACCTGGAGGTGAGCGGTATTTTCATGCCCGCGCAGGAGATGCCGGTCGTTTCAGAAACGGTCGGGCGCGTGATAGCGGTCTACAAGCGGCGAGGCGATCGAGTGGTAGAGGGCGAGCCGATCGCAAAAGTAGACGACGAGTTGCTTCAGGTTAAGCTGCAAGCCATCAGGGCCAACTTGGCCAAATTGCGTAAGGACCGCGAGCGCGTTAGCGAGCTCATTGAGGGCGAGGCCATACCGCGTAGTAAAATAGAGGACCTCGATTTGGGAATCCTGGCGGCCGAGGCGGAGGAAAAGTTACTGCAAAAGCAGATAGCCAACACCACCATCCGCGCACCGCTGAGCGGCGTCCTTACCTTTTGCGCCGTAGAGCGAGGCAGCGTAGTTGCCCAGGGCATACCGGTAGCGCACATCACCAACTTAGACCGATTGCTGCTGATGGTCAAGGTCTCTGAGCGCGATGTGTTGCAAGTGCAAAAGAACCAGAAGGTTAGGGTAGTGCCCGATGTGCGGTCCGATGCACCGCTGAGCGGACAGGTGACCAACATCGCACCTAAGGCAGACAGCGCCTTTACCTATTTGGTAGAGATCGCCGTGGCAAATTCTCCCCGATCTCCTTTGCTGGCCGGCATGCATGCGCGCGCGCAGTTTGTCTTTGAGCAGGGCCGTCAAGCCTTGACCATTCCGCGGCGCGCTGTTGTGGGCAGCTTACGAGAAGCCTCGGTGTTCGTCGTGCAAGGAGACACCCTGGCCGAAGAGCGGCGCCTGCAAATAGGCCGGTCTTTAGGCGAGCGCGTCGAGGTATCTTCCGGTCTCAGTGCGGATGAACCGGTGGTTGTTGAAGGGCAGACTTACCTGAGCTCGGGTGCTCGAGTGCGGGTGGTCAATTAATATTTTGGCGTAGTCCTGTCTTTGTGGGTGAATATAAGATGGTCGAGAGCGCACGATGTCTATTAAACAGCTTGCCGGTGAGACGGCTCTATATGGCCTAAGCAGCATAATCGGGCGCTTGCTCAACGTGTTGCTGGTGCCGTTTTACACCCGAGTACTTAGCACGACGGCAGAGTACGGCGTGGTTATCGACTTATATGCCGCATCGGCTTTTGTGTTGGTGGTGCTGTCGTATCGCATGGAATCGGCCTTCTTCCGCTTCGGCACGCCGCCGGGCGACAGAGACCGAGTGTATAGTACGGGTATGTGGTCGTTGGTGCTGACTACCTCGGCAGCAGTGAGTGCACTGATGATTTTTTCGCCGGCCATAGCCTCGGCCTTGCGCTATCCGGAGCATCCGGAATACGTATGCTGGTTTGCCATCATCTTAGGGTTGGACTGCTTGAGTGAGCTGCCTTTTGCGCGTTTGCGCATGGAGCAACGGCCGATGCGATTTGCGGCCATCCGCTTGGTGAACATCGGGATGAACATCGGCATGAACCTTTTTTGGTTGCTTTTTTGCCCTTGGGCCGCTCGCCAAGGCTATGCATGGGTACACGCGGTGTGGTCGCCTCATGAGGCCGTGGGCTATATTTTTCTGTCCAATTTGATGGCCAGCGCCGTTACGCTGCTGCTGTTGTGGCCTCAGCTGAAGCGCATACAGCTCATGTTCGACGTCGCGCTCTGGCAACGAATGTTGGTATACGCTGCGCCGCTTATTGTGGTCAGCTTGTCCGGCATTGTAGACGAGATGTTCAGCCGCGCCATGCTCAAGTACCTGCTCCCCGGCAACACGAGGGACAACTTGGCTCAGTTGGGCATTTTTGGCGCCAATTACAAGTTGGCCGCGTTGATCTCCCTGTTTACCCAAGCGTATCGATACGCGGCAGAGCCGTTCTTTTTTCGCAATGCTCAGGCCGACCATGGGCTGCGGCACCACGCGCGTGCAACGCAATGGTTTACGGCGGCTGCCGCAGTGGGCATGCTGGGTATGCTGCTTTTTCTCGATGTGGTTAAATATTTTATCGCGCCGCAATATTGGTCGGGTCTTCACGTGGTACCCATACTGCTCATGGCCAATGTGCTCTTGGGAGTTTACTACAATTTTTCCGCCTGGTATCGCCTTAAAGATCGCACGGCCGTGGGAGCGGGTATTTCCGTAGCCGGAGCCGTGCTCACCGTCGGGCTTAACTTGGTGCTCATCCCGCGCTTCGGCTATACCGGGGCGGCCTGGGTAACCCTGCTTTGCTACGCTTTCTTGTGTATCGCCACGTGGTACACCGGGCGACGCCACTATCCGGTGCCCTATCCTTTGAGGACGATGGCGGCTTACATAGCCGGTGCCTGGGCCGTTTATGCGCTGAACCTTATGCTGAGGGCAGCCTCGTCGGTGCCCTTATCGGTGCATTTGGCCTTGGGTGGAGCGCTGTGGTTGGGCTTTGCATGGAGTGTCTTCCGATCGCTTAAAACCTCTCCCATCGGCGATTGTTAAACGGGCAAAAAGCTTTGTACGCTATGTTCCATCTAAAAGAAGGTGATCCGGCGCCGGATTTTTCGGCGCCAAATGAAAAAGGAGATGTCGTCCGCTTATCTGATTTCAACGGTAAAAAGTTGGTGCTCTATTTTTATCCGAAAGACGACACCCCCGGTTGTACGGCAGAGGCTTGCAGTCTGCGCGATGGCTACCAGCAGCTGCTCGATAAGGGCTATGCGGTATTAGGTGTCAGCCCCGACTCGCCGAAAAAGCACGCCAAGTTCATCGAAAAGTATCGGCTGCCGTTTAGCCTATTGGCCGACGAGGACCACCGGGTGGCCGAGGCGTACGGCGTTTGGGGGCCTAAAAAATTTATGGGGCGCACCTTCGATGGCATTCACCGCACAACGTTTATCATCGGCGAAGACGGGCGCATTGAGCGCATCATAACGAAGGTAGATACCGAAAACCACGCGGCACAGGTCTTAGCAACCTGAAAAAGCACCGGCCTGTCCTCATCGAACAAATAGGCTGCCGCACAGAGAGGCATTTTTCTCCCTTTCGGATAAGGCCCCTTTAGTCAAACGATTGGTTGGCCACGCTGGCCCTATTGACGAGCTCTTGATACTCCAGAGGCGTCAAGTTATCCATGCAGAAGTGGATGGGATTGATGGGTTTTCCCTTATGATGCACCTCGTAGTGTAGGTGAGGAGCTGTTGAAAGACCCGTGTCGCCCACCTCGCCGATTTTTTGGCCCTTCTTCACCCGTTCGCCCGCCCTGACGGACATTTTGCTCAGGTGAGCGTACCAGGTCTCGTAGCCGTAGCCGTGGTTGATGCGCACGCAGTTTCCGTAGCCCTGGTGCCAGCCGGCTTCTACCACGACGCCGTCGCCCGTCGCCTGTACAGGAGTGCCGATGCGGGCGGGAAAATCCACTCCTTGGTGAAACTTCTTAATCTTGAACACTGGGTGTATGCGATAGCCAAAGCCGGAGAGCACGTTCATGCTTTTTTGCAGCTTGTCTTCGCGGACCGGTTTGATGCTGGGAATGCTGGCCAGCATTTTTTCCTGGTTCTTAGCCAAAGACATGATCGTATCCAGCGAGCGAGCCTGAAGGGCTAATTGCTGCTGAAGCACGTCCATGCGCTTTAAGGTGCTTTGGATGGCCTCTCCGCCGTATTTGAAAGCCTTGGCTTCGGGATGTGACTCATGGCCACCCGTACCGCCCTGCCATACATCGGGGTCGATGGGGTCCATGCCGAAAACGGCTCGGTGAACATAAGCATCGCGTTCCTGGATACGCTGCAGCGTTTGGGCCATCTCATCCAGTTCCTGATTGAGCTGAGCGTATTTGCGCTCCATTTGCTCAATCTCTTGAAGCAGCTCTTTTTCGCGGGGAGAAGGGAAGAAGTGGTAAAGGAGAGCGAGCAGAGCGACGGCGGCCACTAAGACGGCAGAGAAAAAACCGAAGGCCTGCCATATTCTCGTTCGTAGGGGAACAACTACCCGTTCGTAGCTGAGGGTTTGCGTGTTGTAAACAAACGTTTCTTTCCTGCCCATAAGGTTGATTTTAACCCAAGCCATCAATCCAATGGCCGTTACTTGATGAGAGCAAAGCCCTGGCGCGGACGGCTGCAGATTAGGTGGTCATCCTCGTCTTTATTCGGATTAGGGGCAAGCGTCCAGCAAGGAATGACTTAGGTCGGTTCTTTTCGTTGGCTCTTTTGCCCAACGAACGCACAAAAGTATATAGACACTCGAGGTTAACCAAACATTTTTATTAAAAATAAATCAGAAGACGTCTGCCAAAGAGCAAAATCGACACTTGAAAAAACAAACGGCAGGCCTTAAAAAGCACCTACCTTCCCTCGATGGGAACCTTTAGCCAGGGCGAAGAAAAAACTTTTTAAAGAGATTTTACGCCAGAGCCTTAAAATTTTAACATTTCTCTTTTCGGCAACAGTAGATTTTTAAAGCATCTAAGTGCCTTATTTTCAGGCACGAAGGAGCAGTTGTCCGCAACGATTGCCTTCTATCAAGGTGGTTCTCTACGGAGGGTTTTGCACCTTTGCTTTCTATGCAAACAGGGACAGTGATTAAATCAACGGGCAGTTGGTATGCCGTTCGCCTGGATGGCGAGGGTTCGGTGTGGGAGTGCCGTATCGTGGGGAAGTTTCGCCTGGAGGACATGCCCTTGACCAACCCGGTGGCGGTGGGCGATAGGGTGGGTGTAAGAGCCGAAGGCCCGGGTCGCGGGCTGATCGTCCAGATTTTACCGCGGCGCAACTATGTAGTGCGGCAGTCGCCGCGGCGCAAGCACGATTTGCATCTGTTGGCGGCCAATATCGACCAGGCCATGCTCATTACCACGGTGGTGCAGCCCGACCTGAAGCCCGGCTTCATCGACCGTTTTCTGCTTATGACTGAGCCGCATGAAATTCCCGTGGTGATCGTATTCAACAAGGGTGACCTTTACGATGAACGGGCTGTAGATGTGTTTTTTGAGATGAAGGCCATTTACGAGGGTATCGGCTACCGGGTGCTGGCCACCTCGGTCGTAGAGCGCAAGGGTCTGGAGGCGCTCATCGAGGTGTTAAAAGACCGCACTACGCTGCTCTCCGGCCAGTCGGGGGTGGGCAAGAGCAGTCTGATAAATGCCATACAGCCTCAGTTGCAGTTGCGCGTGGGTGAGCTGAGCGACTACTCCGGCAAGGGCAAGCACACCACCACCTTTGCCGAGATGTTTGCGCTGGATTTCGGAGGGTGTATCATCGACACACCGGGCATCAAGACGCTCTCCTTCAACAACAAGGACCCGCAAAACGTAGCGCACTCGTTTCGCGAGTTTTTCCGACTGTCAGAGCACTGCCGTTTCGGAGCCGCCTGTTTACACCGCAACGAGCCGGATTGCGCGGTACGGGCTGCTTTAGAACGCGGCGAGGTCAGCGAGCTGCGCTACTTCAACTACCTGGCCATCCTCGATGAAGTAGAAGAGGTCAACTACTGGGAGCGGCGCAAGGAAATTAAGTAAGACTCACTCACAAGTCGCCGAGCTGAGGGCGCACCACGAGCTCCTCTACAACGGCACCGGGTGAGAGTGCGTATGCCGCCCACACCAAGCGCGCGATATCTTCGGCAGCCATCAGGCGCTCGGCAGGTAGGTCCACTCCTCGCCACGAGTCGGACCAGGTAGCGCCGGGCATAATGGCCGTTACTCGAATGCCGGAGGGTTTTAGCTCCTCGCGAAGGGCCTTAGAAAAGCCCAGCAGGGCGAATTTGGAAATGGTGTACGAGCCGCCATTTGGATAGGCAATGAGGCTGGCAATGCTGCATATATTGAAAATGTGTCCGCCGGAGTAGGGCAGCATCAGCGGCAACAGGGCGCGCGTGAGGTAGTAAGCGCTGTATAAGTTGACCGATATGAGCTGCTCCAGCGTTCCTTCTGCCTCGTCGCACACGCGCCCGGGGCGGAAGATGCCGGCGTTGTTCACCAAGACATCGAGGCGCGACCATCGACTCCGCACAGCATCGGCAAAGGTTTGTACGTCCTCGCGCCGACCTAAATCGGCGCGCACCAAAAGCAACTGTCGCTGCGGGTAGGCTACCGCCCAGTGTTGCTGCATGGCCTCTAAATCGGAGGGTGTGCGCGCGCAAACGGCTAAGTCGAAGCCCTGCACCGCAAACTTTTCGGCTATGGCGCGGCCTAGTCCTTTAGTGGCACCGCTCACGACGGCTACGGGAGCATCTTGCTGTGGCATAAGCGTATGTTAATATGCTGAAGAGACGTTATATAGAGCAAACCGTTCAACAGGCGCGAAGTTTCAGGAAAATCTCCATTTTTGCCTCATTAGCAGGTACCACTTCGTTTACTAAACCGCAATGCCATGCTCGCTCTGAATAAGCGTTTTAATTTCTTGTACCATTTTGGCCGCTTTCTGTTGCTCATGCAGCAGACCTTCGGGCGCACGGAGAATTTTTCCATGTATTGGAAGGAAACCATGCGCCAGATGAGCCACATCGGCATCGGTTCGCTTATCATCGTCTGTTTAATTTCCGTCTTCATCGGGGCGGTCGCCGCCGTGCAGTTTGCTTATCAGCTCGACGGCCAGCTGATACCCAAATACTACATCGGCTACATCGTGCGCGATTTGGCCATCATAGAGCTATCGCCTACTATTACTTGCCTGGTGTTGGCCGGAAAAGTCGGCTCCAATATGACCGCCGAGATCGGCGGTATGCGCCAAAAAGAACACATCGACGCCATGGAGGTCATGGGCGTCAATTCGGCGGCCTATCTCATTCGGCCTAAGATCTTGGGAGCCATTTTTACCATACCGCTGTTGGTGACCTTCTCGGCTTTTGTCGCCATCATTGGAGGCTATTTGGCCAGTGTTCCTACGGGTTGGATTACCGACGATGAGTACAACCAAGGGCTACGCTCCTTTTTCGAGCCCTACAACGTGTTCATGATGTACGTCAAGTCGGTGGTCTTTGCTTTTATCCTTACGACGGTCTCCTGTTATCAGGGATATTATGTGACGGGAGGTAGTATTGAGTTGGGTCAAGCCAGTACGCGGGCGGTGGTGTACAGCGACATTTTAATTTTGTTGGCCGACTACCTCATAGCGGTGTTGCTGACGGGCTAAGTAGGGGAAGTGCCCAAAGCGGCGCGGCGCAGTCGTTGGAGAAAAGGAGAGGCGAAGATGAACGACTGCAGGTTTTCGTTGTCGCTCTGCAGCACCTGGTGCCGGTTGCCGCTCCATTCCACCCGCCCATCGAAGAGGAAGCAGATGTTATCCCCGTTTTCCATCACCGAGTTCATGTCGTGCGTGTTGATGACGGTGGTGATGTTGTTTTCCTGGGTAATACTTCGGATGAGCTCGTCAATAACGATGGCCGTTTTGGGGTCGAGCCCCGAGTTGGGCTCATCGCAAAAGAGATATCGCGGTTGTAAAACGATGGCCCGCGCGATACCTACGCGCTTTTGCATGCCGCCCGACAATTCAGAAGGGTATTTCGGGTTGCTGCCGGCTAAGTTTACCCGCTCTAGGCAATAGTTCACGCGGTCGGCTTTTTCTTTTGCCGTCATTTTGGTGAACATATCCAGTGGGAAGCGCACGTTTTCCTCTACGGTTAAGGAGTCGAAGAGCGCCGAGCCTTGAAAGAGCATGCCTACCTTCATACGAAGGGCGCGCAAGGGCTCTCCTTGTAAGCGGGTGAACTCCACATCGTCGTACCAGACGCTTCCGCTCGTGGGCTGGAGCAGGCCGACGAGGATTTTTACCAACACCGTTTTGCCCGAGCCGGAGCGCCCAATGATGAGGTTGCACTTGCCGGTCTCGAACGTGAAGCTGATGCCTTTCAGCACTTCCTGTTGGCCAAAGGATTTGTAGATGTTTTCGGCCCTAATCATAGGTGCTTTGTTGGGTCTGTTTACAAGGGCAGAGCGGAGTACCGCTCGATGAAGGCTTTCAGCTCGTCTACCATGGCCGGAGAGCCGATGGCAATAGTAGAGCGCTGGTGCAACTCCTTGGGCTCTATTTCCAGGATGCGCTTCAGCTGGGTATTGATGGCTTTTCCGCCGGCTTGTTCGACCACCATGGCCAGCGGATTGCACTCGTACAGCAGGCGGAGCTTACCCTTGGGATACTTGCGGGTACTGGGGTACAAAAAGATACCGCCCTGAATGAGGATGCGGTGAATGTCGCTCACCATAGAGCCGATGTAGCGCAGACCGTAGTTTTGGTCGCTGCAATGGTCGATGTAGCGGCGCAGTTCGAGGTCGAATTTGGAATAATACCCTTGGTTGACGGAGTAGAATTGGCCGTTTTCGGGTATGCGCATGTTGCGGTGGCTAAGGCAGAACTCGCCGATGCTGGGATCGAGGGTAAATCCGTTCACACCGTTGCCCGTTGTGTACACCAAAAGGGTGGAGGTTCCGTACAGCACATATCCGGCCGCTACTTGCTTGATGCCGGGCTGCAAGAAATCCTCGCGGGTGGCGGGGCCGGAGTTGTCGCTCTTGCGCCGGTAGATGGCGAAGATGGTGCCTACCGAGACGTTTACATCGATGTTGGAGGAGCCGTCCAAAGGGTCGAAAAGGACGACGTAGTTGCTCTTCTTGGAGTGGATGGGCTCTACTTGTATGATGTCTTCGCACTCCTCGGAGGCGATGGCGCAGCATTCGCCGCTGTTTTTGAGGCACTCGATGAGTTTTTCGTTGGCGTATACGTCCAGCTTTTGCTGGATGTCGCCTGAGGCGTTGTCGCTGCCGTCGGCTACGCCGAGGATGTTGACCAAGCCGGCTTTGTTTACCTCGCGGTTAATAATTTTGGCGGCGACGCCGATGTCGCGCAGCAGACCGGTCAGTTCACCGGTGGCAAACTCAAAATCCTTTTCCGCGCGGATAATGAACTCGTCGAGGGTAATGATGCGATTGCTCGGGTAAACACTCCCGGAGCTTTGAGGCGCTTTTCCATTTTTGCCGGTAGCCATGATAATCTGGAATGTGGTGGTTAGGGTATGGTGTAGGATATGCTAAGTGCAAGGCAAAAATAATAGAAAAGTTTGTGCTCCGCTGCGGCCCTTTTGCAAGATAGGCCTCTTTTCGCTTGTCTACTCCAGGGGTTGGCGCCTCAATATTTGCCCGTCGGGTCGGATGTCTACCGGTGTATCGGGAAAGTCGGCCCGCGTCAATTCGATTAGGATTTGGGTTGCCCTTCTTTGAGGGTCGAGTTTAGGGCCGTGGTGCTTTTGTTGGTAGGTGGGATAAATGCGCCCGCCGACGAAGCGCCCTTGTTCGTCGATCGCTACCGACAAGATGGGAGCGATGCCGGCGGGGCCGGCGAGGCTAAAGCGTCCGTAGGTGCAAAAGTTGCCCAAGCTATAAGCGATGAGCCGGTCGTTGTACAGCTCAAGGGCGCGGGTAACGTGCGGCCCGTGCCCGAAGACCACGTCGGCGCCGGCATCTACTACGGCGTGAGCAAAGCGATAGACGTCGCCGCGGTTCTCGCCGTGGAAGTATTCTACCCGCCGCGGCACGTGCTGATGAGTAGGGCCTTCGGCTCCGCCGTGAAAGGAGACGATGACAAAGTCGGCCTGTTCGGCCAGTTGGCGCACCAGTGCTTGGGCGCGCTCTATCCGGCGCAGGTCGCAGGTGCCGCTGTTAGGAGCAAAGGCGCAAAGCCCCCACTTCTTGCCGGCGCGTTCGATGATGGTCGTTTCGCAAACACCTTCCAGGCCGGCAAAGGCGATGCCCGCCCGGCGCAACGTCCGCATCGTCTGTGTGCGTCCCTCCGGGCCGAAGTCGCCGGAGTGATTATTGGCCAAACTCATCAGGTCAAATCCCGCGTCTACCAAATGTTGCACATAGCGCGCCGGCGTCCGGAATACATAGCACACCGATGGGTCTCGGCAGGTCTTGGGCTTGCCGCCTTGGTCGAACAAGGTGCCCTCCAGGTTGCCAAAAGTAACGTCGGCTTGGAGCAGTGTGTCGCGCACCTCGGCCAACAGCAAGGCCCCATCGTCGGGCGGCAGATAGGCTGCAGACGGGTAATCGGTGCCCAGCATGATGTCGCCTACGCCGATTACTCGATACCGCTTGGGTTCAGGGAGGGTATCGCCGGCTGCCGGCGTTTCCTTTTCTTCGGTTGGCACAGGCTCAGGTGAGGGTCGAAAGAACCACTCAAACCCTTCGGCGCCGAGCCATATCGACGCGGCAGCAAGCAGCATTAGACCTATTCGGGCAAAAAGGGTGGGCATAGCGCTTCGTTGGGTTAGGGCTACCGAGTAGCCGTTTTTTTAAAGAAAGCTCGGCCGGTAAAAGGGCGTGGCCGATCTACAGAGGTACAAAACACGGTATTTTGCCTGAAAATAAAGTCGGCAACGCGCTCCTCTGTGTGTGCGTAATCGAAAGATGCGTCGTTTCGGCGCGCCCTGTTTTTGCCGTAAAGGTCATCAACCGGCCGGTAGGCCGATGAGGAAAATGGTGGGCAGGGCGGCCGGGGCGACGGAGCCGGCTTTCCACTCGCCTACCGTTTGCGTGTGTATGAAGGCATTTGGGCCGGTGAGGTCTTGGGCAATACCAAAGGCAGTGTCGAATTGCAAGGTATTCAAGGCGATATCGAAGAGCCAGGCCGTTCGGTAGGGCGTCTCCATAAATAATTGGGTTTGGTTGTATTGCCGCGCCTGTTGTTCTAATTGACGCAGCCGGCGCACCAGTTCGGGTCGCTTGGCGGGGAGGTATCCATGAAAGGCAAAACACTGTCCGTTAAGGCCAGAGGCCATCAGGGCCAGCAAAATAGAGGAAGGCCCCACGAGTGGCACGACGGGCACCTGAAGCCGATGGGCCAGAGCGACCAAGGCGGCGCCCGGGTCGGCAACGGCAGGACACCCTGCTTCTGACAATAGCCCCACGTCGCGCCCTTGGCAGACGGCCTGTTCAAAGAGCGCCGCAACCTCCGGCGTCAGGCGACCGTCGCGGTCGAACTCGAGAAACGTGATTTCCTCCAGCGGCCGTTGTGGGTTCAAACGCTTGACAAAACGACGGGCGCTCTTGGCGCGTTCGACCACAAACACCTCAAGACGACGCGCGATATCGCACACGCCGGCGGGCAGTGTGTCCAAGGCTTCTTCGGAAATGGGCGTGGGAATGAGGTATAGCGCCAAGGCTGTGCCGGAGGGTAAAATGGTCGTCCAAACTCCAAAGACTCAAAGGTACAGCCCGCCGCCGATTTGTACCTTTGTCGCTTGCTGCGACCGTTGAATTTTGCGCCCACTGTTGGATACGTTCACGATAAAACTGCCGGTTTTCGAGGGGCCCTTTGACCTCCTGTTGTTCTTTATCGAGCGCGACGAGCTGGATATTTACAACATCCCTATCGCCCGCATCACGGAGGATTTCCTTCACTACCTGCACCAGATGCAGCGCCGCAATTTAGACGTGGCAGCCGAGTTTATCGTCGTGGCGGCCACGCTCATGCGCATCAAGGCCAAGATGTTGCTGCCGCGCCACAGCCGTGACGAGGAAGGCAACGAAATCGACCCGCGCCGGGAACTGGTAGAGCGGCTGTTGGAATACAAGCGCTTTAAAAGCGTGCTCGACGAGTGGCGGCGACTGGAGGAAGGGCGGGCATTGATGTTTTGCAGAGGATATGCCGATGCAGAATGGGGGCTTCTGGTGCAAAGAGCCTTGGCCGATGCTGAATGGGAAAGCCTATCGACCTACAGGCTCTTGCGCGCGTTTGCGCGCGTGATGGAGCGCTTCGAGGAGCGCCGCCGGCGACGGCGCATCCACACGGTGTACCACTACCGCTATACGATACACCAGCAGCGCGAACACCTGCTCGCCATCTTGCGGTCGGATGCGCAAACACCTTTCGAGGATATTTTGATGGGCCTAGACAATCGCCTTCACGCTATAGTCACCTTTTTAGCCCTGCTCGATATGCTCAATGCTCAAGAGGTCATCCTCATTCAAGGCGAGGGGCCCAACAACTTTTGGCTGAGGTTGCCGCAGGCACCAGCAGCCGATATCGCAGGGCCGGCAATTCGTCCTCAAGAGTAACGCTCGCTCCACTTGCTGGGTTGGGGATGTGGGATGACCAGTCGGCGCTTGTTTTCCAGATGCAGGCGCAAGGCCAAGCGAGCCGCCACCGCTGCCGCTGCTGCCTCTTGCCGCTGTACTTCTTCGGCAGTGTAATATTTCTGGATAAAGCCGGTGTCAAAGTTCCCCTCGATAAAGGCCGGGTGGTCCATTACAAAGCGGCCGAAGGGCAGTGTGGTAGCCACTCCTTCCACCTCGTAGCGGTCAATGGCCTCCCTCATGCGCTGAATGGCTTCTGCCCGCGTCTGGCCGTAGACGATGAGCTTGGCCAATAGGGGGTCGTAGAAAATGGGCACCTCCATGCCTTCCGAATAGCCGTCGTCTACGCGAATATTCGGGCCGTGCGGCGGGCGGTAGCGCGTCAGCACGCCTGTAGAGGGCAAGAAGTGGTTTGTCGGGTCTTCTGCACACACGCGCAGCTCGATGGCGTGGCCGCGTATGCTCAAGTCCTCTTGGTCGAAGGGCAGGGCCTCGCCTCGGGCTATCCGAATTTGCCACTCTACCAAATCCAGCCCGGTGATCAGCTCCGTAATGGGATGTTCCACTTGGAGGCGGGTGTTCATCTCCAAGAAATAAAAATTCCGCTCGGCGTCCATCAGGAACTCCACCGTGCCGGCGCTCGTGTATCGGCAAGCGCGTGCTACGCGCACCGCTGCCTCACCCATTGCTCGTCGGATGTCGGGAGTAACGATGACGCAGGGCGCTTCTTCCACCACCTTCTGATGGCGGCGTTGTATAGAGCACTCTCGCTCAAAGAGATATACTGCGTTCCCATAGCCGTCTGCCAGCACTTGTACTTCGACGTGGCGCGGAGCGGTCACGTATTTTTCGATGAACACCGAGCCGTCGCCAAAAGCCGAGAGCGCCTCCGAAACGGCCCGCTCCATCTGTTCGGCCAGGTCCTCCTCGTGCTCCACTACGCGCATACCCTTGCCGCCCCCGCCCGCACTGGCCTTGATGAGAACGGGATAGCCCACGCGGCGGCCGATGGCGCGCGCGGTGTCTATGTCGGTGATGGCCTCCTCCACGCCCGGCACCATAGGCACATTGAAGCGTTTTGCGGCCTCCTTGGCCGCCAGTTTGCTGCCCATCATTTCGATGCTCTCCGGGCTAGGGCCGATGAAGATGAGCCCGGCCTCCGCCACCCGACGCGCAAAGACTGCATTTTCACTCAAAAAGCCGTAGCCGGGGTGAATGGCGTCGGCTCCGGTGCGCCGAGCGGCCTCGAGAATATTGTCCATGACCAGATAGCTCTGGTTGGACGGCGGCGGGCCGATGCAGATGGCCTCGTCGGCGAAGCGCACGTGCGGAGAGAGGCGGTCGGCCTCCGAGTACACGGCTACGGTTTTGATGCCCATGCGCCGGGCAGTGCGCATAACGCGAAGAGCAATTTCGCCTCGATTAGCAACCAGTATTTTTTTCACGGGAAGAATCCTTTTTGTCAAACAGGACAAAAAACTTGCCTGTACAGCCAATGTGTGCGCTCTGTGGCGCGCGCCACACCCGCAAAAATGCGAACGGGTCGAACTCCTCGAACGGCATTCGTCAGGAAAATTTCATCGGCCTGCTGCAGCACCTCCACCTCCGCCGGTTTTTCTCGACACGCCACGCCGAGGGCAGCGGCTCGCTCTAGTGTCAACTCGCGCATGACACCTGCTACACAGCCTTCGCCAAGGGGGACGGTGCAAAGCACATCGCCTTCCCACCAAAAGACGTTGCTGCTGGTGGCCTCGCACACGCGGTCAAAAGCGTTGAGCAGCAAGGCGTCATCCCAGCCTTGTCGTTGCGCTTCCCGGGCAGCCGCTACGTAGCGGGGCGCATTCAGGCTCTTCAGCCCAGAGTAAGCATCTACCGGCAGGCGTACCGACGTGCACACGCCCATGCTCAGGCCCTCTGAAAACCACCCGAAGCCCTCCTCGCCCATCGGCTCGAAGGTCGCTAAAAAGTACGGATGGTTTTGCTCCGCAAAGTAGTGCCCCCCTCCTGCCCGCCAAACTGCAAAGCGCACTCGCCCGCTGTGGGCCGCTACACGCAACAGCTGCTCTTTGAAAAAAGCCATATCCCATTCACTTGGCACTTCAAAACCCAAGAGCAACAGACCATTGTATAAGCGCCTCCAGTGGCGCTCTGCCAGCGGCAACTCGCCCCTGACGACGCGCAGCGTTTCAAAAAGCCCATCTCCGTAAAAGAGCAGGCGCCGGGCTACCTCCACTTCCTGCGGCCAGCGCTCGAGGATGCGGCCGTTCCAGTTGATGTGCCCGCTCATCAGTAGCGCTTGATCGACTCGATGATGTACAAGGGGCGGTTTTTAACCTCGCGATAAATGTTCGACAGGTACACCGACATGATATACAAGTTTAGGCAGATGATGGCAAAAAACACCGAGATGAGGACGACCAAGTAGGCCCAGCCCGGTACGGTGTCGTAGTAATGGCCGAACAGGTCTACGTTTGTCAGGCGCACTTTGACGGCATTAAAGACTGCCAGGCCTGCTACCAGGCACGAGAGCAGGAAGATGAAGCCCAGCAGGGCATTCAAAAAAGAGGTGAAAGACGTGATGACCAGCAGGGCGTTCCTAAACTGCTGACCGAAAGAGGTTCCCGGCTCTATGGTCAGTGGCTGCGGCACGTCGATGGCGGTAGTGTTATAGCCCACCAAGGCATACAGGGCCTTAATGTATTGGCTGTTTTCGCGCAAGCGCAATAGAGAGTTGAGGGCGCGGCGGCTGATGATGCGCGTATGATGGGCGTGCGCATCGATGCGCAGGTTAGAGTACCGGTGTAAGATGCTGTAGAAGAGCCGGTAAAGGAGGTGATAATGCAGCGGCAGGCGGCGTTGGGGCGCGCGCAGGTATACGATGTCAAAACCTTGTTGGGCTTTTTCCCACAAGGTGCGCACCAGATGAGGGCTATCGGAAAAGCTCCATTCAAATACGACGGCGTAATCGCCGTTGGCGCGGTCTAGCCCGGCCAAGATGGCGTTGTCTCGGTTGACCGAGGTGCTGAGGTTGAGCAAGAAGACGTGTTGACGCAGCTCGGGCGGCAAGGGCTCAACGGCGGCATCTATGGCCCGCCGGTCGCACCGATTGTTGATGAGGATAAACTCAAAATCGCTGAAGTGAGCCGACAGCTCCGCATGCAAGCCGACGAGCCACCCAGGCAACTGCTCGACGTGACCAGGTGCGTATAAAACGCCGATGATGGACAAAAAAGATTGACGCATAGAGCACACCTCTGAATTCGACGCGGCTACAGGAAAGTGAAGTCGTGCGCTTTGGGGCATCTATCGAACATCTCTACGACGACCTCCGGAGGCGCGATGAGCTTGCGCTGCTGCAGGGCTATCCACGCTCCGTCTACGGTAATGACGGCACACAAGGTGCCGTCGCCGCGCACAATGTCGTGCCGGAACGAGAAACGGGTGCCATCTGCGCGGGCTTTGCTCAGCAAGAGGCCTACCCAAAGTTCGTCGCCGTAGCGCACTTCGCGGCGAAAGATGGCCTCTTCCCTAAGGAGAACAGGGCCAAAACCCATCTCTGCCATCTGCTCTACGCTCAGGCCGTGAGCCGACAGAAAGGCTATCCGAGCGGAGGCACCCCAGTCGTAGTACACCGAATGCCGCACGTGCCCGTTGGGGTCTAAGTCCGCCCAGCGCACTTGAACAGGCTGTCGAAAGGGATTTTCCATGCTCGGTTCTTCAATCCATGCCGGCTTTACGGATGGGCGGCCTTTGTCAGTTCGATCATCTGCTGCACTTCCCAGACCAAAGCCTCCGTGTCGCCCGAGAAGCCCACGCTTTTGAAGCGGATACGCCCATTTTTGTCCAATACAAACTTAGTCGGAATGCCCGGCACGCCGTAGGCGGCAACCACCTGGCTGTCGTTATCCATCAGCACATTAAAAGTATACCCCTTGCTGTTGAGAAAGTCGGCGACGGTTTTCTCCTTATTAGCGGCATTCTCCCAGGTATTGACGAAGAGGAAGACCACGGTGGTGTCGTTCTTGTAGAGGTCTTGCGCCTTTTGCATGCCCGGAAAGGAAGCCTTGCACGGGCCGCACCATGTCGCCCAGAAGTCGAGCACGACGACTTTGCCGCGCAAGCTTTCCAAGGAGACGGCTTCTCCGCTTAGGCTTTTAAGCCGGAAGGCAGGTGCCGGCCGGTCTATCATTTTCTTAGCCAACTCGTTTTTTTGCTCTTCGCGGGCTTTTTTCTCTAAATGAGCGAGGTAGGCCGCTGCTGCCGAGTCGGATTTATCTTCGGCCATATAGAGCCGTCTAAATTGTTCTTTCATGGCTGCCGTCGCCTTACCCTTGAGGATGAATTCCTCTAACCGGTGGCGCAGTTCGGGGGCCTTTATTTTTTCCAGATACCGCGTGTAGCGTTCGTTGATTTCGGCCTCCTCGCCCTTATTCTGCTCGACGGCTTGGGCTTGGTACTGCGCGGCGGGGTAATGTTCGTCCATTTGGCTGAGAATGAAGGCATAGGTGTCGGCGTACTGGGCGAAGGTGTAGCGCCGCTCGTTTTCCCATTCGGCCATGGAGAGGTAAAACGGTCGGGGCTCCTGCGGCCGATGCAGCTCGCTTTCGGCCCAGGCCGTTGCCTCTTGAGCCATGAGGCGCGCCTGGGCTAAGTGCTCGCCTTTTTCTGCCAGGCTCCAGGCCGTGTTGTTGTACAGGCTGGCTCTTGCCGAGGGTGTCATCTGCTGAGCAGCGTTTTTCGCTTTTTCCCAGTTGCGCAGGCCGATGGCTTTGCTGGCTAAAAACTCGTATAACTCGCCGGTCTCCTGCTTTTCCTCTTCTGTGGTGGCGGGGAAATCCTTTCGGTATTTTTCGATTGCCTCTTCAATGGCGGCGAACTCCGTCATGGCGCGAATCTCGCGACGGCGCATCTGTCGGGCGTAGGTACCGCTAGGGTAGTCGCGCTTCAGGCGTTCGCGTAGCCGGTTGGCCTCTTCCGAAGCGCCTAATCGGTCCAACAGGCGGGCAATGGCGACGACCTCTTTTTCCGGCAACCCTTCATCCGACGCAGCGGCTTTCAACACGTCCAATGCCTCTTTTTTGCCCTCCTCGTTGCGCTTCATGGCCAGCAGGCAGCCGGCGTAAGAAGAGGCGTATGCGGTTTTAAGCGAAGGGTCGGCCTCGAAAGCCCGCTCGAACCATTCGGCGGCTACGGTAGGTCTCTGACCCAGGTCAAACCGGTCGCCCCAGTCGCGGTAAAGCGCTGCTTGTGCTGCCCGGCTACGCGGTGATACTTGGCCCTTGGTGTCGTGTAAAAGCACGAAGTAGCCCTCGCCTTGATTGTTGTCCATGCGGTCGGCTGTCTTAAAGGTCAACAGCACCACTGCAGCCTTCGGGCCGGGAGTGAGCATGCCGCGCAGCCGATGGGGCTCTTGATACACAAATACCGGAAGCGCGCGGGGCTGGTCGGTAGCGTATTCTACGCCTACCACCTCTATCGGCCCGGTTACAGGCAGCAGCGGACTGCGGGTAAGGTCGTACTCGAATTGAACCAACTGGCCGGGCTGAGGGCGCTCTGGCGTAAGGCGAAGCAAAGCCTCCTGGGTAAGGGCTTCGCCCGTAAAAATCAATAGCGCGAAAAAAAGAAGATGTTTATTCATGACAGACGAAAGTGAGCGGTGGAAGAAGAAGAAGATCTTTAGCCTACAAAACCTTATTGTTTTTTGCGCTCTAAGCGTCGGCGGAGGTCTTCTGCCAAGGTTTGCAAAATCTGGGCGCGCTCTTCGTGTTTGCGCCCTTCTTCAGGGCGGCCCGCCGCGGTTAACATGAGCGACTGCATCCTGAAAAGGCGCGCCACCATTTCGCAGCAGTTCGCCTCGTTCGTCTGATACAGCCGGGAGTGAATGTTGAGCCGGTGAAAATAGTCGGGCAGATAATCCAGACATTCGCCCAACAGGGCGGTGTATTCGTCGTAGCGCTTTTCCTTCTCCAGTTGCACCAGGCGCTCGGAGTAGTGGATGAGGTAGAAGGGTAGGATATCGTTGGGATAGTAAGGGAAATAGTCGCGCCTTCGAATGTTGAACGTAAAAGCAGCAGCGCCCACCGCCAGCACCGCAATGAGAGCAACAGCCTTTAGGCGCCGCTCTAAGAGGCTTTTCGCAAAAACCACCATTGCATAGGCAGCTTGCAGGGTAATGAGCACGACAAAGGGCGTTCGATAACGGGCCACACTGGTACTCAGAAAAAGCGGTAAGGCAGAGGTGGCCAGGAGAAAGGCGTAGGGAATAAAATCTTTTCTCAAGTTCCAAAAACCCAATACAATGCCGACGATACCCAGAGGTGCTACCCAATAGTAGGGGGCCGGCAATGCTGCCAGCACTGATGAGAACTCTCGATAAATGTAGTAGCTGATGTTGTTTGGGATTTCCATCCAGATGAAAAGCCCTTGCAGTTTTTCTTTATACACTCGCCACAGGTCGGCCGTGCTCTCAAAAGCCGATAGGCACGCGTAGAGGGCTCCGGACAGCGAGTTGCCGCTGCGGTCGAACAACTCTACCGTCTTTTGCGCGTCCCAGAAGTTGGGCTCCAATGGATGAGCCGTGGGGCCGTTATACGAGACGTAAATAATCGGTCCTGCTCCCGAAAAGGCAAATAACGGTGCCCCTACGCGGGCATTTCGATAGAAAAGAGGCGACAAGGTTATCAGCCACGCAGCCGCCGTTGCTCCGACAATTTTCCACATCGGCCGTCCCGACGAACGCAGGCGCCAAGCCAACCACAGCAGGGCGGGGAGCCAGAAAACGATAAAATACGACTGGTTGAGCATGGATAGGCCCGCCGTTACGCCCAGTAGCCCGGCATTCCCATAGCCGTTGTGCCGCAGCAGCCGTGTGTAAGTGTATAGCAAGGCTACCGTTAGGAAGGCCGTTAGCGTGGAGCGCAACAGCGTCATTTCATAAACCAGAATAGGGCCGGATAGCATCACGAGCACGGCGCCGAGCAAGCCCGTCAGAGGTCCCATCAGCATGCGCCCTACTGCAAAAACGAGCACGTTCAGGAGAGAACCCAACAACATTTGCCACACGTATACCCAATGAGGGTCGGGCCCCATTAGCCGATAAGTAAAGGCTACCAGATAGGCATACAGGGGGTCTTGGTAAAAGGTCTTTCCGCCCAGCAAGTCGGACATGTAGGCCTTCCGCGCCGCCAAGGTGTCTATCTCGCCGCCGAGACTATTGGCTTTGGAGAATCGAGCGTAATAAGACTGCGCCGTTTGAGGGTGTTTTTCAAAGAGAAGGCGCGCCATGTCGTCGTGCCAGCCGTGGTAAGGCTGCATGGCCGTATCCAGTAGCCAGTCTCCGGAAGACAGGCGCTTTGCCACGGTGTGGTAAAACTCCATGTCGCTGCTGTTCCACGTGTGCAGCGTGCTGGCCGGCGATTGCCGCGCCTCTTGGAAATAGCCGTAGCGGATTATTGCAGACACCAGGAAGATGCCCAGCGCTATCCACGGCGCAGCACCGTCTATGCGCTTTTCCAGCCGTGTCCATAGCGAGCTTTGTAGGGGAGCCGCCGGGCGGGCCGGGGGTTTGAAAGGCGAGCCTGTGTGTTGGGGCGTTTTTCTCTTTGTACTCGACATGGAGAGGGTGTTTTTGCTTACAAAGGTTTGCGAAGCACCATGCCCACGCCCACGCTGGCGACAGACCAACGGCCGAGCGCTTGATCGACCCACAGGACGGCGTCGGTGAGCACGGCGAGGCGCGGCACTCGATTGGTTTGGGTCTTCAGACTCAGGGAAGAAGGGCTAGAGGCGGTGGAGTTATGGGCGTTGCGCTTCAGCAAGCGCTGCCACAGGCCGGTGTGATACATCTCCAGAAGGCCTACGAGATGGTGGCTCAGCCGCTGCTGCTCGACGAGCACGAAGCGCTGCTCGGCAACCCATTGCGTCAGTTCTGCCGGGTCTATCAGATAGGTGTGCCCGAAAGCATAGGCACCCTGAGCGATACAGTATTCGCGTTGCCACGGGCGGCGCAGGCGTTGCCATACGTAGTTGACCGGGTCGTAGGTGAAGGGGTAGTCTCGGCCGGGAAACGTCAGTATCAACCATCCTCCGGGTTTTAGCACGCGGTATACCTCGGCCAGCAGCCGACGCGGCTTGCCCACGTGTTCGATGACCTCGCAACAGACCACCAGGTCGAAAGACTCATCGGCATAGGTCAGCTGAAGGGCGTCGTTTTTTTCGTAGACCACGTTGGGAAGGTCGGCATTGACGGCGCGGGCGCAGGCGAGGTCGTCTTCGTTGACGTCGCAGCCGATGAGTTGTTCACAATACGCTGCCAGCATGCGGTCGTAGTCGCCTTCGCCGGTGCCTAAGTTCAGCGCTTTCGATACGACGGGCTTACCGGATGTAGGGGGACAGTATTTTTCTAAGCAATGGTGCACAAAGCGGTAGCGATTGAGAAAGGTCGGCAGCAAGAACTTAAAGTTCATAGGTGTTTTTCCGTAGGCGAGTAAAAGGCGATGTGCTAAAATCGCGGGCAAGCCACGCGTGCGCGTCGCGCGGCAGGATGGTAGTAGCTGAGGGAGAGCTCGAAGGCGCCGCGCGAGTTGTTCACCCGCGCCAAAGAGGAGGTCGTCATATCGTAGCTCAGCCCCAGCATCCAGCGCTCCCATTCGAGCATCACCACCGCTATCAAGGCGTCGGTCTGGATGCCTTGGTTGAGGCGATTGACCAAGCGCAGCCAAGCGCCCGTGCGCAAGGCCAGCTCGCGGTAGTCGTGGTTGGAGTAGCGGATGCCGACGCCCACATTGATCTCGCGGGCTGGTCCTTGGACCATCGCCAGAGCGGTGGGCAACAATCCCAGGGAAGGGTTTACAGGGATGAGCCCTCCGGTGTGCATTGTCCAGCGCAGGTACAAGCGCTCGGGGAGGGGGGCGGCCAACAGCGCGACATTGGGCCGGTTGAGGTGGTGCCAAGCGATGCCCATCGTCCAAAAGCCGTCGTTGCGTTGCGACAGGGCGTACCACAGCAGCCCAGCATTAACATCCATGTATGCTCGAGAGTTGCCGCCGGCATTAGGCTCACCGTTAGGGGCATTGAGATCGGGAATTTCCAACGTGGGGTCGAATTGCCGGCTAAACCATAGGCGCCCCCAGTCTACGCTGTTTTGCCCAAGGCCCAGCTGGGCTCCGGCACTTAGGATTTGGGTGGGGCGGCGGGCGCCACCGCTTATCTGTTTGAGAAAAGCCCCGCCGATGTGCGCCTTGTTTTGGGAAAAGCGCATAACTCCCGCCTCGTCGTGCATGGCTCCTGCGCCAAAGGCGAAATAATCCGAAACGCCTGCGCCAAAGCGCATGTCCGCCGCTGCCGAGTACGTGCGGAACGGCACCGGCGACAGCACGCTGCTCCACTGGTCGCGATAATTGATCACCACCCTCCACCGGCCCTCAAAGGCGCCCGTAAGAGCAGGGTTTAAGTTCCACGGAGAGGCGTAAAATTGTGAAAAGCGCGGGTCTTGCCCCGAAACTTCGGCGAGGCTCCCTATTACTATCAACAAGGCGGCGAGAACTCTTATTCCCATGGCTCTCAACGCAGCCCTTCGGCAGCGCTGCCAAAAGTAGGGTTTCCCCGGCACTCACAGGGGCGAAATCGCTTAATTCCCTTCGGCGTCTTGCCTGCACTAAAAGGCGGCCGCTCCTGCAACAAGAGGGAGAGGAGCAGCCGCCGAAACATTTAAGGCACCGTTCACGGGATTATCGGCGCTTCTTGGAGGAGGATTCGCGCCGTTGTAGACGTATTACCGGTCTTTTTGTCGGCAAAAAAAGAGCCGCGTATCGGTCGCTCTTCCGACAAGTTCGGTCGCCTGCAACCAACTCGCGGTAGCACTTAGCGCTGCGTCCAAAAGTGTGCCAACTGCAGAGGGTTTTTTATCCAAATGGGTCAACGATTGAGCGGAAAAAATGCGTCTACAAGGTCAAATGGGTATTCCAGACTTCTCCACTCTTGCGCCATGAAAAACAAACGTTTTTTCGCTCTATTCTCGGGCGGTGTCATGCTGCTCCTTGCACCGACATGCCAAAAGATGAACGGTGTTTCCTCGCTACCGCCCGAGGGAAGTGATCGCCCGGCCGAAATAAGCCGGCACATAGGCTGGGCACTCTTTCGACAAGAGCTACAGACCAAGCCCGGGCAAAATGTGCTGCTGTCTCCGTACAGCATCCAGACGGCGCTCTCCATGGCGCTCAACGGAGCGAAGGGAAAGACCGCCGAAGAGCTGTTGCGCTTTATGAACTGCGCCGGCTGCGCAACGGCCGACCTCAACGCTGCTCATCGGACGCTCAATGCGCTGCTCACCAAGCGGAGCGGTCACCCTACCGTTACGGTAGCCAACCGGTACTTTTACGACCCTAAACGCATCCAAGTTCAAGCGCCTTTTTTGCAAACGCTCGAGGCGTACTACCAAAGCGGCGCCGATGCGCTCGACTTCGGCGCCGAGCCGGCGGCGCTACAGCACATCAACGGTTGGGTGAAAACCCAAACGAAGGAGAAAATAGAAAAAATCGTAGAGCGCATATCCCCCTTGGACGTAGCCTTCTTGATAAATGCCCTGCATTTTAAGGCCGACTGGGCTACGCCCTTTGCGCCTCAGCTAACCCGCAAAATGCCCTTTAGGTGCGCCGACGGCTCCAAAGTGCTCGTGGACTTTGTCAATGCCGACCGCGATTTTACGTACGCTACTACGGCGCAGTTTAACTTGGTAGACCTTCCTTTCCGCGACTCTACTTATAGCCTGAGCCTCATTCAACCCTCTCCGACCAATACGGACGCACAGTGGTATCTGCAGCGGACGCCTCAAGTATTGCGCAACGGCTACGACAGCATTCGCTATGATCGAGCGGAGGTGTTTTTCCCGAAACTTCGACTGGAATACGAAAACGACCTGATAGCCAGTTTGAGGGCACTTGGCGTACAGGCGGCCTTTTCAGAGCAAGAGGCGGACTTTTCTCTCATGGGTAAGCATCCAGGGGGCAAAAATATCTTCATTAACCAAGTTAGGCACAAAGCCGTCTTAGCCGTAGACGAGAAGGGTGCCGAGGGTGCTGCCGTGACGTCTGTCGGTTTCGGTATCATGTCTGTTCCCCCTCAGTTTCGCTTTGACCGACCTTTCGTGATTGTTCTTCGCCACATTCCCACTCAGGCGGTGTTGTTTATCGGCTATGTGGCGGACCCGCGCTTTTAGCGCCGGCCTTTTTCACGGAGAAGACCTGGACGGGGCCGTTGTTGTTGGATACGACAATGTATCGGCGGCCGGCAGCGCCGCGCAGAAGGGCCATGTCGCGCGCTTCGAGGTGGGCGAAAAAGCCCGACTGCGTCGGCCCTTGCCAGGAGAACCCGCCTTTTCCATTGCCCAGCAGCAACAGCCCGGTTCCGGCATCGCAGCGGTTAGTCTCGTATTCAAAGCCGTATTTGTTCCCGGCCAGGAGGAGGTCCATTTTTCCGTCCTGGTTGAAGTCTTCGACGACGATGCCCTGCACCGGCGCAACTTGAGCCGGTAGGGGCAAAGAGCGGCGAACAAAGCGGCCGCCCTGGTTTTCCCACCAGCACGTTTCCAAGGTGTAACAATAGAGGTTGAGCGCTTCGTCTAAGTTGGGCCAGAGCATGTCCATGGTGGCTTTTCCGTAGTCTTTGGCGTAGAGGAATTTCTTTTTCAATACGGGGCAGTGCTTGGTGACTACGTCTTTTTGCAGCAGTGGGTAAAGCCGCCCGTCTTCGTAGTAGGCCACGAAGGGGTCGAGGGTGCCGTTGTTGTCGAAGTCTCGGGCAAAGCAGCGCAGCGGGCCTTCGGCGGAGGCCGTCAGCCGGGTGTTTAAGCCGAGGTTGCCCGTTACCAGGTCGAGGTCGCCGTCGCCGTCTATGTCGGCCACTGCCAGGCGGAACCAAAGGCCGTGGGATTTTTCTAGGCCGTATTGGGCGGTGACGTTGCGCAGCCGGCCGTTTTGCAGTTTAAAGACGCACACCGGCATCCACTCCCCTACGGCAATGAGCTCCAGGTCGGGTTCGGCATCTACGTTAGCCCAGGCCAAGTCGGTAATCATGCCGAAGCGCTCCCAGTCGGGCACTACTTGGGTAGTTACATCGGTAAAGTGAGTGCGCTCGTTGCGCCACACCATACTGCGCGGGCTAAGTGGCCATTTGGCCGGCTCTACCCGCCCGCCGATGAAGAGGTCTAAGTCGCCGTCCTGGTCGTAGTCGTGGGCAACGGCGCGCAGCCCAACGTTTGTACCAGGTGGCACGGCGCCGCGTGCGTGAACAAAGGTTCCCTTGCCGTCTACGTTGATGTACAGGCGGTTCCGGTAGGCCTGAACAGAGGTGGCCTCGGCTCCGCCGCTGATGACGAGCAGGTCTAAATCGCCGTCCATGTCGGCGTCAAAAAACAGCGCGCCGTGGTCTTCGTAGATTTTGTCTTGCTCCCAGGTGGGAATAGAGGCACTTTTAAAGCTGCCGTCGGGCTGCTGCACATACAAGGCTCCGGGTGAGTCAAAGGCATTGCCAACGAAGAAATCGTCTAAACCGTCGCCGTTCACATCGCCGGCGGCGAGTAAGGGCCCCAGCTCGGTAATTTTCCAGATGTTAAGCGGCCAGGCCTCGAAATCGTTGTATTCGTTTTCGCGGTGGACAAAGGACACGCCGGCATTGCCTGTTGCGGGCTCGAACAAGGGAGATACCGGCAGCTTCGGCGGATGGAGGTGGGCCACATAGCCGGCAGCATCGCTTTGTTTCAGCGGCAAGCGCTGATTGGCTTTTACGTCTGTTAGGGTTTGCGTTCTGCCGTCGGGCCAGCGCACGATGAGGGTATCTACTCTTTCTGCGGCGCCCAAGCCGAAGTGTATCAGGTGTTCCACCGAGGAGAAGATGCCCCGGGTAGGAAAATTTTCCGCGTACTGGATTTGGCCGTCGCCATAGCGGATGAGCACCGAGGCGCCCACGGCCATGGTGTTGGGCGCTTGGCCCTGCAGCTGAATTTGCAAGTAGTGGCTGTTGGGGCGTCCGCTGCTGAGGTTTTCGTACACGAAAGCCGGCTGTTCCAGGTTGTTGGTAACCAGGTCGAGGTCGCCGTCGTTGTCCAGGTCGGCCCAAACGGCGCCGCACGACCAAGAGGCCGTTATGGTCATCCATTGTCCACCGACGTCGGCGAACGTCCAATCCCCGCGGTTTTGGAAGCAGAAGTTTCGCACCTTGTAAGAGGGAAGCATATTCATAAAAGCCTCGAAGTCCGGAAAGACGTCTCGCAGCGGCCGACCGGCAGCGGTTTTGGCGATCTCCGGCAGGCGGAAGTCTCGGAAATCGCGGTCGGTAACTTCGCGCCGATAGCCGTTGGTGATGTACAGGTCGCGCAGGCCGTCGTTGTCTATGTCGAACAGCAGCGCGCTCCAGGACCAGTCCGTTTGGAAGATGCCGGCCAGGCATCCGATATCGCTAAAGGTGCCGTTGCCGTTGTTGCGCTGTAGGGTGTTGCGCACCACAGGCTCGAAGTAACCGTTTTGGATCATGATCGTGTAGTTACTTTGGCTGCCGGTGCCCAGCAGCGTTTTGCGGCGGTAATTGTTAGCGGCCAACATGTCGGCGCTGACCAGGTCTACCCAGCCGTCGTTGTCGAAATCTGCGAAGTCCGTGCCCATGGTGTGCTGACTGCTGTGCTGGAAGTGTGCGCGGATGCGGTCGGAGAAGGTACCGTTTCGGTTGTTGATGTACAATTGGTCGGGCTGCACGAAGTCGTTGCCTACGTACACGTCTATCCAGCCGTCGCCGTTGATATCGGTAGTACTGACGCTCAGTCCATAACCTAAGTTCCACACGCCGGCTTGTTGGCTGATGTCAGTAAAGCGCACCGCTCCTCCGCCTTTGGGCGTGTCGTTGCGGTACAAGCGGTCGGTGTCGTATTCGGAGCGCGGGTGCAGCAGAGGATGGTACTTCCCGTCTTCACCCAAGCGGGCCTCTACTTTGTTGGTGTACACGCCCTCCGTGGGGTAATTCAGCAGGTAGACGTCCAAGTCCCCGTCGTTGTCGAAGTCGAAGAAGTTGGCTCCGGTACAAGCACTTAGGTCTCCTAGCCCGTATTCGCGGGCGCGCTCGGTAAAAGTGACGACGCCCTCTGCATTGGACCCGTTGTTGACGTAAAGCCGGTTGCGCCGAACTTCGCCCCCTTCTTTGCCGCCGCGGCACACGTAAAGGTCAAGCCAACCGTCCGCGTTGATGTCCACCACTGCCACGGCCGTCTCGAAACCGTCTTCGGAGCCGACACCGGCCGCATCGGTGATGTCTCGGAAGACCAACCGCCCCATGTTCTGGTACAAGCGGTTCTTGCCGTTGCTGCACACAAAGTACAAGTCGGCCAGGCCGTCGTTGTTGAAATCGCCTGCGGCTACGCCGCCGCCGTTGTAGATGTTGATGTTGGTAGTGATGTTGTTCTCGTAGGTCTCTACGATGCGGTTTTCAAAGTCGATGCCACATTCTTCCGGGCGGAGCAGCCGCAACAAAGGCTCTCGAGCCGTCAGTGTAGGCTCGCCGTCCGGACCATTGCCCGTAGAGCGGCAGGCCGCTACACCTATTATTATTACAGCTGCCAAAAGTGAGCAGCCGGGCAAAAAGAAATAGCGCATTTTCATCGCACAAGCATGTTAAAAATTCCGCTCAAAAGTAAGGTTTCGCCTATTATGTACGTGCGGCAATGTGCTAGGGGCAAGGGTGCTGCCGGGCGTTCGAGGGCGTTTTTAGCTATTTATGGCTACCCGGAGGGAGCACCGTCGGCCTTTTTTAAAACGGTGCCTCGCCCGATTTGCCGTTTTTCCGATTTTTTTTTAAAAAAAAATCAGCAGCTCTTGCACTTGTTATTTGACCGAGAATATATTTGTGCCTGGAAAAAGCCCATCGAAAAGGAAGAAAGGGTACGAAGGGAAAGTATCCGTCTTGTTTCTTTGGGCACTTAGAGGAGGAGGTAGAAAAAGTTATTTGAGGAGTAAGTGCGATAGAGTGGCAAGGTCTTTGCTGGACAATCTTAGTTATCGTTGATTTAATCTTTTCCGATTTAGTAAAGCGTTTCATTGCGTAATCTCATGAAAGAAAACGTTTACACCGTTTTTAAAGGGTAGTTATATGAAGGCGTTGCGGATGGTATGCCCTCCGCAAGGCCTTCTTCTATTTGGGAAAAACGGTACAACATTCAACGTAATTTTTTAACTTAAAATCGCTTAACACATGAAAAGAACGTTTGCAAATCTCGTCCAGAAGTCTCTGGTAGCGGCGTTGCTCGTCTTCGGCGCGCTGCTCTGCGGCACTTCGAGCGTTGAGGCGCAAGTGGCATCCGCACAAGACTTGAATGTCGATTGGGTGGACCCGGGCGAAGCAATGGCTCGAGTGAAAGCGGGGGTGGAGACACTCCACCAAGACCCGAATGTGAACAACGCGGGTACGGATGCCTACATCCGCGTGCACTACTACAAGTCGGTGTATCGCCGGCTGAACGAGGGGGAACCCGTCTACTTGGCGGTAGTACACCCGCTGCTGCAGAACCCTTCTTCGTTCATTGCGCCGGAATCCATTCCGGGCGTGACGCTTTCGGACAATCAGCGCCAAGGCTTGTTGAACGAAATGAAGAACTTGCTCAAAAAGTAAACCCTATCGGCTATAACCATTTGAATCCTGTGTTCAAAACTTTCCCTGAAGGTTTAAAAAAACAACGTTTATCTCATGAAAAAGAGAAACACAACCCTGTGGGTTTTGGCGTTCTTGGGATGTCTCGCGTCGTACGGGGCATTTGCGCAGACGAACGTCAACCACCCGTTCAACTTCAATGCGGGCACCTTTACCAATAGCGGTGCGCCCGGCTTTTTCTACAACTACTACGACGACGGTGGCCCTACGTTCAACTACTCGAACAGCCAGTGCTACACGTTCAATGCCATCACGTTTGCTCCCAGTAACTCCACTACGCACCGCACGCGGGTGAATTTTACCTCGTTCTCGGTGGAAAGCGGCTGGGACCCCCTGTACATCTTTAACTCCAACGTAGTGGGCACCAACCTGGTCGACGGCGGCGGTGCTGCTCCTATCGGCGTCGGTGCGGGCTGCCCGACGGCTCCTGCAGGAGGCTGGTACAGCTCCCCGGGTACGATTATTGCCAATACGGGTATAGCGGCGGTGGGTACCAACGCTAGCGAAGCGCTGTCCTTCACCTTCGCTTCCGACTTTTCCGTTACGCTCGCCGGATGGTCCGCTGTAGTTGATCAGGTGGCGAAGATTCAGTGTGCTCTGGTGCAGCCGGCCAACATTACGGTAAATGCCTCTGCTACCGGTTGCCCGGGTCCGCTTTCGTTGGCCACGCCGGCATCTAACCCGCCCAACTGCGTGATTAACCTGGGCCTGACCTTCCAATACAGCGTCAACGGCGGGCCCTTCCAGACGGTACCCTATGCCGCTAACGTCACGGTGTCGGGCCTGCAGCTGGGCGCTAATGTCATCGTGTGGCGCATCGTGAACCCCGCCGATGGCTTGGTCGTGTCGGCCGTGACGCAAAACGTAACGGTGGTAGACCAGGTGCCGCCCACCATTACCTGTCCGCCCAACGTGACGCTGAACCTGGGCCCTGGTCTCTGCTCTACTTTCTACTCTTATTCGGTGGGCCTGACGGATAACTGCCCCTTCATCGTGCCGCAACCGGCCGTACAGCTGCCGGCCAGTTTCCTGAATCATGGCAGTGGTCAGGTCTTCTCGCTTCAGGGGAACAACGCTCCGGGCGGTTATCTGCTTAACCTGACCAACACCGGTCCGAACCCGGCGACAATCACGGGCTTCGGTATTCGCTACGGTAACCCGGCCTTTGGCGCGGTGAACCCGCCCAAGCAGTTGCGTATTTGGACTAAGGCGGGCACATACGTGGGCTTTGAGACCAACGCCAGTGCCTGGACTCTGGACGGCGGTGCCAACAAGGTCATCACGGCTATTCCGCCCTATTTTGCGACGGGCACGGGCCCGCTGGCCCAAGTGTCGCTGAGCACGCCGCAAACGGTTGCTCCGGGTGCTACCCGTGCGTTCTTCATCTTCGGCATCGATGCCTGCCCGATCTTCAACTACTTCATCCCCGCAGGCACGACCTACTCCAATGGTCCCTGGACGATGCTGGGCGGCCCCATCGCCTTTACGGATTTCCCCGCGGCCAGCTACTTCCAGTTGGGCGTCAACTCGGGCCCGAATATTCAGGTGAACTACAGCATTGAGATTCCGGCGGTTCCCGTGCAAACGGCCGGTCTTCCCTCGGGTGCGGAATTCCCTATCGGCGTAACGACGAACTGCTTTTTGGGTACGGATGTAGCGGGCAACACGGCGAGCTGTTGCTTCACGGTGCAGGTGAACGAGTTCCCCAACCCGACCCAGGCTCTTACGTGCAACAACAACGTCCAAGTGTCGCTCGACCAAAACTGCTCGGCTTTCGTGAATGCCGACCAAGTGCTGGAAGGCGGCCCCTACAAGTGCTATGACAATTACGTGGTAGAAGTGGACAAAACGCCGCCCTTTGGCAACGGCCCGTGGATTCGCATTAGCCAAGGGCCCAACTTCCCGGGCTTTGGAACGCCCACGCCGCTGGGTCCGGACGATGTAGGCAAGACGTACCAAGTACGCGTGACCGACCCTGCAACGGGTCAGCGCTGCTGGGGCAACATCACGATTGAAGATAAGTTGCCGCCGGTGCTGCTCTGTGAGGAGACCTTCATCGCTTGTAACGCCTCCACAGAGCCTTGTGTAGACCCCATCACCATCCTGCCGTCCGACCCGGTGCAGCTGCCGGCATCGTTCG
>Ga0209101_1000402_pt1 | contig 35627 bp, 25 predicted proteins | sample ConPoolayeCmetaG_FD_185481 | JGI IMG/M metagenome (GOLD analysis project Ga0209101, IMG submission 185481) | Hot spring microbial mat communities from California, USA to study Microbial Dark Matter (Phase II) - Cone Pool mat layer C metaG... ...
TCAATGAGCAGGGCTGGTAGACCGACAGACAATGGTTTCGCAGAACGTTTTGTAGGCACGTTTAAACTGGCAGTAGTAGAACGTTACAGTTATGAGAATATTGGGCAATTTGTAGAGTTTGCAACAAAATGGCTGAACTTTTACAATAACAGGAGACCGCATGAATCGTTAGTGCAGGAATCACCGAATGATTATGCTAGAGAAAATGGGTACCAAATTGTCCCTTATTTGTCCTTAAATTTTGTCTGAATTTTCGGGGACTTGACACTTTCTTACTTATTCGTGAATCTACTAGATTTGAACAATCATACACTAAACTAAATAAATCATTGATATAGTTTTATCACACTATTTAAATTTATAATAAATTTATAATAATTTACTAATCATTTAGAAAATTAGGAATTTAGACGGTTATTATAAAATATTTTTTTTATTTAATACTAAAAAATCTTGGAAAAGATAGAAATTGCATTCGCATAAAACTACCGAAGCTTTATAAAAAACTTGTAATCCCTATCGAGCTAGCTCATACATTTCTATAAGCTCTTTAACAGTTGTAGCATCTGTTGCTTGTTTATCCCTTTTAAATTGTTTCATTCTTGGGAATCTTAAAGAATATCCATAACCTGTTTTATTTGATCTTCCAGCTGTATGATGCTTACTTCTTGTGATTTGATCAGCATCAATTACAGATACTATTTCTGGCCTTACCCATACATCGGGATAAAGAACTCTATCTACCACCACACTATCTGGTTTATCTTTTACTTCAATCTGATCTAAAGCTTTTTTATATTCTCTCCATTCTTCATCTTTAATTCCTGTTCCGATTTTAGCAACACTTACAAATTCATCTTTTTCTTTATCATAAACCCCAACAAGCAGAGCTCCAATTCCAAATTTTGCTCGAGCGCCTCTTCCTAAATAATAGCCAAGTATAACAGCATCAATAGTATCAACAAATTCTGAACTAGCACTAGCTTTTAACTTGATCCAGTCGAAATCTCTAGTCCCAGGTTTATAAATGCTATCTTTCTTTTTAGAAATCAAGCCTTCTAACCCAACTTTAATATATTTATTAAAATATTTTTTCATCTCATCTATAGAAGAAACTTTAATACTTTCTGATACTTCTAACATACAATCATGAGATGGGATAATTTTTTGCAGTTTTTCTAATCGCACTTGCAAAGGCTCCAAAGTTAAATCATTGCCATTAAAACATAAAAGGTCAAAAATTTTTACTTTTACAGGTATTGACGTTACTTTTCCTCCCACATCATATTTCCGCTTGCGTTGAATAGTTTCCTGGAAAGGAACAAATTTTTCTGTTTTAGGATTATAGCCGATAACTTCAGAGTCAAGCACTAACGACTCAACATTTAGAGTCGTAACCTTTCGTACAATATCTGGGAACATTTCTGTGATATTGTCCATATTTCTAGAATATATTGCCACCATGTCTTCATCGGCAATGTCCAAGATTTTTTGATCATTTTTATTCTGCTTACTAATTGATAATATCTTTTTAAAACCTTTCTTATCCAGATGAATTTGTGCTCGCAGTCCATCATATTTTGGCTGTATTATATGCTCTCCTAATCTTTTATAAATAGCTTCAGCACTTTTTTCTCTTTCTACAAGTTTAGATGCTAAGGGTACCCCTACTTGTAGCTTTATGCGTTTAAGTGATTTTATATCGCTAAACATTGCTATACTAGTTATTGTTCCTAGATCTGATCTTATCCCATAAGCCCTATCTAAAATTCCACGTAGCGACTTATCCCCTTTTATCGCAAAGGATATAGCATCTAAAACTGTCCTATAATTTAGTCCCAACCTCAAATTACCAACAATTATTCTTGATACATATTTGATAGAAAGTACATCAAGAGACAGGAAAAGCTCGGCCATCTTATTTATTTTCGCCTCCTGCGATCCCTTACCTTTTTTTAGAGCTATTTCTGTTAGTGCATCATATACTTCGTTTATATTTAGGTCCTTTTTATTAACCATAAGTTCCTCACGAATTTTGGATGCTGCCAAACCTATATCTCCTAGACTATGATAAAGTTTTTGAGAAATAGTTTCGCCTGCTAGTTTATCAAGCGTACGAATCATTAATTTTATAGAATAGTTATAAACTAAAGGAAGGTATCTAGGTCCTATTCTTCCATCAAGCATATAAATAGATGCAGGTAACTCTGACTCTTTTAGATTCAATAACAACTTTGAAAGAACTTCAATTTTATAATTTCGTGAATTATTCTCTTCTATTTGTTTTAAGAATTGTGAAAATTCGATAATATTCATTTTATTTTAGTGGATAATAACATAATAAGAACTGTTTTAAGAGAGCGCCATAGCAGCCTAGCTGCCGTTTGTTCAATCGCCAACAATTGAACCAACATTATGATAATGACAAGAAGGTGGCATTAAACTCAGTCTGTATCCCCTTCCCCTTATCGTCTGGATAGTTAATCCTTCATTATCATTAATTTTTTTACGTAGCCTTTTCATTAACTGATCTATTGCCCAGCCCTTTTGCTTATTTTTTTTAGTTTTCTTACCCCATAATACCTGTGCGACTTGTTCTTTTGATATAATTTCTCCCTTACTTTCTTTAAGCAATTTGTAAATTGCGAACTCTTGTGGAGAAAATCTATCTGTATATATATTCGCTTTGGGTTTGCTACTGATTTTAGACTGATATTTATATGATAAAAATAATTCTAATAACTTCATATTAATATACTTTTTATCTTTATCTATTTTGATAAGGCCTGTGCCTTGTAAATAATTTAATTTGGAGCTGCTAATTTCGCTTAATGGTTTTTGTAGATATATATTTATGAGGAATTTTTGTTGCTCAGTATCAAGGCTATCCCAAAGTTTTTCTATAGAATAATTTATAACAAAATCTTTTGTAAAAACGCTCATATCAAAATCAACAATTCTCACTTTCTTTGTAACTATAATTGGTGCAACTATTTCAAGAATTCTATCAACTAATTTCGGATTACCAGAACTTAGCCCCATGATCCATTGAGCGACTTCCTGGCTATTATCGACATTATTTTTCAGCGCATCGTTAATATCATCTGTATTAAACCCCTTCACTGATTCCACATAAGCGAATACATATGGATAAAAATTTCCAAATCTTCTTATTAATTTACTTCCATCTACATATCGATCCATAGCCAATAAAATTTTAATTGGACATTCTTTATTTGTAAGTTGTAAAACTTTTCTGAAATTCTCAAAAAAATATGGAGAGAGATTTATCAATAGATCAAAATGGTCAAGTATAATTATGAGTTTTCTATCACTACTTATTATCTTACGAAATGCATTAGTTGTAAGTTGAACTAAAGAATAATAATCAATCTTACTAGGAACCAATTCTGTTAAATTGAAACAATCTTTAATTATTTGCTGGCTTTTGGATATTTCATACAATATGTGCCGTAAAGCATTATACTCAGTTACTTCTGTAATATCATAACAATCTATATATACATAATTTTTATTTTCCTCTTGCAAAACAAAATCAGATAATACAGTAGTTAGACCACAACCAAAAAATCCCATAAAAGTCCTCACATTTTTTCCATTCCAGAAATCTGGATTAGAAATATACTCTTGTATAGAAGTAATATCAATCATGTTTATCATTTAACTATCATAAAGACATAAAGATAATAGCATAAATTTTTTAGAAACCACAGAAAGAACTATGTCATAAGTAAATGTAGGCCCAATTATGTCAGTCACAGATTATCAGTCACAGATTACTCAATAACGTTGATTAGTCTCAACCGCAGATTGTTGAACCAACAAGTGTTTTTAGTTTATCTCGCTATTCGTAGTTTTAACCATTGCCCGACGCAGAACATGCAACAGGTTACTCACTAATTACTGGCCCATTGACCTAAACTCATACCAAAAAATATTTTGTTCCTTTTGTTTTGCCAACTTTCTTTATAATTTTTTTATCCATTAAATCTTTTAGATCTCGAAGCACTGTATCATCACTTATATTAGGAAATAAATCTATAAAATCTTTATTTTGAAGAATTCCTCTTTCTTGAATAAAATTGATAATTTTAATTTGTCTCTCAGTAAGAGCAATTTGGCCAATAAACTTTTTCTTTAAACCATCATAAGATAAACTTTCTACTTTATGTTTTATTCTTTCAAATTCTATAACTAATCCTTTTGTGAAATATTCAAGCCAAATTGTAAGGTCATTTGACTCATCTGCACTTGCTAAAGCTGCATAATAACTTTTCGTATCTTTATCATAATATTCTTCAAGACTAAAAAATCTGTTAATTTGGTAACCTGATGTATAAAGACTCCAAGTAGACAAAAGTCTAGCAGTTCTGCCATTACCTTCTATAAATGGGTGGATAGAAGTAATTTCATATTGCAGAATACCAGCTTTCAAGATTGGATGTATGTCATCAGATAAATTGTACCAATCCACTAGATCTTTTAACGCTTCTGGTACTTCATCTGCTTCTGGCGGCTCCATCACAATCTCGTTGGATCTGCTGCTTATCAAATAAACATTTGTATCTCTCAGTTTTCCAATTTTTTCCTCTGGCAGAATATCAGTAAGTAGTACCTTATTTAATAATAAAATATAATCGACTTCTAGTTTACTTGTTTTTGTATCGAGTAACTCAATAGCCTTTCTATAATTAATGATTTCTTTAATATCACGTTTCCTAGAAGCAATAATAGTCTCTCCATTCAAAACACGTTTCACTTCTGTATAATTTAATGCATTCTCCTCAATGGCAGTAGAATGGTGAACCTGACGAAGAACTGCATCTTCCTGAAAATTTCGCTCCCAAAGAGGAATTAATGGCGAATTATCTATAATTCCCTTTGCTGTATCAATCGCTGCAACATACTTAAGAATGTTATTTGTTATACTAAAATGTGGCTTATACATAATTTAAAAGTAAACAATAAATAAAAAATTTCCGCCACATGTAGATCCCAGAAGTGAGAAAAAGCTAAAATCTAAATGAAAAATAAAAACTTTAAGCAATCTAAGACAATTTAAAGTAGATTACTATTGGCTGTTAGTTAAAAGTTATCCGCCTCAACCAAAGGTCAACCTAAATAAGCCTTTAACTGTTACTTATCTATTTGCCTACTGACCTACATAATACATAATATCTTCCCTTTGTACCGCCAACTTTTTTTATATATCCTAATTGACTTAAACTAGCTAAATCGCGACGAATGGTTCTTACATGAATATTCTTTAGAATTTTTGTTAAATTATCCATATATACTTTATCAGTTTTTGAAAAAATCTCCATTATCTGTTGTTGTCGTAAAGAAAGCTTTTTATTTATTTTCATTTGAGAAGTAACTTTTCTCTCTACTCCAATCTTTTTTTTAATTCTATTAAATACGTCCTTTTTAATTTCTCTCCCTTCTTGGTCTATTAATATTCGAATCAAAAAGAAAATAATAATTCCCATCACTATTCCAAATAAATATTTACGAGATTGCTTCATAATAAATTTTTTAATAAATTATATGTCGTGAAACATTGTTTCATGAAAATTACGTAACAATTATAAATTTACTGTGTCTAACTTCGCCCAACTTGTACCGATTTTCGGCTCCACGATCAAAGGTACATCTAAACGCATAGCTCCTTCCATAACATCTTTCAAATCCTTAACCAATTTTCTCACCTTTTCTATAGATTTCTTATCTATTTCTAAAATCAACTCATCATGTACCTGTAAAATCATTGTAGCATTTAAACCTCGTAAAGTACCTAAATATTCATCGACCCCTATCATTGCTGCCTTCATTAAATCCGCACTGGTTCCTTGAATTGGGAAATTTATAATTTCTCTTTCCGTAGCACTTCTGATTTGAAAGTTAGACGATAATAGACCTTTTGCATTTCTGCGCCTTCCAAAAATAGTCTCCACATATCCTTTCTTTTTTGCCTCATCAACCAAATTAATAAAAAATTGATGAAGTCTTGGATAACTTTGCCAGAATTCATCTATCATTGCCTGTGCAATTTTGACGTCTATTTTTAATCTATTTGCCAAACCAAACGCAGAAATACCATATAACAAAGAAAAATTCAATGTCTTGCCTATTCTCCTTTCTTTTTTAGAAATATTCTCAACCGACTTGTCAAATATGTGAGAAGCAGTTAGCGCATGTATATCAATATTTTTACGAAAAGCATCGATCAATTTTTCTTCCTTTGACAAACTCGCAGCCACTCTAAGCTCCTGCTGCGCTATATCGAGATCTAATAATAATTTACCATTTTCAGCAATAAAGGCCCTACGTATTTTCATTCCAGTATCTGAACTTATTGGTATATTCTGGAGGTTAGGATCACTTGAAGAAAGTCTACCTGTAGATGTAATTGTCTGATTAAATACTGTATGAAGTCTACTAGTTGATTTATCTATTTTATTTATCAGAGCATCTGTATAAGTTGATTTTAATTTCTCTAATTCTCTATAATCAAGTATTTTTTCTATTGATGGATGGACAGATACCAGATCCCTCAGAACACTCTCATTAGTGCTAAAATTCCCTGTTTTAGTACGTTTAGAGCTAGGTAATTTTAGCTCACTAAATAGCCATTCACCTAATTGTTTCGGTGAATTTAGATTTATCTCATGACCTATATAATAAAAAATTTCTTTCTTTAATTTTTGTATTTGTGTTTCAAACTGAACTTTCAACTTAGCTAAATAATTACTGTCAAGCTTTATACCTATCCTTTCCATACGCATCAAAATAGGCACTAGAGGCATCTCGATCTTTTTATATAATTTATAAAGTTTTTGATTACTTGGTGAATTAAGTTCTTTTTTAAATAAATTATAAAGTCTAAATGTAGCATCACTATCTGCACAAGAATATAAGCCCAATTCATCTTCGTCTATTTTTTCTATTCTTTTCTTCAAGTTTGATGTACCAGCAAGCTCTTCTAAAGTTGACATGAGCATTCCAAGTTTATTGAAAGCTAGCTCTTTTAGACCAATTCTTCCTTCTCCCGCTTGTAAAAGATATGCTGCTACTAATGTATCATCGCAAGTCCCATTTACGCCTATACCTAGATTTTTCATAAAATGGGTATCAAATTTGAGATTGTGGGATATTTTTGCAATTGAGGAATTTTCAAAAACTTTTTTTAGCTTACTAATTACTGTGTGATCTGATAATAATTTTCTTGTAATATAATAAGCCTTACTGACCTCCCAACAGAACGATATTCCAAGCACCTTAGAATTGAGATAATCTAATCCATTTGATTCTACGTCAAAAGCAAATTGTTTATGTCGTGATAATTCTTCATAAAACATTTGAAAATCTTCTTTGGTTTTTATCAAAGAATAATCTTCTTTAGAATTTTTATTTTTTGGTAAGATATTTCTTTTCTTCTGCTTGGCAGTAAAGAAATTTTTCTGCCCGGCAAACTTTAACTTACCTGTTTTGCTTTTTGGAAGCCGATTAATAAGCGACCGAAATTCTAGTTTTTGAAATAAATTTCTCACTGTATCAATGTCATATTCTGCAAGTAGTGCGTCTCTTAGAAAAAATTCTAAAGGAGAATCTGTTATAATAGTTGCTAATTGTTCACTTTTTTTTGCAATTTCATAATTTACTTCTAATTTTTTACGATATCGCTCCTTGATTTCATCTAAATGAAGATAAATCTGATCAATATGTCCAAATCGTTTAATCAAATCGCATGCAGTCTTTTGTCCAATACCAGAAACTCCTGGAATATTATCACTAGGATCACCAGATAAAGCCTTATAGTCTATAATATACTCTGGTCCAAAACCATATCTTTCTATAACCTCTTCCTTGCCATACAATTTTGATTGTCTAAAACTACCGCCAGCCATATAGACCAGTGTATTTGAATCAATCAGTTGCAATAAATCATGATCTCCGGTCACAATTAGTTCTTGTAAATTCTTAACTTCATATTCCCTTTTTGTCAAAGTCCCGATTATATCATCAGCTTCATAACCTTCTACTTCAAATCTTGGAATATTTAATGCTTCAACCACTTTCTTCACATAAGGAATCTGGATCACAAGATTCTCATCCATAGGCTTTCTGTTTGACTTATAGCTGGCAAATTCTGAATGTCTAATAGTCGGTCCCTTTGTATCAAAGGCACAAATGACATACTTTGGCTTAAATTTTTCTAAAACATCAAGCAGCAACCGTGTGAAACCATAGACTGCGTTTATTTGCTCACCTGTAGTAGATATAGTCAGAGAGCTGGGGAAAGCATGATAAGCTCTATGTACCAAAGCATTAGCATCAATAAGCACAAATAAGGGTTTTTTTGGATCTATCTTTGCTCTCACAAGTTCATTATAAAAAAAACAACAAACTTTTACTATAGGAAGAATCTCTGTTTAAGAATATTTGAACATTTGTAAGTTCTGCAGCGAACTAATAATTAGGAACAATTTTTAAAATTATTAAATCTTCAAAATAATATTTTAATATTTAAATGATCGAAAGCACGAATTCATAAATTCGAAATAAATCCAAATGACAGAAAATAAAAATTCAAAAAAGTAAAATTGAACATTAAGATCTTGATATTGTTTTAAGAATCCAAGTTTCGATATTAGAAATTTTGTATAAAATTTGATTCGAAGAATGAACAACACAGAGTTCATTCTAAAGGAACAGAACAAACCCTAGTTATGAAAACCGAATTCAGGTTCGACCAAAAAAAATCGAATCAACGTAGGCTAATCACAAAATTCGATGATTGAATGATTTACCTCTGCCACAAACTATTAAGTAAGGCTTTATTTATATGCATGTGCAGGGTGAGTACGGTTGCATACAGATAGCTGACGACGGACAATTGAAAGCCAAAGACTTATAGCTCTTTTGTATATATCCAACTACATTGTATATCAAGAAAAAATAAAATTTTAGAGGAATATTATTTGTAATTTTCTAAATCTCATTTTTGAATTTTAATTTACTTTTCAAACAATTTCTCAAACTCATCTGACTCTACTACCTCTTTTACTAGCAAAATATTTGCGAGTTTATCTAGTATAGCTTTATTATCTAATAAAATTTTTCTAGCTTTTTTATATGCACTTTGTATTATTTCTCGTACTTCTTCATCTATCAATCTTGCAGTCTCTTCTGAATAGTCTCTTTGTTCGCCATATCCATAACCAAGATACTGAAGATCATTTGAAATGCCATATTTCACTAAACCAAGTTCCTTGCTCATACCAAGGAGTTTGACCATTTTACGAGCAATTGACGTTGCCTGTTCAATGTCACTAGCAGCTCCACCTGAAATATCCTGAAATACTATTTCCTCTGCAGCTCTCCCACCTAGTAAAACTGTTAATCTAGATTCTAGCTCTGTTTGTGTTTGTTGGAGCTTATCTTCTTGTGGGAGCTGCATTGTTGATCCTAGTGAAACACCTCGCGAAATGATTGTTATTCGATGAACTGGATCTGCCTTTGGTGAAAGTTTCGCGACTATAGCATGGCCTGCCTCATGATAGGCAGTCATTTTTAATTCAACTTCTCCTCTTTTACGTTTTCGTTCAGGACCTATCATGACTTTTGTTGCTGCTTCTTCTATATCACTATATGTAATTTCTTCACGATCATCTTTAGCTGTGATAATTGCTGCTTCATTGAGCATATTCTCAATATCAGCTCCAGAAAAACCAACCGTCCTCTTCGAAACTTTATCTATATCTACATTTTGCGCCAAAGGTTTATTTTTTGCATGAATTTTGATAATTTCTTTTCTGCCCTCTATATCAGGTAGATCAAGCACTACCCTCCTATCAAACCTGCCAGGCCGTAAAATAGCTGGATCAAGTACGTCTGGTCTATTAGTGGCTGCTATGACAATCACATTTGTATTTTTTTCAAAACCATCCATTTCAACAAGAATTTGATTCAAGGTTTGTTCTGTCGTACTAGTCTGAATAGTAGTACCACGTTTTCTAGCCACAGCATCAATTTCATCGATAAAGACTAAGGACGGAGCAGTTTTCTTTGCTTTATCAAAGAGATCTCTCACTCTTGATGCACCAGCACCAACTAACATTTCTTCAAATTCTGAGCCAGAAGTATGAAAAAAAGGTACACCAGCCTCACCTGCTATAGCTCTAGCAAGCAAAGTCTTCCCTGTACCAGGCGCACCAACCAACAATAATCCTTTTGGAATTCTAGCTCCAAGTTTTAAAAACTTTTGAGGACTTTTTAGAAACATTACCACCTCTTTTAATTCTTCTTTTGCCTCATCCACACCCGCCACATCTTTGAAAGTTGTCTCTGGTTTCTTTCCGAAAAATAATCCAGCTTTAGACTGCCCAAATTTCATTAAAGCATTTCCAGAACCCTGTACACTTCTGTATATCAAATAAGCGAAAATTGCGATGCCAACTATAAGACCAATACTTAGTAGATCTCCTATTGCTGTCAATGGATTTGGCACTTCTACCGACAATATCTCTACATTACCATTCTCAACATCGAATCCCTTTGTCTGTAAATAACTTATCAGATCAACATTTAATGCTTGTAACGAAGTAAATGAACGACCAACTTCTTCACTCGCTACCCTAGCAAGTACGACATTATTGAGAATCCAAATATCTGAATATTTATTATTCTTACTCAATTCCTCAATTTCGCTTATATTTCGAGGCTTCGCAGCTGCTCTGAGAAAAACTATTGATGACGTAATGTTTTCTAAATTTATTTTTTTATCAACCAAAACCTGTTTAAATTTGTCTTCTGTAATATTTTTGATAAGTAGATCTCCACCTTTTGAATTCTCTTTTTTAATTATCACAAAATTATTACCAATAATAATCTCACCTACTTTGAATATTTCCCTTTCTCCTTTGATAATTTCTATCAATTCTTTAAAATCTCTTGGAGATCTGATTTTATCTAAAAATTCATCAACACTAACCTCTTCTAGAGAAGAAACCACATCAGTAGTATCGCCTATTTTGTCAAAATTAAAATCAGTGTTCGAAATTATGGATGAGTCAACATACTTATCATATATAATTGCAAGGCCATCATCACGAATATCAACTTGAGAGTATTTATTACTTATAATCCCCTGTACAAATTCATCAAAAGTTACTTCTCTACCAAGTGGAGTCTTATATGTAGCCGAAAGAAAGAAATAGATAATAAGCAAAAAGCCTACTACTAGTAATAGATTTACCAAATTAAACCTAAATACTTTTGGACCTTTTTTATCAAAAGGTCTTCTAATAATTGATTTGTTGTTTTTGTAGTTATCCATAAATTTTTTCTCCTCTAACTTTGGATCAGATAAAATTCAACTCATCTTGTGAAGAATATTTACATAGATTATAATCCATAGCAACTTAAAAACCAAGATTAGAAACGAAAAGCTAATAGCTGACAAAGGAAGTGAAAAACCAACAGTTATCACTCAGAAAGACTGTCTAGCCAGATAGATAACCTTAACAGCTTGCTTAGCTATAGCATAAACACTAACTAGTTTATGGGTTTATGCCTACAATTGAATAATCAACTACTAAGGTTAAATTCTTGGAACCAACCACAAAAAGCTTAAAATTGAACCAATTCTAAATCTACCTGTATTATAATAGCAAACTACTCACTATTCTGTAGCGGAGACGGGAATCGAACCCATGACCCCAGGTTTATGAATCCTGTGCTCTACCAACTGAGCTACTCCGCTGAAATATATAAAATCTTTCTTTCATCATCCACATTCATTAAAAGTATATTAAATATATCAAACTCACAATACATTATTTCATTTTTATTCTACAATCAACTTAAAAGTATGAAAATTAATACATTGATTTTATATATACATTCCAAAATAAGTGGAAAAAAGTTACATAACTTTTCTGAAAAATGCACCAGGATGGATTCGAACCATCGACCCCCGCTTTATAAGAACGATGCTCTGACCAACTGAGCTACTGGTGCTTCATCATCATTGATTTTGTTATCACAATATTCAATATTCTTAATTAAAAGTTAAAAGCTATCTTACCAAGCCATAGCAAAGAATAGCATAATTTTATCACTATAGAATTTTTTGAGCAATTGGAGATTGTACGATAAAGACTAAACTTAAATTTTGTTCTTAGGATCCCATCCCGCACATTACACTGGTTTTAGTCATATGATGTAATCCCATGATCGAAAGAGCTGACCTGCCCGCGCATGAAGTCAAAAGAGTCACCTTATTGGTAAAACTACAAACTATCCTACAGCACCTGAAGCTTTTTTATTATTTTTTTCGGCCTATTATTAATGAACTCCAAATACTTCTCTGTACTAGTAATTCTTTGATGGCCGACAGTCCTAGCTATAATTTCCAAATCAACCCCATGTTCTATTTGATGTACGATAAAAGTGTTTCTTATATCATTGACCGTTGCATCTTTAATACCCACTTTCTTAAAAGCTCTATTAATTGAAGTTCTTATATTTCTAACAAGTACAGGATTTCCTGATCTAGTCTGGAACATATAACCTCTATCAGAATGATTTTTCGATCTTACCTTCAACCATTCTTCAATTGCCTTTTGTGCACTTTCATTTAGTTCAATCTCACGTTTAGGATTACTAGCAAAAGGAACTATTACCAAAATAGTTTTGGATGATTCTTTCTGCACATGAGACAGCTGTAACCTAGATAGCTCTCCTATTCTCATACCTGTTTGCAAAAGAATTTCAACCATTGTATATAGCCTTAAATTATTTTTTACAGTATCTCTAAGTGCTTTATATTCAAGTGGAGATAATATTCTTGGTAATTCGCTTTTAAATTTCGGATGTTTAATAGCAGCTGCGTGATTCTCCTTAACTATTTTTTCTTCTAATAAAAATTTATAGAAAGTTTTTATACTATTGATCTTCCTAGAAATAGTTTTTAGGGTAAATTTATTCTCACTTATCAACTTATCTATAAACTTTTGTAGAGTTTCTGCTTGAGCGTTCTGGATTACAAGGCCGCTCTGTTCTACAAAATCATTTAACTGTTCGATATCTTTTTTATAGGCTATAATAGTAGATGGAGATCTTTTTTTTAATTTCAAATTGAGTATAAATTTTTTTATTATATTTTCAGTTGACATATCGTTTAATATCTTAATAATATAAAAATAGTTAAATTAAATATAGTTTTTCTGAAAAATCTCGTTTTTCATATTTCAACAAACTAAAGGAATAAATAGACAGTTAGAATTGTAACATTTAATTTTTATAACGTCAAATACTAGAGGATATAAATGTTATTAAAAAAAATAATACATAAAATTAAAAATAAATTTATATGGCTAAATAATTTTATCGATAAATTGGGACTTGCATGGAATTTTTTGCTTGCAATATCATTTATGTCATTAATTATAATATTTTTAGTAATAAATATAATCAATGTTTATCAGCAAGGTAAAAAGAATTTTGATCAGATACAATTAGAAAAATTGAGGTTAGAAGAATTACAAGCAGAGGGAGAAAACTTGTCTGAGGAACTTGAATATAAAGAGTCTAAACACTATATAGAGGTATATGCGCACGAAAATCTTTCTTTAGGTAAAAATGATGAGCGACTTTACGAGATAGATAGAGAAGAAGAAAAAATTTATGAACTTGAACAAGACACAACTGATCCTATAATGTTAGATAATTATAAATATTGGTGGCAGACTATATTTTTGTGGTAAAATACCCTCTACAGCTTTACCATTATTATATTTTAAAAGCAAAACATTACCGCGGGATGGAGCAGTGGCAGCTCGTCAGGCTCATAACCTGAAGGTCCTTGGTTCGAATCCAAGTCCCGCAACCAAAAGTAAAATAGAATGATAAATATGTTTCACCAACCAAGTTGTTGATATATAAAATAGTCTCTAAACTAACAAAATAATCTAACATCTTTCTATATCTACTCCCAGTTATCCACAATCCATTTTTTAATTTATAAATAATAACCAAGGAGTTACGAACTAGAATTTAACACAATTATATCAAGACTTTAGGGCTTTCTATACTCAAAAAACTTTTATGAAAGATCGTTTTAAAAATTTATATCGCTGTATGTATTTATTCTTTGTAAAAGAACCAAAAAACACATACTATTTTGATGCAAAAAACTTGTAAAGACCTACATACAAATTTCCCCCAAACACAGTTTTCCCAAAAGCCCATGAAATATTTTACAATCTATATACAGTTAACAACATTGATGAAACTGTATTCGACATATCTGATAGCCATAATAAACGAGTGCGTAAGTTCTATTAATAACTACCAACTACGGACTGAGCTTAATGTTATACAATACTTCTACATGAATCCTTTTTTAAAAAATTTTAGTTTATCGAAATCCTTGTCATCAGAAACTATTATCTATCCTTTAATATAAATTTTTTCAATAGACGCGACTTGAGAATCAATAAATTTAATATTATTATTTTTGAAAAGTGTAAGCGCAAGTTTATTATTGATAATAATACACCTATAAAAGTATTACGGTTTACATATACAATACTGTATTAAAAGGATTTTCTAACCTATCTTACTCTGATTTTATGGCTTCAACTGGACTTATATTTGATGCTCTCAGAGCCGGTATAAATGAAATTATTAATGTGATAATTATTAAAATTCCTGTCAATATCAAAATTGACTCAATATTTACGTTGTTAAATAGTGTATTATCAATTTCCGATACAATATTTAAATTTTTATTAATTATTTTAGTAACAAAATTATCAAACCATTGTGAGACTGCACCTGCTGCAAGGAGATTTGCAAGTAAACCCAAAATAAATCCCAAAACATAACCAACAAAAGTATACAAAATAGATTGCACCATATATATTGTAAGAATATTTAATTTAGTAAAACCTACTGCTCTGAAAATACCTATTTCTTTAATACTTTCGGAAACAAATTTTGACATTGTCAGTATAATCACTGCTGAAATTAAAATAATGAATGAAATTATAACCCCTATTGATATTTGATTGAGGGTATTTTGCAGTTGATTTAACATATCTAAATTATTTATATCTTGATAAGCATAACCCAGTTGATTTAGTGTTTTTATCACATCAGATCTATTAAAAATAGAATTTACCTTCAAAGTGATAGTATCTCCTCGTTTAGCAGAAGTATCAAAAACTTTTACATCAGTATAAATACCCTCAATTGTACTCGAATTAGCCTCAGCAACTTTTATGACCAAACCTGGTATTTCATACGAATCTGTACTCTGTTCTCCTCTCATTTGTGTATTTGGACTGGCTGGTCCAAACCCCATCATAAACCCTCCCATACGATTATTGGCGACAATTTCAGTTCCATCGAAAGTTAATCCTGTGTAAGTACTATTTAGTACCTCAGTAGGAATATCGGTTCCATTACGCGCAGCGAGTTGTTTATCAATATATTGTTCTACTACATATTTAGCAAAACTTTCAGGAACATACATTGATACATTCCCTTCCTTTTCTATCATTCCAACTATTTTAAATGTATAAGTAAGTCCTTCTGCAAGTTTGTTATAATCCCAGTACACATTCACCGCAGCTTCTCTTTCAGCTAAGGCTGTTGCTATCTCATCAGATGTTAATTTGTTAAAATATGTTACTCCGGCCTCTCTAGTGATCTCGTAGTCATTTATATCACTAAAACCTCCAAATTTAATAGTAAATATTTTATCAATGAGATCTTCTTTATTATATTCTATGGCTTTAGTCTTAATTGGTGTATTCTGTTCCATAGCAGCTTGAGGATTCTCTTGAGGATTTATATTTCGCAAAGTCTTGAAATCAATACTTATAGAATCTTTACCTTGCCAATCTTCATAAGTTTCAATAAATGTATTTGGGTTAACAATAATAGGTACTGCCTCACCTTCAGTAAATGTGAAATTCTCGCTCGTATAAATTCCTGCCATATCTTCATTTAAAGCACTTATTTCTCTAAATTTAATAACTTTGTTATCAAAAAGATCTAAAGTAGATATATTTGTTATTGGTAGAGAATAATTTATTGAAGCATTAACTACATTATTTATAGTTCGCATTTTCGCTAAATCGTTATCTGTAAAACCATTTTGTATAGCTATAGAATTTCGATTTCTATTTCCCGAATTTGTAAAATTAGTTTGATCAATTTGATAATTTACCTCCAGCACTGTGCTTTCGTCTTTAATTTTATCAATTACATATTGATTTAATGCCAACTGTATATTATTTGTTTGGCTAGAAACAACTACTACAAGAGCAACAAGTAGCATTACAGGCAGTATAAGAAAAAGTGCTTTTCCTGTACGAAACTTTAGTTTTTTGAAGTTTATAGAAATAACAGATAAAATTCTCATAAAGATAATTAATAAAAAATAAATCTAAGAACAGAATGTAGAAGCCAAAATAAATTCAAAGACTGGAGCTTTGAACCCGCTAATTTTAAATAATAGCTGTAAGTCATTGGCCATCCACTATCCGCAAGGAAAATTTATAATTATTTAATTTTTATTCTTGGCTTTCTGCCACCTTTCTAGTGGTTTTTTATCTAACTACCTCTCTAATGACAAACAGATAAACAAGCCCGCAGATTTCGAATGGGGATATTCTACTTTCTGCTTGCTACTATATAACTAAAGGCTAATGGCTATTTTCATAGTTACATAATAATTCTAATCGTCCTAATACCTATTCTTGCTAATTACTTACCATTTACTACTTTATTATTTATTTTTTGTAGTTTACTATACCTTATAGCTTTTACTACCTCACTTTACTATTCTCCCATGTTCTATATTAATTATTCTTTTAAATCTACTCGCTACTCTATCATCATGAGTAATCAAAATTACACTGACACCATTTCTAGCAACCTCCATCAAAATATCCATTACTTTATCGGCATTTTTGCGGTCTAGTTTTCCTGTGGGTTCATCAGCCATTATTACTTTTGGATTATTAGCCAGTGCTCTAGCAACAGCAACTCTCTGCATTTCTCCACCAGATAATTGTTTCGGGTAATGACTGGCTCTATCCAATAGTCCAACTAATCTCAATAATTCTTCCGCTCTCATATCTATATCTCTCTTATTAAGTCCTGCTGCAATCATTGGTAAGGTAATATTCTCCTTTGCAGAAAAATAATCTTGTAAGTACATTAATTGAAAAACAAATCCTAGTGTTTTATTTCTAAATAAAGAAATATCTCTATCTGTGCCTTTATGAACGTCTATATTATCTATCTTTACTATTCCCCTTGTAGGCCTATTTAGCCCTCCCATGATTTCTAGTAAAGTCGTTTTGCCTGAGCCAGATGGTCCGACTATAGCTACACTCTCCCCTTTATCTATAGAAAAATTTATATTATCTAGTGCCACCACTTTGGATCCTCCATCTTTATAAATTTTAGTAAGATCTTTAACAACAATCATTTTTGTATCCATTTTTTAAGTATAAAAAATAATTTCTACTACTATGGTACTTACTGTTATGTGGAATTTATGTGAATTATAATGAAGAAAATAGATCTTATTATGAATAAACATGTTTATATGTACTTATCTTTTTATAAATGAATCTATTATTGATGGTTATCGAAAATGCAAGAAACGAGTACATTTTTATATCTAAGTTTATGATCTGATACTTCTTTTCTATCTGTAAGAAATATTTGTACGCCTTCGAAAAAATTTCTTTAGTTTTTCATTTTTTGCAATTCTCTCTTTATATTGTCTTTGAAAGGTTATTGAATTATTTTCTGGATAAAGAAGAATCCAATCCCATACCTTGTGGAAATTGTGGTGGTATAGTATCACCAGATGTATAGTTTTTCTTGTCTGTGCCATCTAGTGCAATTTGCTCATTCATTCTCCTATCTATCTCTGCTTCAACTAGGTGAACATCTCTGCCATATCTTAACTTAGATAGACTTTTTACCAAATTTGCTATTTCAGAATTTGCTTCTGGTACAGGTATTGGCGAATATTTATAGTGAGTGTTTATAGAGAATGGACCTGGATTCTCACCATTTACTAGTAAATTAATGTATGCATTTATATTTTCAACATTCTGCATATCAGCTGCAGTGAACGTTGGTGCAAATTGAGTTTCAAGATATTGCGCATCATTTGGACCAACTTTAAATGAAATTATTGTTCCCACATTACCAAATACGGCTTCCCTAATATGTTCATCCATCTGAGCGATATATTGATTTGCAACAGTAAGGTTCAGTCTATATTTTCTAGCTTCAGATAAGATCTGAGCAAAATCAGGTGTAGCAAAATTCTGAAACTCATCAACATAGAAAAAAAAGTCTCGTCGCAATTTTTCTGGTACATCTGCTCTGCTCATTGCAGCAGCTAAAAATTTGGGCACAAATGTTAAACCTAAAAACTGACTATTTTCAGCCCCCACTTCTCCTTTAGAAAGATTTACTATTAGAATTTTACCTTTATCCATTATTTCACGGAGACTGAAACTTGATTTTGACTGCCCAAAAATATTTCTGGTAAGTTTATTTGTTGTAAACATTTCAAATTTAGAAACGACGTAACCCAATATCTCAGATTTATGAAAATCAGCAGTTTTGGCTATCTGATCTGTCCAGTATCTCTTCACAACCTGGTCTTTCAGATGTGGGATCAACTTATCTGTAAACTTCTGATCAGTAATAATTCTCACAACTTCTAACAATGTCATGCCAGGAAATTCCATTGCCGTCAACATGGCATTTCTGACTGCCTGTTGAAATCTTGGTCCAGTAATACCTTGTTGATGTGGGTCAAACATTTTATCCATAAGGCCTAGAAACGCGTTTACATTCATATGCTTCTCCTGTTCATTTCTATGTTCAAGTATATTGAAACCTATTGGTCTATCTATATCTGCAGGATTAAAATAAATCACATCTTCTATTCTATTTGGAGGGATTCTTTCGAGAATCCACTGAGCAGAATCACCATGCGGATCCAAAAATGCCACACCTTGACCATTATATATATCCTGTAGAGCGAGATTCTGGATCAAATATGATTTACCACTACCAGTTTTACCAATTATATATACATGACGCCTTCTGTCCTCGATGCTAGAAAAAAATATTTGTTTTTTTTGGTCTCTATAGGTATTTATACCTATCCAAGTATCACCACTATTTGCGACTTCTGTTGGTGCAGGAGCTCTCTTTGCCAGCAACCAATGTATATTTGGAGTTTTTATATTTTGATTTGGAAAGTGATAAATAGTTGCAAGCTCAGCTGTATTTAAAACAAAAGACTCTCTTGGAAATCGATAAATAAAATCTTTTACAAATTGTCTTTTATCAATCTTTTGTGACTTTCTAAAACCATTAGAACCTTCTTTGTTAAATTGATCAAATGCGCGCAATAATGTTTCTAAATTCATCCTAGCTTTTTCTGCACTTGGGGAAGATGAAACAAGTCTTATATCAACGTTAAAACCACCTAACTCACATTTTTTTTCAATTGATGCTAATACATCTTCATCAACATTAATTTTAGGTTTTTCGGGATTTGCATTATTATCTCTTACTTTTCTAACATAACTTTTTCCTTTATTACGCCACTCACTACCTGCAGAAGTAGCTACAATTTGCATTGCAAGTGCCTCGCCTTCATCCAGTTTACTCATCGCTGTCGTGATACCTGATATAGAATCGGTTGTTAAATCCTGATATGTACGAATTGATTTATAATCCTCTGCTTTGAGCCGCAAGGATGTAAATGCAACCCTTGTATCTTGAGCAAAAATGTTATATTCATTACATGCTATGACCTCTGCTTCAGGATAAATGGCATTTATCTGCTTTTCCACTGTACCAGATAAATATATGGGGGTAACAACGTAAAATCTTATTGTATTTGGTAAAGCAACGATTTCAAAACTCACAAAAGATCTCGCACTAAATAGTTTTTTTAAACCACTTAATTCTTCACTAATCCCGAGTAGATTTGAAAACATTTGATCTGCTGCCTGGATCTCTACTTCAGTATTTTTTGGAACTCTAACTTCATATATGACTGATTTTAAAGATTTCTTCTCCATAGAGGATTCTTTTACTCCTCGGATAAAATTCTTGAAGAATATTATAAAAATAATCGTGATGAGAATAATCAATAAAATCAAAAATAAAATCAAATAGGTTGGACTTATAGTTTGTTGTGCCAATTGTACGCCCGAGCCTACCTGATTTGTTAAATTGGAAGCTTTATTTAATAATGGGATATAATTGTAAAAATTTTCGAAATTGATTATTATCATTATTATCATTTTGTTATAAATCGAATACAAAAAGAATTCTGAATTTCTTCGTCATCTATTGTACCGATACAAAAACAAAATATAGTATTTTTATGCACTAAGTGTCAAATACTAACATGTTTCTTATCAAGTATGCTATATAGCGATCTCCGAAATAAAATTCACAACTATGAAAAAGTTATATTTGAATCAAATATTTTGTTTTGTGTTTGCTATACTTTACTAAAAATTTGAGTCTTTTGCTATAGTAATATTGTGTATTTAGGAAGGGAGCGACATTTATCAATGTCGCTTTTTAAACTACAGAGCGGATTTTGAGAAGTCTATCAAGCAACATTAATATCCATGTTTTAGAAAAAGATGTATCTCCTCTGCCTTTTAACTTACGAATAAGTTTAAAATCATTAGCAATAGATGGTGGGATTTTATATCCAAAATATGGTAGCTGTTGTGTATCCTCTTTTGGTTGAGGTTTTTGCTTTTTCTTAATTTGAGCCTGAATTTGTTGTTGTGACGAATCATCTAGCTTATTCGGCTCTTTTCTTTCTGCAGCTTCTAGTTCATTTTCGGCAGATTTCTCCAACTGTTTTAGTTGTTCATATCCATATTCGACATATACAGGAGTTTCTATACTAGCTATATTACCAGGCATCTCTGGTATTCCAATTCCTAATGCTTCCTGATCAGAAGAAGGTTTTGTAGTATCATCTCCTTTACAATTTTGATTTTGCTGTGAATTAGGTTCATTCATATTCGTCCATTATATCATAAATATAGCCTTTAGTCACAACCAAAAGCTAAGCTGCCTACGTGCGAAACCGTAGATTTGTCACGAAATAACTAGCCTTTGCATAACAAAAGTGTAGAACAATCTTTAATCTACGTAAAGTACATGTTACTATTTATTTTTATTAAAAAATGTTATAAGTAAAGGCAAATTCGATTATTTCGCAACAAATCTGGGCCTACGCGTGCCTATGAATTAATTTAATCGCCGACGATTAAACTTACACTCTAACGAAATGAATCAATGGTACAATTCTATTGGGAATTAAACCAACTATTTTTCCACGACAGGCGACCTTGCCCGAGCCTTTAACTATAGCTAAAACTGTAAGCTGCTGCATCGCCTTCACAAAAATTATAGCCCCACACACTCTCCACCCTTCAGACTAAACGCCTTCTTATATCTATTCTACCCACCTTGAATTTTAAATTTTTTTGGGGATAAAAACAATAAAGATTAGGCTAAAAACTAAATCCTATCCATTTCTTTGAGCTCTATATCTATCTGCCTAAGCTGATCTTTTTCTTTTAACTTTTGTCTTTTATCATATTTTTTTCTGCCCTTAACAATTGCTATTTCTATCTTAATCTTATTGTTATCGGAAATATAAACCTGGATAGGCACGATAGATAGTCCCTGAATTTGAGATTTCTGAATCAGCTTATGAATTTGAAATTTTTTGAGTAATAATTTTCTCTTTCTAAATGTATCTATCTTTTCGTATCTAGATTGAGTTCTCCAACGTGGAATATGAATATTATGAAGCCAAACTTCATTTTTCGCAGATTTAACATAACCATCCTTTATATTTATTTGCCCAGCCTTAACAGATTTCACCTCCCAACCTTTCAATACAATTCCTGCCTCATACTTATCTAACACATCATAGTTAAATAAAACTTTATTATTTTTTACAATTATTTTCATGAAATTTTTAGAACAGGAATTTCTGGATATCACTCATCCTATATCTAATAAGCCTTGTGGAATCCAATACAAAAATATAACCATTTTCTCTATCTATCTTCACTTCTTTAATATCAGATAGATAACCCATATCTCCACTATATACAATCTGAGTAACGTAATTGGAAATCGTTGTATCGTCGCCACTACTTTTTGTGGCTAGAACTATGCTATGTCCACTCGAACTTCCATATACTACGTATAGCCCGTCAACATCAAAAGCTGTTGAATTTATAGTTTTAGTCATTTCATTGTCTGACAATCCAAAGAGGTTGAAAACTAGTTTAGTATCTCCTGAATATCTAATCGCCCCTTCTCCTGGCAATAATAAATAAATCTCACCATCAGAAATCTCAATATCCTTTGCAGAAGAAAATGATGGATCAGACAACCGATCTGTAGCTCCAGCATAACCAGCCCCAGCTTTTACAATATATTGTACTTGAGTACCTACAGTCTTTAGAAAATAGATTCTATCCTTATATTGCTCCAATTCAATAATACTATCAAAGCCCTCTCCTACTAGGCCAGTCAATCTATTTATAGAACCGTTATTTAAATTGACTAGAAAAAATGGTTCTTTGATGTTAGTATCAGCGCCTATCAATTCTCCAGCACCATTCACAATCAAGCTTTTAGGATTATTTAAATTTTTAACTAATTCAGTAAATCCACCACCACTATAATCCATAGAATAAATAACTCCGCGATTTTGATCAGATATGTAAATTTTGTTATTTATAATTTCCATATCTGACGGATTAGAATTCTCATCAACCGTTACAAAATCAACTATTATATTTGGATCGTTAATTATCACTTTTCTATTTAATTTATTCTCAAGTTCTCTAATTTTATTAAAAAGAGACTCTATTTGATCAGAACTAATATTATATTCTTTTATCCTATTTAGATCATTTCGTGCCTGATTGATTTTAGTTTGATAATTTGGTCGCTCTCTATTATAAATATCTACAATTCCTAGGATACTATCTATTTCAGGACTCATTTTTCCAATATCTTTTGATACCTTTTCTATTGTCTCTTCTATTTCTCTTTCCTTCCTAGATCTTTCTTGGTTGGCCGAAATAGTGTTAATACATATAATCAATACCAGAACACCAACCACTACCAACACTATCACTAATCTCCAATTTGTCCCTCGTCTAGCATTTCGCAGATACATGCCTTGTTTCATTTGTAGAAATTCATCCCAAACAACACGTTTCAAAAATGAGAAGAATATAATAGCCTTATCTCTAACTTTCTTAAAATAATATATGAAAGTAGTATCTTGCGTATCTTTTGGTTTTAATCCGTCTAATTTATTTTTAATTTTTTTATTAATTTCTAAATTCTTTATTTTATTTTGAACACCAAACAAATATTCATGGGCTTTATTTAGAATACTTTTACCATGCATTTCTTGTTGTTCTTCATCTAATTCAGGTACATCATCATGATCTTCTTCTAGTTTATCTTTTGTAAGAATTTCTTGTTGAATTTTTTGTTCTTGAGGTTTATTTGCTGAGATTTGTTCTGATAATACAATATCTTCTTGTTTATGCTCCAATTCTATTCCAATCATGAGAAAAGCAAGCGTCGACTCATCTTCTAAGGGTTTATTTTTTAAATTCAGTTCTTTAAATTCATTACATGCTTCGATAATCTCATCCTTTGTATAAGAATTATACCCATAAGGTGTTACCAATAATAAAACATCTCCTATTTTCACAACCGTACTAGCACTTTTCACTAATTTATCACCTGTAGGATCTCTCAGGGCAGAATTTACATTTATCAAATTTCCTTCTCTAAATAAAAAGATCCCACCATCTCCCATATTGGCGAAATAAGCGATTCTGTCTACTATAGTAATCGCTGTTATATCTAAATCAAGGCCAGTATCACTAATTCTCTTATCATGATCTACTATTTCAATTAATTTATTTGCAGTTTTTATCAATGCTTTTTCTAAGCACAGCAAAGGAGATCTATCTTCTCCTTCAAAGTAGCTTTCATGCATGAAATCCAAAAGCAAATTACCAGCAGTATTAGCACTAAAACCTCTTGGTCCCTTTACAGATATTACTGAGAATATTTCTCCTTTTTCTTCAAGAATATGAGGATTTCTAGGCTTATAAGCATATACACTTGCCCAGCCCCCATTCTCACTTCTACCTATATAATATTTTTGATCTATATTAAGATTAGACATAGAAGTATTTTAGTTTATACCTTACAGAAAATAAACTAAGAACCAATAGGCATAAATATTACCAAAATAAATACAATAAATAACATAATTACATCAAACACACTAAATAATATGATACACCCTTTTGCTCTCGTTCTCACTACTTCTCTTATTCTATTCAACTGGCGCAAAAGTATCAAGCCAATTAGTAGATGCATCAGGCTATAAACTATCAGAGCTATCTTTATGATTAAGAAAACTGTATTTTTTACTTCCTCTGTTGACATTAAGTATCTGATTTAAAAAATCGAGCTAAATCCATAACAATATCTCTAAACCATGTTGGCTTTGGCACTGCCTTAAATTCAAACCAATCGTATCGAGCCGCAGTTTGAACTTTTACATTACCATAGTCTAATAATTGTGGCCATAATCCAATCACCGATTCTGTAACGTTTTCAATATTAGATAGTCTTGTCTCAGAAACTTTCTCTTTTTTCAGTGGATCAAATTGAATATTTAATAATCTCTGGTTAGTAACAATATAAATGTCATAATACCAATCGACAAAATAAATCAATGTTGCTGTCACTAATGTCGAATAATACAAAAGTAACAAAGTAATTAATAAATATAATGAGATATATTCTTCTAAATGCAAATCAAATGGCAAAGCCAATATTATTATATAAAATATAAAAGGAAGAACTGACAAAAAGGCTATTCTCAGAATCCAGCCTATATTTGTAAATGGATGTGCTCTAGCCTTTATATATACTTTCTCTGATCTATTTTGTGTATTAAATTTAAAATTTTTAGGATATACATCTACTACTCCAAATATTGAATTTTCTTCTCCTGATAATAAAGATGGAGAATCTTCAGGCAACTGAGCCATTACTACTATCCACGTAATAAATAAAATGTCAGAGAATAAATATAGTCTTTTTCTCCAGATGGTTTTACATTACCAACCCAGATATTCCAGAGTGATTTGAAAAACCAGCCTGCCATATATCTCGAACCTTTATTACCAGTCACTATCACTTTTTTCACTCTTTGAGATGGATCTCTTTCGAACGTAATACTTGTAAGTGTTCCTATGTCATTCAAAACTCCAGTGAGGAATTCTCTATCTCCTGTTGTTATACTTGTTGAAGGAGAAATAATAGACCAAGAAAACATACTCTGAATTTCTGCCATTGTATAACTATTTGTCCTATATCCCCAAACAGAGCAATCTCCACCACATCCACTATATGAAACTGGATAATAAAAGCCATTATCATTTACAGATCTCAAATAAGGATAAGCCGTGCCATTTCCTAACCTATTTGACCAAATTGTATCGTTATTTGCTGTACCATAACCTTGGTTATTATTTGCAGAATAAAAAGCTTTAATTGGTTGTCCTTGATAAGCAACTACCTCATAACTAGTTTCAGAAGCAGCCCATTGCTTCGCTTCACCACCATAATACACTTGACAAGCAGCAGAAGTACAGATTGGGTATCCACCAGCTGTATATGATAAAGCATAAGATCTTCCTGCTACTACCTGGGCTTTAATGGCTTCTTTTGGCCAACAATACCAAAATCCACGTTCACCAAATGGTACACCAAGATTTTCACATCCATAGCTCGGCACCTCTCCAAGTCCAGCTACATAAGTATCTGCATCAAGTAGACCATATCCTTGTACTGGAATAGTAGTTCTCTCTGTATATTGAACTACTGTTGTATTTTGGTAATAAAACGTTAGTATCTGTTTGTAATTCCAACCAGCCAAGGCAGCTCCAAGAGAACCAACTTGAGACATGCCTATTCCATGTCCCTGTACAGAATCTTTGCCTCGTCCTGTGAAATAAAATTCTCCAGAAACGATTGGCAAAGTACCACCATTCCCTGCCTGTCCGAGTAGCCAAGCCTCATATTCTAACAATGCTTTTTGCTCTTCATTTAGTTGTTCTATTTGTAATCGAGTAGCATTTGCCTGATTTTGAATAGAAGCTAATTTCGCACTTTCATTTGCTATTTGTTGGTTAATCTGTGCTATTTCGTTTTCTTTTGCCTTTTTCTCCTCTGACAAGGCCGTCATTTGTTGTTGAAGGGTCTCTAAGCTAGCTTCAAAGCTCTCATATTTTTCTTTCAAATCATTCAATTCTAACGCTAACTGGTTTAGTGATATTTGTTCGTTAGAGGTTATCAGGTCATAATAAGTTGATGTTAATATCGGATCATTAGATCCGAAAAAACTTGAAATATAGCCAGGCGGTTCTGATTTATAATATAAATAAGCATCATTAAGTTTTATATCAAATGCTTTATTTCTTTCTTCAATCTCCAACTCTTTCAAGGCTATACTTTGCGTTAAAAGCTGTATTTGTAAATTATTGTATTCTATTTGATTTTCTATATTTTCTATATCTGCCTTTAACTTATTTAAAAGCCCTTGTGCCTTATCTTTTCTCGACTGACTCGAATCTAAATTATTTTTAGCTTGTTTTAAGCCCTGATTAATCTGATCAAGCTCCACCTTCTTGGCATCTATCTCTTTTTGAATATCATCGACGGTCCTAGCGTCTATCTTTTGTAAAGAGAAAAAACCTAATAAAAATATTAGGGTAAATAGCAGGATAAAAAGAATTTTTATTCTTCTGAATCTAATCATCTTATAAAGTGCAAGTTTTAATTTAATATTTAAGGCAAATAGTTAATTTTTTGTTATTTGGATAATCGCCTAGCAAGCTGAAAATTTTTAAAGCCTATCCCAAAATCTATTATTATATTAATAATATAATAACTTATTTTACACGATTTATACAAGATATTCTTAAAGTCGAAACTAACCATTTCTAAAGAAGTTAGAAGTTTACAGAAAGCAGCATCATCCAAAGGATTACCAACCTTTTTCGGTCATAGACTGATCAACCTTAGGATGAAGCTGAAACAGTAAGCAAAATACTGTAATATCCGCTATATAAAAAATTTTCAAATATAACAGTTAATTCTACCGCCAATAATTAAACCTTTATCTACAACAATTTAAAGTTCAATTCTATAGGATTTACCCAACAATATAGATCTTGTTTGACCAGGTTGCAAAAACAAAATCACAAATTCCTAAATCCGAAATAAATCAAAATGATAAAAAGTAAAATTGAACAGAAATTTAATATAGCTTCGAAAATTCGAATGTTGATATTCAAAATTTTGAATAGGATTCAATTCTTGGAATAAAACACACAGAATTCATTCTCAATGAATTGAACCAACTAGCCTGCGGAATAGGCGAATTTTTTATATATAACGTTTTTTAATAAAAATAAATCGTAAAATTGGCTTTCTGATAAATTAAAAATTGTTTGATACTTTTGTTACGCAAAGTCCATTTATTCAACAACGATTCTACTCTGTCTATCATTTAAAGTTTTGAGTTTTTACGCAATATGCTCTAATCCTCAAACTCCTGTGGTTTATCAATCAACATCGGCTGTATACCACCTGATGTTCCAGAAATTCTTTCAATATCTTTATCAATTTTTTTAAATTCTTTATAAGATGTATTATAGGTATTCACAGTTGTCCCAAGCTGCCTTCCAAGTTTTTGCATATTTTCATCATAAATTTTTATATGTTTTTGGAAATTGATCACATTTTTAATAATATCCTTAAAAGATTCTTGAACTTCTAAAGTTCTCAGTGCCTGTAAAACTGTTTGTAAGTATGCAAAAAAAGAATTTGGAGAGACAATTATAACTTTCTTACTAAATGCGTATTCAATCAAATCTTTTGAACTTATTTCATTACCAACTCGATACACTAATAAATTGTAATAAACGCCCTCAGCTGGCAAAAACATAAAAGCGAAATCTGTTGTATTTTCCACGGGCCTTATATATTTACTAGTCTCATCTATTCTATTTTTAAGGTCAAGTTTAAATTGTTTCGTAAGTTTTTCTCTCCTTTCTTTATCTTTTTCGTTTTGTAATTTGTTATATGCTTCTAGTGAAAATTTCGCATCAATAGGCACAATTTTATCTTTAATAAAAATTACAGCGTCTACGATTTCTCCATCCTTAAATTTATATTGCATTTTATATTGAGCTGGTGGAAATAAGTTACCAAGAATTGTCTCAAGAAAATATTCTCCAAGAATTCCTCTCTGTTTTGGATTTTTTAGAATATTCTCCAGGCTTTGCAATTGCTCTGCAAAACCAACTATCTGCTTGTTGGTATCATCAAGTTTTGTAAGTTTTACTGTTACTTCTCGCACAATTTTTGCACTCGCATCGTTTATAGCTTGTAAATTTTTTGAAGAAATTGCGAATTGCTGTTGAATTGTTCTATTTGATTCTGTCATCTGTTCGCGAATGGCCTTATTCTGTTCCAACATTCTGTCATTTAGTTCTCTAGTTAGTTCACTAATTTGTTTTTGTAATAATACTATACTTTGATCTTGTGTTTTATCAAGCTTCATATTTTCAAGTGTTTTGATAACGATAAAAAATCCACATATCAAGATCAAACCTAATATTACAATAACTGTTAAAGTTTCTACTCCCATGCTAAAAAATTTAATAAATTAGCTATCCGCAAGAGAAATTTATAATTCTTCCCACTTCAGGAAAGACCATCAACAGGGTAAAAATTTTTAATAAATTTGCAATTAATTTCGTTTTTGGCTTTCTGCATTCTGCCTATTCTATCAAGTACATTTCCTTTGTTTGATTTCTGAAGGACAGTTTATAAGTTTCCACATGTACGTATCATTACCAATGTTCGTACATTGAACACATTGATTCTCCTTGACATACAAATGTATTTGTTTCAAATTAGATTCAGAACACAGCTGATCTGGTGCATATAAAGCATAACAACATTTATCACCTTTAATAATTTCACCGGCAAGACAGCAATATTTAGACTTCTTTTCCTCATCAAAACATTGCACAGAACCATCTATTTTAGTCTCACTACACACTGCATCTTGAGCACAATATCCGCAGACATTTGGGAAAAAGAATGTAAATCCTGGAGTATCTAAATTTGTATAACAATCCGTAGGACTGTTAATCATTAATTTCATGAGTACAGAAGCTATAGGATGTGCTGCAAAAAATAATACAATACCTATCACCAAATATAAACCTCTTTTCTTTAATTCTTCTTGCTTTTGGACATTGTCTCCGCTAATCATAAACTGATATCCAATGAAAATAGCCAAAGCGGTAAATATAGGAATTCCAGCAGCCCAGACGAAATAAAGAAGTTTTACAGCCAAATCTTGGAAATCACGTAATCTAGCTGATGTACACTCTGGTGCTGTTGCATTATTTGGATCAAGACAGTCCAAAGTCTCAGCATAAACATTATGTGTATAATAAATTTTCGGAGTTAAGCAAATAATGCTACAAAACGTAATAATAGTAAAGATTATTAATAATTTTTTAGTATGGTTATTCATTTTTTATTAATGATTGATAATAATATCCTAACATGTCTATGGGACAACTTCTGTCTTGAATAACTCACAAGAATTTTCAAAGCCAGCAGGTACTCCTACAAACCAACCATCACCAGCTGGATCGGAATTTTTACAACAATAAATATTTATAGAAGTACCACTTGACACCACACCTGAAGTAAAAAAACTATCCCTTGCATTCATATACATTTCATTTCGGTAACCTTCACCACACTGTGAAAAATTATCAGGCCATTCAAATGGATTTCCTGCCCCCATCATTACTCCTATCATCATAATGATTATAAATCCAATCAGAATAATACTTAACACACGCCATATATTTTGTATTGAAAGCCAACCATGCTCAATAGTCTCTGTTTTTCCCTCTGAACGAATATAGTCAAATACGGCTAATAATTATCGTGATTACCCAAAAAACTCCCAACACCAAAAAAAGATATGTAAAAACTCTAGAAAGCATTGAGATTAAACCATATTTGGCTAAACCCATATATGGGTAAATGTATTTACACATAAACCTCCTATATTTACCCCTCCGCATCCACTTACTGATGGTGTTGACGTTGGCATAAAAAGATAATAAAAAAATTATAATTTTCTTTAGCGGTCTTAATTAAATTAAAGAATTCTTGCACTATCCAAATGACCATTATTTCATTATTGTATGCCTACCTGTTCTGGCATAGGAACAGACAAATCAAACAAATCTCCCTGTATACCAAACAATTGAGATATTAACTGAACAATTACAACAGAAGCAACAGCCAATCCAATTCCCACCAAAGCATTCTGAATTGTCTTTTGAGTATTCTCAATGGCCTCTTGATTTCTGGATGTCGAATGTGTCCACAAGGCACTAAATAACACAAAGAATGCAACGATACCTATAAAACCGAAAAAAAATGACAACCAAAGCCTGATCAACTTAGGTATAGCAACATCCGGAGTACCCATATTTATCCCAAAGATATTGATCTCATTAGAACGAAGAACGCACTCATAAGTATAACCACTAAATGTATCCACTGAAGAATCTTCTAGCGGATTAGTCACCATACAATTTCCATTAGTTTTATCCATGCATGCTGGACAAAGTTTATATATATCAAGACATACCGTTTCACCGGTTGATTTTGTTCTGATACATGCTTGATTATAATTACAGGTTTTTCCTGCATTTCTGCATATAGAACTATCTACAAATTCCTTTTGTAGTTCTTTATCAGAAATTCCTTCACACTGCACTTTTGGATCTAGAATTTTTCTCTGTAAACAATTTAGATCCAGACGTTGACTAGAAGCTTCTACTTTATTCAAAATACCAAGCAACAAAAAGCTTATAAATAAAAATGCCAACTTATATTTATACATACTGGTATTTATTAAAATGAATATACATTTAATATCTGCGCTACGAAATCCACCAAAACTGGTGCTATAACTATAATTATAAATCCTATAATTCCAGCAGTAATTATCTTCATACTTTTTTCTTCTTGTTCAGCATTGCCTGCAGCGGACAACTTCATATAGCCACCATAAATAATTATAAATAAAAAAGTTAAAAGTACAGCAGGTCTGATATAACCTGTAATCGTTTCAAATAAACCCTGAAGAGAAGAGCCTACAGGAGAAATGATTTGATTAGTACCGCCAAGGGCCAAAACAGAACTAGAATTTAGTAAAAATATGGTTATTGAAATGGCAAGAATTAAAAATTTTTTCATTATTTTATTTGAACTAAAAAATTTCTGCATAGGTAGTTATAAGTTTTAGATTATGAGTGTTAAGTTTTGACAGCCTATTTAGTTTAATTTTCTCTCCATCTAACAATTCTAACCATCTATTCTCACTGCCCAGTAAATATTGGCAAGTCTATTCCCAAAATATTGTAGCCTAAAAACCTCAAAATGATAACTGCCCCACTGAGAAAGAATGCAAAGACTACTATTGATATAACTATCTCTCTTGCCTCTTTCATATTATCTCCACTTGGATCTGGTTTATTCAGTAGAACGACAATTTGAATAATTCTAACTATAATAATCATGCCCATAATTCCTGTACCTATCTGCATTATTCGAGTCACCACCCCTGAGCCAGTTGGCTCTACGCAACCAACTTCTGTCCAAACATTACCTGTTGGACTTTCTGGTAGACCTTCACAAGCAAGACAGGCATAATATTCTTCATACATCTCTGATCCTCTTATGAATCCTGGTTTTAGAGAGCCATTTTTATTATACTTAATCACATTGCAGCCCTGAAAAAAACTCTGCAAACGTTCTCCTGTCCTTGTATCTACAATACCGCTACATATTCCATAAGTTGAATCAGTTCCTGTAGGTTTATCTCCTGAAAAATATTTTGCGTTATAAGTCTGCCATCCTTTTTCTGCTATGCACACCTTGTCATTATCATCTGTATATTTTTTATTTGAATCAAAATCCCATAAAGTACATGCACTACGACATACACAATCTTTAGCTTCATCTTTTGTTTTCAGATTACTCTCCTGCACATATCCATCCTTATCTGGTGTTGTATTAGGATTATAAGACATATCTTCATTATCTTTCATACACGGAGCTGATGTGTTAAAACAACCATACAATTTTTCATCTCGTTCACCTACTTTTTCCATAAGAGAATTTTGTTTATTTATATTAATAATAAAAAAAACACTTGAAGTAGATTCAATACTGTGATACTGCCTAACCCAGTTAAGCTGATCTTCCACAGGTAGATCATGAAAGTATTTAATCAGACTCTCGCCGTCCCAAAAATTTCCTTCATTATTTACACACTCAGTAGAATCGCTATCTTTCTTCTTAAACTCAGGTGGACAACAAAAAGGATTACCATCTGAAGTTGTATGTTTTTTATATGAGGCAGGACAACAAATAACTTGATCTTTTTCACAATAAGCTTTCCAGCCATAATATCCTTCTTTAGGATAAGTACATCTCCAATAATCATCATCACATGCGATAACGTCGTATTTAGAGTCGTAGCATACTCCAACTGCATCACTAGTTACACCGCTATAAAAACTATATGCACTATCAAACCTTTTGCAATATCTATCCATGTCAGGTCTAATTTGACATTTTTCAGTATCCTGAGCATATACCATAGGATGTATATTAGACAAACCAACAAGAATCAATATTAAGCTGAAAAGGAAATAAAATAATTTAATATTTATAAATTTCTTCATATCTCCAGCTTACCTTGAAAATGATCAAAACGCAAGATCAATCTAATATAGGTCAAGATCAAGTTATGTGGAGAATTTAAACAAAAATTGATAAGTAGATAAATTTTGTAGTCAGTAGGAGACTTGCCGCAAAACATCAGCCATTAACTATCTCCTATTTCTGCTTTCTGCACTCTAACTTTAGCTTTTTCAGTATCATGAACAATCAAATATCTAATATAAACAAGGTAACTTAATTTTATTCTTTCTTAACGAAAATTCTTAGTCTTCATATAGAGATACAAATTCCATAAATTAATACAACCAAACTAAGCAGCAATATACAAAATCATGTACAAAAGAAGAGTTAATATATTTTTGAGATTAATCCGCAAACGTCTCTTCACCCTTTAATGAATTATCTCGAACAACTTAATAAAAGTAATGAAGAAAAAAATTTTTAAGGAATGACAAAAGGTTTATAATAAATATGGAGGAGGTGAGAAATGGATCAAAAAAGGAATTGAAGAATCATTCAGATAAAATCAGTATGGCTTGATTCAAATTTTCTAATATATTTATTCGAGAATAACAGACAATATGTGAAGTTGTGGATAAAATTCTCGGCCATTTAGACGATCATAACACGAACATGTATAAAATATCCATAACAGAATGTTTGGTAATACAGTTAAAATAAAATAAAAATAACTCAATAAGAAAATATATTATCACTTTTCCCCAATTAATACACATAAACTAAAAACTAACAATTCATTAAAGCAGAATGTCAATCTGAAACTTATAGCCTTATATATCTATCTATCGTCAGACAAATCGCCAGATAGAGAAATTTAAGTAGTGTAGCAAAAAAAGCTAAAAACGAACTTACCTCAACCTTCAGTGTTTGACTCATCACTTTATCTACTTATTTACCTCTCCCTACGGCTGACTTATAGGCTCTTTACATTTATCAGATAACTTCACATCAATATGGCCAGCTGCAATAGCTACATACTCGCTCTCACACATTGTACATAGTTCATTATTATTATCTTCATTACCTAGGTATGTTACTCCACTTTTTGCGTCTTTACTTACTGTATCCCAATTATCAGCTAATCCTCCATCCTCTGCATTACATGCTGCACACCCTACACTATTCGGCGCTGATAAACATACCTGATACACTGACGTCTTGAAAAAATCTGCACCAAAAAATACAAATACTAATACTATCCCTATTATCCCCACAAATAATACCGCTATCCCTAAAAATATTGCCTTCACTGCCTTCCCTGCTTCCTCTATTTGACCAGGATCTCCCTGCGACTTTATATATTTATATGATGCTAACCCTGCATATATTACTGATACCAATATTATCCCTCCTAACGCTAATAATAACATCAACTGAATCCTTGATGTCACAAATCCTGACGTTCCTGCTCCCTCTTTTCCCATTAAACCAAATATATTCTTTATAGGATCTGGTAAGAGGTCTTGTGCTTTTGCTGTATTAAAAAATGCAGTTGCTAGAAATGTAAGTACTGAGAATAAAAGAATAGTAAGTATTTTTTTCTTTTGCATAGTATGATTTTATTAAAGATATATTTTGATTTATTTTATATTATACACATAAACAATGCAAAACTAAAAAATATTTTTCTTACAATATAATGTCCATCCGGAACCTACAACTTTGTATATCTGTCTATCGTTAAACAAATCACCAAATAGAGAAATTTAAGTAGTGTAGCAAAAAAAGCTAAAAACGAACTTACCTCAACCTTCAGTGTTTGACTCATCACTTTATCTACTTATTTACCTCTCCCTACGGCTGACTTATAGGCTCTTTACAGTCAGTATCTAATTTCGCATTAGCCTTGCCAGCTGCAATATCTGCATACTGGCCCTCACACTGTGAACATATTGAATCAGCTAATCCACCATTATTACATGCTGCACACCCTACACTATTCGGCGCTGATAAACATACCTGATACACTGACGTCTTGAAAAAATCTGCACCAAAAAATACAAATACTAATACTATCCCTATTATCCCCACAAATAATACCGCTATCCCTAAAAATATTGCCTTCACTGCCTTCCCTGCTTCCTCTATTTGACCAGGATCTCCCTGCGACTTTATATATTTATATGATGCTAACCCTGCATATATTACTGATACCAATATTATCCCTCCTAACGCTAATAATAACATCAACTGAATCCTTGATGTCACAAATCCTGACGTTCCTGCTCCCTCTTTTCCCATTAAACCAAATATATTCTTTATAGGATCTGGTAAGAGGTCTTGTGCTTTTGCTGTATTAAAAAATGCAGTTGCTAGAAATGTAAGTACTGAGAATAAAAGAATAGTAAGTATTTTTTTCTTTTGCATAGTATGATTTTATTAAAGATATATTTTGATTTATTTTATATTATACACATAAACAATGCAAAACTAAAAAATATTTTTCTTACAATATAATGTCCATCCGGAACCTACAACTTTGTATATCTGTCTATCGTTAAACAAATCACCAAATAGAGAAATTTAAGTAGTGTAGCAAAAAAAGCTAAAAACGAACTTACCTCAAC
>Ga0209101_1000405_pt1 | contig 35588 bp, 29 predicted proteins | sample ConPoolayeCmetaG_FD_185481 | JGI IMG/M metagenome (GOLD analysis project Ga0209101, IMG submission 185481) | Hot spring microbial mat communities from California, USA to study Microbial Dark Matter (Phase II) - Cone Pool mat layer C metaG... ...
CCCGACAGCCGATCGCGCTACTTTCTGCGCAACGCCCTGGCCCGCTTTTTCGCCCCCGACCTGGTGGCCTTTTTCGAGGAGCTGGGGGTGCCGACGGTGGTGGAGCGCGGTGGACGGGTCTTTCCGGCCAGCAACGATGCCCATCAGGTGGCCGAGGCCCTGATCCGCTTTGCCCGGCAGCAGGGTGTGCGGGTCCGCCTGCGCAGCCGGGTGGTCCGCCTGCTGTGTCAGGCAGATCGGGTGCAGGGGGTGGAGCTTGAACATGGCGAGCAGATTGCGGCCGGGGCGGTTGTCCTCGCCACCGGCGGGGCTTCCTACCCCAAGACCGGCTCCACCGGCGATGGCTACCGGCTGGCGGAGCAGGCAGGTCACACCATCGTGCCGATCCGCCCGGCCCTGGTACCGCTGGTCTGTGCCGGCCCGGAGTGCCGGGCGATGATGGGCCTCTCCCTGCGCAACGTCGAGGCGCGGTTGCTGCTGAATGGGCAGGAGGTGGCCCGCGATTTCGGGGAGATGCTGTTCACCCATTACGGCGTCTCCGGGCCGATCATCCTGACGCTGAGTGGCCCGGCTGTGGCGCGGCTGGGCCAGGGCCGGCTGGAGATGAGCCTGAATCTCAAGCCGGGCCTCGACCCGGCGCAGTTGGACGCCCGGCTGCGGCGCGACCTGGAGCAGTTTGGCCGGCGGAGCTACCGCAACCTGCTCAAGGGGCTGCTGCCGCAAAAGATGATTGACGTGATGGTCGCCCGCAGCGGCATCCCGCCTGACAGGCTGGGCCACCAGATCACCGCCGGGGAGCGGGCGCGGCTGCGGGAACTGCTGCACGACTTTCGGCTGGAGATCGTCGGCCACCGCCCGCTGGAGGAGGCGATCGTGACCGCCGGTGGCGTGGACACGCTGGAGGTAGAGCCGCGCACGATGGCCTCGCGGCGGGTGGCGGGCCTCTACTTTGCCGGCGAACTGTTGGACGTGCAGGCTGACACCGGCGGGTTCAATCTGCAGGCTGCCTTCTCAACGGGCTACGTGGCCGGGCGGGCGGCAGCGCAGTTCGTGAGGGAGGATAACACCATACGCATCAAGTTAAGCGACTCAAGTCGCACTCAGGGGCCTGCGACCGGGCATCCACCTGCATGGATGCCTCCGTCCGCGCAGGCGGACGGCCGGGTAGCCGAAGGCATTGCCTTCGGCTACCCGGTGCGATTTCCAATCGCCCGTGCCTTAGCCTGATGCCAATGGAGGATAACACCCGGTGGCTCCAGAAAGCATGACGGGGGAACAGACAGCCTGGACCATTCCCGGCCGGCTGTGCGGCCTGCCGGTCCTGCTGCTGGCCGCCGGCTTCCTGGCCTTGCTGGCCCTGGGCTGGAGTTACACCGGCTTGCCCCTGGCCGTGGAGGTGGACGGGCGGCGGTGTGAACTGCGCACCCATGCTCCGACGGTGGGTGAGGCGCTGCGCCGCGCCGGGATTGACCTCTACCCGGAAGACCGGGTCTCGCCGGGACGGGAAACTCCCCTGCAACCCGGCCTGGTCGTCCAGGTGCAGCGGGCGCGGCCGGTGACGCTCAGCGCCGATGGCCAGATACGACAACTGCGCACCCATGCCACGACCGTTGGCCAGCTCCTGGCCGAAGCGGGCGTGCACCCTGGTCCGGCCGACGAGCTATGGCTGGACGAACAGCGGGTGACCGCCGATGCGCCCCTGTTCGGCGCCGTGGCCTGGACGCGGACGGTCAGCAGCCGAAGCGGGGAGCGGGCCCCGACGGCCCGCGTCGCCGACCCCCCCCTGCTCACCGTGCGCCGGGCTGCTTCTCTCACCCTGGATGACGGCGGGGTGACCAGGACGCTCTACACCACGGCGGCGACCGTCGGCCAGGCGTTGCAGGAGCAGGGGGTGACCCTCTTCCTGGGCGATGCGGTGACGCCCGGCCTCCAGAAGCGGATCGCCTCGGGCATGACGGTGACGATCCGGCGCTCCGTGCCGGTTGCGATCGAGGTGGATGGGCGTGTCATCCACACCCGGACGCGTGCCAAGACGGTGGCCGGCCTGCTGGGCCAGGAGGGGATCGCCCTGGTGAGCCGGGACCGGGTCACGCCGCCCCTGGATGCCCCCATCCGACCCAACCTGACGGCCCGCATCACCCGCGTGCGGGAAGAGCTGGTCATCGAGTTCGAGCCGATCCCCTTTGAGACGGTATGGGTGCCCGACCCGGAGTTGGAGATTGACCAGCAGCGGCTGATCCAGGAGGGACAGATCGGCCTGACCAAACGCCGTTTTCGCGTGGTGTACGAAGATGGCCGGGAGGTGGATCGCTTCCTGGAGGATCTGTGGGCCGAGCAGCCGCCCATCACCAGGACGCTGGCCTATGGCACCCGGATCGTCATCCGCACCCTGGACACCCCCGATGGCCCCATCGAGTATTGGCGCAAGATCCGGGTGTACACCACCTCCTACACGGCAGCCTCGGCGGGCAAGCCCAGGGATCACCCGCGCTACGGCTACACCCGCCTGGGGGTCCCGCTGCACAAAGGGATCGTGGCCGTGGACCCGACCGTGATCCCGCTGCGCAGCAGGCTGTACATCCCCGGCTATGGCATCGGGCTGGCAGCCGACACCGGAGGCGGGGTCAAGGGTAAATTCGTAGACCTGGGCTTTGATGTGGGGAATTACGAATCGTGGCACTGGTGGACCGACGTGTACCTGCTGACGCCGGTGCCGCCCCGCAGCCAGATCCGCTGGGTCTTGCCCAACTGGCCCAGGTTCCCCGACCGGCGCCGGTGAGAGCAGATGCCCTGGTGGACATTGCGCTGAAGCTGAATAGCCATGAGCAGTTGCCAGACTTGACTTTTGGGCCAGGTATGTTATCTTTGCCTTATGGTTGACTATCTACCGGCTGAAGAAATCGAGTTCTCATCCGAACGTGCAGTTCGAGAAGCTCGCCAACTGGCCTTTGATGAGCTATTCCGCGTTCCGCAACCTGGGCACAGCCTGGCGATTGATGTTTCTTTCCCCGAAGAGTTTGTGAACGAACTTTCCAAGATAGAAGTGTTTAACAAACACTTCTTTCGCCCCAACACCTATCTGCACAAGTGGTGGGCACGACGGTGCGGTTCAACGTTCCGGGCTATTCTCAAGCAGTTTGTACCCGATCCTGATCGCCGCGACTACTATGCTCCCGGCGGGCTGGAAGGCAAGATTGTGCTCGATCCGATGATGGGCGGGGGCACGACCCTTCACGAGGCGATCCGACTGGGCGCAAATGTGATTGGAGCAGACATTGACCCCATCCCGGTTGTGCAGGCCCGTGCATCCCTCACCCAGGCAGATTTAAGAGTTCTACGAGCCGCTTTCAACCGATTCTTTGCCGATTTATACGATAGATTGGGGTATTATTTTTGGACAGAATGCCCCCATTGCCGACAGACTGTGGATTCGCAATACATGCTCTACGGCCTGCGCAAGTCCTGCGCCTGCGGTGAGGTGGTGCAGGTTGATCAATATGAGCTGCGCCGCGAGGCGAACAGAGTCATCCGCATCCATCCGGATAGTTGGGCAATCAGCGACGACCCAAGCGGTCCTCCAACCCCGGTCAGGGCTGCGCGGTTAGTGACAAAGGCTGAGAGGTCATGCCCCATTTGCAAACAGGAGTACCAGGAACTGCCAGACACTCCCTTTTACGCTCGTTATGTACCGATTGCCGTGGTCGGAACCTGTCCTGAGCATGGCCTTTTCTTCCGTTCTCCCGGCGAGTCCGATCTGGCACGCATAGAACAGGCGGAGAAACAGCGAGAGAAGCTGGATTTTGGTCCGCCGGAAGGATTCAGAGTGCGGGATGGTCCCAAATCGGGTGACTTGCTAAAGCACAACGTTGACTCATATCTTGACGTTTTCTCCTCTCGTCAACTCCTTTATCTCCACCAGGCGATCCAACAACTGCGTGCCTACGATGGCATAACCAGGCTCAACCTGGGCTTGCTCGTCTCTACGTCCCTGGAGTTCAACTCCATGCTCTGCGGGTACAAGGGCTGGTATGAGCGTCGCCCAGGAGCCGTTCGACACGTTTTCGCGTTGCACGCCTATGCCTTCCAATATACTGCCCTGGAGAACAACCCCATCAGCCGGCAGAGGTCTTCTGGCAACCTGCAACAACTTTTCCTGGACCGTATCGAACGAGGGCGAAAATGGGCGGTGTTGCCCATCGAACGAAGGGTCGGACAAGATGGAAAGGGTGAGCTGGTCAAGATATCCGGTGAGGTAGACGGGGGCATCGAGGTTTTCGATCTGGCCGATCTGGCTGCCGGGCGACAACGGTTCTGGCTCATTCATGGCGATTCACAAAGCCTTCCGCTGGATGGTCACTCTGTGGACCTGGTTGTCACCGATCCCCCCTACTACGATAACGTGCAATACAGCGACCTGGCGACCTTTTTCCGGGTATGGTTGGCCCACTTGCTCCCTGGCGAAGTGGATTGGGCCTATGATGAAACTTTAAGTGCCGTCGCGTCGAAAGCAAGGAACGACGCCGGTAATTTTTTGACCGTTCTGAGTGGCATTTTTTCCGAGTGCGAGCGCGTGCTGAAGCGCCGCGTAGGGCGGATGGTGTTTACCTTTCACCATTGGGACCCCAACGCCTGGGCAGAACTCACCATGGCCCTCAAAAGTGCAGGCTTTCGATTGGTGAACGCCTATGTTGTGTTCTCAGAACATCCCATCTCAGTGCACATCAGAAACTTGAACTCGATCAAACATGATAGCATCCTGGTTTTTGCTCCTGGAAACAGTGGAACAACTGCCCACTGGCCGCCGCTGGAGACCATTGATACCGGCGACAGTGAGACCTTTTGCCGCCAATGTAGTGCAGCACTGGGTTGGCTGCTGGAAAGCGACTATTCAGCCGCCGAGATCCGCGGCATCTGGAGAAAACTCATCCAAGGGGAAAGCTGAATGACGAAAAGCAGAGGCAACCGCCCGGCCGAGATCTTTGGCTACCTGGTCGGAGACCAATCCACAGAAGCCCGAATCACCCGCGAGAAACACTTTTGTCCATTCGCAGGCAAACCCTGTAACAAAAAAAGCCGGTTGATCACCTTCCCTTTTGGTGTCTGTACAGTGGAGTGTCGTGGTCAGATTCACACGGTTTGCCCCCATCGTTTCGAGGAACGCGGCATGATAGAAAACGTTCCCCGAGTCCTGGAGGACATTGCCCTGCACTACTTTGGCAATTTCAACAACACCATCCCCTTCGCTGAAGTCAGGCTGCCGAACGTGGGAAGCATAGATTATGTTCTCGTTCGGCATAAACCAATGAGGGCAGAAGTGGAAGACTTTGTATCTGTTGAATTTCAATCCGACTCAACGACCAGTACAGGGGAATTGGTTCAGGGGATACGAGACTTCTTTCAGGGTCATGATGTACAGGCACAAACATACAGATTTGGCATGAATACCTATGATACCATCAAGCGTGCGATCACCCAGTTGATCAACAAAGGTATCGTGTACGAAGTCTGGAACACCAGGTGTTACTGGGTGCTCCAGGAGTACATCTATGCAAACCTGGTCAATAGGTATGGCTTCAAGGCGGATGGCTTTTCACCCGAACATGCCTCTCGATTTGCGCTGTACAACCTCGTTCGCCAGGATGGCCGTCTGACACTGCTCCCGAGCCGCTTCATCTCGACCACCGTGGATGAAGTTTACCAGGCGATGCGAAATAACCCTGGCCTGCCCAGCAAGGACAGGTTTGTGCAGAGTCTAAATACCAGGTTGCAGGCCGAACTGAGTGTTCGCTTTCGCTGAAGTGGTATGATCTCCAGCATCCCCGCCTTGCTCCGTGCCCACGGCCTGCACCCCCGGAAGAGTCTGGGGCAGAACTTTCTGACCGACCCGGCCGCCCTGGGGCGCATCGTCGCCGCCGCCGACCTCCTGCCCGACGATGTAGTGGTCGAGGTCGGCGCGGGCCTGGGCACGCTGACCCGCCTCCTGGCCGAGCGAGCCGGGCGCGTCGTCGCCGTCGAGCTCGACGACTGCCTGGTGAAAATCCTTCGCGAGCAACTGGCCGATCTCCCAAACGTCGAGATCCTCCACGGCGACGTTCTCCGGATCTCCGAAATCCGAGTTTCCAGCTCCCCTCTTCCCCACCTGGGCTACAAAGTGGTGGGCAACCTGCCCTACTATATCACCTCGGCGGTGCTGCGCCGCTTTCTGGAGCAGGAGCCCCGCCCCCGGCTGCTGGTGGTCACCGTGCAGCGCGAGGTGGCGGAGCGGATCGTCGCCCATCCCCCTGACATGAGCCTGTTGGCGGTGAGCGTGCAGTTCTACGGCCGGCCGCATCTGGTGGCTCGCATCCCGGCCGGGGCTTTTTATCCGCCGCCCCAGGTGGATTCGGCCGTGGTGCGGATTGAGGTGGGGGAGCAACCGACCGTGCTCCTGGCCGGGGGGATGGAGGAAGCAACCTTTTTCCATGTGGTGCGAGCCGGCTTTGGCCAGAGGCGCAAGATGCTGCGCAACGCCCTGAGCGCCGGGCTGGGATTACCCCCGGCCCGTGTGGAGGAGGTACTGACCCGGGCCGGGGTGGACCCTCACCGCCGGGCAGAGACACTCAGCCTGGAGGAATGGGCAGAGATAGTTCGTCAGCTCGAAAAACACTAAGGATACGAATGAAAACCACTAAGGACACGAAGGACACAAAGAATTAAGGATGCAAGTCTGTCAACCGGAGCTTTTCCCCATCTCGGCCAGAATTTCCTGCGCCCGGTCGAGGCGGATGGCGCGCTCCCTCACCAGTCGGGCGGCGACCTCCGCCACCTGATCACCGCTGGCTCCGGCGGCGATGGCGATCTGCCGGGCGTGAAGGGCCATGTGCCCCCGTTGGATGCCCTCCGTGGCTAACGCCCGCAGCGCCCCCAGATTCTGAGCCAGGCCCACCGCCGCCATCACCTCTGCCAGCTCGCGGGCGGTCTGCACCCCCAGGATCTTGAGCGCCACCCTGGCTCCGGGATGGACCCGCGTCGCCCCACCGACCGTGCCCACCGCCAGCGGCAGCTCCAACGTGCCCACCAGATGGCCTGCCCGGTCCCGCGTCCAGGCCGAGAGAGAGGTGTAGCGCCCGTCGCGGGCAGCGTAGGCGTGCGCTCCGGCTTCGAGAGCCCGCCAATCCTGTCCACAGGCCAGGGCCACGGCATCTATGCCGTTCATGATCCCCTTGTTGTGCGTCGCTGCCCGGTAGGGGTCCACCGCAGCAAAAGTCCAGGCCTCGACGATTCCCTGCGCCACCTGTTCACCGCTGAATTCGCCAAAAGCAAGCAGTTCCGGCGGAATGGTGCAGCGGGCGCGGGCCAGCCGCCGGTCGGCCAGGTTCGACAGGATGCGCAGGTGCACCCGTCCGCCGCTGATCTCCTCCACCAGGGGGGCCAACGCCTCGACCGCGGTGTTGACCGTGTTGGCTCCCATCGCATCCCGCGTGTCGAATAGCAGATGCAGCACCAGCATCGGCCCCAGCGGTGTGTCGGGGAACAGGCGGACCTCCACCTCGCGCGCCCCGCCGCCCAGCGAGACCACCATCGGATCGGTCCGGTTCGCCGCTTCAAGCAGGCGCTGCTTGTGGCGCAGCAGTTCAAAGCGAGCGGCCCACGGGTTGGGCAGGTCGAGGATCTGCATCTGGCCGATCATCACCGGTTCGGTGCTATCGGCGGCAAAGCCTCCGGCCTCCCGCACGATGCGGGCCATAAAGCTGGCCGCAGCCACCACCGACGGCTCCTCGATGGCCATGGGGATCAGATAGTCGCGTCCGTTGATGAGAAAATTGGGGGCGATGCCCAGGGGCAGGGCGTGGGTGCCGACCACATTTTCGATCATCTGCGCTGCCCGGTCCACACTCAACCCGGCTCCGGCCAACACCCTCTGCTCCGCTTCGTCCAATCCGGCCCAGCCGGCCACCCGGCCGGCACGCTCCTCTACACTCAGATCATAGAACCCGGGTAAGCGCGAACTCCTGTCCATCTCTTTCCTCCTCTGGATCAGACTCTCCCGCCGGCGGACAAACCAATTGAAATCGGTTAGCCTCTTGGATATTTCAAGCTGGAATTTCTTCCAGGCCTGCGGGAGGGTGACGGTTGTCCAAAGTCCAGGTCTTAGAGCCGGTCTGAAAAGCTTACCCCAAAGACACAAAGGCCACAAAGGAACACGAAGGAAACGAATAAAAGCCGCATAGTGCCCTTGGTGTCCTTTGTGTCCTGGTGGTTTTCAGACAAGCTCTTACCTCAGTGCCTGCGCTGCCCTGTAGACCGGTTCCAGGCAGAGTTGCGGATAGAGGCCCAGGATCACCGTCAGAGCGGCAAGGAGCAGGACCAGCAGAGAGGCGATGACCGGCTGGCGGGCGATGTCATCGCGGCGGGCCGGGCCGAGCATGGCGCTCAGGCCGCGCAGCAGCCCGATGACCACACCTGCCGACGAAACCAGGAGGCCGATCAGGGTCAGAACCCAAATCCAATCCTGGCCCGGCGCTGCTTCGGCCGTGCCCCGGGCGGCCACCAGGGGCTGCGCCCAGGTCCACAACGCCCGGCCGATGGCCCAGTGGGTGGGGAAGCCGGCTGTAAACGGGAACCCGGCCAGCGACAGGCCACCCAGCATCAGGCCCATCACCGCGACCGGCAGCCGCCGGGCAACCCCCTGAAGTCCGGCCAGATGATCGGTGCTAACCCGGTGTCGCAGAATGGCCAGCGCCGCTGCCAGCAGGGTCATGGCCACAGCCCGGTTGATCAGGTGCAACAGGGCCAGGCTCAGGCCCTGGCTGCCGCCTGCCGGCAGGGCCAGCAGCAGGTAGCCCAGGTCACTCAGGGCAGCATAGCCGAACAGCCGCCCCAGGTCACGCTGTACGGCAGCCATCAGTCCACCCGCCGCAGCCGTCACCAGCCCGACCAGACGGAGCAGGTCGGATATGGCCGGATCTGTCCAGGCGAAAGGCGTGCCTCGCAGAAAGGCCGACGCCAGAAAGAGGGCCATCGCCTGCCCGGTGGTCAGGACAAAGGCGGTCGCTACAGGCGGAGCATCGGCGGCCAAGGCCGGCAGCCAGGTGCCAAAGGGAAAAAGGCCCAGCAGCAACCCGAATCCCAGGGCTGCCGGCAGCAATGCCAGGCGAACCAGGTTGGCCGTTTCAGGCTCAAGCGCCGCGCGGTCCACAAGCCACCAGGCAGCCAGCAGGAACGGCACGGCCAGCAGCGTGACCACCAGATAGCGCTGCCCCCCCCGGACCGAAGCAGACACCCCATCCTGGACAATAAAGACGGCCAGCGTGGCGCTGAGGGCAAAAATAATGACGGCCAATGAAAAAACTTGAAACAGGGCAACGAGGGTGTACAGGCTCAGGATCACCAGGCCGATCGGGAAAAACAGCCTGCCTTGCGGCAGCCGCCAGGCGATGAGGGCCAGGACAGCAGCCAGGGCAAACACAAAAGCCAGCCACACCTGCCCTGCCGGATCGAGCACCAGGGTGCGCCCCAGAATGACCACCGGCCGGCCAAACGCGACCTCCTGGCCCAGCACAAAGGCCGAGCGGTCCAGGGGCAGGCGCAGGCAGAGGAAAGCCAGGAACGCTGTGATCAACGCCGCGACAGGCGCGGCCAGGGCGGCCCAACGCCGCACCAGGAATGTGATCCCGGCAGCCAGCAGCGGCAGGGCCAGCAGCAGGATCGGGCCGGGGATGGGGGTCATGATTCTGCCTCTTCTTCGTCGAGCGGACGGGCGCCCAGGCTGTGAACCGTCGCCAGGTAGGAGAAGGCCAGCGCCGCCAGCAGGATCAGCGCCCCCAGAAAGCCGGTGACCGCCAGGCTGGGCTCCAGGCCGGTGTACACCAGGTCGAATCCGGTCAGGAAGGTCAGCACCGCCGGGGCAACGCGCAGCGGCTCTTCACCCAGAACCAACCCCGCCACCCCCATCCCTCCCAGCCACAGGGCTGCAAAGACGATATCGGCGGGCACCAGCGGGCTGTGGTAGAGATCGAACAGACGCATGACGGCCAGGGCTACCAACAGGACCACCAGCAGGCGCAACGGCAGGCCCAGCGGCCCGGCCCCCCAGCCGATGCGCAACCCCAGGATGCGCCGGCCCATCCTTTCAATTTCCGGCTGTCCCTTCAGCTCCTGGATGTGCCGGGCGGTCAGGTAGAGGATCGAGACCGCCAGGACGCCGGCCAGAATCTTGGCCAGGGCCACTTCGGGCTGGATGAAGCGGGTGAGAGCTGCCCCCAGCAAGAGGTACTGGACCAGCAGGCCGGTCAGCGCCAGCCGCCAGTCTGACGTGAGAAAGATGGTGATGGCGGCCAGGAGCAGGCCGGCCAGGGCCGGGAGGCCGGCCAGAAAGGCCAGGAGATCTGCCAGTGCATCCATCGTTTCCTCAGCGGGCCGTCAGAAAGATTGTGGCCAGGGCCAGGATAATGAGCGCCCAACCCCACCAGCCATCCCCCTCGCCCACCCGGCTCAACCAGTAGAGGCCGCCGGCCAGCCCCTTCCCGGCCCAGGCAGCGACGCGATAGAGCCAGTCCAGGTTGACCGCATCCCGCACCAGATCGAGAAAGCGCCCCAGCCCGCTGCCGGCATGGGCCAGCCACAGCCCCAGCAACCAGGGCAGGCTGTAGAGCAACCCCAACCCCCAGACCGAGACGGCGGGCCTTGCCGGCGCTTCAATCATCAGGCGACCGCCCAGGCTCCCCGCCGAGATGCCCAGCCACAACATCCCCACCGCCAGGGCAAGCAGGGCCAGGAGGCTGGCCGGTCTGGGATGCCGGCCGGCTGCCTGGTGGAAGAAGGCCCGCAACAGAGTCCACAGCCCGGCGACCAGGAAGGTGTCGGCCAGCAGGGCGGCGATCAGCAGGGCTGACCGTTGCTGGCGGAGCAGTTCCGCATAGAAAGGCCATCGCCCGATGGCCCCGGCGGTGAGCGGCGCTCCGGCCAGCGAAGCCAGGGCGATGGCCGGCAGCAACGCCTGCCCTGAGCGGAGGCGAAGGGCCCAGCCGACCTGGCCCGACCACGAACTGCGCCACCGTTCCAACACAGGAATGGCCGTAGCCACAGCAGCGCGCACCTGTTCCCAATGCGTCGCGAGCCACCGGCCAACCGGCTGTAGCCAATCAGGCCAGGGAGCGGCTTTCTGCGCCAGGTTGCCGTCCCACCAGATGGCCAGAACCGTCAGGGCCACAGCCAGGCTCACCAGCGGCCAGGGGGCCGATTTCGCCCCGAGGGTCACAAAGGCCAGGGCCAGCCCCACCTGATGGACGGCCAGGCCGGGCCAGGGGCCTGAGCCGGGGGCGACCGCTGTCCCGGTGACCGCTCGATCTGCCAGGCGGGTGCCCTCCGCCCAGGCCAGCACCCCCCCGGCCACCAGGGCCATCCCTCCCACCGCCAGCAGCCACGGCCGGTCGGCCAGGACGGGGGCCAGGGACTGCACACGGGCCAGCAGATAGAGGCCCAGGCCGGTCGGCAGCACAAAGGTCACGACCTCTTCCGCCGTGGCAAACCCCCTGGGATGCAGGGGGAAGGCCATCAGGCGCAACAGCCCGGCCAGACCCAGCGGGGTGAGCACTCCGACCGGAAAGGCGCTGGCCGAAAGCAAGGTGGTGCCCACCTGGCTGCTCATCTGCACCGCGCTCAGAAAGAGCAGCAGCGTGGAGGCCGCACCGGGCACAGCCATCCGCCAGGCAATCCGATCCGATGGGCTTGCCGCCGACGCAGCCGTGGCCATCAGCGCCAGGTCCAGCAGGCCACTGCCCAGCGCCAGAGTCAACAGGTCGGCGGCCAGCAGCGTGAGCAGACAGCCGGCCAGCGCGATCAGCACCAGGCCATGCCAGGCGGTCCGGCCAGCCCCACGGATGCCCAGCAGGCCGGCAGCCGTACTCCCGGCCAGCAGGATGCCGACGGCCAGGGACAGAGGATGGGGCCGGAGGGCAGGGCCCAGGCGGAAGAAGGTGACCGGCTCCCAGAGCCATCCAACACGATCCGGCGCACCACCTGGCAGGGACCACAACGCCGTCAGCGAGGCCACAGCCGCCGCAGCGGCCAGCAGGCGGCGGAGCCAGCCGGGCAGCAGGCGCCCGACCGTCAGCGTGACGGCCGCTCCCAACAGAGGCCAGACAATGGCCCGCCAGAGAACCGGAATCGAGTCCGGCATGGCCTCCCCGTTTCAAAGAGTTGCCGCCCCCGGTCGCACCGGGTGGAACGACGGGCGGGCGGCACGGGGGCTATTCTATCACAAAAGGATGAGGGGAGCAAGCGTCAGTGCAACCGTTGACAACCTGTCATAAAAATACTACAATAAGGCCCGGCACGAAAGCGCCTGGCAGCGACGAAGAACGATGGTGGAGAGAGGAGATGAAGCCGATTGTGGAATGTGTGCCTAACTTTAGCGAGGGCCGCCGACAGGAGGTGATTGACCAGATTGTGGCGGCCATGGGTCAGGTGACCGGTGTGCAGGTGCTGGATGTGCAGTCGGACCCGGACCACAACCGCGCGGTGGTGACCCTGGTTGGTGCGCCGCAGGCGATCGTCGAAGCGGCCTTTCAGGGGATAGACCGGGCTGCCAGGTTGATTGACATGAACCATCATCGGGGCAGCCACCCGCGCATGGGCGCCACCGATGTCGTGCCCCTGGTGCCGGTGCAGGGTGTGACCATGGACGATTGTGTGGCCCTGGCCCGGCAACTTGGCGAGCGGGTGGGCAACGAGTTGGGCATCCCTGTCTATCTGTACGAAGCTGCCGCCACCCGGCCCGACCGTCGGAACCTGGCCGATGTGCGGCGTGGGGAGTATGAGGGCCTGAAAGAAGAGATAGCCATCAACCCTGACCGGGCGCCCGATTTCGGCCCGGCGGCGATGGGCAGCGCCGGCGCTACGGCCATCGGGGCCCGCCCCCCCCTGATCGCCTTCAACGTCTACCTCAACACGGCCGACCTGACCGCCGCTCAGGCCATTGCCAGGGCCGTGCGCCATTCCAGCGGCGGCCTGCGCTATGTCAAAGCCCTGGGGCTGCTGGTCGAGGGGCAGGCCCAGGTTTCGATGAACCTGACCGACTATCGCCACACGCCGATCCACCGCGTGCTGGAGCTGATCCGGGCCGAAGCGGCCCGGTACGGCCTCAGTGTAACCCGCTGCGAGATCGTAGGGCTGCTGCCGGCCCAGGCCTTGTTCGATGCCGCCCGGTTCTATCTTCAACTGCACGATTTCTCGATCGATCAGGTCCTGGAGAACCGCCTGGCCGGGCTGGAGCATCCATCCGGGTAGCCGACGGCAGGGCCATCGGGTAGCCAGCGATCGACCGGTGAAGTCATAGTACCCTTGGGGGATTGTCAGCCGCCGAGCGTTGCAGTATAATGGGGATTGAGACAGGCACGCGCGGCGTGTGCGGTGTGCCGGGACCAGGCTCCAGGACAGGCTATATGAGCCGGCAGCCTGTCGAAGGGGCAATCTGGAGTCGAGGCTTCAGCCGGTTTGGGCCGGAAATCAACCAACTCCGAACAGGGACCAAAAGAGGTGCCGATCCTGATTGATGGCCACAACCTGATCGGCCACCTGGCGACACTCTCGCTCCAGGAGGCGGATGACGAGGAACGGCTGGTCAGACTGCTCGCGTCCTACCGGGCGCGGACAGGCAGGGCGATTACGGTCGTGTTCGATCCCGGTGAGGCTTTTGCTTTGCCGCAGGTGTGGCGGTATGGTGGGATCGAGGTCGTCTTTGCCCCGCCCGGCAGCAGCGCCGATGCGGTCATCATCCGGCGTGTGGCCCGCAGTCGCAACCCGCGCGACTGGCTGGTCGTCACCTCCGATCGAGAGCTGGCCGAGACGGTAGCGCAGCAGGGAGCCAGGGTGCGCAGCGCCGCCGAATTTGCAATCGAGTTGGATGTCCACCACGACACACCATCCGGGTGGAAAGAAACTCCGCCTGCGCCCGAAGAGGTAGAGTGGTGGTTGAGGTTGTTTGAGGACCGGGATTGACCGATGCCCTGGCTGCTGTTGCTCAACGGAACCCTGTGGGCCGTGACCCTGGCCATATCGACCTGGCTGGCCTGGCAGGTTTCTCGGCGCCCTGACCTGCCGGCCCGCCTGTTTCTGGGCATGGTCGCGCTGCTGGCGGTTCCCCAACTGCATTACCTGATTGGCACCCTGGCCGTCCTTCTCGCCTGGCTGCTTTCCCCGGCCCACACCGAAAGGGTGGCCGGCTCTGTGGTATCCCTCTGGCCGCTGGACATCGCAGCCGTCGTTCTGTTTGCTTGCCTGACCCTGCACCTGTTCCTGCTTTTCCCCACCGAAAGCCGGCTGATCCGCGTCTGGCGGTGGAGCCCCCTGCTCTTCTATCTGCCCGGCGGCTTCCTGGCTGCCATGGTGCTCACCCACCTGGCCTGGGGAAGCGAAGCCTATGTCGCATTCTGGGGATTGGACAGGCTGGGGTTGGAGGACGATGGCCTGCAGCTCCTGTTCATCCTGCTGACCACCGGTGTGGCGCTGGTGCGCCTGTTGATCATCTACCTCTCCCACTCCACTCCCCTGCTCCGCCAGCAACTGGCCTGGATCCTGGGCGGGTTGACCTTCGGCGGAGGCATGATCTTGCTGACCGATTACCTGCCCAGCCTCCTTGGCCGCCCGCCGCCGATCCTATTCTTCCCCGGCCTGCGCCAACTGCCGGTCCTGATCATCCTGGGGACCTTTGCCCTGTCCATGCAGCGCCATCGTTTCCTCGACGTGGTCCAGGTCATCAACCGCGGCGTGGTCTACTCGGCCTTGATGGTGCTGATCACCCTGCTCTACCTGGCATTGGCCACGGCACTGGGCAGCTTGCTGCGTGTGTTTTCACCGGGCATGGGGCTGCCTTCTGTGGCCCTCCTGACTACGTTGCTCACCGTCCTCATCGCCCTGCCGCTGCGCGATGGCCTTCAACGTGTGGCAGACAGGTTGTTCTATCGCCGTCGGGTGAGCTATCGCCGGCTGCTCCAGGATTATTCCCGGGTGCTGACCACCCTGATGTCCCCGCCCCGGTTGCTGTTCAGGATAGCGGAGCAGGTGGAGGAGGTGTTCCACCCGGCCGGGCTGGCGATTGTGTTGTCGGAGGACGGGGAGGGGTATCGCGTGGCCCTGAGCCGCGGTCGGCTGGCGACGGAGGAGCTGTGGCAGGAGGGGGCAAGGTTTGGAGGCGATCACCGGATCCCGGCCCTGTTGATGACCCGCCGGCACCCTTTTTACCTGCCCCAGCACGTGAACGACCTGCCGGAGGGTCAGAGGCCGGAATGGCTGAGGCTTCAGGCGGCGGGCGTTCACCTGCTCATCCCGATGTGCCTGAGAGGGGACCTGATCGGTTGGTTCACCCTCGGCCCCCAGGGGTCTGAGTGGCCCTACACGCAGGCCGACCGCGAGTTCCTGAGCGCGCTGGCCGATCAATCGTGTGTGGCGCTGGAGAATGCCCGCCTGTACGCCGAGATGCAGCAGCGGGCCACCGAGCTGGCGGTGGTGTCCACCGTGTCGGCGGCCATCTCCTGCTCCCTGGACCAGGAGCAGGTGTTGCAGACCATTGTCGAGTCGGTGATCCAGGTCATCGGCTGTGACAAATCGGCCATCTTTGAGCTGAGCGAAGATGGCCGTGAGCTGCGGCTGCGGGCTGCCAAAGGGCTGAGCCCCGATTTTGTGCAGCGCTCCCAGCATCTGCGAGTCGGGCAGGACAGCCGGGCGCAGGCCGTGGTGACCGGTCAGCCGCTCATTGTACCCGATGTCTACCTGGAACCCGACCTGGCCGATCTGGCCCGGCTGGCTCAGCAGGAAGGCTATCGGGCGGTGATTGACGTGCCGCTGTGGGGCCGCGAGGGCCTGTTGGGGGTCTTGAGCACCTATTTCGCCGGGGTCCACACCCCTTCCGTCGGCGAGATGGAACTGCTGACCACCATTGCCAACCACGCCTCCATTGCCCTGGAAAATGCCCGCCTGTACGCCGCTGTGGCCCGCGAGCGAGACCGGGCCAGACGGCTCTACGAACAGACCGACGCCACCCTGGCGCGGCGGATCGAAGAACTCACCTCGATCGAAGAGATCAGCCGCCAGTTGACCGGCACCCTGGATCTGCAACAGATCATGGATCTGGTGCTGGAGCGAGCGTTGCAGGCCACCTCCGCGGCGCGAGGGGTTATCGCCCTCTGCGAGCAGGACCGGACCTCCCTCCATCTTTTGGCCCAGCGTGGCTATCCCCCTGAAGTGGATCGCTACCGGACGGAACTGTGGCCGGCCGACCGGGGTATTACCGGCCGGGTGGCCCGCACCGGCCTCCTGACCCTGGTGCCGGATGTCAGCCATGACCCCGATTATGTCGCCGTGTCCCCCACCAGCCGTTCCCAACTCAGTGTTCCGATCAGGCACCAACAGCAGATCATCGGCGTCATCACCCTGGAAAGTGACCAGCCGGCCGCCTTTACCACCGAGCATGTCCGTTTCATCCAGCTCCTGGCCGATCATGCGGCCATCGGCATCCGCAATGCCCAACTGTTCCAGCAGGTGGTAGAGGGGCGTGACCGGCTGCAGGCTATCCTCAACTCCACGCACGACGCGGTCATTGTGTTCGACACAGCGGGCCAGGTGATCCTGGTCAACCCACGGGTGCGCGAACTGTTCGGGCCGGCGGTCGAGTCGTGGCTGTGGACCCTCAACGTGCTGGATGTGGAGGCTGTGGTGAGCAACCCGATCCTCCAGATCAGCGACCTGAATCTCGACCGTCTGGCGCAGACGATCAACCAGGTACATGAACAGCCCACGATGGTAGTCAACCTCTCCTTCAGCTTTCAGATGGATGGTCAGCGGCGATATGTGGAGGGGACTGCCTCGCCGGTGCTCAGCGCGACGGGAGAGGTGCTGGGCCGGATCGCCATGCTGCGCGATGTGACGCATCAGCAGGAGCTGGAGCAGTTTCGCCAGGACCTGACCAGCATGATGATCCACAACCTGCAAGGACCGCTGGCAGCCCTGATCAGCAGTCTGGAGATGCTCCAGGAAGAGGAACGGATGGATCCGGCCATGACCCGGCAACTGCTGCGCATCGCCCTGGACGGTGGGCGCAATCTGTACAGCCGGATTGAATCGGTGCTCTGGATCCGGCGCCTGGAAGACCGCAACATCCCGATCAACCTCCAGGAGGTGTCGCTATCGCAGGTCATCTTGCCGGTGATGGACGAGTACCGGCCCATGGCTACCGCGATGGGGTTGAACCTGGAAGCGAATCTGGCGGCGGACCTGCCTCCGGCGCTGATAGATGCCGAGGTGATCGGCCGGGTGTTCGCCAACCTGCTGGACAATGCCTTCAAGTATACTCCGCCTGGGGGGCGGATCACCGTCCAGGCGGTGCGGGCCGGCGATCCGGTGAGGCCAGGCATCCTCTGTTCGGTGGCCGATACCGGCCAGGGGATCGCCGAAAGCGCCCGCGAAACGATCTTTGGCAAGTTTCGTCGCGGTGACGGGACTCAGGAGTCCCGGCGCAAAGGGATGGGCATCGGCCTGCATTTTTGCAAGCTGGCCATAGAGGCACACGGCGGACGGATCTGGGTTGAGAGCCAGAAGGGGCAGGGGAGCACCTTCTACTTTACTCTGCCGGCAGCGCATCCATCAGACGAGGAGGTTGACACCGATGACGACCTACATCCTGGCCCTGGACCAGGGGACCACCAGTTCCAGGGCGATCCTGTTTGACCGCGCCGGTCGGATTGCGGGCGTGGCCCAGGAGGAGTTTTTTCAGATCTACCCGCAGCCGGGCTGGGTTGAGCACGACCCGGAGGCGATCTGGAACACACAGTTGAACACCGCCCGACAGGCTCTGGCCAGGGCCGGTGTTGAGGCCTCGCAGGTGGCGGCCATCGGCCTTACCAACCAGCGGGAGACGACGGTGGTCTGGGATCGTGAGACGGGCAATCCGTTGTACAACGCCATCGTCTGGCAATGCCGGCGCACGGCCCCCCTGTGCGACCGGTTGCGCGCTGACGGTTGGGCTGACCCCATCCGGGCCAGAACCGGGTTGGTGGTGGATGCCTATTTTTCGGGCACCAAGCTGGCCTGGCTGTTGGACCATGTGCCCGGCCTGCGGCAGAAGGCCGGACGGGGACAGGCCCTCTTTGGCACCATTGACACCTTCCTCATCTGGCGTCTGAGCGGGGGACGGCTGCACATCACCGACGTGAGCAACGCCTCGCGGACGATGCTCTACAATATCCATACTCTCGATTGGGATGAGGAGATCCTGGCCGAACTGCGCATCCCCAGGGCCATGCTGCCCCAGGTGCGGCCCTCGTCGCAGCTCTATGGCCTGGCCGATGCCGGCCTGCTGGGAGCAGCCGTGCCCATCGCCGGGGCGGCCGGTGACCAGCAGGCAGCCCTTTTTGGTCAGACCTGCTTTGCACCGGGACAGGCCAAAAACACCTATGGCACCGGCTGTTTCCTGCTGCTCAACACCGGCCGGCAGGCGGTGGCCTCCCGGCACGGCCTGCTGACAACGGTGGCCTGGCAACTGGCCGATGGGGATGCTGTGACCTATGCCCTGGAGGGGAGCGTATTCATCGCCGGGGCGGCCATCCAGTGGCTGCGCGATGGGCTGGGGATCATCACCCATGCCGCCGAGAGCCAGGCCCTGGCCGGCGATGTGGCCGATAGCGGCGGCGTCTATTTCGTCCCGGCCTTTGTCGGATTGGGCGCGCCTTACTGGGATGCCTACGCCCGGGGAACCATCGTCGGCCTGACGCGCGGCACCGACCGGCGGCACCTGGTCCGGGCGGCGCTGGAGGCCATCTGCTATCAGAGCCGCGACCTGCTGGAGGCGATGGCTGCCGATTCCGGCATCCGCCTCCAGGCTCTGCGGGCCGATGGCGGTGCGGCGGCCAACGACCTGCTGCTCCAGCTTCAGGCCGACCTGCTGGGGGTAGCGGTGCAGCGCCCGGCCATCACCGAAACGACCGCCCTGGGGGCGGCCTACCTGGCCGGGCTGGCCGTGGGCTACTGGTCGGGGCTGGATGAGATCGCCACCCAGTGGCGGGCCGAAGCCGAATTCACACCGACCATGCCTGCCGAACGGCGGGATGCCCTCTATGCCGGCTGGCAGCGGGCGGTGGAACGGGCACGGGGTTGGGCGATGGGGTGAGGTCAAAATATCCCCTCTCACCGCAGAGGCCGCCGAGTTTTTTATGATTCCTCTGCGCTCTCTGCGTGCTCGGCGGTGATTCTCCTGCCCATTGGGCAGCAACCTCACCGGTAGAGCACTATTCCACCCGCCGGGCCACGGTGCGCAGGGCCAGCAGCGCCGCCGCCAGACTGAGGGCGGCTAATGCTGTCGCCTGCGGTCCCAGTTCCTCCCACCCGGCTCCTTTGAGCATGATGCTGCGGATAATGACCAGATAATGTTGCAGCGGCACAAAGCGGGACAGGGCCTGCAACAGGGCGGGCATGTTTCTCACCTGCACGATAAAGCCGGAGAGGGCGATGTCCACCATGGCCTGGATAAAGACGAACAGGATCGCCTGCTGCTGGGTGCGGGAGATGGCCGAGATGAGCAGGCCCCAGTTGACCTCAGCGGTGATGAACAACAGGGTCAGGGCGGCCAGCAGCAATGGTGAGCCGCGCATCGGCATCCGGAACAGGGCCAGGCTGATCAGCCACATGACAGCGAAATTCAGCGCACCGACGGCCATGGCCGGGATGCCCTTGCCCAACGCCAGCTCGAAGCGGTGCAGCGGCGTGACCATCAACTGCTCCAGGGTGCCCAGTTCGCGCTCGCGGGCCAGCCCCAGCGAGGCCATCGCCAGCGTGACCTGGTAGGTGATAAAGCCCAGTTGCGCCGGGATGGAGAAGTCGCGGAAATTCATGGTCGGGTTAAAGCGCGTGTCGGTGCGAAAGTCTATCAGCTCTGGCATCACCAGCCCATAGCCCGCCGCCAGGTCAGAGGCAAAGCGGTTCACCACCCCACTGACCGCACTCATGGTGATCGCGGCGGCGACAGTGTTGGTTCCATCGGCAATGACCTGGATCTGCTGCGGCGACCGGGCAAAGCCGGCGGGGATGACCACCGCCAGCCGCACCTGCCCTCCATCCAGCAGGGAGCGCACCTGATCCATGCTCCCGGCGTAGAAACGCAGGCGCAGTTCCCGGGTATTGTCCAGACTGAGGACCAGTTGCCGACTCAGGCGGCTGCGATCCAGGTCGAGGACGGCCAGAGGCTGCTCGTGGATGCCCCGCTCGATGGCCTGGGCCAACAAAAGGAGCTGCAGGGCCGGAGCCAGCAGAATAAACAGGGCCAGCAGCCAGTCACGCCTGAACTGGGTCAGCTCCTTGACAATCAGCGTGCTGATGCGGACCAGCATCAGGCCACCTTTTTCCTGAACAGGCACAGGCTGATGGCCAGCGCGCCAGGCCCCATGCCCGCCAGAATGAGAGCCGGCCGGGCCACAGCAGCCAGCCCCAACCCTTTCAGGAACAGGATGCGGCTGATCTGGACAAAATGGGTGGTGGGCAGAGCATAGGAGGTGAGCAGGGAAGGCAACGATTCGGTGCTCACCGGGTTGATCAGCCCGGCCAGGAAAAAGCTGGGGACGATAAAGATCAGGAGGACGGCAAACATGGCCGTCTGTTGGCTCCTGACAAAGCTGCCGATGAGCACCGTCACCCCCATACAGGCCAGGAAATAGATTCCGGCCAGCAGCAGGTAGAGCGGGAAGCTGCCGCGAAAGGGTACCCGGAACCACAGCACGGCCACCAGCGAGGCCAGGATGGTGCTTATCAGGCCGGTGCCGAGATAGGCCAGCAGCTTGCCGGCGATATATTCCGGCCCCGATATCGGGGTGACCATCAGCCCCTCCAGGGTGCCACTCTCCTTTTCGCGGGTCAGGGCCAGAGCCAGAGCCAGGGTGGGCATGACCAGCACAATGGCCAGCAGGCCCGGCACCATGCTCAACAGCGATTCCAGGCCGGCGTTGTACCACACCTGGCTGCGCACCTCTATCGGTTTGCTCCTGACCGGTTGGCCGGCCGTGCCGGCTACAAACATCCCCGACCGGCTGCTCAGGGCAGCGAGGGCCTGGCTGGCGGCAAAAGGGTCGGTGCCATCCACCACAGCCTGGATCTGGGCCGGTTGGCCGCGCTGGATGGCCTCGGCAAAGCCGGGCGGGATGATCAGTGCCCCGTCGGCCTGGCCGTCCACCAGCAGGGGTAAGATGGCTTCATACCGGTCCACGGCATGGGTCAGCCTCAGCTCCCGGTCGGCGGTCAGGCTGGCCAGATAGCGGCGGGACAGGGGGCTGCGGTCCAGGTCCAGCACCGCCAGGCTGAGCTGGTGTACCTCAAAGGAAAAGATGTAGGAGAGCAGAAAAAGCAGGAAGGCCGGTGAGAGGGTGACCAGGAAGAGGTGACGCGGATCGCGGCTGATGTGCAGCATCTCCTTGCGCACAATGGCTGCCGTGCGACGCAGTGACATCATGGAGCAGACTCCTCAACGGTCGGGATCGGCAGGTGGAAAGAGCGGCTTACAGAGCCGGAACGTCACTCCAGGTCGCCCAGCTCATAGAGGACGGCCGCGGCCGCGGCCAACCCGGCTGTCTCGGCGCGGAGGATGCGCCGTCCCAGTGTCAACGGGGCCAGGCCATAGTGTCGGGCCAGGGCCACTTCATCGCGGGTAAAGCCCCCTTCGGGCCCGATGAACAGGTGGATGGTGAACGGTGGCCAACGCCGTTGATGACCCGGCGGGGGGGTGCGCAGCAGGTCGCGCAGATTAGCTTGCCCTTCCTCCTCCCAGGGGATCAGCGCCAGTCCGCCGGCCTGCCTGGCCCGTTCGCACGCCTGGGGAAAGAGCACCGCCGACCGCAGCACCGGCTTTCGCCCTCGACGGGCCTGCTCCGCCGCCTCCTGAATGATCCGCTCCCAGCGGGGGCGCTTGTTCTCCACCGCTGTCAGGTCCGAGACCACACACCGCTCGGCGATCAGCGGTATGAACTCGACCACCCCCAGCTCGGTGCCCTTTTGCAGGACAAACTCAAAGTGGTTGCTCTTGAGCACCCCCTGGTAGAGGCTGATCTTGGTCCGGGGTTCGCCGCCGGCCAGCCGCCGGTGCAGCACCTCACCGGTCACGGCCTGTCGCTCCACGGTCACCAGCCGCACCTCGATCTCCCAGCCAGAGTTGTCGAGGATGATCACCTCCTGGCCGGGGCGCAGGCGCAACACGCGGGCCATCTGATGGGCCTGCGGGCCGGTGATGGTCACCGAGTTGCCCTGAATCCAATCGGATGGAATGAAAAAACGGTGCATCACTCCTCGCCCCTTTGTGCCACCAGCAGTACCCAATCGTTCTCCTGGACCCGCTCGATGACCTGCAAGCCGTGAGCCTGAAACGCCTGGGTCACTTCCGCTTCCTGGCTATCAATCAACCCGGCGGCGATCAGCCGCCCGCCGGGTGCGAGTCGGGCTGCCAGGGCCGGGGCCATGCCGGTGATCACCGGGGCCAGGATGTTGACCAGGATCAGGTCGAACTGGCCGACAGCCAACAGGTCCAACGGTCCCTGGGCTACAAAGTGCAGGGGCACAGCCTCCCCGCCGGGCAGCGAGCCGTGCCGCACGGTGACGATGGCAGCCACGTCGTTGCGGGCTACATTTTCCCTGGCCACAGCGACGGCCAGAGGGTCGGCATCCAGGGCCAGCACGGCCTGCGCGCCCTGTCTGGCAGCCGCAATGGCCAGCACCCCTGAGCCGGTCCCCACGTCCAGCACGGTGCAACCCGGCACCAGATGCCTCTCCAATGCTTGAAGGCAAAGGCGGGTGGTGGGGTGGAGCCCTGTGCCAAAGGCCATCCCCGGCTCCAGGCGGAGAACCACTTCGCCGGGGAGCGGGGCATACTCTTCCCAGGCCGGGACGATAACGGTGCGCCGTCCAATCCGTTGGCAGTGGTAGTGCCGCTTCCAGGCTTCGGCCCAATCCTCCTCTCGAAGCGAGCGGATGACCGGTTCGGGGATGGGATAGAGCTGCCTCAGGTGCCACAGCCCCTCCTCCAGCCGCTGCCGCCCCTGGTCGGCCGTGCCATCCAGGGGCAGATAGGTCTTGACGATCACCCGGGTGGGTGGGGGCAGTGCCGGCAGCTCATGCTCCAGGCAGTCGGCGGGGACCTCGACGGCTACTCCGCCTTGGCCATGCTGCCCAAAAAGCCGAGCCACGGCTTCGGCTGCTTCGCCGTCGGTCTCGACGCTGATTTCAAGCCAATTCAACCTCGATTCCCCCGTTGATGGCAGTTTGCACGATGCACAATTGGCGTCGCTTCCGCTCAAACTCTTGCGGCGTGTAGCACAGCGCATCGAACCCTTCATCGGCGGTCCAGAGATCATAGAGGACAAGCCCCCGCTGGATGAATGGCTTGCCCTCGAAATCCTCTGAAACGATGATAAAATCATAGTCGCTGGTGATCAGATGGTCGCCCCGTGCCCGTGAACCAAACAGGATCAGTTTCTCCAGGTGGAGCACCTTGCTCAGCCGTTGTGCAAACTCGACCACCACAGGGTCAACCGGTGGCCGATTTTCCCTCTTGCCCGTCATCCGGTCTCCCACTCCAGATGCTCCCTGACCCAGGCCACCACCTGCCGTGCATCGGCCAGGTGCATGGTGCTGGTCTCTTCATCATACATCTGGGCCGGGATGCCGTTGGCAGCATCCGGGTAACGGGTGGTGACGTAGGCCAGGTTCAGCCGCCGCAGGGCCGACATCAGAGGGGACGACACTCCCACCGCCTGTCCCAAAGTTGGCAGGGTATGGGTGGGCGGTGCTGGCTGGCGTTGGCGCTCAATAAACAGAGCTTTGACCGCCTTCTCTGCTGCCTGTTGGCAGAAAAAGGCACAGGCATAGTGCCGTCCGGCCTCGGCCAGCATCTCGGCCGTGTGTAGATCCTCTATCGCCTGTTGCCACCAACTGGCTGACTCTTCACGCATGATCGTCTCCCTCTTGGAGCCTATCCGAGATAGGTGGAGGACAGCCTTTCCAGGCAGGCTGGAAAGCCTGCCTTACAGTTTTTCGGACAGGCACTTAGCCTGTCCGGAACCCTGCCGCAGGTTCTGACAACCTGGAGGAGGATGACACTTCCCCTGGTTTTTCGGACAGGCTGTTATCCGCCTCGGCAGGCGGCCTGCCTCACGCGCCAAACGCTTCCTTGACCCGGTCAAAAAAGTTCTTTTCCGGCTCCTGGATGACCTCTTTGCCCAGGGTCTTGCCCAGCTCCCGCAGCAGTTCTTTCTGTTTCGGCGTTAATCGGGTAGGGGTCAGGACGCGGACCACGACCAGCTGGTCGCCACGGCCGTTGCGGCGCAGATAGGGTACCCCCTTGCCCCGCAGGCGAAACAGCTCGCCGGTCTGGGTGCCGGGCGGGATGGTCAGTTCTTCGTCGCCGTCGAGGGTGGGGACGAGGATCCGGTCGCCAAGGGCGGCCTGGGCAATGTTGATGCCCAGCTCCATGATGATGTCGTTCTCCTGGCGGTGGAAGTAGGGATGGGGCTTGACGTGGACCACGACGTACAGATTGCCGGGCGGGCCACCCCGTGTTCCCGGCTCCCCCTCGCCAGCCAGTCGGATGCGGGTATTCTCGTCCACCCCGGCCGGGATTTTGACCAGGATAGGTCGTTCCACCTGGACCACCTTCTGGCCCCGGCATTGGGTGCAGGGGGTGGTGACGATTTCCCGCTCACCATGGCAGCGGGGGCAGGTGGTCACCTGGATGAAGGAGCCCAGGAAGGTCTGTTGCTGGCGACGCACCTCGCCGGTGCCGTTGCACTGTGGGCAGCGCAGAGGCTGGGTGCCCGGTTCGGCTCCGCTGCCCTGACACTGGGGACAGGTTTCATGGCGGGGAACGACGATCTCTTTTTCGCAGCCAAAGATCGCTTCTGCAAACTCGATCGTCAGGTCATAGCGCAGGTCTGCACCCCGGGCGGGTCCCTGACGGGCAGCCGGGCCGGCCCTCATCCCACCGAAAAAGCTCTCGAACAGGTCCTCGAAGCCGCCGAAGCCAAAGTCGCCAAAGCCTCCAAAACCGGCCTGGGGTCCGGCATGGCCAAAGCGGTCGTACATGGCCCGCTTTTCCCGGTCAGAGAGGACCTCGTAGGCTTCGTTGATCTCCTTGAAGCGAGCCTCGGCGTCGGGGCTCTTGTTCACGTCGGGGTGGTACTGACGGGCCAGGCGACGGAACGCCTTTTTGATCTCCTCCTCCGTCGCCTGCCGATCAACCCCCAGGACGGTGTAATAATCTCGCTTGGCGCTCATCTTGTACCATGTTCGATTTGACCTCACCCCTACCCCCTGGCCCGGAAGGGGGTTGGGGGATGGGGTGAGGTCTTAGGCCTGTGTATACTCCCCTTCGACTACATCTTCATCGCCGCCAGGGGGTGGACCGTAGCCTCCGCTGCCGGGGGGCGGAGAGCCGGGTCGCTGGTACATCGTGGCGCCAACCCTTTGCAGCGATTCGGACAGCTCCTGCATGGTGCGGCGGAGATAGGCCACATCCTGGCCCTGGAGGGCCGAACGACAGGCGGCGATCTTGCCCTCGACTTCGCTCTTGAGATGGGTCGGCACCTTGTCACCCTGCTCGCGCAGCAGCTTCTCGGCCTGGTAGATGAGCGAGTCGGCGTTGTTGCGCGTTTCGACCTCCTCCCGTCGTTTCTGGTCTTCCTGGCGATGGCGCTCGGCCTCCTTGACCATCCGTTCCACCTCCTCCTTGCTCAGCCCGCTGGAGGCGGTGATGGTGATGGACTGGGCACGGCCGGTGGCCTTGTCCTCGGCCGAAACGTGGAGGATGCCGTCGGCGTCAATGTCGAATGTCACCTCGATCTGGGGGATGCCCCGGGGCGCGGGCGGGATGCCGTCCAGGATAAAGCGGCCCAGTGTTTTGTTGTCGGCGGCCATGGGGCGCTCGCCCTGCACCACGTGGATTTCCACCTGCGTCTGACCGTCGCTGGCGGTGGAAAAGATCTGACTCTTTTTGGTGGGGATGGTGGTGTTGCGCTCAATGAGGGGCGTGGCCACCCCGCCCAAGGTCTCGATGCTCAGGGTCAGCGGGGTCACATCCAGCAGCAACACATCCTTCACCTCTCCCTTCAGCACGCCGGCCTGGATGGCCGCGCCCAGGGCCACCACCTCATCGGGGTTGACGCCCTTGTGCGGCTCCTTGCCAAAGAAGCGGCGCACCGCCTCCTGAACAGCCGGCATGCGGGTCATACCGCCCACCAGGATCACCTCATCAATATCGGCCTGCACCATCTTGGCATCTTTCAACGCCTGCTGGCAGGGGCCGATCGTCTTCTGGATCAGATCGTCCACCAACTGCTCCAGTTTGGCCCGGGTGAGTTTCATCTGCAGGTGCTTGGGGCCGCTGGCGTCGGCGGTGATGAACGGCAGGTTGATCTCGGTTTCCAGCACCGATGACAGCTCAATCTTGGCCTTTTCCGCTGCCTCCTTCAGCCGTTGCAGGGCCATGCGGTCCTGTCGCAGGTCAATGCCCTGTTCCTTTCTGAACTCATCGGCCACCCAGTTGATGATCCGCTGGTCAAAGTCGTCGCCGCCCAGGAAGGTATCGCCGTTGGTCGAGAGCACCTCGAACACCTCGTCGCCCACATCCAGGATGCTGATGTCGAAGGTGCCACCGCCCAGATCATAGACGGCGATCTTTTGGTCCACCTTCTTGCCCAACCCGTAGGCCAGGGCCGAGGCGGTCGGTTCGTTGATGATGCGCAACACGTTCAGGCCGGCGATTTTGCCCGCGTCCTTGGTGGCCTGACGCTGGCTGTCGTTAAAGTAGGCCGGCACGGTAATGACCGCCTCGACCACCGGTTCGCCCAGGTAGGCCTCGGCGTCCTGTTTGATCTTTTGCAGGATCATGGCCGAGATTTCGGGCGGTGAATAGATCTTGCCTCCCATCTCCACCCAGGCATCGCCGTTGGGCTGTTCCAGGATCTTGTAGGGCAGCACCCGCCGTGCCTTGACCACCTCCGGATCGTGATATTTGCGGCCCATCAGCCGCTTGATGGAAAAGATGGTGTTGTCAGGATTGGTGATGGCCTGGCGGCGGGCCACCTGTCCCACCATCCGCTCCCCTGTTTTGGGGTTCACCGCCACGACCGAGGGGAACAGCCGTCCCCCCTCTGAACTGGGGATGATCGTCGGTTCGCCGCCCTCCATGACGGCGCACACCGAGTTGGTTGTACCCAGGTCAATGCCGACAATTCGCGCCATGATTTCATCTCCTTCCCAATCAGAGATTCGATATTAGATAGTGGGCTCAACTTCGGCCTCTGCCTCACCTTCGGGTGCAGGGGGAGGCCCGGACGAGACGCGGACCATGCTGGGGCGCAACACCTGATCGCCCAGGCGGTAGCCCCGTTGTAACTCGCTGATGATATGGCCCTCCGGCACAGTGTCTGAAGGTTCGTGGGTGATCGCCTGGTGCAGGAGGGGGTCAAAGGGCTGGCCCTCCGCTTCGATCGGCGTCACCCCTTCCTGTTCCAGCAGCATTTGCAGCTTGCGCTGGATCAAGAGCACCCCCCCGATCCAGGTCAGGCCCGACAGGTTGGAGGGCAGGGTCGCAAAAGCCCGTTCCAGGTCATCCACAATCGGCAACAGGCGGGCCAGCACATAGGCTTTGGCGTTGGCATAGGCTTGCTCCTGCTCCCGCTCGAACCTCTTGCGGGCGTTGGCCAGCTCGGCTCTGGCCCGCCGCCAGCCATCCAGATATTCCGCTTCTCTGGCTTTTGTTTCTTCCAACTGTTGTTTTAACGCCGTCAGTTCATCCGCTTCCCCGGCCGGTGCCGCTGCCTCCTCCGGCACCTCCTCAGGAAGCTCCGGTTGAGATTCAACAGCCTCCTCCACCACGCGGTTCTGTTCGTCTGTCATGTTTCCGCTCCTCACGATTGACGATTGGTCATTGCTCACCGGCCCCGCCATATAGCTCGCGGAACAGATCGCTCAACAGCCCGGCCACGTAGCGTACCGTCGAGATGGCGCGGTTGTAGGGCATGCGCATGGGCCCCATCACGCCCAGTGCCCCGGTCGCCCCGGTCACGCCATAGGGCGAGACCACCAGGCTGCACTCTCTCAACTCCTCCCAACGCCCTTCGCCGCCGATAATGACCTGGACGCCGCCGACCGCCAGCATTTCGGTCAGCAACTTTTCCAGCAGGGTTTTATCCTCCAACACGCGGATCACCTGGCGGGCGCTTTCCGGCCCGCTGAATTCAGGCTGGTGCAGGATGTTGATCAGCCCATCGCGGTAAAGGTCCAGGGCGGCCTGGTCGTCCACCCGTTTCATGACCTCCGCCACCATGTCCAGGATCTGTTGTTCAAAGGCGCCCACCTGGTGGCGGCTGGCTGCCACGCGCGAGGCCGAAGCGCCGATGCACAGGTCGTTCAGGCGGTTGGCTATCTGGGTGAGGGTGTCCTGGCTCAGCGGTTCCTCCAGGGCGACCATCCGTTGGCGGACAACCCCCCCTTCCAGCACGACGATCAACAGAGCCATCGTCTCGTGGATCGAGATCAGGTCTACATGGCGGAGATAGCTCTGGTCGGTGCGGGGGCTGGTGACCACCGCTGCCGACTGGGCCGTGCGGGCCAGCACCGAGGCGGCCAGCCGCATCCACTGCTCCAGGTCCACGCCCACCTGGTGGAACTGGTGGCGGATGGTCCGCTGCTCCTCCAGGGGCAACTGCGACTCGCTCATCAGGCGCTCGACGAAATAGCGGTAGCCCTGCTCGGTGGGTACGCGCCCGGCCGAGGTGTGGGGATGGGTCAGGTAGCCCCTTTCCTCCAGCAGGGCCATCTCATGGCGAATGGTCGCCGAGCTGACCCCCAGGCCATACCCCTCGATGGTCCTGGAGCCGACCGGCTGGGCGGTGGCAATATATTCCCGGACCACCAGGCCCAGGATCAATTGTTGGCGCGCCGTTAACTCGCTCATCCCTTCCCTGACCACGGTTCAGGCCGTGGAGTATCTGGACAGGCTGTTAGCACTCTGGCTGTTTGAGTGCTAACAGCCTTCTGCCCACATCATACCACGAAGCGCATCGGCTGTCAAGAAAAGAAAGCCAGGAGTCAGGCAGGGGGCAGGGAGGTAGTTTTGAGCGGGGTGGGTCAGGAGTGGCGGTGGCCGTTGCCTTCCGTCCGGGTAGGGGCCTTCTGTGGCCCGGAACAGCGCTGATCGGGCAGGCAGCGCAGCAGGACGGTCCGGCGGGGCAGCTCTCCCACCGCCGACTTGAGTTGCAGAGCGCGTGCTTCCCGCAGGGCAGCCACCACCCGCTGGCTATCAGGGTGGAGGGCGTAAACCTGCCGCAGGGAGTCCATCCGCTCGCCGGGGTCGGTCGCCAGGCGGGCCAGCCACAGCCAGGCTTCCTCTTCCTCAGGACAGACAGCCAGGATCCAGCGCAGAAAGCGCCTGGCCCGTGCCGACTGTCCACGCCGGATGGCGGCCTCTGTTTCCTGCCACCAGCGGGCCAGTTGCCCGGCAATCTCCTCCCCCGATTTCGGAGAAGCTCCATCCACCGCCATAGCTCGTCACTCCATGATCCTGGAGTGCCCGGCACCTGCATCGTGACGCCGATGGCACCCCCGGTCAATTCCACTATATCCGATCTCCCGCACGAATTCAATGCCCCCCAGGGATGAAATCTGCGGCTGCCAGGGGACCCCAGGGCCTACTCCCTGCCATCAGCAGCGCAGGCTTGAGCCTGGGTTTCATTTGCCGATCGGCAGGGTCTGTGCTATACTTGATTTGACAATGTTAGATTCGACCTCACCCCTACCCCTGGCCCCCTTCCGGGGTTGGAGGATGGGGGGAGGTCGGCCTTGATGTCATCTCACACACCCTCAGACCGGATGGGGTGTGCCGGTGAGGGTCGGGCACCGGTTCCCGGCCGGGATGAAGGGGGTGGATGAAAAAAACACAAACAGGAGGAAAACGTGTCGAAAATTACCATGAAAGCGCTCCTGGAAGCGGGAGTGCACTTTGGTCACCGTACCCAGCGGTGGAACCCCAAGATGAAGCCGTTCATCTTTACCGAACGGAACGGCATTCACATCCTTGACCTGCAGCAAACCATTGTCCGCCTGGAACAGGCCTACAACCTGGTGCGGGATACCGTCGCCGGGGGCGGCACCATTGTCTTTGTGGGCACCAAAAAGCAGGCCCAGGAGAGCATCGCCCTGGCGGCTCAAAGCTGTGGGATGCCCTACGTCAACCAACGCTGGCTGGGCGGCACCCTCACCAACTGGCAGACGATCCGACAGCGGATCGGCTACCTGTTGGAACTGGAACAACGGCGGGATACAGGCGATTTTGAACGCCTGCCCAAGAAGGAGGCCCTGAAGCTGGAGCAGTTGATCGTCAAGCTGAACCAGCGGCTGGGTGGCCTGAAGAGCATGACCCGCCTTCCCAGCCTGCTCTTTGTGGTGGATGTCCGCCGCGAGGCCATTGCCGTCAAAGAGGGCAACATCCTCAACATCCCGGTCATGGCCATGGTGGACACCAACTGCGATCCCGACCCGGTCACCTACATCATCCCCTCTAACGACGATGCGATCCGCGCCATCAAGCTGATTGTCAGCTACATCGCCGAGGCAGCCAACGAAGGGTTGCAGGTCCGCCAGACGTTGAGGGCCGACGAAGAGGTGGAGGAGGATGAAAAGTACCTGGGGGCTGCGACCCTGGCCAAGCTGCGGGGCAAGGCCTTTGAGTTCGAAGAGGAAGAGGAATTTGACGAAGACCTGGACGAGTTTGAAGAATAAGAGGGTAGCAAAGTGGCAGACATTACCGCTCAAATGGTGAAGGAGCTGCGGCAGGCGACCGGGGCCGGCGTGCTGGACTGCAAACAGGCCCTGGAACTCCACGACGGCGATTTCGACCGGGCCGTGGCCTATCTTCGGGAAAAGGGGATGGTGGCCGCGGCCAAACGGGCCGCACGCGAAGCCAGAGAAGGTCTCATCGGCCATTATATCCACGCCGGAAGCCGGGTAGGGGCCCTGGTCGAGGTGAACTGTGAAACCGATTTTGTAGCCCGCACCGACCAGTTCCAGGAACTGGCCCATGACCTGGCCATGCAGGTGGTGGCAGCCAGGCCGTTGTACCTGTCAACGGCCGATCTGCCGGCCGGAGCCTTCGCCGCCTGGCTCCACGAAAATGACGCCGATTGTGGTCGCTATCCTTCGCCGGCTGACATCCCCACCGATCTTTTGGAGCAGAAAAAGGACAGCTACCGCAAGTTTCAGGAAGAGGTCTGTTTGCTGGAGCAACCCTTTATCAAGGACCCTTCGATCACGGTGGCCGAGTTGGTCCAGCAGAGGAATGCGCTGTTGGGGGAAAATATCGTCGTGCGGCGCTTTGTCCGGTTCGAAGTCGGTGGCTGATCGGCCACCGACTTTTCTGCAGGCCAGGAGGCAGCGATGGGGGTGATCAGCTACCGGCGTGTTCTGCTCAAACTGGGTGGAGAGGCGTTGGCCGGCCCCACCGGTTGGGGCATTGATCCCGATATGGCGACTCAGGTGGCGCTCAAGATCAAGCAGATCAGGGAGCTGGAGGTCGAAATCGCCATTGTCCTGGGGGCCGGCAACATCTGGCGGGGGCAGAGCGGCCTGGAACATGGCATGGAACGCTCCACCGCCGATCATATGGGGATGCTGGCCACTGTGATCAATGCCCTGGCCCTGGCCGATGCCCTGGAACGGATCGGATTGGTGCCTCGCGTGCAGACCGCCATCGAGATGCGGGCCGTGGCTGAACCCTACATCCGCCTGCGGGCCATCCGCCATCTGGAAAAGGGCCGGGTGTTGATCCTGGGGGCCGGCACGGGCAACCCCTACTTTACCACCGACACCGCCGCAGCGCTTCGGGCTATGGAGATTGATGCCGACCTGCTGATCAAAGCCACCAAGGTAGATGGCGTCTATGCGGAAGACCCGCTGCTCAATCCCCAGGCCCGGCGCTTCGATCATCTGACCTATATTGACGCTCTGAACCTGGGCATCAAGGTGCTCGACTCGACAGCCATCACGCTGTGCATGGACAACCACCTGCCGATCGTCGTCCTGGACCTGTGGCAACCTGACGCACTGCAAAAGGCGATCTCCGGCCAGCCGGTGGGGACCATCATCAGCCATTGAGCAGGAAAAAGGAGAGCCCATGATTGACGAGGTGTTGGACGAGCTGCGGCAGCGCATGGAAAAATCGGTCGAGGTGTTGCAGGAAGACCTGCTGGGCATCCGCACCGGGCGGGCATCACCGGCGTTGGTGGAAAAGCTGCCGGTGGAATACTATGGGGTGCTGACCCCCCTCAACCAGGTGGCAGGCATCGCCGTCCCGGAGCCGCGCCTGCTGGTCATCCGGCCGTGGGACCCGGCAGCCCTGCCGGCCATCGAGCGGGCCATCCTCAAGTCGGACCTGGGCCTGACTCCGGTCAATGATGGCAAATTGATCCGCCTCCATGTCCCCCGCCTGACCGAAGAGCGACGGCGGGAACTGGTCAAGGTGGTGGCCAGACGGGTAGAGGAAGCGCGGGTGGCCATCCGCAACCTGCGGCGCGATGCGCTCAAGGATCTCCAGGAGTTTGAGAAAGAAAAGATGATCTCGGAGGATGACTTTTTCCACGGCAAGGATGAGGTGCAAAAGCTCACCGACGAGTTCATTGCCCGGATTGACGAAATCGGCAGGCATAAGGAAGAAGAGGTGATGGAGATCTAGAAGAGTGGTGAAAAATCTCCTTTTTTCACCGCCGGGCACGCAGAGAACGCAGAGGAATCATAAAGTCCTCTGCGGCCTCTGCGGTGCAGGCCGGGACTTCCTGGCCGCGGGGAAGGGGTTGAGGGGATGCTGTGTGCCTGCCTCAACCCCTTTTGCTATCGGCCTGATACCCGGCATGTGGAAGGGATGAAGGGACAGGAATGGAAGAGAAGGAACTGACGGTCGTTCCTCGCCATGTGGCGATCATCATGGACGGCAACGGCCGCTGGGCCAGGGCACGGGGGCTGCCCCGGCTGGCCGGCCACCGGGCCGGGACAGAAAACCTCCGCCCCATTTTGGAAGCCAGCGCCGAGTTCGGCATCGAAATCCTGACCATCTGGGCCTTTTCGACGGAGAACTGGACCCGCCCGGAAACGGAGGTCAGGGGGTTGTTGCGCATCCTGGAGGAGATGATCCGGCGTGAGTTGCAGGAACTGCATAAGCAGGGGGTGCAACTGCGTCACCTGGGCCGCCTGGACCGGCTGCCTCCCCGACTGCAGAAACAGGTCCGCCAGGCCATCGAGCTGACCAAACACAACAGCCGCATCGTGCTCAACGTGGCCTTTGACTATGGCGGGCGGGCCGAGATCGTGCAGGCGGTACAGCGCATCCTCCGGGATGGCATCCCCGCCGACCAGGTGGATGAGGCCCTCCTGTCGCGCTATATGTACACCGCCGGCCAGCCGGACCCCGATCTGATCATCCGCACCGGCGGCGAGTTGCGCACCAGCGGCTTTATGCTGTGGCAGTCGGCCTATAGCGAGTATTACATCACCCCTACCTTCTGGCCCGACTTTGGCCGGGAGGAACTGTATCAGGCCCTGGTCGCTTTCAGCCAGCGGGATCGTCGCTTCGGTGGGATCAAAGACGACTATGGCGGATAGATCGGCCGGCCCCGAACCGGTGGGGAGGCGATCATGTTCAAGACCCGTCTGTTGAGCGCGGCGGTGCTGATCCCCCTGGTGGCCGGGTTGGTTTACGCCGGGGGGTGGGTGCTGGCCGCAGCCCTGTGGCTGGTGGCGGTGCTGGCTGCCTGGGAACTCTTCCGCCTGATGCAGCCGGCCGGCTACCGACCGTCGCCGGCCTCCTGTGCGGTCGTGATGGCCGCGTTGCTGGCCTCGGCTCGCTTCCCCCGGCTGCACCTCACCGGCCTGGTGCTGACCGGAGCGGTCATGGGCACCCTCACCTGGCAACTGTTGCGTCCGCCGGAGGGCCAGCCCACTCAGAGCTGGGCGCTGACATTGGGGGCAGCCCTGTGGTTGGGCTGGCTCCTCAGCCACTTTGTCCTGTTGCGGGACCTGTCCGCGCCCTGGGGGTTGGGCCCCGGCACCCGTTGGCTGGCGGTGGCCATCCTGTCTACCTGGATCAACGACACGGCTGCCTATCTGGTGGGCAAGGCCATCGGCCGGCACCTCTGCGCCCCTTACCTCAGCCCCAAGAAGACGTGGGAGGGTACCATCGGCGGCTGGATCGGCGGGGTGGCTGCTACGGCGCTGCTGAGCGGCTGGCTGGTGGACCTGCCCTGGCTCCACGGTCTGGCGTTGGGCGCGCTGGTGGCGACCGCCGCTCCCCTGGGTGACCTGGCCAAGTCTATGGTCAAACGGCAGATGGGTGTCAAGGATTTCAGCGCCCTCATCCCCGGCCATGGCGGCATGTTTGACCGCATTGACAGCCTGCTGTTCGTCGTGCCGGTGGTGTACTATTACGCGACCCTGGTAGCCCAGGCTTAAGCCTGGGCCACGTCTGCCCTGGTAGCCCAGGCTTAAGCCTGGGCCACTCTGAGCGCAGGTGTGCCATGAAACAAAGAATTCGAGCGATCTGGTGGGTAGCCGCTCTGGCCCTGATGACCATCCTGGGCCTGACAGCAGGGGTGAGGGCCGGGGACCCGGTGGGGATCGCCGTGGACGGCGTGATCGAGGCGACCTATGGCCCGCCGGTAGCCAGTGATCCGCCTGGCGATGGCAATGGCAATCCGGTCATGGACCTGCTGGACCTGTACATCACCGAGGATGCCGACAATTTTTACTTTGCCTTCACCATCAACGCCGATGTGACGGCGGTCAACTGGGGCAAGTATGTCATCTACCTCGATACCACGGGCGATGCCACCGGTGCGCCGGACGATGCCTGGACACGCAACGTCATCGTCCATGACCCCCACAAGCCGGAGTATGGTCTCTATTCCTGGGTGGACTGTACCTACGGTCCCAACTGCACCCAGTTCTGGGCCTGGGATGGCAGTTGGGGGCAATTCGGCACGCTGGACGGCGCGGCGCTGAGCAGCAACGGCATCACCTCCACTCTGGAGTGGCGCATCGCCAGGTGGCGGGTGGGCGACCCGGCTGAGTTTTGGTGCGAGGTGTGGAGCACCGGCGGGAGCAGCCACGACAACGCTCAGGACACCATCAACGACCACCGGGTGTATGCTTATGGCCGCAAACTGGACGACGATGTGGCCCTGGTCATCCTCAATGCCTCGCCCCAGAGCCACGACGTGACCCTGCCTCTGGCCGGCTACCTGCCCGATGGCACGCTGTTGCGCGACGCCCTGGATGGAGGGGCGGCCTACACCGTCGTCGGTGGCCGGCTGACGGTGCCAGGGGTGGCGGGGCGGTGGGGCAGCCTGCTTCTGTTGCCCTCCAACCTGGCCGGTTCGAGCAAAGAGGTGGCGCCGCCGGCCGTCGAACCGGGTGGCCGGCTGACCTATAGCCTGAACCTGCGCAACGACGGGCCGGGCCGGGCAACGGTCGTCCTGACCGACCTTCTGCCTGCCGGGATAGAAGTGATCACCCCGGCGCTGCCGGTGGAGCTGATCTAC
>Ga0209101_1000406_pt1 | contig 35534 bp, 26 predicted proteins | sample ConPoolayeCmetaG_FD_185481 | JGI IMG/M metagenome (GOLD analysis project Ga0209101, IMG submission 185481) | Hot spring microbial mat communities from California, USA to study Microbial Dark Matter (Phase II) - Cone Pool mat layer C metaG... ...
ACATTGCCGAGAACAAACGTAATCGCAAGGCTCCCAAGCGTGGACGCAAACGCCTGTTCAACGCTGAAATCTACAAGCGACGCTTCACCAACGAACCCAGTTTCGCCTGGGTCGATAAGTTCCGCGCCTTGCTCATCCGGTTTGACCGAAAGGATGCCAACTTCCTGGGTGCTCATCATAATATCGCCTTTGCGATGATCAACTTACGTCATGTATTCGCATCAAAAGTTTGAATCAGTTCTATGACAGACACATACCCATCAGCTCAGACAGCACAACGCACTTCAAAGTTCCAGGCAAATATCAGTCGCCTGTGGGTCTCATTGGATCGGATTCAACGCGGGTGGGTAGTCCTCGCAGTTGCACGCCTGATCCTTGCATTGTTGTTTATACTGGACATACTCCCGCTGGATATGCGTTTTGGCTGGTATCTGCACCACGGGGGTGATCAGGAATACGCATTCAGTTTGGCTCAGTCCCTCATTCGGGGTGCACCCGAAGTGTCAGTGGTGGGGCTGGGTCAACCGCTGGTGATGATCCCATGGATCATATTACTGAAAGCTCACTATTACCTTGACATTGTCATACCGCTGGTGCTCATCAACGGCTTCCTGCTGGGATGCTTGTCCGTACTATTGGTAGGTAGTGTGGCGCGGCGTATTACCGGCGACGACCAGGTTGGCCTATGGTCGGCGGCGGTATGGGCTTTTCTCCCTTTACTGACCTACTACGGTTTCTTCTGGCATTTTGACCCTGTGATCCTGCGCAGTTCCTATGTGCCGGTTGTTGGATGGCTGAATGGTCTGGCTGATGGCCCATCTATCTTCTGGGTTCTGTTGGCCATCCTGCTGTTGGCAAGGCCGCTGGATAAGGCTGAGCCGCCCTCTCTTTGGCGCATGGCTGGGGTGGGGGCGGCTTGTGGTGTGGGGGTCGTGTTTCGGGTGCATGTCGCGCCTATGGTAGCTATCCTGCTGGTGTATATCATGGTGGTTCATGGATGGCGTGCGCTCGTTGCGGCCTGTGTAGCAGGGTTGACAGCCTACCTGCCGCAAGCGGTTTATAACCAGAGCATGCTTGGCCTTCCGATCTCAACAGGCTACATCTGGCCCGGCAATATATTTGAACAGTTTGGGGGGGTTGAACAGTCGCTGGATTATGTCCTGCATAACCTGCCGTTCAGCCCTGCCCGGTTGATCGAGTTGTGGAATTACACAATCGGGCGGCGGGGCTGGTTGATAGCTCCGCTGGGGCTGGTGCTTCTTGTGAGCGTGTATGCCGTTGTGACGCTGTGGCGAAGACGCGGGTGGCGGGCGGTTGCGCTTCTTTTTGGGCCGCCTGCGGCTTACTTAGGATTGATGGCCATGTCATGGCCGTTCCGTTTGGATATGGTGCGCTTCTCAATGCCTGCCTATCCATATGTTATTATTGCCTGCATCTATGCCGTCTGGTCGTTGGGGAAGTTGCTTCAGCGGCATCGGCAATATCCCCCCTCTCTCCCTCAGAATGAAAGCTGAGGGCATTTCTTTACCATCCTGACTCAAGATTTCCTCAAACCTTCGAGATAGAAAGAGGGCTAACAGTCGTGATCGAGAATAAGAAGAAGACCATTGTTGTTGTCGGGACAGGCTATGTAGGCCTGCCCGCCGCATTGCTTCTGGCAAGGGCCGGGCACAATGTGATCGGTGTGGATACTAACGAGGAAATAGTACGCTCGATCAACGAGGGAGCTTTGCATTTCCGCGAGAGAGACCTTCAAGAAGTGATGAATGACCCGCGCGTCAAGGCAAATCTCCGTGCTCAGAGCACGCCTTGTGAGGGGGATGTATTCATTATTGCTGTGCCTACACCGCTTGATAAGCGCAAGCAAGCCGCTGATATGAGCTATGTAGATGCCGCTGTTAACAGCATTCTCCCCTACTTGCGGAAGGGCAATCTGGTCATTGTCGAGTCCACCGTGCCCCCCTTGACCTGCCGGGAGCGTGTCGGCCCTGCCATTGAAAGGGCGACCGGCCTGAAGGTTGGTGAGACGATCTTTTTGGCGCACTGTCCTGAGCGTGTGTTGCCCGGCAATATCTACCATGAGATCGTGCATAATGACCGCATTATCGGCGGGATCAATGCTGTCACATGTGATATGGCGGCTGAGGTCTATGCCAGCTTTGTTGAAGGAGCACTACATAAGACCGATGATGTAACTGCCGAACTGGTCAAGCTGATGGAAAATTCGTTCCGTGATGTCAACATTGCACTGGCAAACGAGTTTAACGCTGTGGCGGAGACGCTGGGGGTGGACGGCAGGGAGGCCATCCGGCTGGCAAACAAGCATCCTCGTGTGAATATCCTTGCGCCGGGTATTGGTGTCGGAGGGCATTGCATCGCCATTGATCCGTGGTTTATCAAGGAGGTTGACCCGTATAACTCGCAGATGATCTTCGCCGCGCGCAAAGTTAACGACGGAATGCCTCACCGTGTTGCGGCAAAGATTCGTCGGGCTGTGAGAGATGTAGCCTCCCCTAGGATTATTGCTTTGGGGGCGGCTTACAAGCCTAACACGGATGACCTGCGTGAAAGCCCGGCTGTTGAGATAGTCGAACTATTGCGCGAGGATGGATACAATGTGGCTTGCTATGATCCGTTGATCGAGGGAATGGAATATTCGTCGCTGGTTGAGATTTGCAGGGGCGCTGATATGCTGGCGATCCTTGTTCCCCACAATGAGATCATCGCTGATCTGGAGAAAAACCGCGCCGCGGTTGAGCAGGTCATGCGGACGCCCATCATCGTGCGGTATCAGTGAAGCTGTCGCATTAGTAAAGGGCATAAATACAGGGGGGCCCTCAAGCGGTGTTCTCACCTTTGGCTCTCATTTTGATCCCGGCTGGTTATCTGTTTGCGTGGCCGCTGACTGATCGGCTGTTACAGTATCAGAGGGACAGGCACGTACCGCTTCAGATCATGTTAACCGCGCTGAGTCTGAGTAGCGGCCTGCTGGCATTGGTGCTGTTCTGGGCGGGATTATTGCCGGGGCGCTGGATCACCGGCCCTGTAGCTCTGGGGATCGTGCTGGCGGGGTTGGGCGGTGGTCTAGCCCTGAACCGGCAGTGGATCACACCCCGTCGTTGGTGCGGCTGGTGGCTGGCTCAGTGGCAGAGCCTCAAGCGGTTGGACTTTGAGAGCTTACTCAGGTGGACATTGATCGGTGTGGGGACAATCATGCTGGTGCACGGGTTGTACTATCCCTTCATCGGTGATGATACTCTCTCCCGCTATGGTTTGCAGGCACAGATAATCTATGAGATGCAACGTTTACCGGAGACCATATCCGGTTATCCGCCGCTGGTGCCCTTGAGTTTTGTGGCTACATGGTTTGCGGCAGGGAACACCAATGAGCATCTAGCCCGCCTCTTCCCAGTGATGATGGCTCTTGCCACACTGGGGGCCGCTTACCTGCTTGGCCGGCAACTTGCAGGGCAGAGGACGGGTTTGCTGGCGGCTGTTATCCTTGCTCTGACGCCTCTGTTTATTCGAAATGGCACGCTGGAATATACCGACATCCCAACGGCTTTCCCCCTAACACTGGCTTTGATCTACATCCTGCGATGGTGGAACTCAGGGGATGGACGCGATGCCCTGCTGGGTGGGGTCCTGACAGGGATTGCACTCTTCACCAAGCAGTCGGCATTGACTTGGCTGGCCAGCCTAGCGGTTATACCCGCTCTGCGTCTGCTGGTCATGCGGAAGCTGGGGCTTGCCGGCCTCTGGCGGCAGGCATTGATCGGCTGGGCCGGTCTGCTCCTGCCTTCGCTGGCAATTGCGGGGCCATGGTACCTTCGCAATTGGTTGCTTGGCGGGCCTCAGAACGTTATCCCCATTGCCGGGCTGTATCACCTGCTGTCAGCCCGCTTAGACTGGCGGGGGGTATTCCCCTCACTGGGATGGGCTGGTGACTTTGGCCCAGCGCTGGCCCCTGTCTATGCGCTAGGATGGGGAAGCGGCCTCTACCTTGCTGTGCGGCAAGGCTGGCGGGTGATCCAAAGCCGGTCTGAAGAGATGCCCGTTGATCTGATCCTGTCTGTGATGGCGATCCCGTACTGGCTGGCATGGTGGACGCGCTTCTCTTTTGATGCGCGTTTCCTGTTATTGATCTTGCCTGTCATGGCGGTCTGGTCAACTCGACCCATGTTGTGGATTGTGGAACGGGTAGCTGAGAAGATTCGCCTGCCGCGCCTGCTCTGGCAGATCGGGGGAGCGGCGCTTTTGCTGGGATTGTTGGTGTGGGGAGCACATGATCGGCTTGGAGGTCTCTACCGCACATTGACACGGCCCTTCGCCTCCGAGACAGAGCGCCTGCTTGAGGTACAGGGGCGGCTCTATCGTCAGGTCTTGTATGTGCGCGCCCACATTGACCCGGCGACGAGCCGGTTGGCCGTTATGGATGGCCGGTTGCCTTACTACCTGCGCGAGTATGAAATCAGCGTGATGTACCCGCTCAGGCTGACCGACTTGCAGGGATACGACTATCTCATCCACTCCTCATCAATCTACAGCGTTTATGGGAGTGAATTGGGCTGGCAGGACAGTGAGTTCTATCAGCATGCTTTTGACCCTCTCGTATTTGAGCCGGTATTTGAGGTTGAGGGGGTGCATATTATGCGCATCCTGCGTACCGATGTGCCTGCTCCAGAGGAGTATGAAGCCTACCGCCAGACCCATCCAGAGATGACACCATGAAGATTATCGTCGTGCAGGAAACGGACTGGTTGCGGCGCGGCCCTCACCAACAGCATCATCTATTTGAGCGGCTCTCTCTGCGTGGACATCAGGTCACCGTGCTGGACTACCCCATCCTGCGCCCCCACTGGCCGCGGGAGCCTCTGATCGCGGCTTTTCGGGAACAGCCCCATGCGGCCCGCATCTATGAGGGAGCCAGTATCCGGCTGATCACCCCTGCAACGATCAGCCTGCGGCCATTGGCACGACCTTCTTCTGTCGTGTCTCACAGGGTTACGCTGAGCCGCCTGATCCGCGAGGATCGCCCGGATGTGATTGTCTCTTATGCCCTGAGCACCGGTTTACCTGCCCTGCAACTAGCTAGGCGGCATCGTATTCCCTTTGTGTTTCACGTTATAGATGCGTTGCATGCCATTGTGCCGGCCAGCCTGTTGCGGCCTGTTGCCCGCACAGTTGAGCGGTGGCTGTTTGCCGCCGCTGATGAGGTGGTGCTGATCAACGAGCATCTGCGTGACTACGCAATCCGTATGGGGGCCAGCCCGCAACGATCCCGTGTCCTGCGTACGGGGGTGGATTTAAGGCGCTTTTCGCCAGCACTGGATGGTACAGCGGAGCGGGTCAGGCTGGGGATTCAGCCGGAAGGCATGGTGTTCTTCTTTATGGGATGGCTCTATACCTTCTCCGGTGTTCGAGAGGTGGCCGAGAGTCTCCGGCGTGCGCCGGCAGAGGTGAAACTGCTGGTCGTTGGGGACGGCGATGACTACCCGGCGCTGTGTGCCATGCGTGATGAGGTTCTAGGCGAGCGGCTGATCCTGACTGGTCGTGTGCCTTATGATCGTATCCCGATGCTTCTTGCCACGGCTGATGTGTGCCTGTTGCCCTTTCATGCTGTACCTGCTACAGAACATATTGTCCCGATCAAACTATACGAGTATATGGCCGCAGGCAAACCTGTCATCGCTACGCCGCTTCCGGGTGTCCGGCGCGATATAGGTGACGGAAATGGTGTCATCTATGCCCCTGCTGGGGAACAGGTCACAACAGCGCTGACATTACGGGATCAGTTGCAGGAGCTAGGTTATCAGGCCCGTGCCTTTGTTGAGGCTCATTGTGACTGGGATACAATCACCGACGAGTTTGAAGCGCTCCTGCTCCATCATGCGGCGAGGGCAGTTAAGCAAATGGGCACATGACAAACTGGAGCCAACCATGTACATCAGAACAACGGAACATTTGCGGATTTTGCATATTGTGCCTTACTTCAAGCCGGCTTGGGCTTATGGAGGACCGGTCCTAGTTGTCTATGAAATGAGCAAGCGGCTGGTTGAGCGCGGGCACGAGGTGCTGGTTTACACAACAGACGCTCTCGATGCACACAGCCGCTCAACAGCAGGTGAACACGTCATTGACGGGGTGCGGGTACGCCGCTTCCGCAATCTGAGCAACAGGCTGGCCTGGAACCGCCTCTTTATCCCCGTCGGGTTTGGGGGACGGTTGGCGCAGACCATGCAGTACTTTGATGTGATCCAATTGCACGAATTCCGTACCCTGCAAAACGTATATGCCATGCCTGCTCTGCGAAAGTCAGGCCGTCCTTATATCTTGATGCCATATGGAGGGCTTCCGCCGGAGCTGGGTCGAGAAGGGGTCAAGCGGATTTATGACCTGCTGTATGGCCGTCGTTTGCTGGAGGGGGCCTCGCGTCTGCATGCGTCGACTGAGATGGAACGCCAGCAATATCTGGCGTTAGGTCTGCCAGACAGCCGGATTATTGTCATCCCCGCAGGCATTGATGTTACAGCATTCAATCATGGCGGAGATGCTTCAGCCTTCAAACGCCAGTATGGTGTGCGTGATGACCAGCCGGTAATCGGCTTTCTTGGACGGCTCAACAGTATCAAGGGGCCGGAGTTTCTTGTAGAGGCCTTTGCGCGGGTTTTGGCCCATAAGCCTGATGCTGTTCTGATGCTGGTAGGCCCCGACGATGGGGCACGGCGGGAGCTGGAAAGTCAGGTAGATCGGCTGGGTATTCGTGAGGCTGTGCGTTTCACTGGCTACGTTGGCGACAACGAAAGGAAGGCCGCGGCCTACCGTGCATTCGACCTGTATGTGCTTCCCTCACGTTACGACAATCAACCCTCAACGGTGCTTGAATCGCTCCTCAACGCTACTCCCAGCATTCTGACTGATCGTTGCGGCCTGACCCCCCAGCTTGTTCAGTCTGGCGTGGCACGGGCTGTGCCGTTTGGGGATGTGGCGGCACTGGCTCGTGAGATCATAGACATTCTAGAGCACCGTGAGCAGGCGCGGGCGCAGGCAGAGCAAGGGCGGCGTTATGTGGTGGAGCATTTCAACTGGGAGACACTGACTGATCAGTGGATTGAGGTCTATCGGACATGTGTAGACGAGACCAGCCGTTAAGTCGGCAAGGAGGCTGATGCAATATGTGTGGTATTGCCGGGATCATTGGGCTGGGCGATGCGCCGCCAGTGGACGAAGGGCTGATCGAGGGCATGGCTGATGTCATTGCCCACAGAGGGCCTGATGATGCCGGTATTTACCTCTCGCCTGACAGGCGTGCCGTCCTTGCCAACCGGCGGCTGGCCATTCTCGACCTCTCCCCTGCTGGTCATATGCCCATGCCTGATGCCTCGGGTAAGCTGTGGATCACCTATAACGGTGAGGTTTACAATCACGCCGACTACCGGCAAGAGCTTCAGGACCGGGGTTACGCTTTCCGCGGGCATAGTGACACTGAAACAATTCTCTACCTCTTTCAGGAGCATGGGCCGGAGGCCCTGCACCGGCTACGGGGAATGTTTGCCATTGCTGTCTGGGATGAGGACAAACGAGAGTTGTTCTTGGCCCGCGACCGAATAGGGGTCAAGCCGCTTTACTACACCTTCGCTGACGGGTACTTCATTTTCGCCTCAGAGATCAAGGTTATCCTTCAGCATCCAGCGGTCAGGCGGGCTGTAGATGAAGAGGCTCTGTACCATTTCCTCTCCTTCCTGACAACCCCTGCTCCTCATACGCTTTTCTCCGGCATCTACAAGTTGCCGCCAGGGCATTATGCCATCCTCGATCAGGATGGCGGCCTGCACATCTCCGAATACTGGGATGTCTTTGACTCTGCCCAAACCCACCCTGATTGGACAGAAGCACAGTACTGCGAGGCATTACGTGAGACACTCCGAGAGTCGATCCGGTTGCGGATGGTGAGCGATGTCCCCTTTGGCGTCTTTCTGAGCGGCGGGATTGACTCCAGTACCAATGTAGCGCTGATGGCTGAACAGATGGACCGCCCTGTGCAGACTTTCAGCGTCGGCTATGCCGGCCAAGAGCGTTATAACGAGTTCCAGTATGCGCGGCTGGTTGCCCAGCGTTTCGGTGCTGAGCACCATGAAGTCGTTATTGACGAGGAGGATTTGGTCAACTTCTTGCCGGCGCTCGTCTACTATCAGGATGAACCGATCGCTGACCCGGTATGTGTGCCAATCTACTATGTTTCCAAATTAGCCCGTGATTCGGGTACGATTGTGATACAGGTGGGCGAGGGGGCGGATGAGTTATTCTGCGGATATACTCACTGGCTCGATATATTGAGATTGTATCATGGGGCTTGGCAGGCTTTCGCACGCCTGCCGGCGGGTCTGCGCCGGGCCGCACTGGCAGTAGCCCCTCTCAGTCGAGACACAATCCGATATGAGTTTGTGCGGCGGGCTGTCGCAGGTGAGGAATTGTTCTGGGGCGGGGCGGAGGCCTTCGGCGAGGCACGCAAAAGCCGCCTGATCAGCGCCTCATTGCGGAAGAGGTTGGGTGACCTCTCCTCGTGGGATGTCATCCGACCCTACCGTCAGCGGTTCGAACAGCGCTCTGGCGGAGCTGACTATCTTGCCTGGATGGCCTATCTCGACCTGCGCTTAAGGTTGCCTGAACTGCTCTTGATGCGCGTAGACAAGATGTCTATGGCCACCAGTGTAGAGGCGCGAGTTCCCTATCTGGATTATGTGTTTGTGGGGTTGGCGATCAGTATTCCGGAGCAGGTCAAACTGAGAGGGCAAACAACGAAGTATCTCTTTAAACAGGCTGTCAGGGGACTGATCCCGGAACAGATTATTGACCGGCCCAAGCAGGGATTTGCCGTGCCGATCAACGAGTGGATGGAAACACGGCTGGGCAGTGTGATGCGCCGCAAGCTGGCAGATTTTGTGCGGCGCACGGATTACTTTGACCCGACAGTAGTTGAGATGATGATGGAGCGAAACGACTACCTGACATGGTATCTGCTCAATTTTGCCTTATGGCATGAGTTGTGGATCGAAGGTGTGCCGCCCCGGACGCCCCCCGCTCTGTCAGCAATTGGGTTGGTTGAGCGATAAGAACGGTCTTGTGAGGCAGTAGTGAGCGGAGAGAGAGACCCTCGTAAGTCCATCCTGAAGCCGTCCGAGCCGCGTGGTGTTTACCCGTCAAGCGTGACACGTATTCCGAGCGCAGCGGCGGTCCGGCGTCAGTACACCCGCCGCTCGCTGGCCCGATTGGCGCTCGTTGTTCCAATCCTGCTGTTGGGGGTGATCATTGCAATCGGGCTGAAGCGGGCAACGTCCCCGCAAGGTGCTGTGACGCCGACCGCACCGATCATCTACGTGACCGCTACTGACCCGCCGCCCACTTTTGTTCTGCCTGCTGAATATATCCTGGCGCTGACGGCTACTGCGCCCCCCACTTATATTGCTACGCAGTCAGAGGTCTCTTCACCGCCTGCCTTCATCACAGCCACCCCTGCCTTTGACCTCTGGCGCACGAAGATCGTCTACGTGTGCTATGTGAACGGCTCTGACGAAATCTGCTTGATGAACGCCGACGGCTCGAATCAGTTACAACTGACCCGCCGCCCCGGAACAGATTGGTATCCTTCGCTTTCCCCCGATGGGGAGAGCATTGTGTTCTCCTCTCAATCAGAGGATGGTAATTTTGACATTTATATCATGAGCACAAGCGGGGGTAACATTCAGCGCCTGACGCGCCATATGGGCGACAACTATTCCCCTTCTATCTCGCCCGATGGCAGGCGGATTGTGTTTACTTCCACCGCAGGCGGTGAGCAGGACATCTGGGTAATGGGGATAGATGGTTCAAACCCCACCCGCCTGACTTGGAACGATGTAGATGACGTTGATCCAGAATGGTCGCCAGATGGGACGCGTGTCTCTTTCACCTCTAATCTGGCAGGGGCAACCAGCCTGTTTGTCATGAACGCCGATGGGACTAATATCCGCCAGTTGACCTATGGCATCAACGTAGAGGGACGCAATGACTGGTCACCTGACGGGCGCTATCTTGCTTTTTACGCTGGCCCGCCCGGCGACAAGGATATTTACTTAGTCCACATTGACTGCGCCAATCTATCGAATGGGTGCGACCGTAGCCTGTTGCGTCGGCTGACCAATGGCGGCAACAATAAGGCCCCCTCCTTTTCCCCTGACGGGCAGTGGATTGCTTATGCCTCAAACGCTTCAGGCAGGAATCAGATTTTCATCATCCGCGTAGATGGCGGCGAGGTCCGTCAGCTTACCTTCGATGATCACACCAACTGGCAACCCCGCTGGGGGCCTTAGCGAATATAGCACAAACAAATAGGTAAGAGCATGGCCCAACATCTCCTTAGTTCCTCTCGACCTCAGTATGACTACCGTGTTCCTGTTCAATCTGATTCCCCGTGGCCAACATTCCGTCGTGATCACCGCAATACCGGCTTCAGCCCTATTGCGGCAAACTATCACGGCGATCAGTCATGGTCGTTTAGAACGGGCAAGGGAATATTCTCTACACCTGTGATTGACGGCGATGGCACAATCTATGTCGGATCAGCCGACCACTACTTTTATGCCATTAACCCGGATGGTTCTCTTCGGTGGCGCTTCCAAACGGGTGAATTGATCGACTCGGCGGGCGCATTGCCGCAGGTTGATCCTGCTGTGGGGAGGCGTACAGTCCTGTGTCCATCAGGGGATGGTTATCTTTACTACCTGTATGCCGATGACGGATCGCTGATATGGAAGTTCGATGCCAGAGTATCACCCCGTGCCAGCTACAATAACTGGTTTGAGGGTAATGTGGCCATAGGCTACGATGGCACCATCTACGCGGGTAACACAAACTTCAACTACTATGCTATTACCCCAGATGGCCGCCTCAAGTGGACATACCAAACTGGCGCCAATGCATGGTCGCTGGCCGCTTTTGCTGACGACGGCACGATCTTCTGGGCCTCTAACGATACCTTCATTCATGCTGTACGCCCCGATGGAAGCCGGAAGTGGCGCAGGCGGACGCTGGGGTTCTTGGCCGCATCAGCCGCTATTGGCTCAGATGGAACGGTTTTTATTGGTTCATTCGACAGCTTCTTCTATGCGCTTGACCCTGAGACAGGCAGGGTGAGATGGAAGTTTAAGACAGGCGATCATATTTACTCTTCGGCGGCACTCAGTACGGACAGCGCTGGAAATACCAACGCTGTCTACTTTGGGTCAACAGATGGTATCTTCTATGCTTTGCGTCCAGACGGGAGACTGCTGTGGGCGTATGACACCGGCGCCCCGATCCGTTCCTCGCCGGTGGTGGGGCGTGCACCGGCAGGCGAAGAAGGCAACATTGTTTATTTTGGATGTGGTAATGGGAAGTTGTATGCCCTAAACGCCGCTGACGGCACACGCCGCTGGTCATACGATATGACTGTATACGAGCCGGAGCTTCGTGATCGAAATGACCTGAACGGCTCGCCTGTGCTGGGTGTGTCAGGCATCTACATTGGGGGTGAACATGGCTGCGTTTGGTATATGCCGTATGACTACCCACTGCACGTTGCTGATGAACGCGCCCAGACCGATCCTGGTGAGGACTTGCCGGCAGATACAACCAGCCTGTTCTATGTCTCCCCAGGTGGAAGTACCTGTCTTGAGCCGCCTAAGACACTGCCACCCGCAACGCTGATCACACTGCGGCTGGTGGTCAGGAAGCAAGGCAAGACAATCAACGCCAGGGTTTATAATGCCCCTGTTGGCCGCCCCAAAGATGCTCTGCAAGTTACCGCACAACCAGACTTCCCTCTCCATGTTGAACCTTCTGCTGATGGACGTTACATCCATGTCATCCCGGAGGGATTTCTAGAGCCGGGCATCTCTTACACGCTTACTATTAAGGGAATCTACTACATAGGCGGCTTGCATATTGGCAACCTGACCTTGGGCGGGCGTCGTGGCGGTCGTTTCGAGACCTCCTTCACCTTCCGTATTGACGAGGCACAAATCAGCCAATTACCGCTTGCCTCGGTCAGCGAAGACAGTGTGCCAGCGCTTGAATGGACACGCTTATCTGTTCCCCTGCCAACCATGATGCCCAGCCTAAATCAGATTGGTTTCGACTACATGGACTGGATCATCGGGACGGTGATGGTTGACGAACAGAGTCAGCGGATCATCCTGTGGGCAGTTGGAGGGTTACATGATGTCAATGGCGTGCTGGTCCCTGATGCTGATACGGATTTTGCGTTGCCGCTCAGCGGTACATTTCGAGGGAATGCATTCATCTTGAGGAACCGCCGCTTCACCATGGCAATCACCGGCATCCCTATCCCCTTTAACCTGTTTGAGCTGCGTGGTCAGCTCGATGCTGATGGGAGGGTTAGGCCGGGCGCAGTTGCTTATGCTGATACAAAGGTGCTGTCCATCCCAACTTTTGGGCCGTATCTTGTCATTGCCGGGCTGGCGAATAACTGGTGGCAGAAGTTGTTAGCCGTTGGTACTTACATCACCCGGCCCTATGACGCACGCGGCCTTGCCAATCAGAGGCCTGCGGGCATTTCAGTGGCCTCATTGAACTATGTGCCGCCTGCTCGCTTCCGCGACGGTAAGGTCTCTGTTGCATTTACGCTGGAAGCCGGTGCCATTTATCCGCTCTCCAAGCATCGGCCCAGCCTTTTGCTGGTAGATGCTGATAGGATTGAGGCCATACCGCTTGACTATCACGCCTGTGTAAGCGCAGAGGCTGATGCGGGAGGGAATCTTGCTTCCGCTACGTTGACAATTCCAGCGGGGACGCAATTGCCGGAGTCTCTGGAAGCGGTCGTGATACTGGATGTGTTCCCTCTCTTTCGGCACAAGCTGTCTTATCCTTCACGCTGATGTCACGTCTTTAATCTAATCCACCCCGAACAGGAGATATTCAATGACTGATGTCGCCGCCACACAATCTGCTCCAGCCCCCCTTCCTCTCCGCCTGAAGGCGGCTTACAGCACGGGTGACCTGAGTGTCAGCATCCCGCTGGCCATCGTGATGTTTTTTCAGTTGTTCTTTATGACTGATGTGGCCGGCTTGCGTCCCGATCTGGCCGGATGGGCCATTGCGGCGGGACGTGTCTGGGACGCTGTTAATGATCCCCTATTTGGCCTGTTGTCTGATCGCATCCGAAGCCGATGGGGACGCCGCCGTGTGTTGCTGTTATTTGGAGCGATCCCTCTAGGAGCGGCATTTATCCTCATGTGGATGGTCCCTCCCTTCGGGCAAGTCGGCTTGGCCGTTTATTATGCGATCACCTTTATTGTGTTTGATACTGCCTTCACGGCTGTCCATGTCGGTTACAATTCTCTGACGCCCGAACTGACCACCGATTATGATGAACGCAGTTCGCTGAACGGCTTCCGGATGACTTTCTCAATCTCTGGTACGCTGGGGGCGATCATTCTAGCAACTGTGCTGGGCTGGTACATTGCTGATAAGCGCCTGCTGTTTGCTATTGTCGGTATAGGGTTAGGGCTGGTCTCGATTGTGCCCCCATTGATTGTGTTTCGTGTGACCCGCGGCCATACGCTGGCAACCCCGGAGAAGCCGTTACCAGTGTGGAAAGCCCTTGGGGCGACACTGAGCAACCGTCCCTTCCTTCTGGTGATGGGGTTGTACCTGCTCAGTTGGACGACTGCCAGCATTTTGGCGGCAGTTTTAGTCTATTTTGCCAACTATTATCTGCGTGTGCCGGAGCAGGCTAACTACTTCGTCTTGGTTGCCCAAGGATCGGCCATCCTGTTTATCCCCATAACAGTATGGAACGCCCGCAAGCTTGACAAACGTCGTGCATTTATCCTGGGGTCGTTTGCGTGGGCGATTGTGCTACTAGGTATTTTCGCTCTACGCTCCGATCAGATTATGCTGGCTTATGTGTTGGCGGCACTCTCCGGCTTTGGCATTGCCACTGCTTATGTGCTTCCTTGGTCTATGTTGCCTGATGTCATTGAGTACGATCAGCTACAGACCGGCCAGCGGCGTGAGGGGTCTTATTATGCCTTTGCATCTTTCTTCCAGAAGTTAGGAACAGGAGCGGCGCTGTGGGCTATGGGGCAGGCATTGGCGGCTACCGGTTACATCACGCCGGCAGTAGGTGAAGTTCTGCCTGTGCAGCCTGCTCAGGCGGTACAGGCCATCCGTGTATTTGCTGGCCCTGTGCCGGTTGTTCTCCTAGTGCTGGCGGTAATTTTTGCGTGGCGCTACCCCATCACCCGTGAGAACCATCAGGCCAACCTCGAAGTGCTGGCGAGTAGAGACAAATAGTATGGCAGGGTTTGCCGGCCAGAAGCCGCTAAAGGACATCTCGGTTGTGATCGAAGGGTTACGCTACCCAGAAGGCGCTTTCTGGTCGGCGAGGAACGGTTGCCTTTACTTCGTCGAATGGGCCGGAGACACGATCTGGAGGCTCCAAGACGGCAGAGCAAAAGTTCTGTTCAGAACCCAGCCCGGTGATGGCCCTTGCGGCCTCAGCGAGGATGCTGAGGGCTGTCTGTGGGTTTGCCTATACTCTTCACGTCGGCTGGTGCGCTTCAACCTGTTAGGTAAGCCTTTGCAGATCATTGAAGGATGGAGGGGGCAACCCTTCAAAGGGCCAAATGATCTGATCATGGACGCGCAGGGAGGACTTTATTTTACCGACTCGGGCGACTTTGAGGCTGACTGGGAGACAGGGCGTCCAGCCGGCGCGCTCTATTATTTGAACTCATCAAGCCAACTGATGAGGGTGGACGACGGGCTATGTTACCCAAACGGGCTGGCCATCTCACCAGATGGCCGATGGCTGATCGTTGGCGAGCACCGTCGAAATCGCCTGCTCCGATACGCTATCCGGCCCAGTGGCGTGCTCTCCGAGCGAATGATTTTCCACACACTTGACAACCAATGCTTGTTGCCCAATGAGCTGTATCATGAGTTAGGCCCAGACGGAATGTGCTGTGATAGAGAGGGCCGCTACTCGGTAGCTCATTATGGGGGCGGCAAGATCGTGGCAGTTGGGCCGGATGGCTCACAACTTGGCCAGATCAGGCTTCCCGCAGGCCGTAAGCCAACCAATGTTGCCGTCACCCCTGATGGGTTGGCCCTGTATGTCACTGAGGCAGAAACAGGATGCCTGTATCAGATTGTTCTGGCGGTATAGCCGGTAGGCTTCCGTTCGCTCAAGGTCGAACGGTCTCTTCCGGGCAGGACAGCGGCAGGAACACTCGAAAAGTACTCCCCTTGCCGGGTTGTGATTCAACAGCCACACTTCCGCCGTGCATTTCGACCAGTTGCTTGACAACCGCCAGCCCAATGCCCGAGCCGCCGCTCTCCCGGCTGCGTGACCTGTCTCCCCGCCAGAAGCGCTCGAACACATAAGGCAGGTCTTCTGCAGGGATGCCTTGCCCCTCGTCTATAACTTCAAGGCAGGCCCGGTTGTCTGTGCGGGAGGCACGTACGACCACTCGTCTGCCATGCGGGGTATAACGGAGTGCATTGTCTATCAGGTTGGTCAGCACCTGTGAGAGTCGATCGGCATCCGCCTCCATGGGGAGGGCAGGCTGTTCGATCTGGGCGTATAGCGAAACTTGCCGTGCCTCAGCTAATGGTTTCATTCGCTCGACTGTGTTCTCCACTAGTTGAGCGAGGTTGATAGGCAGACGCTCTAGGCTCAACTGATCGGCATCGGCGAGGGAGAGGGTGCGCAGGTCTTCGACCAGCCGGGCAAGGCGGCGCGTTTCGTCATACAGATCGCGTAACTCACTCGGTTTCGGCCTGATCACGCCGTCCAGCATGGCCTCTAGAGTTCCCTGCATCACGCTGATTGGGGTACGTAGTTCGTGGGCTATATCGGCCACCATCTGTTTGCGGAGTTGTTGTTGCTGGTCAAGGCGGCTGGCCATCTGATTAAAGGCTTCAGCTACTGCCCCCAGTTCATCTTCGGAAATAACCGGCACACGGGCGGGTTTGCCTTCTGCCACTGTCTGAGCCGCCCGCTGGAGTTGCCGCAATGGGAAGGTGATCCACTGGAAAAGGATTGTCCCGATCAACAAGGCCGCTATCCCTGCTACCAGCGTGGCCAGCAGTACGGCCCTGCCCATGTTGGACACAAAAGACCTTCGGATAGGGTTACCCTGTTGGGGACGACCGGCAAGTAGTGTTCCTGCTCGTTGTCCTCTAACTATGACGGGTGTTCCCTGAGCGATGAGGCTGGCCTCCAATTGGGTTCCTTCTGTAGAGCCGCCGGTGTCAACGATCACTCTCCCTTCATTATCAACCAGCAACAGGCGGAGGCCCATCATGCCCCACATATCCATATCGTCGTCTTCGCCCATCATGCCTTGCTCAGGGGCGTTATTCATCATCCCCGCACTATGACCGGGTCTGGGCAGAGAGAGGATTGCCCTTGCATTACGCCAGTCTCCATCGCGCAGGTACTGGCTGGCCAGCAATGGCGCCAGCCGCTCGGCCCATATGCGTCCGTTCTGTGTGACGTACAGGTCAAACTGGCGCGCTGTCGCGCGGTGAACGACCACAATGATCGCCATCAGCATGACGGCGATCACGAGGGCAAAAGACCCAACCAGCTTGAACCACAGGCTACGAAACATCTCTGCCACTTTCGATGGGGTCTAGGCGGTAGCCTACACCATGCACTGTGTGGATCAGGCGCTCATGCCCGATCTCGTCCTCCATCTTGCGGCGCAGATTTTTGATGTGCTGATCAATTGTGCGCTCATAGCCGTCATAGGCGACCCCTTGTGTTGCCTCAAGTAGCTGAAGACGGGTCAAGACCCGCCCGGCGTTACGTGCCAGCACGACAAGCAATTCAAACTCAGAGGGCGTCAGCGTAAGAGTATGTCCACCCAGTGTGGCCCGATAGGCGGCTATGTCGAGCATCAGGTCGCCGGCACGCACAATTTCTGGCGGCTGTTGGCTTCCGCCTGCACGGCGCAGAACAGCCCTTACCCGTGCAACAACTTCGCGGGGTGAAAATGGCTTGACCACATAGTCATCCGCACCCATCTCCAGGCCAATCAGCCGATCAGCTTCATCACTGCGGGCAGTCAACATGATGATCGGCACATCCGATTCGCGTCGTATCAGCCGGCATACATCCAGACCATCTACCCCTGGCAGGTTTAGATCGAGAATCACCAGATCAGGACGTTCGTGGCGATAGGCTGGTATAGCCTGCGTGCCGTCATAGACTGCTACTGCCTCAAAGCCCGCCTCTTCCAGATAGAGGCGGACCAGCCGGGCGATCTTCTGTTCGTCCTCAATGATTAACACCTTCTGTGCCACTCGTGCCCCTCCAGACTATTACGCTGTTCAGCGTAACAGCTTGAGTGTAGATGTGTCAAGTTTCAGGGGAGGCAGAAGGGGCACTGTTTGGCTGTGCTGTGGCTGAAGGCTTTTTGCGGCCTGCCAGGACAATGATCAAAGCCGCAATGCCGGCAATAGGGCCGAGCCAGAACAGCGCCATGACCAGCCAGCCCAGACCCCAAAATAGATAGGGTCGTCCCCAGAAGCTCATCATATGGCCGCCCCTCATCGGGCCGTAAGCGAAAGGCTGAATGAACTCAGCTCCTTGTGGGGAGCGCAGAGCCAGCACACCGCCGCTGAGCAGGAAACCGATCACGATCCCTGCAACCACCAACCCGATCCCTCCTAGCACAAGCCAGATTGTTTTGTTTTTCATTGCTTCCTCTCCTCAAGGGACGTCGCATTTACTTCTACAGACTGTACCTATATGATACGGGGACCTTGTGTAGAAAACGTGAAGGAATTGTGTTGAAGATGTGCCAGACTTAGGGTATTGACCCGGCTTGGAGTGCTGGAGTTACCTCAGGCAGGGGATGCCAGCGCGGCTCGCAGGCCCTCTACAAACTTGGCCTTGCCGCCTTGAGCAGGATGTCGTAGCGGAATATAAGCATACCCCAGTCTGTCTAGTGCGCGCTGGGCGGTTCGGCCTACCGCCAGCACCCGATCAATCTCATAGAGGGCAAGTATGTCTGCTATAAAGGTAGCCCCCATGCGTTGCTCTTCTGCTGACGGGGTCCGATTGGAGAGTAAATCGCCGGGCTGATGGGGATGCAATGGAACGGTGTTCCACAAGACGGGCGGCTTGTCAGCGTACTTGATCAAGGCGCTCCATAGGATGGAAGCGGTCATTTCGGCTACCCCCTGCGGACGCCCGCTGGTTGGACGGTAGCCGTCCCCGAACAGCCCCCATTTCTCAATGCCGCGCAGCATGATGCGCTCGCTCGTGATGGGGATACCACTCAAAGCACAACCGCGATAGCCGGGAGCCTCAGCCAATAACAGAGCATTCGGTTTCAGGCGGCTCATGTCGGTCAGGTAGCGGATCAAGTTAGCGCGGCGGATACTGGCCCCTGGGTCGTCTGCGGGCGCATAGGGGTTGGACAGACGATCAGAGGCAGGCAGTCTGGCCAGCCGATCAACTAGTTGGGAAATAGTCTCCCCGGTCAGATCACCCATGCCATTATTGTTACTGGAGGAGTTTGAGTTGTCTAGCTTTGGCCACAGCCTGAGTACGGCTGGTCACTTCCAGCTTGCCGTAGATGTTATTGATATGGCGCTTCACCGTGCCAACAGCAATAAAAAGCTTGTGTGCGATCTCAGCATTGCTGAGTCCGTCAGCGACCAGCGACAACACTTCAAGCTCACGTTCACTTAGAGGCTCGAATAAAGGCTGTCCTGCTGTAGACTGGCTGGGGCGGGGTTGCCTTGCCGCCCGCAGAAGTTCTTCCACAAAGGCGGGTGAGGCATCATGGACTTCAGGCAGTAACCCAATGACCTGCCTGTCTTCATCCAAGAAGGCCCTTATGTAATTCTCTGGCGCCGCCCTCTTGAGTGCCTCCGAGAGATATGTACGGGCAACCGCATGTTCTCCTATCCTCTTAGCAACAAGTGCCTGTAGGATGTGAACTGAGATCAGCCAGCGGTATAACTCTCGCTCCCTGCAGAACTGTTCGAGACGCGCCAGCCAGCGCCTTGCTTCTGGTAAACGCTGTTGAGCCAGAAGAAGGCGGGCGTACACCACGTGTTGTTCAAGGCGCATATACTGGGGAATGTCATCCGGGGATAGTCCGGCTTCCTCTGCCCAGCGGCTCGCCGCTTCGAGGTTGCCCTGCTTTAGCTGGAAATCTGCCTCCATCGCCAGAAATATATCGGCATTGATATACCCTGATCGCCCTGCAAGGTGGTAGGCCTGCCGGAGTGCTTCCAGGGCGGCGCCAATGTCGCCTTGAGCGAAGAGCGTTGGGGCCTGCGAGCCTTCTACAAAGGCGAGATAATCCCCTGGCGCAAGGAGCTTGCCCAGCTCTAGACATTTCTCATGAAACTCGCGGGACTGTTCGAGCTGGTTGGCTTCATAGTAGAGCAGCCCCAGCCTGCTGAGGATCAGGCATGCCGCCGGCGACAGATTGCCCATACTGTCTGTGTAGCGCCTCAGCGAGTCTTCGCAGAGCCTGATCGCCTCCAGCCTTTGGCCGTGATTGTTAAGAGACAGGGCCAAGGACATCTCAACTGTGGCGACGAAGATGTGTTTACCCAGCTTCAGCCCTGTTTGGAGTGCCTTGTAAAATGCATCAATTGCCTCGGATATGGGCTGTGTCCGTTCCAATGATTCGGCCAGCACCCACAGCGCGATGACGCGCCAGTTCTCATGAGTCTCCTGAAGTACTTCCAATGCCTGTAAGGCCAAGGCGATAGCGCTTTCGTAGTTCTGATGTTCCAGTGCCTCAATAAAGGCACGCAGAACAAGCAGTCTCCCCTTACCGACGGGGGAAGCCTCTTTGATTTTGCTAAGGATGCCTTCCGCCGCACTGGCATAACTCTCAGCCAGGATCATCTCGTTGGTGAGTGCAAGCGCCCATCCTTTGCAGGTAGCCAGCTCTATGTCAGCCCGCACATGCTCCTCAGGCAGTGTATCCAGCCAGCTGAGCGCCGTCAGCAGGTTGCCGTTCAACAGTGCAGTCTCTGCAAACTGGCGGACGAGTCTCTCTGCGTCACTCCAGTCGCCCGACATACTGGCATATGACATCGCATGGTGGACAGACTGGGTGACCAGACCATGTGCTTCATACCAGCGCATGGCTTTTTGATGGAGCATCTTCTGCTCTTCATAGTCCCCTCCCATGCGCAGGAACTCAGCAAAGAGACGGTGATACCGATACCATTCTTTCTGGCGGTCGAGGGGGATCAGGAATAAGTTGGCTCCCTCCAAGCGCTCCAGAATTGCCCGGCTGTCATCTCTGCCTGTAAGTTCATCGCACAACGGCGCCGTCAATTGATCAAGGATAGCCGTTTTCCGCAGAAAAACGTGTACGTCCTCAGGAAGTCGTTGCAGTACCTCCGTGATCAAGTACTCCATAACATAGCGATCACTGCCTGTGAAAGTGGTGACAAAGGCTTCCGTTCCATCCGGCTTTCTCTGTAATGCCAGCGCGGCCAACTGCAATCCGGCGATCCAGCCTTCCGTGCGTGCCTCAAGCTGTCTGATAGCCTCTTCAGGCAGGCCAAGCCCCATGATCTGATTCAGAAAAACCGCCGCCTCCTCCGCGGTGAAGCGCAGGTCGTGCTCCCGTATTTCGGTCATCTGGCCGCGTGCCCGCAGTCGTGCTAGCGGCAGGGGAGGGTCTTCACGTGTACCAATAACCAGGTGCAATGAGGGCGGCTGATGTTCGAGCAGAAAGCCGAGGGCCTGATGTACCGGTATAGAAGTAATCAGATGATAGTCATCCAGCACGAGAATGATGGGAGTGGCAATGACTGTCAGGTCGTTGATCAGTGAGGTAATCGGGCCCTGCATTGGCAGAAGGTGTGGGGACAACAGGATGCTCTGCGCCGTCTGACCAATGCGCTGGTCAACTTGCTGAAATGCGCTGATTAGATAGCTCAGAAACACAACTGGATCATTGTCTGTTTCGTCTATCGAGAACCATGCCACAGGCCGCCCGGCATTGCCAATCCACTCACCGATCAACGTTGTCTTGCCGAACCCGGGGGGAGCAGAGACCAGCGTCAACCGATGGTTTAGGCGCAATCCCTCACTCAATCGTTCGATCAAATGCGGACGCGGTACGCGGTTAGGGCGTATCGGCGGGATACAGAGTTTTGTATTTAACAGCGGAGCGGCCATCCTCTCACTCTCTCACCTGTAAGATTCAGCCCGATCACCTCATTATACGCGCCCAACTATGAAAGGTTCTAGGGGGTAGGGCTTTATTCCTTCTACTTCCTATCGCCCCTTTCCACTCTCATTGGTTCAGAGCGGCTAGACCCGGACATATATCCCAGCTTTTCCCATTGTGCAGGTGCGTTTGCCCTTCGTGCCTCACGGCGGCGCCACCAGTACAGAAGATATATTAACCCGCACGCCAGCAGAAACAACAGTGTAGCAATGGCCAAGGGGGTAGGTAACCAGCCCATGATCGTGAGGTACAGGGTCAACGTGATCACGCTGGAGAGCCAGGCGGTCATTGCCAGTACGAGCCAGCCCTTTCCGCCATCGCCAATGAAGAACCCGTAGGCAATACCGCCCAGCAGGGTGAAGAGGATGGTCAGGGCTAAGGCCGTGTGAATCAGCCCTTCAGATGTCAAGAAGACGGTCATAGACGAGAGTGCGCCGGCTAGGACCAGGTAGATCAGGAGCAACACCCAGTTGATTCTGATCTTTCGCCGCTGGTTGCGCAGGCGCATACCGGCCCGGCTGTTGGCCTTCAGTACATTGACTGACAGTAACGGAATGGCCAGGTCGCGTAACCTAGACAACAATCCGTACAATGCCGCTTGATCAGGGAGGGGGCCGTAGAGCACTGTTTCGCCGGTCTCCTCAACCGTTATGGTCATCCCTTCGAACCACTCGGCCCAGTATTCACTATCAAGCCGCCCCCTAACCCTGATCTCATAGATGAACGGCTGATCGGCCAGTTCTCTTTGCCCTGAGGCCGGTCTCTGTTTCCATGTCATGGAGTCTCTCCTTCAAACTACAGGATTACCAGCTCACCAGAGTCGAGCGCGGCTAGGGCCTGCATCCCTATTACCCGGTAGGCGCTCTCGAAAGTAAGCTGAGCGATCCGCCTCATGAGGCGTTTAGACATAGAAGCAACGTATTCGCGATTCTCGACATCACCCTGAAACCACATAGGTTGCCCAAATGTCACAGCAAACGGCCCCCCCAGATACCAAGTACCGATTTCCTTCTTACCGTCAATCCGGGTCTCGATCAGCCGGAGGCGTCTACGTTCCAGATAAATGCCCACTGGTATAATCGGTGCACCTGTAAGCAAGGCCAGACGGGCCGCCCCGGTGCGGGGAGGATGTAGTCCACCTGCCAAGGGGCTGATAGTCCCTTCAGGAAAAACGACCACTGTGCGGCCTTCTTCAAGCAGACGCCGGGCGGCCTCAAAGGCGGTATACCCCTGTCCTTCTACGACGGGAATATGGCCGGTTCTCCTCAGGTATTCACCGAATAGGGGTACTTTGAACAGCCGGTTGTCAATCAGAATGCTGACCGGTTCCTGAAATGACGCTAAGATCAGGAACGGATCCGTCGTGCTAGGGTGATTAGGAGATATAATCTTAGCACCTTCCGGCAACGGAGCGTGCCGGACAATGTCCCTGTTAAACATTAGTCGCGCGCAAAGGTCTACCGTTAAAGCACCCGTTCTGTATAAGATTTTGCTGAGCATCTTTTTCCTGCCTCATCGTTCCTTTGTATTGGGAATAAGCATCCCACATAAAGGGGTGCAAGGCATCCACCCAAAAGCACATTGGGGGTACATTAGGGGGTGTAGTGCAAAAACTGATGCTCACTTCTGCGGTGTTCAACCCAGTGATCGGATGCCGACTTCCAGATCAGCAAGGAGCTTCAACAAGGATGAAAATTGTTTTCTATGGTGACAGTCTGACTGAAGGTGTTCCGGGGGCCTCTTTCTTTGCTCTACTGCGTGAGAAGTTACCCGGCCATACCTTGATCAATTATGGGATGGGGGGGGATACAGTCATCAGCCTGTATCAGCGTATTGTCACACAGGGCTTGCTTGAGCCAGCCGATATAGCTTTCTTGTGGGTTGGTGTGAATGATGTATTGGCTCGGCTAAGCCCCTTATCCCCTATCCTGAAGGCTCTGTTGAGGCAGCCTTGGGCCAAGGACCCAAATGAGTTTAGATTGCATTATCGGGCTTTACTTGACGCTATACGGCCCTATGCCTCGCGGGTAGTGACAGTTTCACCTCTTCTTATAGGGGAGGTTCTGGATAATCCTTGGAATCGGCAGCTAGGTGTGTTATCGGCTATTGTGGAGGACCTCTCAGCCGCCTACGCAGAGGTTAGCTATCTCGACCTGCGAAGCATCTTCGCCGCCAAGCTGGCCACACATCCTCCCTCCCGTTTCCTGCCCACGAATCCTTTCCGGCTGATGATAGATACTGTCTTTTCCGTGTCGGATGAGGCTGTAGACCGCACCTCTGCACGCCGGGGATTACACCTCACTCTGGACGGTGTGCATCTGAACGGGCGGGGGGCCGAACTGGTCGCTGAGGCCATGTTTGAGAAGATTAGTGAGATACAGCCCGATAGGTATCCTGCTGGACCTTTGTGAGTCTGCCCTGCTCTTTTGCTGAGATCGGCCATCGTAGTATTCTCAATAAAAATGCGACTCCGTGATAAAGTTGTAGAGCCAAAACCAACAACAGAATCACGGAGCGCTGATGGACAGTATAACACGGATTCGAGCGGCGTACGCATTGACGCAATGTGTCATGTCAAATACGACTCCGCGAAGACTTGGGGCAAGAGTGCGCATGTCCAGCGCCAGGTGAGGGCGCTGGTGATGACAGCAGGCGGGATAGTCATCAGCACAGCGCAGGGCAACCTCCGCTAGCTCCCATCTAGGAATGACCGGGATCATACCGCCGGAGGCAAGGCCTCTTGCTTAAGGCATACCAGACTACCCAAACACTCCCCGCAGGCGGAGCGGTTGCGCTCTGCCTGCAGGAAAAACAAAAGCCCGCTGGATGTCCAGCAGGCTCTGAGCCGTGTATGGGAAGCCGGTGTCAGAAGTTAGTCAGCGAACATTACTACCTGCCGACGTAACTGGGCCACCGCCAGTACGCAGGCCAGAACCACGATCAAGACTCCCCTGAGCAAAAGAGCGGCCCCTCTGAGCACCAGACCCAGCGGGCCTGATTGATGCTTGGTCGGCAATTGATTCATCCTCTATCTTCCTCCCCTCACCTTTCACGAGTGCCGTGCAGGCTGTAACTCAATTGTAACACGTCTTTCACCTATACGTACAAGAGGCATCAAAAGTTTTACAATATTCTAACAATGCAGGCCGCCCGGCGTTACGCCCTGCGGCGGAGAAGATGATCTTAGTTGATTTTGTGGTAAACTCTTTATGGAAACGCTTATAACGATTAGCCAAAGGAATCGTACCCCCTCTCCCCGCGGGGTATTGGAACGAGGAAAACAGGGATAGATGCCGCACTCTTCTTTTGAGAGGTTGCCTCCTCAAATGCTTGGCGCTGTCCATGAGGCGGCACTCGCCATCACTTCAGAGTTGGCACTACCGATCGTGCTGAACCGCATTGTCGAGCTGGCCCGCGACCTAGCCGGCGCCCGCTATGCCGCATTGGGCATTCCCAGCCTTGACGGCAGTCACCTCGTTCAGTTCATCACCTCCGGCCTTAACGAACAGCAACAGCAGGCTATCCCTCATCTGCCATCTGGGAAAGGTTTGCTAGGGATTCTCCTTCAACCCGGCGCACAGCCTTTGCGCGTTGCACGTATCAGCGAGGACCCCCGCTCGGCTGGCTTCTGCGAAGGCCACCCTGTCATGACCAGCTTTCTGGGTGTGCCGATCCAGTCGCGGGGTAAACTGCTGGGCATTCTCTACCTGACCGACAAAAAGGGCGGAGATGAGTTCAGCGAGGAAGATCAAATCCTCATTGAGGTACTGGCCGCCTATGCCGCTGTCGCCATTGAGAATGCTCGTCTCTACCAGCAGATCAAGCGGCTGGCCGTGCTTGAAGAACGCGAACGAATCGGCATGGACTTACATGACGGCATCATCCAATCCATTTACGCGGTGGGGCTGATGCTGGAGCATACCGGCTTCCTGCTTGAGCAGGATCAGCAGGCGGCGGCCAAACAGCTTAAGGAGGCTATCAACGGCCTGAACACCATCATCAAAGATATCCGTAACTACATCCTTGACCTGCGTCCGGCACGCTTTCAGGGCACTGATCTGGCGGGTGCGCTCCGTGACTTGACTCAGGAGTTTCAGGCCAACACCTTGGCTGATGTCAGCCTGCACTACAACAGTGAGATCAACGGTAACCTCAACGAGCAGGTAGCGACAGCCGCCTTCCACATCGTCCAAGAGGCTCTGGCCAATGCCGCCAAACACGCCGCCGCGACCCACCTGTCCGTCAGCGTGGAGTTGCAGGATGGTGAGCTTGTCCTGAATGTGCAGGACAACGGGCGTGGATTCAGCCCCGGCGAGAAGTCGCACCCCCTTGGTCACGGCCTGTCGAACATGGAACTCCGTGCCCGTGCGGTCGGCGGGCGGGTGATGATCACCTCCACCCCCGGCAAGGGCACACAGGTAACTGCCCGTCTGCCGCTCACCTTCTCTGAGTGTTGATCAGTCCTCCAAGACGGTCAGGTTGGCAAAGCTGGCCAAAAGCCTCCTCAACCCTGCCCCTTCGAACTGCACACTCACCTCCTGATCTTCTCCGCTGGAACGGCACTCGATGATGATCCCTTCGCCAAACTTGGGGTGCGATACCCGTTGCCCGGCCCTAAGAGGCGGCCTCCCGCCGGTAGCATCGAGGGGGCCGCCTCTCCACGGGACCTTGCTTGCCCATGTAGTGACAGAGCGGTAAACCGAACTGACACCCCCTGCACTACCTACAGTCATCAGGTGGGAGGGAATATCTTCAATGAAGCGTGACCGCAGGCCTACCTCACTTCCTCCCCAGCCCGCACGCCGGAAGGCATGGAGCAGAAAAAGATAACGCTTGGCACGGGTCATCCCGACATACATCAGGCGCCGCTCCTCCGCCAGAGCTTCCGGGTCATCCTTTGATCGGCTGTGGGGCAGGATACCCTCCTCCAGCCCTGTGATGAATACCGCATCGAACTCAAGCCCTTTGGCGGCATGGAGAGTCAACAGAGAGGGGGCGCTTACCTCTTCCGGAAGGTTATCCACCTCAGACACAAGGGAGACCTCCTCCAGAAAGGCGGCAAGCGGGAGCTGTTCATATTCAGAAGCCACATTCAGAAGTTCGAGGACATTTGCCCAGCGCTCCTCACCTTCCTCGCTTCCATCGTTGATAAAGTCGTGGTAACCCACCTCATCTAGTACCAGCTTGAGCAGATCAGCCGGCGGCATCTGATCCCGTAACTGGCGCCAGCCCTCCAGCATCTGGCGGAAGCGGAGCAGGGCGGCCAAGGCCCGTCCCTGCATTGGATGCTCCGCCCCCTCATTTAGGCGGCACAACCCGCCGTATAGTGATATACCCTGCCGGGCAGACCACCCAGAGAGAACGGACAATGTCTTCTCGCCGATGCCGCGGGGCGGAACGTTGATTACCCGGCTCAGGCTGATCGAATCATCCGGGTTGTGAATGATACGCAGGTAGGCCAGCACATCTTTGACCTCTCGCCGCCCGTAGAAACGGGTTGCCCCAACCAGCCGGTAGGGCAGGCCGGCACGGATGAACGCCTCCTCAATGACACGGGACTGGGCATTGGTGCGATACATCACGGCACATCCCCCCGGCTGTACCTGCCCAGATGCCACCAGCCCGGCAATTGTGTCAACCACAAAGCCGGCCTCAGATTTTTCGTCATAGGCCTCGTAAAGGGAGATTTCAACGCCGCCCTTCTGTTCAGTGAACAAGGCCTTGGGGGTGCGGTTGGGGTTGCGGTTAATGACAGCGGTAGCGGCATCCAGAATGATCTGGGTAGAGCGGTAGTTCTGCTCCAGCAGGATGACTCGCAACTCAGGAAAATCAGCGCGGAGACGCTGGAGATTGCGGTAATCTGCACCACGCCATCGGTAAATGGACTGATCCTCATCACCCACACAGAAGATACGGCGATGTCCGCCGGCCAGTTGACGCACCAGCGCATACTGTGCCCCGTTGGTATCTTGAAACTCATCCACAAGAACGTGATCGTAGGTTCGGCGGTAGCGGGCAAGAACATCCGGGTTCTGCTCAAAGAGGAGAACCGTACACATGAGCAGGTCATCAAAGTCGAGGGCGTTGCAGGCAATCAGCCGTTGCTGGTAGCGCTCGTAGGCACGCTTGACTATCTCATCGCGGTAGGTCTGAGGAAGAAATTGGTCAGGCGGGATCAAGTCGTTTTTTGCCTGTGAGATGCGCCGCAGGATTTGTTCAGGGCGATGTGTTTTGTCATCGAGATGGAGGTCATCAGTGATGACAGCTTTGATCAGCGCAAGCTGATCATCGGTATCGTAAATCACGTAGTCACGGGTGATGGGGAGGTGAGTGTCAGCCTCACGGCGCAGGATGCGGGCACACACCGCATGAAAAGTACCTAGGTCCAGCCCCTGTAGACTGCCGCCCAGCAGACGCTCAACCCGCGAGCGCATTTCACGGGCGGCCTTGTTGGTGAAGGTCACAGCCATAATCCGCCAAGGCTGGAACCCCCGCTCCTGAATCAGCCAAGCTACACGGTGGGTCAGAACCCGCGTTTTGCCGCTTCCCGGCCCAGCTAGGACAAGGACAGGGCTGTCAGGCGCGGTAACGGCTTCGAGCTGAGACGGGTTCAGGCCGGCAAGGATGGGTGATGACATATCTTCCTCCCCTAGGGTGTGAGGCGGTGAAGATTGTAGCACAGGGGAGGAGAGGTTTCGAGTGGGGGGAGAATAAGAAAATTGGCCCCCCAGCGGCTACTACCCCAATGGGGCGAGTAATCTGGGCAATCGCCAGCTACCTTCTCTTTTCCGAAGAAACGCCCCCATGCTGGCGCTGTTCTAGTTCGGCCAGCATAGCTAGAGCTTCGCGGGCCAAGTCTTCTTCCGGCAACAACGCTTGCACCGTGTCAATCGTGCAACGTCTTGGCCAGAAGGCTACCTGTTTGGCCACCAGTGGAAAGCGGGCATGAGCCAGTGTTTCCTGCCAGGGAATCGCAATCTCCTTGAGCACGCGCTTCGGTTTAACATCCGGGCCAAGGTCGGGATGTTGACGCATCTGGTCCACCATGGCAGTTACCAGTTTCTTGCGGATGTAGACCAGATTGGACCATGAGAACACCATCATAAAGCCGTAGACTACAATAATCGCATTGATCGGCAGGCTGTATTGTTCATAGAAGCGCAGAACCTGAACAAAAGCACTACCCATGAGACTTTCGAAAAGGGCTCTCAGCATAGGATGTGAATCTCCTAACATACATCAGACAGGACGGCAGGGGCGGCTTGGTGAGCCAGCCCCTGCCTGAGTTAATTGACCAAAACCTATGGGGAGCTGGCAGCCCCGCCCGGCAGAGCAGGGCCACACCAGCCATGCAATACTTGATTACTCCTCAGCGGGGGCACCAGCGGCCTGCTCCCAAGCCTTGGTGTTACGGCTGAAGAAGAAGAAAGCCACCACGATCAGCACTGCGATGATGCCCAGGCCAACCCAGCCCAGCGCGCCGCCCAGGCTGCCCAGGGTCATGAAGGCCCACGGCGTCCAGATGAAGCCATCGGCAATGCTGGTGATCTGAGCCGCATTCTCCGGGATGGCGAAGCCTGCATCAGCCGCCGCCGTGGTGATGATAGGCGCCAGCGCATTGCCCACATAGAAGCCAATGATCAGAGCAATAGCGCCGATCACCACGATACGGAACACATTGCCGCGCGTCATTGGCGCGAAGATGGCAATGACAAACGGGATCACCGCCAGGTCAGCAAACAGCAGGACGCGGTTGCCGGGCAGGATCACCGACAGCAGGATGGCAATGGGGACCAACAGCAAGGCGCTGGAGATCACTGCCGGATGGCCGATCAGGATCGCGGAGTCGAGACCAATGTAGATCTCGCGGCCCGCCGCACGCTTCTGCATGAACTCACGTGCGGCTTCGGAGACAGGGATCAGGCCTTCCATCAAGATGGCCACCATGCGCGGCAACAGCACCATAACTGCGGCCAGGTTGACACCCAGCTTGAGCACATCGGCTGCAAAGGCAAGCCAGGTCTTCTCACCGCGGAGCGCCGGGATGATGAAGCCGATGATGCCGAGCACCAAACCGATGATCAAGCCCATCACCATCGGGTCGCCGAACGTCGGCCCCAGGCGCTTCTGAATGGTTTCCGGATCGGCATTCCAGTCCTTAACGCCGGGGATGCGGTCCAGCACCCAGTTGATGGGGATGGCCAGCGGCACATAGCCTGAAGAGGTGCCATGCGGAATGGAAATGCCCGGCAGGCCATAGAACTTCTGGACGGCTGGTGCTGTCCAGTCAGCGAAGAACAGCATCAGCGCCGCATACAGCGCGGCGGCCACCAGGCCCAGCGCCAGGTTGCCCGTCACGGCCACAATTAGCGAGCCGGCGAAAGCAAAGTGCCAGAAGTTCCAGAGGTCTACATTCAGTGTGCGGGTGACCCGAAGCGCCAGCAGGACTACATTCACCAGCAGGCCGATGGGGATGACCCACAACCCAACCGATGAGCCGAAGGCAATCGCCGCCGCCGAAGGCCAGCCGACATCAATAATGTCGCGCTGGATGCCGGTGTTGGTCACGATAGCCTGCGACACGTCAGTCAGTGATCCCCACATCAGGCCAATGACCAAGTTGATGCCGATGAAGGCCACGCCAACGATAACCGCGGCACGGAAAGCGCGCCCTACCTTGGCACCCAGGATCACAGCAAACAGGAAGATAAACACGGGCAACAAAACAGTTGAACCCAGGGTATCAACGAAAGTTTTGAGCCCCTCCAAGAATGACATGGTAACTCCTCCTCTTTCTATGGATGCACGCCGAAGATAAAGATACGCTGACAGATGGGCCGGATAATCTAGCCCTGCTTAGTCCAGCATTTACCTCCTCTGCCTAGTTACCACCTCCTTTTTGACCTGCATAGTGTTATCCACCCCAGACCAATCAGTCTTTGAGGGCCTCGACGATCTGGCGCAGGACCTCTGCTTTGCCAATGCCAGTCAAGAAGGCAAGCCCCTGGATCACCGGCACGCCAAGGTCCTTGCTGACCGGGGTGGTTGTTACGATCAGGTCGGCTTCTTTGGCCATCACAGGCACTTCTGCCGCCTTGCACTGACGTGTCACGACTGCTATTCCGGCCTCTTTACAGGCCTCTTCGATTGCTTTGGCGACCACGGTGGAAGTAGCGATGGCAGTACCACAGGCAACCAGTACTACCTTGGGTTTACCAGCAGGCATAGTCTCAAGCTCCTCTTTAAAAACATGTTACGGGGTGATCTGAGAATGGTGTAAAACCATTTCAATATAATATGATTATATGATCAGATTTTGACAATGTCAGCCCTTTGGGCATGGGTGAACAGAAAAGTTTCACAATTTTCTGAAATTATATAATCAGATTCCAAAGATGACAGCCCCCTGGCGCTTTACCGGGCAAGCCTCAGCCCTTCCAGCAACTGCTGATGCCCATCAAACAGTTGCACAATTTCCCGATGTTACAACACATCTGCTATTTATTGGAACACCTACCTTGCTCAATCGTTTCTCTCACTCCTTCTAGACTAGATATACTTTGAGGCGTTCTCCCATTTTCTTCTATCTTGGGATATTCCTCTTTCTCCATGCTTATTAAAGAACCATGTCCACTTTCTAGTTTCTGGTCAGGCGTGCTATATTTACTAGGCCAGTGGATGAGAGGAAAAAGGTTCATGGATGATACGCAACCGAACAGGCCGCAAAACCCAAACGAATCACCACAGGAGGAAGCTCCTGAGGAGGGGACGAAGCGCCCCAATCGCCTGGACCGACTGATGGGGGCCAAGGATCGGGCGGAGAAAGAAGCCGAACGCTGGAGGCAGATCGAGGAGATAGGACTTCCGCTTCCCAGCCGTGACCATCCCGAACAACAGCAGATGACCCAGCCCGGTATCCCGGAGACACCACGCAAGACAGGCGACACTCCTGCCGGACAAGGCACACCGCCGGGCGGCGTTCCGCCAACGCAACGTGAAGTGCCGTCTGCACCGCCGCCCGCCCAACAGACGCCCCCCAGCCAGCCGACGCCGCCTGCCGCCCCGGCAGGATCAGGCATGTCTTCTAAGGCTCCCCAACGGCGCCCCCCGCCCTCCTTTCCGCACCCAACCGACAGCCCGATGATGCCGCCCCAGTACGGGCAGGGCGCCGGCTCTCCTGTGCCCCCTCCTAAACCCGATCTGATGCAGGAGCCGCCCATGCCCGCGCAGGGCAGTATGGGCGGGGAAAGCCCTGGTGTTGTACCGCCGGCGGTCCCGCCCCATCAACGCTATCAGCCGCCGCCTGACGACCTCGACTCGGTACGGCTGGACTCGAGCGGGATGCCTCTTCCAAAGCGCGTACCGCTGGAGGACGCGGATGCCACACTGGTAGGGCAAAGTGCCTATCGGGACGATGTGATCCTGCCGCCAGCCGGGCCGACTGAGCCGCGCGGCTTTCCACGCCCTGATCTATCCTATACGGAGGATACACAGCCATCCCGGTCAGGGCGGGGTTGGCAGGCCCAGCCGCCACCAACGCCGCCTTACCAGCCGCCCTCTTACCAGCAACCTGCACCGGCTTACCCAAGGACTCCTTCCCGTTCAAGAGCACCTGCACGGCCACGCCGGAAGGGCTTCTCGTGGGGATGCCTTGTGCGCACCATGCTGCTGGCTATTGTCGGCGGGCTAGTCACGCTGATGCTGTCAGGCGGCGGGGCGGCTATTTACTATGCCAGAGTGACTGCCCCATCTTTTGAGGGGATCAGCCGGATCGAAGACCTCCAGTCACGCGCTCTCCAGTTTGAGACAACCCGTATCCGTGACCGCGAGGGGAATATCTTGTACCAGATCAACGACCCAACCGGCGGTTTCCGTGACTACGTGACGCTGGATGAAGTCTCGCCGTGGGTCATTGTCGCCACTGTGGCGACAGAGGAACGCAACTTCTTCATCAACCCCGGTTTTAGTATCCCGGCCATCATGCGGGCTGTGGTGCGCAACTATCAGGAAGGAGAGGTGGTTTCAGGGGCCAGCACCATCACCCAGCAACTTACCCGTGCCCTGCTCCTGCCCGAAGAGGAACGTACCGAGCGGTCATACCAGCGTAAGATCAAGGAGATCTTCCTTGCCGCCGAGCTGGGCCGCCGCTTCAGCAAGACAGATATTCTGGAGCTATATCTCAACCAGATTTACTACGGCAATCTAGCCTACGGCATTGAGGCCGCCGCACAGACATATTTTGGCAAAAGTGCCCGTGATCTGACTTTCGCTGAGGCGTCGTTTCTGGCTGGCCTGCCGCAGTCGCCGGCCATCTGGGACCCGGTCAACAACCGCGAGGGGGCGCTCCTGCGCCAGCAACAGGTCCTTGCTCTGATGCTTGAAGCGGGATGTATTGATACAGGTAACAGCGGCTTGGTTCTGCCATGTGTGACCCAAGCCGAGTTACAGGCCGCCCAGCCAGAATTGCTCCAGATCGCTCAGCGGGAGTTTCAAGCCCCCGACATTCAAGCCCGCTACCCCCATTGGGTAGTGTATGTGCAACAACTTCTGGAAGCTGACCCGACTATCGGCCCGGCTATCTATACCTCCGGCTTCGATGTGTATACTACGCTTGACCCACGCCTTCAGGACCTGGCCCAGCAACAGGTTGAGATCACGCTCTCTGGCCTGACCGACCGCAACGTTAACAATGCCTCAGTCGTGATCATCAATCCGCGTACCGGTGCTATCCTGGCAATGGTCGGCAGCCGCAACTTCAACGATGACACAATTGACGGTCAGGTCAACATTGCCCTGACACCTCAACAACCCGGCTCGTCCATCAAGCCCTTTACGTACATCGCCGCTTTCCGGCAGGGCTGGACGCCGGCCACTGTGTTGTGGGATGTTCCCATCAGTTACGAGATTCCCGGCTTCGGCACATACGAGCCGGTCAACTATGACGAGCGGTTTCACGGCCCAGTGTCGGTGAGATCGGCCCTTGCTAACTCCTACAACGTTCCAGCGGTACAAGCTCTCGATCACGTGGGCGTGCCGGCATTGCTTCAGGTGTTGAATGATGTCGGCATCTCCTCACTGGGCGATCCGTCCAATCCGAACGGCTACGGGCTGTCGCTGACATTGGGGGCGGGTGACGTCTATCTGCTGGAATGGGCCAACGCCTTTGCTACACTGGCCAACGGCGGTGTGTGGCATCCGACCTATGCCATCGAGCGCATCGAACGGGACGGCCAGTTAGTCCAGAGCTACCAAGTACCAGAAGGCAGACAAGCTGTTGACCCAACCCACGCTTATCTGATTGCCAGCATTCTCTCAGACCACGAAGCACGTGCGCCAGCCTTTGGAACCAACAGCATTCTCAACACACCCTATCCGGCGGCGGCTAAGACCGGCACTACCAACGATTACCGCGACAACTGGACAATGGGCTTTACTACTGAGCTGGCAGTCGGGGTGTGGGTAGGCAACACGGATAACTCACCGATGCTGAATGTCTCCGGTGTGACAGGCGCCGGGCCAATCTGGCGCGGGATCATGGATGGAGCACAGCAGTGGTATCCCGCCCAGCCCTTCCCTCGCCCTCAGGGCATTTTCGAGCAGACCATCTGTGTAGACGATGGGGCAATCCCCTCTCAGTACTGCCTGGAACACTCCCAGACACGAGTGGAGATATTCTCAATGAACCAACAGCCGCCCCCTGCCGATCAGGGGTTATACCGGCAACTGCGGGTAGATGCATTCACTGGTCTGCTTGCTAATGAGTATTGCCCTAACTTTGCTGAAGACCGCTTCTTCGTGGTACTGCCTAACCCCAGCCAGTTGATTGACCTGCGTGAGTTTGAGAAGAACTGGCTACTCAACACGCCAGAGGGACAGGCCTGGGCCATTCAGCGGGGTATTCCACTTGACAGATTTGAAGACCCGCCCACTCAGTCATGCGGCCCTGATACACCTTCACCTCAGATCGCTATTACCTTCCCTCCGCCCGGCTCAACTCAGAGCGGTATTCTGACCGTGTTTGGCACAGCAGATGTGCCTAACTTTTCACACTACTCTGTTGACTTCGGCCTGAGTGAAGACCCAATCGGATGGGGAGTATTGCAGGGAAATACCTATCAGGCAGTGCATGACGGCGCACTGGGTCAGATCGATCTCTCGCCTTTCCAGAGCGGGCCTATGACGATCCGCCTGAACGTGTATGACAACGCCGGCCACAGCGCCTCAGTGCGGGTGACAATCATGGTCAGCAACCCGACGGCAACCCCCCCACCAACCGAGACGCCGCCGCCAACCGTCCTGCCGACTCCTACCATCCCTGTACCGACGGTTGCTCCTCTGGCCACGGCGACGCCGTAGCATATAGCCGTTTTAACCGCCCCGTTGAGTCAATCAACAATCCCCATCCCTCCGTCAGTCTGAGGGATGGGGATTGTAATCTCTCTGAAACGACTATATCTTTCAGCGGCTCACTCGGATTCGAGGCTGGATAAGACAGCCAGAACATCAGCAGGCGACTGAGCTTCCATCAACTGGGCCACAATATCCGGCCTCTGAAGCACCTCAGCAACTTGTTGCAACGTTTCCACTTGCGACTTGGGCTTGTCCAATGCGAGCATAATCACCAGACGGACAGGAACTTCCTCGTCCCTCTCTACCATATTACGAAAGACCACTGGATGCTTAAGGGTAGCTAAGGCAAGGGCCGGCTTGTTGACATACTCAATATCCACGTGCGGGAGAGCGGCGTTGAACTCGCCTCCCAACGGCAATCCGGTAGGCATACTTGCCTCACGGGCCAGCGTGGCTTCTACAAAATTATCCTTGACAAACCCCAGCTCATGGAGTTTTGAGCCTAGTATCCTGATTACCTCTTCAGAATTGTGCGCTTCAAGCTGGATGAGAACAGCCTGCGGCTTCAATAAGTGGGAAATCCCCATGTCAGATATGCCCTCCGGATGCTGATCACGCTACTTATCCAACATTGTTGCCCTTGACAGCAAACAACTGTGCCAGCTTAAACACAAGCTGACCTTCGTAGCGGATCATGGTCAAAGCAGGTTAAGGAAAAAAATTTTATATTGACACTAAACGGCTTGGCCTGACCTTAGACAGAGGCAGATAAAGTAACAGCTCAGAGCCTCGCCCTTGACTCTGCCCTGCTTATAGTCTAAAGTAGCAAATGTGAGAGCCCTATTCACATTTAGTGAGTAGCGTACACCAAAACGATTCCCTTGTCAAATCCCTGCGCAAGAGGGGAGTGGCTAATAG